>Ga0070669_100001871_pt1 | contig 15158 bp, 10 predicted proteins | sample KBSS53metaG_FD_64680 | JGI IMG/M metagenome (GOLD analysis project Ga0070669, IMG submission 64680) | Switchgrass rhizosphere microbial communities from Kellogg Biological Station, Michigan, USA - KBS S5-3 metaG | ecosystem: Host-associated > Plants > Roots > Rhizosphere > Soil ... | reverse complement strand
AAGGTGTCGCACCGGAAATGGTCATTGCAACGAAACGGCAGGGTCCGTCTCAGCCTGCGCTCCGTACAAGACCACTTTGCCCGTATCCTCAGGTCGCACGCTACAAAGGAACTGGCAGCACGGACGATGCGGCAAATTTCAGTTGTATCATGGAGAAAAACGCAGGGAAGCAGGGACGCGGAGAAGATTAACGCAGTGTTCGAAACGTGATCGAGTAACGCAACGAGTCAACTGGCGGAATACTGTGCTCCCATTCTGTGCGTACTTCGCCGCTCAGCAAATATGCCGAACGAGGTTGAGGCCTTAAGTTGACCCTCTCCCAATTTCCCTTTGATATCGCCCGCCGGAGCCGAAACACGCAGGGGTTGAGAAGTGAGATGGCAACGATCTTTCCAAAAACCGCCTTATCTCGATGCCATCCGATTCCCGCACCAGGCGAGTATTCCGTGACCATCGCGTGCTCGAAAGCGCCAGCCTCTACTCCAGCGAAGGCAGCAATAGTTTCCCGAAGACTCAGAAGCCACTCCGGGATTTGGGCAGCTTTTCGGAGCTGAGCGCCACTGTAGTCATACCGCCATCCGAAAGACACTACGCGACGCTTGCCAAGAAATCCGTGAAACTCGAATTCCTTGAAGGGCAGATCAGACATGCATGCGAGGATTTGGTTCTCATCGGACGGAGTGATCACGTCAGGCTGATAGTAAAATCCTTCCGGAAGATGCGGCATGATTTCGCTCACGCCATTATGGCTGTTGAACAGGTCTGGTTGCACTGTTGTGGAATAGCTTAACAGGAACAAGCCGTGCTGTGTGGCATGCATATGAAAGTTCTTTAAGAATGCAGTAGGATTTTGGTATGAATCTTAGAAGCGTGCTGTTCTTTCTGTTACTACTCTCCACGATGGCCGGAGCAGGTTTTACGACGATCTCTCAACAGCCAAAAGCGATTCCTCCAAAGGCGGTGGTACTTACATTTGATGATGCGGTAAAGACCCATCTCACCGTGGTTGCGCCCCTCTTAAAAGAACTCGGGTTTCGCGCAACATTTTTTATTACTCAAAAGTGGATGGACGATCCGGAATATTTTCTGACGTGGAATGAAGTCGCACAGCTTCACAGGATGGGGTTTGAGATCGGCAATCACAGCTGGACTCACGATAATTTTGGAAGCCCGGAAAAGGGAGAGAAGCTTGGCAGTGAACTGGAGCTTGTGGAAAAGGAACTTGCCAGGGTTGGAGTTCCGAAGCCCGTGAGCTTCGCTTGGTGTGGCAATGCGTTTGGGCCTGAGGCTCTGGAACAACTCCGACGAAGGGGCTACACCGTCGCGCGTCGTGGGATGCAACCAGAGATTCCGTACGGAACAATTCAGGCAGGACCGGCACTACAAGTGAGAAAGCACCACCCTCTGTTAATTCCGACGACTGGAGACGCCTACCCTGCGTGGACGATGGAGCACTTCAAACAAGTTCTTTCGAATGCAAAACCTGGCGAAATTGTCGTGCTGCAATTTCACGGAGTGCCGGATGAAAAGCATCCATGGGTAAATACGCCTCGCGAGGCATTTCGTGAATACATGAACTACCTCAAGCAGAATGGCTATACCGCTTTTACAATGAGCGACGTCCTTCAGTTCTACGACCGATCACATCTGCCCGACGATCCATTGCTCAAATCCCGATGCTGCGCCCAGAAACCATAATTTAGAGTTTTTAATTGGCAGTTCGGCAAGGGCAGGCATCTCCGTTTGTGCTGTCCTCATCGGAGTTGCGTACCCTTGAGATTGAAAACAGAAACGCATTCTTAGCGCTCGTCATGGCTCATTCGCGGCCAGTCGATTAGCAGAGTTCAAACGACAATTAGCTTCCTTGCTGTCAGTCACTCACGGGCAGGCCGGACTGTCTAATTCCTTTGCAAGAGGGTGAAAGTATGAGGATAAGTGTATTTTCTCAACGGACGCATCGGTCAGTACTGGCTATATTGCTGGCTTGCTCTATGGCGACTCCTGCTAGCGCCGCTGGTACCAAAAAAGAAGCCACGAACGGCGTTGCCGGTATAAGCATTGAAAACTTTGGTAAGGTAAACGATCACATTTATCGCGGTGGACAGCCAAAAGGCGACGATTACCGTCAGCTCGCTGCGATTGGAGTGAAGACGATTGTGGATCTCCGTGGTGACAATGAGCGCTGGGCGAGATCATCTGCAGAAGCGGCTGGGTTGCGCTACATCAACCTGCCAATGGCGCCAAAACATTATCCGCAGGCTGATGCAGCTCAGCAATTCCTCAACATTGTGAATGATCCGAAGAACGGGGTCGTTTTCGTGCACTGTGCAGGTGGAAAGCATCGCACGGGTGTGATGGTCGCGGCCTACCGCATGTCAGTCGATGGTTGGGACATCGATCGTGCCTACCAGGAAATGAAGGATTACGACTTTTATACAGGTATGGGCCACGCCTGTTACAAGGACTACATCTACGACTACTCTCGCACGGTGCAGGCACACAACGTGCAACCCTCGAGCAAGGCTATAGCAGCGACGCACGCAGGAAACTAGTGAGGCATGTAGTACCGCCTTCAGGCGGAATCTTGACAGCTGAGATTCCGCCTGAAGGCGGTACTACATACCTGATCACTCCTGTCGCAATGCGACCATTGGGTCTACTTTGGTCGCGCGCCGCGCCGGCAGGTAACAAGCGAGGAACGCAGTCGCTGCCAGCAGCCCCGTCACGCCGACGAACGTCAAGGGGTCGAGCGCGCTCATGCCGAACAGTAGACTGGCGAGCAGACGTGTCCCCAATCCGGCACCAACTAAGCCGATCCCGACGCCGATTCCCACCAGCAGCGCGCCTTGCCCGACTATCAACCTGAAGATCTCCTTTGAGCCGGCGCCAAGAGCGATGCGAACGCCGATTTCGCGTGTGCGCTGCGTCACAGCGTGAGACATCACGCCGAAGACGCCGACGGCGGCCAGCAGCAGCGCGAGCACCCCGAACCCGCCCAGAGCCGTCGCCGCGGCGCGCGCCGGAGCGAGCGGCAGGTCCATGTGTTCGAGCATTGTGCGGGCATCGTAGAGCGGCAGATTCTCGTCCAGCCCATGGATCTCCTTGCGAATGGTAGCCGTCAGCAGGTGCGGATTGCCTGCGCCACGGGCAATGAGCGTGACTTTGCTCTCGTAGTTCTGCGCCAGTGGAAGATAGACAAACGGATTGGGTGGTTCAGCCAGGCTGGAGTATTTGCCGTTTTGCGCAACGCCGACGATTTCGATCCATTTCCCAGTCGTAAAGTTGAACCGTTTGCCAATGGGGGTTTCTCCCGGCCAGAAGCGGCGCGCAAAAGCCTCGTTGACAATCGCGACCGGGGGGCTTTGGGCGTCGTCCTGCGAGGTGAAGTCGCGGCCCTCCAACAGGCGCGTCTCCATCGTGCGGAAATAATCCAGGCTGATGGAAGTCGTCAACGTTATCGGCGCTTGTGTCGCGGTCTTCGGCTCATCGCCCTGAATGAAAACGGCTTTCCCCCCGGCCTCGCCAGAGGTAAGTGGCGGGTGCGCCGTCAGCGCGGCCGCCTGTAGGCCGGGCAGGCTGCGCACTCTTTCGAGCACCTGTCGCTGTAACTCGTGACTGCGCTCACGATCGTACTGTTGCACCCCCGGATCAAAGGAGACTTCGACGGCCTGACTGGGATTGAAGCCGGGATCAATCTGTTGCGCGCTTTGCAGCCCGCGCAACACCAGTCCCGCGCACAACAGCAGCACGAGCGAGAGAGACATTTGCGCCACCACCAGCACGTTGCGCAAGCGCGAGCGACGATACCCGCCGAGGGTGGATTCGTTTTTCAGCGCCGGGATCAGATCAGGTCGTGTGGCCTGCAGCCCCGGGAGCAAACCAAAAAGAATACCGGTCAGGAGCGACAACACGAGCGTGAAGACCATGACGCGCCAGTCAAGCTGCAACTCGATCTGCGTGAACCCAAAAATTACCGGCATCCTGAACCTCGCTAATTCGACAGCGCCGTAAGCGAGCCCCAGGCCGAGTGCGCTGCCCAGGAGCGCTAAAAGCACACTCTCGGTTAACAACTGGCGCAGCACCCGCGAGCGTCCGGCACCGATGGCCAGCCGAATGGCGATCTCTCTGTGCCGCTCGGACGCGCGCGCCAGCAGCATGTTCACCAGATTCGTACACGCCAGAAGCAACACCAGCACGACGACTCCCATGGCGACCGCTGTAAATTTTAAGACGGTGCCCCGCATCGCCGCGCCAAACAGACCCGGCTGTGTAAGAACGATAATCTGGCCCTTGTCTGTCTGCGAATACTCGCGCGCGAGTTGCGCCCTAGTCAGATTGAGCGCGCTTTCGGCTTGAGCCCAGGTCACCCCTTCTTTCAGTCGCCCGATTGTAGACACGGGAGACGTACGCCCTTTGAGCGGGCCGCTGCCTACTTCAAGCCCTGGCTTCATCATCATGGGAAACCACATTTCCGGCGTGTACGCCAGTTCCGTGCCGCGGAATTCCGGTGGGGTGACGCCAATGACCGCATAATTCCGCCCGCCGATGAGCACACTCCGGCCGATAATCTGCGGATCAGCGCCGAACCGCTGCTGCCAGCATCGGTAACTGAGCATCACGACGGGATGTGCCCCAGGGGTAAGATCGTCTTCCGGCGTAATCACACGACCTAGCGCAGCGCCCACTCCGAGCAGACTGAAATAATTCCCCGTCACGTGGAGACCCCAAATCCGCTCGTTGATTCCGTTATTACTCAGACCAACCGGTGCCATGCCCATCGCGGCCAGACCGGCCAGCGCCTGGTTATGGTCGCGATAATCCTTGTACTCGGGGTAACCAATCAACGGAAAGACCCCCCGTCCGGGCGTGCCGAAGTTGAGCGTCACGACCTGCTCCGGTTGCGCAATCGGCAGAGGGCGTAACAAGACGGTGTTAACCAAACTGAAAATCGCCGTGTTCGCGCCGATCCCCAGTCCGAGCGTCAGCACGGCAACTAATGTAAAGCCGGGCTTCTTCATCAACGTTCGCAGCCCATAGCGCAGATCTTGCAGCAGCGTCTCCAGGAAACCTCCTCCTTTGATATCGCGACCTAAATCCTTGATGCGTCCCACATTACCGAAGCGCCGCCGTGCCTCCAGCTCCGCTTCCTCCAGCTTCATGCCATGCTCAATGTTTTCCAAGGTTCGCATCTGGAGGTGAAAGCGCATCTCCTCCTCCATCTCCTGCTCGACACGTTCCTTGCGCAGCAGTCCGTAGAGCCGCGTATAGATCAGTCTCAACCCGAACATCAGTCGCAGTCCCTTTAAGTAGTTTGCATGACTTTGAAGACGGCCCCGGCGAGCCGCTCCCAATTCTCTTCCTCGATCTCCAGCTGTTTGCGGCCGGCGCGAGTCAGCTTGTAGAACTTGGCGCGGAGATTGTTCTCTGACACGCCCCATTCGGCGGCGATCCACCCTTGCCGCTCGACCCTGTAAAGCGCCGGGTAGAGCGAACCCTCTTCAACACGCAGCACATCCTGAGACATCTGCATAATGCGCTGACCGATGCCGTAGCCGTGCAGCGGCGCAATTGAGAGGGCCTTGAGAATCAGCATGTCAAGTGTGCCTTGCAACAGCTTGGTGTCTCGAGTCGGCATCGTCGTTCTTCTCCATAGTGCCTAGATTATCTAGGCATAAAAATAGAACGAAGTCCCTAGATTGTCAAAGGACGGCGGCCCATCGCGCGCGGTAACAAGATCATATTATGATCTTGTCTTCTTAAGATAAGATTCGTATAATCGCGCCGATGAATGATAAGGCGTTAAGGCTGATTCAGCCGGTCTCGAAGAGGGATCAGGTTGTATCGTCGTTCAAAGAGGCAATTCTGCGCGGTGATATTCAGCCAGGCGAAGCCATCGTCGAAAGCAGGGTCGCCCAGCAACTGGGGGCCGGCATTCCGTTAATACGTGAAGCACTAATCGAACTGGAACATCAGGGGTACGTACAGAAAGTCCCCTACAAGGGTACGACCGTCACAAAGTTGGAGCGGAGGGAGGTAGAGAAGATCTTCAGGCTGCGTTCAGAGTTGGAATCGCTGGCTATCGAATGGGCAGGCGAAAATGTGACATCCAGAGACGTCGAAGATCTTCACATCATTACAGTCGGAATGAAGGAGGCCGCTCGAACTCTCAACCTGGATCTCTTTTATCAAAACGACCTGGCTTTCCACCGCAAACTCTGGGAGATTTCCGGCAACGAATATCTGGTCGAATGTCTGGAGCGCGTTGTCGCTCCCCTCTTTGCTTTCTTTCTGATGAAGGACCGCCGCAAGCGCGAGTCGTACCTGTTTAGTGCTGTTCAACATGAAAAGATCGTCGAAGCGCTGCCCCGGCTGGGCGGGGCAAAATTGCGCTCGCTGATGAGAAATTCGGTCTCAGAATGGAAGACCGAGGTTTTTAACGCGGTGCTGCCACGCGACTCAAAATAGACGGCAGCAAATTGCCCCCAATCAAGCTGGCAAGTATCCGGCCTAATTCTTAATTTGATCGCAGCTGGGATGTGTGACGATCCCGTGCGCCCAGCGTCCACGCGTACGACGAGGACGAAGGCGCATTAACCTTAACCCCCCAACACGAGGAGGCGTTATGCCAGCCGCTGCACGCAGAACTCTAGGTTATTCGCTGCTCATGTCGCTCGCCTTGGCCGTTCTTTTCACGAGCGCATTGGCGCAAGGCCTGACAGGCCAGATTTCGGGCACACTTCACGACCCCAGCGGAGGTGTTGTGCCGGGTGCCAAAGTGGAAGTCATCAACCAGGAAACCGCTCAGCTGCGCATAGCGACTTCCGACAGCGAAGGCAACTTCGTGGTAACGCAACTGCTGCCGGGGGCCTATTCGATCTCTGTGACAGCGAGCGGGTTCAAAAAGTTCGAGAAGAAAAACATTCAGTTGACCGCGAACGAGCGCGTTGACGTGCATAGTCTCGATCTCGAAGTGGGCGACGTCAGCCAGACGGTCACCGTCACGGGTGAACAAGCCTTCGTCAAGACTGAGAGTGCTGAGCGCGCAGGCCTGATTGATGAAGCGCAGATTCAGAGTATCGCGCTCAAGGGACGTGATTACATGGGACTTGTCCGGCTACTTCCGGGCGTTGTGGATACGGCCAATCGCGAAGCACCCGGCTGGAACAATCTTGTCGGAGTGACTGTCAACGGCTCGCGCGGCGGAACCCTCAACCTTACGCTTGATGGCGTTTCGAGCCTCGATACCGGCTCGCAGTTGGGACCGTACCTCGCGCCGGGACTGGATGCCATCGGTGAAGTCAAAGTACTGCTGACCAACTACCAGGCAGAATACGGTCGCAGCAGCGGTGGCACGATTAATGTCGTGATCAAAAACGGAACGCGTGATTTTCACGGGAGCGGGTTTTATTTCAAGCGCCACGAACAGTTCAATGCCAACGAATTCTTTAACAACCTGCGCAATGTCCCGAAGCAGCAATACCGGTTCAATTACTGGGGCGGCACGATTGGCGGGCCGGTGATCATTCCGGGAACGGACTTCAACAAGAACCGTGACAAGCTGTTCTTCTTCTTCTCGATGGAATATCTGCCCAGGCGGTATCCCACCCGGCAGGGAACTCTAACTTACCCAACGGAGCTCGAACGCAAAGGGGACTTCTCAAAGAGCTTTGACACCAACGGCCGCCTGATCGTTATACGTGATCCGGTCACGAACCTGCCGTTTCAGGGCAACATCATTCCGGATAGCCGTATTGATCGGAACGGGCAGAAGCTGCTCAACATCTTTCCGCTGCCAAACTACGTTGATCCGACCAACAATTACAACAACGTGTTCCAGAGCACCGTAGAGCAGCCGCGGCGCGAAGAGATCCTGCGCATGGACTGGAACATCTCGCCGAACACTACCTTCTATGCGCGCGGTATTGAGAGCTACGAAGCTTTCAAGGGCGATTTCAACTTCGTGCTGGCTTCGAATGTCTGGCCGCAGTTTCCGATCTCGTATCAGATCAAGAGCAAAGGTCTAGTCAGTACGCTCATCCATACTTTCAACCCGACGCTGACCAACGAATTCACCTTTGGTGTTAACCGCGCAGTGCAGACAGTTGATCCGCTCAACCAGGCTGGCATTGATAAGAACGATCGCGTCAAACTCGGGATGACGCTGACGCAGTTCAATCCGGCCATAAATCCGCTCAACCTGGTCCCGAACGCCACTTTCGGAGGCGGCATTTCGAACTCGCCGCAGCTGAATATTGAACAGCGTTTCCCATTCTTCGGTACCAACAACATCTGGAACTATTCAGACAACATCTCGAAGTTATGGGGCGACCACAACATAAAGGCCGGGTTCTATCTCGAATACACTACGCGTAATGCGGCGCGCGCGGCGGCATTTAACGGCACCTTCAACTTTGATCGCAATACCAACAACCCACTCGATACAAACCACCCGTTCGCAAATGCACTGATCGGTGTAGTCAATTCCTATACCGAGTCTGACAAGAAACTGAACGGCCACGCGCGTTACAAGAACATTGAGTGGTACGTGCAAGACAACTGGAAGGCTACCAAGCGTCTGACGCTCGATTATGGGCTGCGATTCTATTGGATTCAGCCTACTTTAGGTGATGGCGATGATCTGGCTTACTTCGATCCATCGATTTATGACGCTTCGAAGCAGCCAGTATTGTTGCAGCCGTATTGCATAACGTCTAATCCGTGTTCGGGTAATAACCGCGTTGCGCGCAATCCGCTCAATGGCCAGATTTTTCCATCTGTAAAAATTGGTACGTTCGCGCCTGGTAACGGAACACCTTTCCAGGGAATGAATGTCGTCAAGGAGAAAGTGCTCAATTCACCGGGGATCGAGGTTGGCCCGCGGGTTGGGTTTGCGTACGATGTTTTTGGAGATGGCAAGACTGCAATAAGAGCCGGTGCAGGGATTTTCTACGATCGTTTCAACGACGATCAGGTTTTGCAGATGGTTGAGGTGCCTCCAAACGTCATCACTTCAACTGCAAACTTCACAACAATCAAGGATCTGCTTGCGACGCCTTTGAGCGTTTCGCCGGCTGGCGTTTTCGGCATACAGCGTGATTACAATTCACCAGTTGTCTACAACTTTAGTTTCGGCATCCAGCGCGATCTTGGTTACAACACGGTGCTTGATGTCGCTTATGTCGGATCGCTGGCACGGCATCTGTTGCAGCGGAGAAGCATCAATTCAGTCGGGTATGGCCAGCGCTTCCTGCCACAAAGCATTGACCCGACCGTTGCTGGCGGGACGACGCCCCTGCCAGATAATTTCCTTCGGCCGTACAAGGGCTACGGCGATATTAACTACATCGAGTTTGCTTCGAACTCGAACTATCATGCCCTTCAGGTGCAAGCGAACCGCCGGTTTTCGTCAAGTCTCATGTTTGGCTTGAGCTATACGTGGTCGAAGGCTATGGATCTGGTGGACGGCAACAATAACAACATAAATCCGTTCATTGATCCGCACATTCGAAACTACGGTAAGGCGGGCTTTGATCGCACGCACAACTTCGTGTTCAACTATGTCTATCGCGTGCCTGGTGCGAGCAGATACTGGGACAACGCCGTGACGCGTCAGGTGCTGGATGGCTGGGAGGTGTCCGGCATCACGTCGTTCATCAGCGGCGCGCCTTCTGGAATCGGCTATGCGCTCGTTCAAGCGCGCGATCTGACCGGTGCGAGCGGAGGAGGTGTGGACAGCCGTGTGGTGCTGATCTCGGATCCGGTCCTGGGTCGAGATTCGCGTGACACCGCTTGTGCACACAACTTTGCGTCTACGAATGCGACGGCACAGGCCACAGCAGTTGGCTGTCATTTGAATGTTAATTCAGTGCGTCCACCAACTGATCCGGGCGATCTTGGCAAGGGCAATGCGGCTAAGGACCTGTTCCGCTTGCCTGGCACGAACAACTGGGATATCTCAGTGTTCAAGAATTTCAGTTTTGGGCATGACGGCAGGGTACGGCTTCAGTATCGACTGGAGATGTACAACGCCTTCAATCATACGCAATTCACAGGTGTGGATACGACCGGGCGGTTTGATGCTCTGGGCAATCAGGTCAACGCATTATTTGGCTCCTACACGAGTGCGGCCAACTCACGTCGCATAGTGATGGGACTGAAGCTCAATTTTTAGGTGGTTTTCTCACGCGAAGACGCGTTCTTCGTGACTTCGCGTCTTCGCGTGAGATCTTTTCTCGCAAGGAGTTCTTCCGAGTGAAATATCGAACTACTACCATCGTGCTGGGGTTCTTCCTGTTATTGCTGGCATGGATGCCAACTCAGCATGCTCAGGTGGGCAAGCCGGCTGATTGGCTGACCGACGGCGGCGACATTGAGCGCACGGGCTGGCAAAAAAATGAACGCCTGCTCTCCACAACCAGCGTCAAAAACATGAAGCTGCTGTGGAAGACGAAGCTCGATAACGAGCCCCGCCAGATGCACAACCTGCTTCCAGCACTGATCGCGAGCAACGTAACAACTGCGAATGGGCCAAAGCAGATCGTGCTCGTGACCGGTGTCTCCGATAACTTGTACGCACTTGATGCCGAAACAGGATCGCTCGTCTGGAAGCATCGGTTCCAGACTGATTGGACACCTCCTGCAGGCGGCGGTCGAGGTGCTGGAATTCTTTGTCCCGGCGGCATCACGGCGACTCCAGTGATTGGACCGTCTGAAACGCCCGGCAAATACATAATCTACGCTGCGGCCTGGGATGGCACACTGCGCCGGCTGGACCTTGCGACAGGCAACGAGATTGCGCCTCCAGCCCGCTTCATGCCCCCCAACGGCAAGCCATATGCGCTGAATCTGCGCGGCAACGTCATCTATACGCACACGGCGCAGGGCTGCGGCGGCAATCCGAACATGGTCTACATCTATGATCTGGCAACAGACAAAGTCGGATCGTGGGGGCCGGCAGGCGGAGGAATGTGGGGGCGAACCGGTCCGGCAATCAGCAGCAAGGGTGTGATGTACACCGGAACTGGTGATGGGCGCTGGGACCCTGAGAACGGCATTTATGGCAACGGCATTATTGGGGTGATGCAGGACCCAACCACAAAGGCCGGCAAGCTGGTTGATTATTACGGCCCATCCAATGCCGAGTGGCTCTGGAAACGTGACCTGGACATGCAGGTCACACCGGCGATCTTCAAGTACAAAGGCAAAGAGTTGATGATTGATGCGGGTAAAGAGTGCCGAGTCTATTTGATGGACACGGAATCCATCGGCGGCGATGATCACCGCACTCCTTTGTATCGCACCCCCTTGATTTGCAACGAAGAAGTGAACTTTGCGTCGGCAGGCATTTGGGGGTCGATGGGAAGCTGGGAGGACTCGAAGGGCACGCGTTGGGCGCTGACACCCTTCTGGGGGCCAAAGCACTCAGCCTTTAAAGCTCCGATTGAATACGGTACGGTGAAATATGGTGCTATTGCCACCTTCAAAGTCGAAGAGAAAGCAGGCAAATGGGTTCTTTCACCTGCATGGATTTCGCGTGATATGAACCATGCCGAGCCTCCAGTCATCGCCAATGGCCTCATATTCGCCTATGGCAGCGGTGAAGATACCGATCAGGCCAAGTTCGACATTGGACTTGCCTACAACCGCGCCGATTATCGGATCAAAGGTTCGACCCACGCTGTGCTTTATGCGCTTGATGCACAGACTGGCAAGGAACTGTGGTCGAGCGGCGATGAAATCACCTCGTGGAGCCATTGGGGCGGGCTTTCGCTTGCCAACGGGCGGGTTTACATCAACACCTTTGATGGAATGCAATACTGCTTCGGTGTTAAGAGCGCAAGCGAGCAGCCGGCACCCTGATTTGGAGCGCCGTAGTCAAATCATATCTGAAAGTTTGAGAACTTGAATGGGTAATCTATCTGCGCCTGGAGTGATGCGCGCACTTGTGCTTACGGCGCCCAGGCGAATGGAAGTACACGAAATTCCGCGGCCTGTACCGCAACCGCGCGATGTACTTTTGAAAGTCGGCAGTGTCGGCTTGTGCGGCACAGACTTCCACATCTTCGAAGGACACGCCAACTACAATACCGACACAAAAGGCCAGCCCATTCCGCTCTCAGAACAGGCGCAGATATTGGGCCACGAGTTTTGTGGGACAGTTGTCGAAGTTGGCAGTGCAGTTACAGATTTAGATGTTGGTGACCGCGTTATCGTTGATCAGGGCTTGAGTTGTGTCAGCCGCGCTGCCGAAAAGTTGTGTGAGTACTGCGCAACCGGCAATTCTCACCAGTGCGCGGAGTATCGCGAGTGTGGAATCACTGGGGTGCAGGGAGCTCTTGCCGATTACATCGCTGTGCCCGCGATCAACGCCGTCAAAGTGGAAAGCGACCTGCCGATGCAGCAATGTGCGCTGGCTGAGCCGCTAGGCTGCGTGATTCACTCGAGCACTATGCTCACGAACGCTCAGGCGCGTTACACCTTCGGCGGTGAACGTCCAGTGCGCAATGTGCTGATTTGCGGTGCAGGCCCTGCAGGCTTGCTCTTCACGCAATACCTGCGCAACGTGCTTGGCTTTGACGGCCTTCTTATAGTGAGTGAGCCTTCGGCACAGCGCCGTGAGCTGGCCACGGGTTATGGTGCGAGTGTCACGCTTGATCCTGCAGAGAGTGAGCTTGCATCGGCTGTGCAGGATCTGACACACGGCGAGCGTATACATTGCCTGATCGAATCGGCAGGCGTGGCGCATTTGTTCAAGCAGATGCCAGGCTTGCTGCGTAAACAGGCAACAGTGCTCCTCTATGGGCACGGTCATCACGGAGTAGATTTGGGCGTGCTCAACAACGTTCAGTTTCTCGAGCCAACGCTGGTTTCACCAATCGGTGCTTCCGGCGGATTTGAGACGGACGGACGTCCGAGCACGTACCGGTGCGCGCTGGATCTTTTGAGCAACGAGAAGATAAATGTCTCGAAGTTCATTACTCATAGCTATCGAGCACTTGAGGACGTGCCACGTGGTTTTGGAGAAGATCGCAGTGGTACGGATTTCATCAAGGGCGTGGCGTTGCTAGACCATTGATCACGAAACCTAAGGAGTTTCGAATGAGAAGACTTGCTGCTGTGTTCATCTGCTGTTTGTGCTGTGGCTTGATATGGGTAACGGGAACTAATGCCCAGGGCCGGGGCAGTGCTGACTGGATGACCGGCAATGGCGATGCCCAGCGCTCATCGTGGGTCAGGACGGATGCCAGGATTTCCCCAGCGAACATGCAGAAGCCAGGCTTCGGACTTCTATGGAAGCTCAAGCTCAACAATCAGGCCAGGCAGCTGAATTCGTTGATGCCGCCATCAACACTCGAACGCCTGATCGGGTATCGTGGCTTTCGTATGCTCGGGTTTGTCGGCGGCAGTTCAGATGTCATCTTCACGATAGATACTGATCTTGGACGAATGGAATGGGAGAAGCGCCTGACATCTACCGCGCCACAGGCTGGCACGCCGGTGTGTCCCGGTGGAATGACGACCAGCGTGGTTCGGCCCACTTTGGCCCCAATGGCGCCGATGGGCGATGGTGGAGGAGGGCTCGGACGAAGTAACCCTGCAAAGAGCGGCGTTGGAGAAGCGGGTAAAGGGGCAGTCACGCTGGCAGCGGTGAGACCTGCTCCGCCTGGACCGCCACCTGGTCAACCTCAGAATAATCGGCGTCCCAATCCCGCAAATCCACCGGGCGGCCAATTTGGGAGCGGGCCTTTTCTCGTTTACGCTCTGTCGAGTGATGGAAAATTGCACGCACTGCATCTCTCGAACGGCAATGAATTCGAGCCGTCCGTCAAGTTTCTTCCCCCGAATGCAAATGCCAATGGTCTGATCGTGTTGGACTACGTTGCGTATGTTGCGACTGAAGGGAATTGTGGCGGCGTGCCGAATGGACTGTGGGCACTGGATCTGAGTGCAAAACAAGTCAACACGTGGAAAGCCAACATTGCCGGGGATGCCGGGCCGGCGTTTGGAGGCGACGGGACAATTTATGTTGCTACAGGTAATGGCAGCGAATCACCCAACTCGCTCGTTGCGCTTGAGCAGGGTACGCTGAAGGTGAAAGGTTGGTATTCAGCAGGGAATCAGGAATTCTCTTCAACGCCGGTTATCTTCGAGTACAACGGCAAGACCCTGATCGCCGCAGCTACAAAAGACGGGCGGATTCATCTTCTCGACTCCGCGACTTCCGGAGGCCCTGATCATCGGACAGCACTGTCTGTCACATCAGCCTCACTGAAGACTGCGGATTTTATGCCGGGCAGTCTGGCCAGCTGGCAGGATCGCAACGGCACGCGCTGGATTCTTGCGCCTACCACAGGTTCGCAAGCTGGCGAGCTGGGATTCAAAAAAGCTGCAAGTGGGCCCTCAAAGGGAGCAGTTGTGGCCTGGAAACTCGTGGCTCAAAACGGCGTGGTGAGGCTTGAACCGGATTGGGTTTCACGTGATTTGATCGCTCCATTGGCGCCGACCATCATCAATGGCGTAGTTTTTGTAACGTCCAGCGGTGAGTTTCGAACGGACGATAGCAAGGTGACGGCTTCCCAGCGCGCGCAGCGTTCTTCAAACGCTGTACTCTATGCGCTAGATGGTCTGACTGGTAAGGAACTCTGGTCGAGCGGCACAACGATCACATCTTTTGCGCGTGGTGGTGCGCTGTCGGGCGGCATCGGTCAGATCTATTTGACTACTTATGACGGCACGATCTACGCATTCGGGTTCCCGATGGAGCATTGATTGATGAAATCACGCATGATGAATTCAGTCAGTGCTACTCCTGTTTCTCGTGTCTGGCGTTCTGCGTTTGTCGGTGCCGCGCTGGCATTGTGGAGCGGCAATTTTCTGGTAATTGCGAACCAGGTCAGAGCGCTGCCGGATGGGCCTGGAAAAGCTGAGACGCAGAAACTCTGCGCTCAATGCCACGAACTCGACAAGGCCTTCTCGCTCAGTCAGGATCGGGTGGGCTGGCAAGCAACCCTTAAGAAGATGGTAGGTTTCGGGATGAAGGGCACCGAAGAGGAACAGAAGTTGGTGCTCGAGTATCTCGTCAAAAACTTTCCCGCCGATGAACTCCCGAAGATCAGTGTAAACAAAGCTGAGGCGATCGAGTTTGAGAGTGCTCTCTC
>Ga0070669_100001869_pt1 | contig 15165 bp, 19 predicted proteins | sample KBSS53metaG_FD_64680 | JGI IMG/M metagenome (GOLD analysis project Ga0070669, IMG submission 64680) | Switchgrass rhizosphere microbial communities from Kellogg Biological Station, Michigan, USA - KBS S5-3 metaG | ecosystem: Host-associated > Plants > Roots > Rhizosphere > Soil ... | reverse complement strand
GACGCCCGCGGTCCCAGTGAAGAGGTTGACTAATTAAAAAAGCACAGGGCGTTCAACCCTGTGCTTTGAAATCAGGTAGTTGTTTCGGAATCAGAATCATTCCTTACACGGAGTGATCACTGCCGCGGAAGTTGACTTCAAGTGGTCGGCGATGAATTTGTCTACGTCTGCTTCAATCAGTTCCCCATTCACCACCCACGCTTTCTCGGTCAACACGTCGCCGGTCTTTGCAAGCTTCGTGGGCTCCAGGAAAATATTCCAGGGCGAACCCCAACGGCGTGTGTCTCCCGTTGCCTGGCGGTAACCGAAGTGGGCAGTCTTCTCACGATCCTCGCGCGCTTCCGACTCACTAACGACCGGATAAGGCGCGCCGGCTGGACCAAAGAAAGTGCTGACCGTATCGCGCGTGCCGTATTCGCTGACGCCAATCACCGCGAAGCCCTGATCTTTGTACTTCTCATACAGCCTCGCGGCCACCGGCGCCTCGTTGCGCCAGTTGGGACACCAGGGAGCGAAGTAGACGACCATCACCAGTTTCTTGCCTTGAACGAGCGAGCGCAGGTCGACCGGCTTGTTGTCCTTGAGATCGTTGAGCGTCCAATTCTTGTAATTAACGGTTTTCTCGACGAGCGGGGAATACTCGTGTCCGTCTTGCGCGTAGGCTAAAGGTATGAGTGCGAGTAACCAAATCAAAAACAAAGTCTTCTTCATGATGTTGTCTCCGTACCGCAAATTCCTCTGGGAACGCTGACTGGATTCAATTAGTCTTTTGCGCAGTTACCGGCGTCTCGTCGAGCAAGGGTTTCACCGCTGCCTCCCAGCCGGCGCGGTCGCGCGCTCCGGTAATCTTTTGGCGAATCCGCCCATCGCGATCTATCAAATAAGTAACCGGCAATCCGGGACCATTGCCAAACTGATCACCGACCGATTCGGGTCCACGAAGCACCGTGTATTCCTGCTTCAGATCCTTTTGAAAATCTTTGATGGCTGCCACGGTGTCGGCCGGTGAAGTTGAGATTCCAACAACTTCGAGTCCTTGTCCCTTCAGTTCGCGCTGCATTGCATTAAACTCCGGAATCTCTGCGCGACACGGGACGCACCAGGTAGCCCAAAAATTCAAGAGCACCACATGACCGCGCAGGGCAGTCAAACGAAAAGCCTCGCCGTCGAGAGTTTGGAGCTCGACATCGGGAACTGGTTGAAAGCTGCTGTTAGCCGCGGTCGTTGCCGGGTCGGGCTTGAGCTTAATCAATCCCTCGGCATTGGGCAGATGCTTCGCCAGCCATGAACTTGTAAGCAGCGTTGATTTTCCGGTTGCGACGAGCAAGCCGACGATGATTAATACTACGCCGGAAACAATTTCCACCTTGTGGAGGTGCCGCCGAAATTTTCCGTAGAACGAGAGAAACTGATTAATGCCCAGGCCGGTCAGCAGAAAAGGAATCGCGAGACCCGCGGAATAAAACGCGGAAAGGAGCAGGCCGCTGCGCCAACCGCCGCTCGCTGCTGCCAGGCCGATGATGCCACCGAGGATTGGACCAATGCACGGTGTCCAACCCGCCGCAAAAGCAATTCCGAGGGTGAACGAGCCGAGCGCTCCGCGCGGGTTTTCGTTCGAGAAAAAGCGCGTGTCTTTGTAAAGCGTGGAAATCTTCAGCAGGCCGATCAGTTGCAGCCCAAACAGAATGATGATGGCGCCGCCAATCCCGCGCACCCAGGGATTGCTGATAATTGAAGCGCCCACCAGTCCCGCCGTCGTTCCAAGCGCCAGAAAAATCACCGACAGTCCGGCGTTGAAAGCGAGTGAATTGACAATCACCGCGCGACGCGCGTTTCCGCCTGAGCCGCCTTCTTTCAGGCGGTCGATACTCACGCCCGACATCAGCGAGATGTAACCCGGCACGAGCGGCAAAACGCAGGGTGAAAGAAAGGAAAGAATTCCCGCGATGAATGCGATCCAAATTGTTATGTTTGCACTTTCCAACTTTAACTAAAGACCTCTGTTCTAGTTGCTAAGTATAAGGTTAAGACTCTCGACTTTGATAACCGTGCTCTGTGGGTCCTTTGTGACCTTTGTGTCTCTGTGGTTAACGCTTGCTTGCTCAGATTCCCACAGAGGCACAGAGAACACGAAGGCGACACAGAGAAAATCGCTCAGTGCCTTCGCTTCAATTCTTTGCTCGTGCGCCCGACGTGGCGTCGGCCGCATTGTCGGTCTCCAACGACGGTTCAGCCATCACTCTTTCAATCATCTTACCCAGCGCGGCGATTTCCTGTTCGCCCGCGCCCATCGCGATGAACCGCACATTGCCTTTCCGGTCTATCAAAAAAGACATCGGAATCGAAAACACACCGTAGTTCAATTCGTTGGCTGACGAGTCGGCAATCACGAAGCCGTAGGGCAAGTGATTCTGTTTTTTGAAGGTTTTCAGATAAGCGAGCTCCTCGCCTTGAGTTGCTCTGACGCCATCGATGTCGCCCGAATACTCTGTCAACCCGAGTATGACCAGTCCTTTGTCTTTGTAGCTTTCGTGCCAGCGCTGCAATTTTGGAAACGTGTAACGGCATGGACCACACCAGGGTGCCCAGAAGTCGAGCAACACAACCTGCCCGCGCAGTGCCGACAACTTTACCGGCGCGTGATCGATCCACTGAGCTGCGACCAACTCCGGAAGCGGAGCAGCACTCGCCGGCATGGCTTCGTTGAAAATTCCGCGCGGGTCGATGGTGCGATCGAGTCCGGCGAGACGAATGTTAGTCAGCCGCAACAGGCTGCCCGAAGGAATCGCGAGCGCAAGCTTTCGCAGCTCGACTACCGACGCGATCGCCTCGGCTTTCTTGTTCATCTGCACGTTAGCTTCGGCAATGAACGAGACTGCTTTGAACAACATGTCGTCTCGCCTGATCGCGTTAACTGCTTTCTGGGAAGTTACCAGCTTCGCTACCACCAGCATCTGCTCCGCATGTTTCAGCATGCCGGGGAAGTCCTTAGCTTTTTGCAAGGCTTCGGTCACCAGACTTTCCATCCCAAACCACTCGGGCAGGCTCTGCGGTTGATTGCCGGCATAGTCTGCGACGGCGCGTTCGGCTTCGGGGATTAGATTTTTGCGTGTGCTGTAGAGAACTGTGACCGCGCGCGCGAGTTGCGCGTTCTCGCCTTTCGCTGGACCAGCGAGGTATCGGCGCATCGTCTCAAGTGCCTCGTCGGAATTACCGGCGAGGTGATGCAACATGCCGAGATAATAGACGTCCGCCTCCGGAAGCGACGTTCGCGTTTGCAACACGGCGGCATACTTCGCGGCCAGGTCTTTCTGTTCCTGCTTGGTCTTTGCCTCCAGCGTCTGGTTGTAAGCGATCTTTTGTTTGTTGAATTGGGCAAACTTGTTGTTGACGTAAGAATCAACTTCGTCGAACAAGGCTTTGGCGGAACGCTTCTCGATAGCCGCAGGTTTTGGCGCCAACTGCTGCGCCGCGGCTGCTACGACGCAGCTCGCCGCCAGCAGAAGCATGAAGGTTGGTCGCAAAAAATTGTGCTGGGAAAAAATCATGAATTCCGGTAGTGGCCCATTTTGAAAGTCTCTGTGCGTCCTTTGTGGCCTTTGTGTCTCTGTGGTGGATGTTTGCTTAATCAATTCACCACAAAGACACAGAGAACACAAAGGTAGCACAGAGGAAACCTTAAACTGCGACACTCGCTGACTTCCGGAATTGTCAGCCTACGGCAACCAGTCCAAAGCGATCCGGGGAGAAAATTTCGAGCTCAGACGGAAACGCTTTATCAACGATTGCCGACGCGATTAGTTCGCCCGTGACCGGCGCCAGCAAGATGCCGTTGCGGTAATGACCGGTTGCATAATGCAGCCCGGCAATTTCACCACAAGGACCGAGCACAGGCAAAGTGTCCGCAGCCCGCGGCCGCAATCCCGACCACGAATCCGTGATTGCGAGCGTCGAAATTCGCGCGGATATCTCGGTTGCCGCTGCGCGGATTGATTCCACGCCCTCAGCCGTCACTTGTTTGTCGAAGCCAACCTGTTCGCTGGTTGAACCAGCCAACAGACGGCCGCCCAGTCGCGGCACGATGTAGCCGCGCGGACTGTAGATAACATGACGCGAAACCGGCGCGTCAGGCTCGAAGCAGAGCATCTGGCCGCGGACGGGTTTGATGCGCGGATCGGGTAGAGTTTTGTCTCCGGCAGAAATCTGCGAGCTCCAGGCGCCGGCGGCAAGAACCGCGCAGCCGGTCGCAATCGGGCCTCGTGAAGTTTCAATGCCGGCGATGCGGTCGCATTCGATCCGGAGCGACGTAACCGTCGTCTCCGTTTGGATTCGTGTTCCCAAACTTTGATTCGCCGCCACGAGCGCCGCTAGCAAACGGCGATTTTCCACCTGGGTGTCCAACGGAAACTTAAGACCAACGCGCACGCTCGAATTGATCGACGGCTCTAGCTGACGCAATGCCGCAGCGGTTAATTTCTCCACCGGAAGTTCGGCAGCGTTTTGCCACGCGTAGCGCTTTTCAACCTCGGTTTCGTCTTCGTCAGAAAACGCGAGGTAGAGCGTCCCGGTTGAATCGAGTTCGATGTCGATGCCGGTTTCCGAGAACAGCTCCGCCGCAAATGCCGGGTACATGTCGCGGCTGCGACAGGTGAGCCGGAAAAACTCGTGCGAGCGATTAGCCTCGGCCTGAGGCGCAAGCATGCCGGCCGCGGCCCACGATGATTCAGTTCCCAAATTCCCGCGCTCGAGCAGCAGCACATCGCGCACTCCACGTAAGGCGAGCGCGCGCGCGATGGTCAACCCAATCACCCCACCACCGATAATGGCTACTGTTGCGGTTTGTGTCATTGAACTCATTCGGAATTATTGAGCTGTCTGGGGAGGGCGCTTTGTTCTTTGAGCTTGGTACTTAGAACTTTGTCGTTAGACTTTGGTATCCTTGGCGCCTTCAAAGGAAGTAAAAAGCTCAAGACAAAGTTCAAAGTTCAAAGTACAAAGATCAAAAATTGATTATGAAACATCGTATCACATTGATTCCCGGCGACGGCATCGGTCCGGAAATCGCCGCCAACGTTGTGCGCGTGATTGAAGCTTCCGGCGTGGATGTTGAGTGGGAAACTCATTACGCCGGCGCTCAGGCGCTCGAGAAATTCGGCGAGACGCTGCCGCAGCCGTTGCTTGATTCCATTCTGACCAACAAGGTTGCGCTCAAGGGACCGGTGACCACGCCAATCGGCAAAGGCTTCACTTCGGTAAACGTCGGGTTGCGAAAGGCGTTGGATCTTTACGCGAACCTGCGGCCCATCCGCGCGTTGCCGAATGTTCCCTGTCGCTATCCCGAGCTCAATCTCGTTATCGTTCGCGAGAACACCGAAAGTCTGTATGCCGGGCTTGAACACGTCGTCATTCCCGGCGTGGTTGAGAGTTTAAAGATCATTACCGAGAAAGCTTCCACGCGCATTGCGCGGTTCGCCTTCGAATACTCGCGGCGCGAGCAGCGCAAAAAGATCACCTGCGGACACAAAGCAAACATCATGAAATTGTCTGACGGACTTTTTCTCGATTGCTTCCGCAAAGTGGCCACGGAGTTTCCGGAGATCGAAGCCGACGACAAGATCATCGATAACGCCTGCATGCAGCTCGTCATGCGGCCCGAACAGTTTGACGTTATGCTGTTGGAAAATCTCTACGGCGACATCGTGTCAGACTTGTGCGCCGGTTTGATTGGCGGCCTGGGCCTGGTGCCCGGCGCGAACATCGGCGAGAAGGGAGCGATGTTTGAAGCGGTGCACGGTTCGGCGCCCGACATCGCCGGACAGGGAATCGCAAACCCGACCGCGCTGCTGCAATCAGGAATCCTGATGCTGCGACACATCGGCGAACGTGAGGCGGCAGATAAGACTGAAAACGGGCTGCTGAAAGTTTTCGAGGAAGGCACAGTGCGCACCAGAGACATCGGCGGCACCGCGAAGACAGCTGAGTTTGCCGACGCGATTATTCAGAAGATGACTTCACATGTCTGATGAAAACAAAATTAGAGACGCTGCGGATGCTGTTAAGGGGATAGTCGAAGCTGTTCCTGTATATCAAGACGTGGTCCAACCCGCAGCCAAAGAACTCGGAAACGCTTTGCAAACTGTAGCTCGGAGCATACACATTGCTCTAGCTCCTGTTTCCATGCTCGTTTGGGGCTACGATCAGATCAGGGATTATCTCAATAAGAGTTTGAGTGAAAAACTAAAAGATGTACCGACCGAACGCATTATCGCGCCTAACCCCACAATCGCTGGACCTACTGTCGAGGCATTGCGCTTCGCCGCCCACGATACTTCGTTGAGAGAGCTTTACTCGAATCTTCTTGCTACCGCAATGGACGCAGAGACCGCGCAGAAAGCACATCCAGCATTTGTTGATGTAATTCGGCACCTGGCCCCGGATGAGGCTCGCATCGTCCAGTTATTAGCTTCAGGACATATTTATCCTTTAATGACATTGAGTGCCACTTTCGCAGGTTCTCCGAAAATGGCGATCTATAAGCAACATGTTTCGCTGATAGCCGAAGACGCGGGATGCGAACATCCAGACTTGATTCTAAGTTATTTGGATAATCTTCGACGGCTGGGACTTGTCGACATCCATAGTGGCTCTCTCTTTCAACTCGACTCGACACTTAAGATAATGCAAGATCTAGAAAATCACGAAAAAATTCGCGAGTTCATAGAGATGTACAAAGATTCCAACCTCGAGGTCATAAGAGAGTCAATAGTGCTTTCGAGCTTGGGTCGACAGTTTTGTGATGCGTGCGTCACCTAATGGGTTAAGGTTTGACCTTTTTACAGGGTGAATAGCCTTCGCAACCGATCGCGAAAGCCCATTGTTTCTTACGCGCACAGGCATACATTGGAAGTAACTACCGGGCTTTTTCAATTAGCTTTGCTTCGGCGTGTAATGCCTCTCGAAAGCTATTGATAACTTCCGCGAGTAGATCGGCTTTGGCAAGGCTCTCTTTCCGAGCGTGAGGTCTGCTGAGCGGGAATTCTATCTGAACAATCCGATGACAATCTGCGAGAGTTAGCACATAGTTCCCTAACGCATAGCTTCCATCACTACTCGACTCCGCGACCGCACAGACGTACGAGTTTGCGCCACTCGAACGGGGGTTTAAGAAAGCCCTTTTAAGGTAACGGAACCGGCCCATTGTGATAACCTGTCAGACAATGAAGCGAGGGAGTCCAGCCTAATGCCTCATGCCCGGAGATTAGCTTCCGGGCCTCCAGAGACAACTCGCAGATCATATGCCTATTTAGACGCGCAAGGCAAGGCAGGTGCGCGTAATGGGTAGAGCAAAGCGCCCCCGTCCAAAGCACCTTGGTAACAAGTTGAAGCGCATCCGCGAAAGATTGGAACTATCGCAAGCAGCGATGTGCGACCGCCTTAACTTTCCGACAATTCATCCGGCGCATATCTCAGGTTATGAGCGCGGCGTGAGGGAGCCGCCTTATCCGGTTCTGCTCCAATATGCGAAGCTGGCGCGAGTATCAACAGATGTATTAATTGACGATGGGCTCAGACTCCCGAATTAAGACAGGCCCAAGTTTTCGCGAAGGCACGGTGCGCACTAGAGACATCGGTGGGACGGCGAAGACGGCGGAGTTTGCCGACGCGATCATTCAGAAGATGAACCAGTAGCAAACAGCTTCGTTTTGCTAGAATGAGACTTCCCCAGCAACTATAATCTAAAGCCATGAGCACACTTCTTGAAAAGCTGGAAAGACAAGCACGCGCGCTCACGCCGAGTGAAAAAGCCAGTCTCGCGCACACCTTGATCGAGGAACTTGATTCGGTTCTTGATGCCGACGTTGAGCAGGCCTGGGTTGAAGAGGCGCAACGCCGGTATGACGCATTCCGCAGGGGGGAACTTCACGCTCTTCCGGGCGAGGCCGTCATGCAGAGGGCCCGTACCCGCCTGAAATGATTGAATATCGGTTCCTTTACCCGGCTGAGGAGGAAATGAACGAGGCAGCCTCGTTCTATGAAACAGCGACAGAGGGTCTGGGCACTAATTTCCTCAACGATGTTACGCATCGACACCCTTTGTGAGTTTCCCCATCTGGGCTCAGCGATTGGCAACGGATTGAGGCGAATACTTCTTCACCGCTTCCCATTCAACTTAATCTATTCTGTAGAGGTTGATGCGATCCTTATTGTGGCTGTCGCTCATCATGGACGACGTCCGAGCTACTGGAAGACGCGATTAAATAGCTGAGTTGGCGCGCGTTCTTCACTTATGCTTTCTCCGTCACCAGCAACAATCTCTGCGCACCCAGCTTGAACAGTTCTCCGTTCAACGACGCATAAGCGGCGACCGGTTCGAGCTTCGCCGCGCGCAACAACTCTGCGAGTTCACGATAAGTGTAAATTCTCTGGGATGAGGGGCGGCGATCGTCGATGCCTTCGCGTGTGAAGGTGAAGTCGTTGAACATCCGGCCTTGTGCGTGGTCGTAGCGTGTGTCAATCGTGGCGGTGATGTCGCCGAGTTGGATGGTGCGTTGTGCGAGCACATGCGGCAGCAGGCATTCGGCGATGGCAGGCGCGTCGAGGATAAAACGTGAGCCGACTTTCAGTGTTTGCGATAGAGCTTTCAAAAATTCCGCGTTGCCGGCATCGTCGAGGTAACCAAAGCTGTTGCCGAAACAGAACGCCCCGTCAAACTCCGCAGTCCACGGCAGCGACCGCATTTCGTTATTGCGCCAATCAACCTTCACGCCGCGCGCTTCGGATTTTTTCTTAGCCTCCGCGACAAATTCTTCGGCAATGTCTACGCCGGTTAACTCGAAGCCGAAAGCTCCCAGCTCAATGGACAGTCGGCCGTTGCCACATGGCACGTCCAACACCCTGGCGCCTATGGGCAACTGCAGCTGACGATTGATGAAGTCAGCTTCTGCGCGCGTCTGTTCTTCGCTGATCGCGGCGCGCCAGAAATCGAGCGCGACGCCGTGAAAGAAGTTTTCCCACCAGTTTGTTTGCGTTGACATCAGTAAGCTGTCGCGAAATCACACGGAGAAGTTCGTCCTTTCTGATCTGCGCTTTCCGCGTAAATCCGCGGCTGAATGTTTCTCCTGGTAGACAGACAGGAATGTCTGTCCTACTCAACGCTTCTTGCGCGAGGTTTTGCTTGAGGGGGCGGAATCCAGTTGCGCCTGCAACTTCCGTGGCAGCTTCGCGCGGGTCATCTCATACGCGTTTTTTAGCAGTGGCTTCAGTTCGCGTTCCGGCAAAACGTTGAAACGCTCGAGACCCACCCAGTGATGGCGCGCCATGTAGGGCGCCGGAATGATGCCTTCCTGTTCAACCAGCTCCGCGAATTTCTCGGGCGTACATTTGAACGACAAGGCCACTCGATGGCCCGGCTCCAACACCGCTACCGCAAAAATTTTTTCGCCGATGCGAAAAAGAAGATCGTTGCCCCACTGCACTTTTTCATCCGCGTGCGGGAGCGAAAGACAAAAGGCGCGAATCGATTCGATGTCCATGGGTGGAATAGTAAATCGTAAATGGTAAATCGTGAATAGTTGATCGTGTTATCTCGTCGTTCACAGGCTGTGCCAATAAACTTCTTCTCAGCGTAATCTCTGCGTGCTCTGCGACTCGGCGGTTAAAATCGCTGCGAAAACATACACCGCAGAGATGCCGAGCGCGCGAAATAACGCGGAGAGTTGAAATCAGATCACCACCACTGTTCACTCCGACTTGAGGTGCCCTGATTCTTCATCCCATCGCCAGCTTCTGCCTGAAATTTCAAGGTGAACGCCGCCAAGCCACTGGTCAATTCCGTTAAGAGTTACAGAATCAACTTCGTTATTTAGTACCGCGACGCCGGCCGGCGTCAGGCGGAATTTTGCTTTTCGCGCGATCTCCGGGGTTAACGGTTGGTCCAAGCTAGCCTGCGGAATATCTGACACTTCTATTAACGGTTCGACTGCGATTATCAAGCGCTTCAGTGCCAGCCAAAATTGTGCGTCGCCGAGTCCGTAGACCGGCGCTGCCTCGCCGAAGCGTTGAAACAGCCCGGAAAAACTGTCCGCGCCTTCATCTATGAATTGAAGCGCACGATTTTCGATTCGGCCCAGACCATTCTCGACCGCCGGAAAGCGATGCAGGTGGGCCTCAAACGCCTCGCGCAGAAAAGGAAGGGCCGAAGTGTCCTCGTTCAGCAGCGCTTCAATCGCAGTTGGATCGTTGGAACAATAGGACTGCCACGCAGCCTTGCCAAGCTTTAGTTGGCGTTCCGTTATCGGCTGCCGCGCAGGATACAGTGAGGCGAGCTCTTCGGAGTTCAGTTCACCGAGGCCGCGAAAATTTTGTTTGCCGGGAAATTCGCCGATGCATACAAGGCTCAGTCTTGGTGTTTGAGCTGGTTGACCAATGAGGTCAGTACCATTACGCGGTAGCGTCTGGGTTCCGTGGGCAAACCAATCGAGCAGGTAAACCAGATGGACCTGGCAAAAAAGATCGTGCTCGAACCATAAAACAACTTCGTCCTGATCAGCGGAGTGCTCGAGCAGCTCTTCCTGGGCCAACAAACTGCGCTCGCATTCAGCCAAGTCAACGCCGTAGCTGTCGGCGAGATGTTGCGCGCGCAGGCGTCGCCAATCGTCGCGGCTCAAACCCGCCGGCGTCGGCCCATCTATTAGAGCTTCGCGGAAAGCGAAATGCTCGCCGCTGAGCGAAGATTGCCTGGCGGTGTTTGCGGAGCTGTCGCCGTTGTGGAGGTGAAGCATTTTGGTCAGTGGTCAGTGGCCAGTGGTCAGTTGTCAGTGCTTGGTGGTCTTGGTCAGTAGCAAGATTCAGAATACAGTCAGAGTGGAAATAAGTAGAGAAGCCTAAGAAGTAGGCTATTTTTGACCACTGACCACTGACCACTGACCACTGACCACTGACCACTGACCACTGACCACTGACCACTCTATTTCATCAAATCCAGCACCGCCATCGTCATCGCTTTGATTCCCGTTCGCAGAGTCGGTTCGGGCAGCGGCTCGAAGAGGGCTGAATGCAGCGACGGTAAACTTGTTCCGCTTGCCTTACTTTCTTTGACTCGCGCCGGATCGACTGCCCCCAGGGTGAACTGCACCGCCGGAATCTTTTGTTCCAAACTAAGATAGCCAAAGTCTTCGCTCATCATCACCGGTTCAAGTTTCACGACGTTTTCCTGGCCCAGCGCTTTTGCAAACACGCCGGCCAGACGTTCCGTCAGTTGCGGATCATTGTAGGTGGCACTGGTGAATTGCGTGTCGCTCACCTTGATAATCGGGGCGCGGTCTTCGGGAATTCCGGCAGCCATCGCCAGCCCTTTCGTGATCCGCTCGATCGACGCGAGCACGCGCTTCCTGACTGTTTCCTTGTAAGCACGCACCGTCAGCTGCAAATCAACTTCGTCGGGAATGATGTTGTGTTTTGTGCCGCCGTGAATCGAACCAACGGTGACAACTACCGGATCGAGCGGCGAGTCTTCGCGGCTGACGATCGTTTGCAGGGCCAGCACGACTTGCGCCGCCACTACCACCGGGTCCTTCGTAGACTCGGGCCGGGCGCCATGGCCACCAAGCCCGCGGATCTTGATGTCGACGGAAGTTGAACTTGCCATAGCGTAGCCGGGCGTATAGCCAACCTTGCCCGCTTCGAGATCGGCGCTGTCGTGAAGTGCGATCACGTAATCAGGTTTCGGGAATCTTTCATAAAGGCCGTCGCGCATGACCGCCCGTGCGCCGTCGACTACCTCTTCAGCGGGCTGGCCGATTATTACAAGCGTTCCGTGCCACTGACCTTTCATTTCCGAAAGTAGTTTCGCGGTGCCGAGCATGTTTGTGATGTGGATGTCGTGACCGCAGGCATGCATGACGCTGACTTCCTGGCCCGCATCGTTCAACATTTTCACTGTGCTCGCATAAGGCAGTCCGGTTTTTTCGGCGACTGGTAGGGCGTCGAGCTCGGTGCGCAAGAGTACGGTGGGGCCGGCGCCGTTTTTCAATACCGCCACGACGCCGTAGCTCGTTAACGAAGCTTGCTCGTATTTGCCGACGCGCTCGGTGACTGTGAAGCCCAATGCGCGCAACTGCGTCGCAAAGAATGCGGCCGTCTTCTCTTCGTGATGCGAAAGCTCGGGCGCCGCGTGGAGGGTTTTGTAGGTGGACACCAGCGAAGCGAGATCGCGATCGATCAAGGCATCGACGGGTTGTTGTGCCGCCAGTTCCGCAGCCGTTATACAAAAGAGCAGTATTAAATAGGTTAATTTGCGCATGAGTCTGCTCCAGACATTGTAGGGGCGGACCTGTGTGTCCGCCCCTCTTGTTCCCCTCGCGGGCGCACACATGAATGCTCCCCCACAGCAGCGGGCGCACACATGGGTGCGGCCCTACAATTTCAAACGAACAACCTGATCAACTCACTGATCCGCGCCAGGTGAAAGTCGTCATGCTCGGCCTGAAAGTACAGCATGTCTACCAAACGCATCGGCACGTTCAGTCTTGGGTGATGAGCAACTCCGGCGAACTGTTCCAAAGTGAGAGCGTCGAGACGATCAACCAGCTCGCTTCGCCGGCTGCGAAAGTCGGAGAGGATCGTTTGCATCGGCAGTTGATTGTGGTCCGCTTCGTAGGTCTTGCGGTTTGACATGTCCGCCGGATGCAGCGTCGTGGCGCCCGCTAGGTATTCATCAAGCCTGCCGCTGACAAGCGCCTCCAGGTCGAGCAGATGTCCGGCGTTTTCCTGAACCGACCAGCGCTCGCCATCACGTTTGGTCAGAATCTCAGGTGAAATGGACTTCACCCGATCTTCGAGTCGCGCCGGAGTGCAGCGGAGACGTTCAATCATCTCCGGAAAAACTTCAACCGGAAAGGTGAATTGGAAAGTGCGGTCAGTCCATTTCAGATATTTCGACATTTGTGAGGGAGCCTTAGGTCAAGCGTTTAAGAAAGCCAATTTTCCATTTCTCATTTCAAATTTTCCATTTGTCACCCCCGGTCAGTCTTGTGTAGAAGCGGACTTGTCCGAAATGCAACGATCCGTTTAGAAAGCGGACTTGTCCGCCCGCCACTGCGGGGCACAAGTGCCCTAGCTAAACGAAGAACGGAAAACGATGACAAATGAAAAATTTCAAATGAGAAATGGAAAATGTCGTTCTGTCTTCACCCGTGAAGTGCTCGACAGCTACTCACCGGCATCGATCCCTTTCTTGGTCTCGCTGATCGCGTCGTTGATTTCATCGATAGCTTTCCGACGATAGCCGCCCTTATCAGACGTAGCGCGCTCGAGGTTTTCTTTGGCAGCTTTTAGATTATCGAGCGCCGCCTGCATGTGTGGCTGATCAGGTGCAGCGATTACCGCATGATTGTGACGGCGATCATAGGCGATGCCGGCGTTGACATACTCGATGGCCCGGTTGACGTGCTCGATGGCCTTCACGCGATGCCCGCCCTTGTTGGCGACAGCGGCCTGAAGTTGAGCTCTGGCCTGTTGTAAATCAACACGCGCGGCTCGCATGAAAGGTTGATCCGCGTAGGCTAGCGCGGCGATAGAAACGAGCAGGATGACAATTCCCAGTACGCGATTTCTGTTCAGCATGAACGTTAAATCTCCTTCGTAGTTGGATTGGAAAACAACGCCCGCGAGGTCGGAAATGAAGCGCGCTCATATTACAGGGTAGAGGGCAAAGCGGAAAGGGGTAAAGGGTTAAAAGGGTAAGAGGGTAAGAGGGAAACGGAAGCAAGTGGAATTGGCACGCTTCACCTTTTACCCTCTTTCCCCTTCGCCCTTACTTGTCGCTTGGCTCGGTGAGGCTGAACCAGTTTCCGGAGTTGTCTTTGAAGACGGCTTCGATTCCGTAGGGCCGTTCGGCGGGCTCGGACACAAACTGCACGCCTTTTGATTTCAACTCTTCGTAAGTCCCCCGGCAGTCGTCGGTATGGAAGGCGCCGGCGCCGAGCACGCCCTTGTTCATGATTTCTCGCAACTGCGCTGCGGTTGGTTCGTCCATCAACATTCCCGCTTTTGGTTCCATCAGGATCAGCTCAAAGTCGGGTTGATCGGGAGCCGTAACGGTCAGCCAGCGAAAGTCTGCGCCGACCATCGCGTCCGTGTGCAACTTGAATCCGAGCTTGTCGCGATAGAAATTCAGCGCCTCGTCCTGGTTGTTAACGAATATGGTCGCGTGCGACATCTTGCGAATCATTTGAGTTCTCCTGCGGAAGATTTTGATGAGGATAGGCGATCTTCGGGAAAGGTGCTTATCGAAAATTGCTAAAACGCTACGTCCAAAGTCCAACGTCCAATGCCCAAAGTCAGGATAGCGTAGCGGACATTGGACGTTGGACGTTGGACATGGGACTGATTTAAAGCGGCTCGAGGCCGTACATCACGAGGAAACATCCGGGCACCTGGCGCTTCGCCGCCTGTGTCTGCCGGCTTTGCTCGCGAAACGTGATCGGCGCATGGCCCACCGACTTGTGAAACAAGGCGCTGAACGATCCCAGGCTTTGGAAGCCCACTTCGAAGCAAACGTCCGTGACGCGCAGTTGGTCCGCGCTCAGGAGTTCTTTGGCTCGTTCGATGCGTCGCTCGATCAGGTATTGGTGTGGAGTTTTATTAAACGCCTGCCGGAACAAACGCAGAAAATGAAAGCGAGAAAAACAGGCGTGACGGGAAATCTGTTCCAGATCGAGCGGGAGATCGTAACAAAGATCGATAAACTTTCGCGCGCGGTCGAGCCGTTCGAATATTTCCGGCGCTGTCATTGGCGCGTCAGCTGGCGCTTCATCGATCGTCGTTCGCATGGGCGTTCTATTTAGCTCTTTGAGGACGCTGCGTCAAGAGTGACACAGGAATATTGGCGGGGAATTACGCGGATGCAACGCCGATCAGAAGATCAATGGGAACTGAATACTAACCTGTTTGAGGCCTGGTTTTTTCCTGTTCAGATCCGCGCGTATCCGCGTTCATCCGCGGCTAGTTCAGCTCACTCGAAGCTTTTGCGCGCGCAAGGTTATAATGACGCGTACAGAACAACGCATTCGTAACGAGGAATATTGATGAGTTTCGACAATGGTTCAGCACGCCCGCAGCGCGTGCGTTTTGACGGCCGCATACTTTTTCTTACCGAAGACACTT
>Ga0070669_100001866_pt1 | contig 15172 bp, 16 predicted proteins | sample KBSS53metaG_FD_64680 | JGI IMG/M metagenome (GOLD analysis project Ga0070669, IMG submission 64680) | Switchgrass rhizosphere microbial communities from Kellogg Biological Station, Michigan, USA - KBS S5-3 metaG | ecosystem: Host-associated > Plants > Roots > Rhizosphere > Soil ... | reverse complement strand
CATCAGTTCGTAGAACCGGGCGCAGAACGTGCGGACGAAATCCTCACCCCCCAGCGTTTTGTAGGGGGTGGCGGACTGGCTGTCGGTAGCGGGCGGCTGCGTCATGCCTGCGCCCATAACGCCGGCACAGGCCCTAGTCATCCTTTGGGATAACATGCGCGATCAGAGGGGCAGTTCCGATATTTGCCTGCTATAGCATGGAAGGAGAACGCATTTAGAGGCGCGCGATGGGCTTGAAGGTTTGGCGTTACGCGAGCATCTCGGCGATCGGCCTGGTGATGCCCGCTTGCGCGGAAGAAACCGCCCCGCCAGACATCATCGTCCGCGCCACGCCCCTTGCCGGCGAAGCGGACGAGGTCGGCAATGCGACGACCCTGCAGGCAACGCGCGCGGCGACCGTCGCGGAGCTGCTGGCGCGCACGGCGCCGGGCGTGACGATCAATGACATCCAGGGGAACCCGCTGCAAGGCGATGTCAACTATCGCGGCCTCACGGCATCGCCTTTGCTCGGCACGGCACAGGGGCTGTCGATCTTTCTCGATGGCGTGCGGGTCAACCAGCCGTTCGGCGATGTGGTGAACTGGGACTTGATCCCCACCGGCGCCTTGGCCGATGTCGACCTGGTCTCGGGTGCCGCGCCGCAGTTTGGCCGCAATGCGCTTGGCGGCGCGCTGGTCCTGCGCACCAAAAGCGGCAAGAGCGATCCGGGCGTTACTGCCGAAATCGCCGGCGGAGCGTTCGGGCGCCTGACCGGCAGCGTAGAGGCCGGAGGGATCACCCGTGGCGGCCTGGATTGGTTCGTGACGGCCGATCATTTCCGTGAAAGCGGATGGCGCGATGTGTCACGCTCGCGCGCCACGCGCGGCTTCGCCAAACTGGGCTGGTCGGACGCCGCCTCGTCGTTTTCGCTTGCCGGGCATTTTGCCGACACGGACCTGAATGGCAACGGCCTGCAGGAAATGCGCCTGCTGGCCGCCGATCGGCACAGCATCTACACCGCGCCCGACAACACGCGCAATCGCATGGGCATGATCGTGCTCAATGGCGAGACGCGGCTTGGGAGCGGCGTGCGCCTGCGCGGCAACGCATTCTGGCGGCACATCCGCACGGCGACGTACAACGGCGATGTCAACGACGACGCCCTGGGGCAAAGTCTCTATCAGCCAGACAGCGCCGAACAGGCGGCACTGGCTGCGGCGGGGTATGAAGACGTTCCCGTCGGTGACGAATCCCAGGCCAATACCCCGTTTCCCAAATGGCGCTGCATCGCGGCCGTCTTGCGCAATACCGAGCCGAACGAAACCTGTGACGGGCTGATCAACCGATCGCTCACGCGGCAAAGCGAATGGGGGCTGACGTTGGAAGCCGCCATGGGCCTGTCTACCGGGCCGCTGCACCACGATATCACGCTGGGTGGCGCCTATATCGGCAGCAGCGCCCATTTCATGCAAGGCACCCAGTTCGGCTATATCCTGCCCGATCGCACCATCAGGCCCGTCGATGGACCGGGCGCATTTGCCGATGGCACGCAAGCCTCGCAAGACGCGTTCGACGCACGGGTTGACTTGCGCGCAAGAACCTCTGCGCTTTCGGCCTACCTGCTCGATCACATGGCGCTGGGCAAGGGGCTCAGCCTCGATCTGGCCGCGCGATACGACCATGTGGCGATCCACAATCGCGACGGCATCACGCCAGGTGGCGGCACCGGTTCGCTCAGCAGTGATCCCGTCTATCGTCGGCTCAATCCCGCTGCCACCCTGATGGCGCGGGCCAACCGACGCACAGCGCTCTCGCTGTCGTGGAGCCAGGCGAGCCGGGCGCCCTCGGCCGTCGAACTGGGCTGCTCCGATCCTGCCAGCCCCTGCCGCCTGCCCAATGCACTGGCGGGCGATCCGCCCCTGCGCGAGGTGGTGGCGCGCACGGTGGAACTGCGGGTCGATACGGGCAATGGCTGGGGCCATGTGCACGCCAGCCTCTTTCGCACTGCCAGCAGCGACGATATCCTGTTCGTGGCCAATGACACGTCAGGCTATGGCTTTTTCCGCAATTTCGGCAAGACGCTGCGGCAGGGTGTCGAACTGGCCGGCGACGCGCGGGTGAAGGCGTTCACTTTCTCGGCCAGCTATACCTTGCTGGATGCCACCTATCGTTCGGCAGAAACGGTAAACGGCGCCGCAAACAGCGGCAACGATGGGCCAGCCCCGGGTTTCGAAGGCGCCATCGCGATCCGTCCTGGCGACCGCATCCCGCTGCTGGCCCGCCACACCGCCAAGGTTGCCGTGGGTTGGGACGCGGCGCGATGGCTTACGCTCAATCTCGATGCCATCGCCCTGTCTGGCGTCTATGCCCGTGGCAACGAGAACAACGCCCATCGGCCCGACGGCACCTATTACCTGGGTGATGGCAAGACCGCGCCGTATGTCGTTGCCAATCTTGGCGCGGAATTGCGGCCTCGTCGGGGGATCGCGCTGTTTGCCTTGGTCCGCAATGTCTTGGGGCAGACCTACGCCAGCGCGGCGCAACTGGGGAGCAGCGCATTCGACGCGCAGGGCAGGGTGGTGTCGCGTCCATTTGCCGGGCCCGTGATCGACGGTGAACGCCCTTTGCTTCAATCCACGTTCTATGCGCCCGGCGCGCCACGATCGATCCAGGTTGGCGCGCGCGTCCATTTCTGAACTGTGCCAAGGCAGGGCACCTGCTTGCGCGTAATCTCTTGCGTGGCTCTGCCTTCCCCGCGTAATCCGAGATCGATGGTGCGCGCGGGACAAGCGCGGCCATGGGATAGGAGCACGCACGGTTGATTCAACTGAAGCGACAGGAGCGGCAGGCGCAGACGCGCGAGCGCTTGCTGCAGGCAGCAACCGATCTTTTCCGCCGCGATGGCTATGCCATCACATCCCTTGAACGGATTGCCGAAGCGGCCGGCTTTACCAAGGGTGCCGTCTATTCGAACTTCGAGAGCAAGGAGGCCATCTACGTCGAAGTGCTCAGCAAAGAAGCCACCCGCAATACCGCCGCACTGATCCATGCCTTGGAAGAACAGCGCGATCTTGCCGGGGTGGTGGAATGCGTGGCGCAGTGGGCGCACGAATGCTCGATGCATGGGGGATGGTCGCTGTCGGTGCTCGAACTGGCACGCACGCAGGCACCTGAATCCTTGTGCCTGGCAAAACTGGAGGACATCGTTCGCACCGGCTGGCGGGCCCTTGGCGGTTATCTACGCCAGCGTTTCCCCCATGGTGCGGCAGAGCCCGAAGTACTGGGCGCCCTGTTGTTCGAACTGGCCTATGCCCCGGCGCTCACGTTCCTGGCCACCCCGAATGCAGCGCAACTGGTTCGCCTGGTCTTGCCGGCCCAGTTGGGCCAGTCATCGCTTTAGCGGCCCGATCGACAGGCCCCGGCGATATTGCATCACCACTTGTGCTGTCACCGGGTGCTTGTCCACCTCGACGGCGGTGGCGGCAAAGGCGGGTTTGAGGCGAAGCAGGGAGAGCGTGGGATTGCGCGTAAAACCGCCACCGTCGTTCCAGTCCGACTTGCCATTGCCGTTGGCATCGTGGCGCACGGCAACGGCATATTTCCCGGCTTGCGCAATGGGGAAGCAGAAGCGCATCGGGCCGTCACCCCGGCGCGCCTGCTCGATCCGCATGGCCCACTGGCCCTTGTCCAGAAAGCGCGCCGCGCCCGGACCATAAAGCTGTGCGCGGACAATGCCTTGCGCATTGGCAAAGCCGCTGACCTCTACCGTCAACGAGGGCTGTCCGGGCGCGCAGGCAATATCGGGCGTGCGGCTTTGCGTGGCGCCTTGCGCCCAGGCGGGTGTGGAAAGGCCGGCCATTGCTGCCAAGGCCATGGCCAGACCGGAGCGGGAAGAAAGCAAGGACATCACGGAACTCCTCGGTATGGGTGGTGATTGCAGGGGGAAGGGCGACCGGGGCTTGCAATTGCGCCCGATTTGGCGGAGCGCGGGGCCATGGCGGACGACATCCTGTTCCTGTTCAATCACGATGCCCCGCATCAGGTTGCGCATATTGCCGGGATCGCCCGCGCGATGGTCGAAACCGGGGGCGGTGAGCGTCCCATTACATGCGCTACGGCAACGCCGGCCATCCGCGCGCGCGCGGAAGGTATTCTCGGCTCGGTCGCAGCTGCCCGAGTTCGGTGGTATGATCTGGCCTTGCCAGCGTGGCAGGACAGGGCGCTGGCCTTGCCCAACATGGTGGCACCGGCCCGGCGCGTGATGCGGTTGCGCCATCATGCGCGGCGTATCAACGCGGCCCGCGTGGTGGTAAGTGCGGAACGGACATGCCTGTCGATCAGGCAGCCTGGCGGAACGGCAAGGTTTGCCTATGTTCCGCACGGGGCCGGCGATCGCATGGTGTCCTATCACCCCGAAAAGGGCGGGTTTGACCTGATCCTGGTGAGTGGCCAAAAAACGGCTCGCGAAATGGTGACGCGGGGTGTGGCACCGGCGGAACGTCTGCGGGTGATCGGCTATCCCAAGTTCGACACGATTGATCTTGCGCAGCGCAAGAAGCTGTTCGCAAACGATAATCCGGTTCTGGTCTATAACCCCCACTTCGATCCGCTGCTGTCGAGCTGGTATGATCACGGCCCGGCGCTGCTCGATTGGTTCGCCAGCGCAGACGGCCAAGCGTTCAATGTGATTTTTGCCCCGCATATCATGCTGTTCCGCAAGAAACTGCATATCTCGCTGGAATATCGCACGGCGCGGTTCAGGCCGGGGATAGACCCGCGCTGGCGCGCTGCGGACAATATCCTGATCGACACCGGCAGCACGGCGCTGGTGGACATGACCTATACGCTGGGTGCCGATGCCTATATCGGCGATGTTTCCAGCCAGGTTTACGAATTCCTCGTGCGGCCGCGTCCCTTGCTGTTTCTCGACGCATTCTCGCACGATTCCCGTTCGCGCGAAGGCGCCTACCCGGCGTGGCAGGCAGGCGATGTCGCGCAAGACGCGGCTGGCCTTGCTCGCCTTGTTCCGCAAGCCTGGGCACGCCACGCGATGCACCGGCCCGCGCAAGAGGCGATCTTTGCCGACACGGTTTCGCATCAGCCCGGCCACCCTGCGGTTGCGCGCGCGGCCGCCGCGTTGCGCGATCTGGCCGATGGCAGCACGGGAATGCCCGCGTGAGCGCGCGTTCGCGCTGGCGGGCGGTGCTGGCCAATCTGGGCTGGCTGTTGGCGAGCAACGCGCTGATGGCGGTGCTCTCGCTCGTCTACATCGGCCTTGCCACGCGGACGCTGGGACTGGGCGATTTCGGGCGCTTTGCCCTGATTACCGGCACCGCGCAGACCCTGGCCATGCTGGTCAGTTTCGAAACCTGGAAAATCGTGGTGCAATACGGCCTGGGGCATGAGGCGGCGGGACGGCCCGATGCCACCTGGCGCGTGGAACGCGCGGCCATGCTGATCGAAATGGGCAGCGCGGGCACGGGGATCGGGCTGATCATCGCCCTGTTCACGCTGTGGCCGCAGCCCTTTGCGATGGACGAGGCCGTGGTGCCCTATGCCATCGCCTATGCCGTGGTGCAGTTGGTCACGCTGCGCTCCACACCCACCGGCATCTTGCGGATGCGCGACCGGTTTCGCTTGGCCGCCTTGGCCGACAGCGTTCAGCCTGTCGGACGCCTGATCGGCGCGCTGGTCGCGCAGGCGCTGTTTCCCACGCTCGCCGGGTTTCTTGTCGCATGGGCCGTGGCCGAACTGCTCACACTGGGCGCAACCTGGGCGCTTGCCGCGCAGACCGGCGACGTGCGCGCGCTGTTCCGCGCACGGTTGGACTGGAGACAGGCCCACGCCGAAAATCCGGGGATCGGTCGGGTCCTGGCCAGCACCAATGGCCAGTCCACCCTGGGGCTGGCGGCGCGCCAGGCACCACTTTTGCTCGTCGGCGGCTTTGCCGGGGCAGAGGCTGCGGGCGCTTTTCGCCTGGCTGCGCAACTGGCCAATGCCTTGTCCAAGATATCCATCCTGCTGACGCGTGCCGCTTTTCCCGAAATCGTGCGATCGATCCGCTCGGCTTCGCGCGCACGGTTTCGCGCGGGCGTGTTGCGCGTGGGCCTGGCCTGCATGGTTGCGGCCGGTGCCGTCATGGCGCTGGTGGCCGTGGCGGGCGACGAACTGCTCACGCTCGTGGGCGGGCATGATTTCCGCGCCGGCTATGTCTATTTGCTTTGGCTTGCCGGGGCGGGTGCCATCGAACTGGCCGCATCGGCGTTTGAGCCGATCCTGCTTTCGGTGCATCGCGCGCTTTCGGCCACGGTTGCGCGCGCGCTGGCTGTCGCGTTGCAACTGGGAATGATGGTGGCCCTGCTGCCCCGCATTGGCGCCTTGGGTGCCAGCATCAGTGTCTTTGCCGGATCGGTGGCGGCCAGCATCCTGCTGGGCGGGGTGCTGTGGCACTACGCCATGCGCCATGGGCTGGAAGAGGCGCGCGGTTAGAGCACGATGGCGTTTCGTTGAAACGGCCCCATGCTTTAAACCTTTGTAGTCGCGCGATGTTCTGCGCGCCAAGCCTCCGTCACGGAGCACCGGCCGCACCAACGATCCGCCTGACCAGCGCAAGATCGGCCGGCTTGTCCACGTCAACTGCGGCAAGCCCATGGGCAGAGGGCACGGCCGCAACCTTGAGCCCGGCCCGGCGGCCCAGGCTGCTCATGGCCTCCGACAAGGGCAGGCGCCCCAGCACGTAGCGCAGCAGCATCGCGGGACCAAGCCGCCAGACGATGCGCCACGGCCGCTTGCGATCGCGCTCTACCGCTTGCCACAGGGCAAAGGCTGCTGCCGCGCGCGGCGTGGCGCAGTAGAACAGGTTGCAGCCCGACCATTGCCCATCGGCAAACCGCAGCCAAGTGCGCCGCGTATCGGGTACTGCAGCCTCCACGACATCGCGCCGGGCAAGCAATACGGAAACATCGGCATCGCCGTCCGCTGCGCGAACGAAATCCTCGATCCATTCCGCTTGCAACAGCGCATGATCGGCGGTGGTCAGCACCATGGGCGCGCCAAGCATGGCAAAACCCCATGCCGCGCTCTGGCTCGGTCCACTCGCTGCCGGAACTGGCAAGCAGCCCAGGTCATGGACCAGATCGATCACGTCCTGATGCGATGCGGCCACCGCGATCTGGCCGGCACCGGCATCGCGCAGGGCATGGACCACACGGGCGAGCATCGGCACGCCATCAACTGTTACCAGGGCCTTGGCAGCGACGCCCTCGGGCCCAGCAACCGGATCGTCAGGCCCGCGCGACCCTGCCAGCACCAGGGCGGAAAAACGCTTCATGCCCTGCGGGCCTGCCATAGCCTGAGCAGCACACCTGGCGCCGCCAGGATGGGATGACGTTCCCGCCACGGCGTGACGGCAAGGCGCAGCCCGGTGTGTCGCTCGATCTTCCACAGGGCATAGCGGGTTGCCCCCTCGAACGTGAAAGCCGCCTTGACCAGGCGCACCGCATTGAGCGGTTTGCCCAACACGCGCCGCACGCGCCACGCGCGCTTCCAACGGCGGATCAGGACGGGGGGAACTTCGGGTCGGAGGATGTCGCCTTCACGGCTTGATGCAATTGCCTGCGATGCCCAGGCCAGCGGGAGCATCGTGCGGAAGTGATCGGGATCTCCATCCAGGATCGCGGCACTGCGCGTGGGCGGTTCGACCCGCAGTTCGGCGCGATACGTCTGGCGGAACAGCGCGCGCCACCAATCCTCGATCCGCCCTTGCTGCGGCCCCAGCGCTAGGGCAAAGCGAGCGGCCGTCCGGATTGCTTGCGCCACCGCGCGTGCCACGGCATTGGCTGTGGAAGCATCGGCGGAGACCAGCAGCCGCGAGGGCTGGCTGAAGCGCGTCCAGACCGTTGTATCGATTCCATCGCCCGACGCCGCGTTGTGAAATTGCGCGAGCGAGAGCACCGCCACTTTGGCGCGCACAGTCACAGCGCCCAGATTCACTTCATGATAGCCGACATCGGGCCAGATCACGGCACCCAGCCCACGCGAAGGGCGGTTGGTGATGACGTAGAAATCGACCAGCCCATCGAGATCGCCGCGCCGCAAGTTGGACCCGTAGAACAACACGGCATCGCCGCCCAACCGCGCGCAGACCTGACGGGCGGCGGCATGGATTTCCGGGCGCACGGGTTGGGACAGCATGGCGGCAACGGCATCGACGAGCCTCATTCGGACACCACGAACCGGATCGGGTTGCCGCGTGTGATGATCAGGCTGCCGCCGGGAAATTGCTCCCCATCCAGGATGAATCCACGATCGAGCGAGAGGTAGACCTTGTCGGCATCGCGGCGCAGATAGCCATCGGCTTCGAGCTGGGAAGATTCCTTGCCTTTGAGGACCGGCAGAACATTGCGGAAGAGGGCACGGGGCGGGGCCTTGATCGTCAGGAACTTGAGGCCATCGCGAACGCGGCCAAACGGGCGCAGGCCCACCGGCAGGCGGCGCAGCGTGGAGCCGAGGATGAGATAGACCCGCTCGGCAAACACTTCCACGCCGTTGCGCGAGATGCGCGCCATGTCGCCCCGGCGCCAGCTGTTGTGCGGCCCACCAAACAGGCTCTTGAGAAGCGCCATAGCCACGGTCAACGCCACGGCGATGCCATTGAACATGCCCTTGCGGTGGACGCGCTGCGCCAGGATCGTTGCCCGGCTGAACACGCCAAGGCCAAAGATGAAGCCCAACTGATCGGGCATCGTGCCGTTGTTCCAGTGCACATGGACCGGCGCGCGATCGACTACGCGGTTGGCGGTATGGGCGCGAATGGCGTCCCCCAGGTTCCAGTGCGCGGGCAGTTGCAGATCGAGGGCCAAGGCGTTGGTCTTGCCCGAAGGGATCACGGCCACGCGGGGCAGGGCGCCATGGTAGACCATATGCGCCACGCTCAACACATCGCGAACGGTGCCGTCGCCGCCATCGATCACGATAAGGTCAACCCCGTCATTGGCGAACTGGGTCAGAACGCTCACGAGTTCGTTGCGAGAGGACGGCTCGCGCTTGTACACCACCGCTTCGGGCAGCGCCGTGGGGCGCGATCCGCCGTGGTTACGATGGCTTCGCGGATTGGCGATAACCCCAACGCGGGGAACTGCGCGGGCAGATTCCACCGGCGCAAAATCTTTGGCCCGGACGGTTGCGACCCCGCCATGCTGGTTGAATTCTTGTTTCATTTCCGCTCGATATTCTAGGCTTCCGCACCGGGGCGCGGCGATTTGACGTGACGGTCCATTGGTTTCCCAATGGCGCGGAAACGCTCCATGTCTAAATAAGTTTCCAAAAAAAACTGATGGTGACGAAGGAGCGGGAACCGCAATTTTCAGCCGTTGAGCGTGACGATGCGATCGGGGTGTAGCGGCCGCACCAGCAGTTCCGCATCCTTCCAGGCCTGCGTCAGCCATCGCGCCTGGCCGCGTACGTCGAGCAGCAGGGGCACGGAAGCAGGCAGGTTCGCCGGGCCTGAAAGCCCGTCCATCGCCACAGTAAGGATGGCAAAGCTGGGCACTTCGGAATCGCGCCATATTCCAGCCATGGCCATGACCGGGCCATCAGCACTCCGCCACCAACGGCGCCCGCTGCCGGCGCGAAAGTGTGTGGCAGGAACCAGGCATCGCAATTCGGGATGGCGCAGCGTACCAATCCAGAACGGGCTTTCGACGTTGCGGACCGTGGTCACCACATGTTGGCCGCGCGGGGGCGGGGGAACGCCCCATTGGCGCGGTACGACACGCCGCCGCCCATCGCGCCCGCCCAGCACGACCGGCGCATAACCGCCCGTGCCGATCGCGCCGCCAGTCCACACATCGCCATTGCGGTCTGCGCCGAGGGCATCGGCAAAGGCATCGGCCGGGCAATCAAGCGTATAGGCAAGCGTCATGGCGCCTGCTTTGCGCCAAGCCCATCGCCATGCCAAGCGTCGCGAATGGGGAAACCTTCAAGCCTGCCCTTGCCTTGCCAGCCGATCGACACGACATGGAATCTTTGAGCGCATAGCAAGCAAGGACTGGGCATGAGTGTCGCGTTTCGCCGCGAAAGTGATGACGAACATCTTGAGCCCAGGTTCGAGCGGCCGATTCCCGCTGGCCCGAACCTGGTGACTTCGCGCGGGCTGGCACACATCCAGGAGCAGCTTGCGCAGGTGGAGGCACGCCTGGCCGGCCCTGGCCTAGACGAGGAGGCGATCAAGGCGGCACGCCGCGATTTGCGCTATTGGAGCACGCGCCTGGCTACGGCCCAGGTCATGCCGCCGCCGGAAGGCGATGTGGTGGCATTCGGCGCTGTCGTCACCCTGCGACACAATGGCCGGGTGCGGACAGTGACCTTGGTGGGAGACGACGAGGCTGATCCGGCCGCAGGCTTGCTGTCGTTCACGGCGCCATTGGCGCGGGCCATCATGGGCGCCGAGCCGGGCGAATCTGTCGATTTCGGTGGAAAGGCCGATGCTGTGGAAGTGCTGGCCATTACATTGCCAGGGGCGGTCTGAGTACGGCAAGTCGGTGCCGCGTCAGCGGTCGGCTTGCTGCTCCACCTGATCCAGCATGTCCATGAAATTGCGTGCTGCGTCTTGCTGTGCAGCATCGGGAAACGCCACGTCGAGCGCGGGCGCATTGCCCAGGATGTGCATCAGCGCCCACATCGCAAAGCGCCGGCCTGGATCGCGTTCCAGGCCGAAATCAACAGAAAGGCGTTCCATGCCGGCGGCCAGTGCCCCTGGTGTGGCCGATGCAGGATCGGCAACACCGAAGTAGCGGCGCATCTGGTCGTCGAAATCCACGGAACGCCTTCCCGAAGAGTAAGCCAGCGGCGGCGATCAGCCGTTCAGCTTGTCCTTGAGCGCCTTGGCCGGCGCGAAGCTCAGCTTGCGCGAAGCAGCGATCTGGATGGGTTCGCCGGTCGAGGGATTGCGGCCTTCACGGGCCGGCGCGTCCTTGACCTTGAACTTGCCAAACGCATTCAACGAGATTTCCTCACCCTTGGCTGCGGCTTCGGCGATCGCGGCGAAAACGGCATCAACCGTCTTGCGAACCTCAGCCTTGGCAATGCCCTGGCTGGCGGCAACGGCATCGACAAGTTCAGTAGTGTTCATGGTAGCGTTTCTCCAAAATTCTGTGCGGGACCTAACGCCTGATTTGCGTGCTGTAAATCGGTGGAGAGACGAAGAACCGTGGGTTTGCGTCCATTGGCGGTGGCGTTTTCCCCGGCCAAGGCAAGGATATGGCCTGCACAGCACTTGTCACCGCTGCTGTGTGCTGCGTTGCAGCATCGTTCTTTCTCGGTCCTCATGCCCAGCCACAGCCCTTCGAACCCCGCGCCGTGGGCTGGACATCAAAGAACGGGACCGGGCCGGTGAACGTGCACACTTCCTGCCATGGTGCTGGGTAAAAGCCCGTATTCCCGGCAAAGCCACGGGAAAACAAGGGCATGGTATGCAGATTGTGCCATCACAACCCGGCAACGGCTGCCAGCGTATTCATTGGCCCCCGTTCCCCGCTCCCGAGAAGGCGTTTTGGCGCGACCGGGCTTTTTTGCGCACCTGCGTGAAGCGTGCGCCGCAGTCGCGAGACGCGGGATGCGTGCCGTTTGCAGCGCGACTGCAAATGTCGAAAAAGGAGCCAATAGGGTGCAAAAAATGGCGGGCTGCGGGCAAGGCGAGGGCGTTTGACGCGGCCGAGATCGTGGCGCGATTCTCGGTGCGATCAGGCTACCTGGCGGGCCGGGGTGCAGCGTGCCCGCTTGGCTTGGTAGAGCCGGGCATCGGCGTGCTGCAGAAGGTGTTCCAGCCGGTCTCCGCGATCGTTGCTGACCACGGTGCCGACACAGGCCGAAATCCCCACCAAGTGGCCGTCCACGTCAAACGGTTGTGCGATCGTGTTGCGCAGGCGTTCCGCCAGGAGGTTGGCCTCTTCCGCCCGCGTCAGCCCGAACTGCACCACGGCAAATTCGTCTCCGCCAAGACGCGCGACGATATCGCCGTTGCGAATGGCGCTGCGCAGCCGGTTGGCAACCTGTTCGAGCAGCCTGTCTCCCGTTCCGTGGCCGTAGGCATCGTTGACCGGCTTGAACCCATCAAGATCGAGGTAATGCACGGCGATCAGGCCGTGGGGAGACATCACCTTGGCATTGGCCTCGAAATGTTCATGCAAGGCAAGGCGATTGGGCAAGGCGGTGAGGTTGTCGCGCCGGGCGAGCGACAGCGAAACCAGGCGATGGCCGATTTCCGCCTTGACCATGTCGTGGCGCATGCGCAGCGATTGGCGCCCGCCCATGACGAAAAGGCCCGCGATCAGGGCGAGCCCGATCGACAGGGGGCGTGCTTCCAGCAAGGCGACCAGCAAGGTGGGCGCCATGGCCATGGCCATGAACAGCGTGGCCAACTTGGGCCGCGAGCCGACGCCGGTTGCAATGCCTGCGCAAAACCCCACGAGCACGCAGATCGTGAGCGTGCGGGCATCGCTGTGGGCGAGCACGAATACCCGCGCGCCGATCAAACCGAGCAGGGCTGAAAAGGTCCCGTATGGCACGGCGAACATCAGTTCCAGCCGGCGTGCCGATGCCCTGTCCAACTGCGCGGTAACGGCGTTGCGGCGCAGGCGGATCGCCAGCGTCAGGCGCGTGGCCCAAGACACGGCGGCCAGGGTGCCCAGCACACCGATCGGCCCGTCTGCCGTGGCGAGCAGCACGAGTGCCAGATAGGCGGCGAAGATGAACGCCATGTAGATCGCCTGCACTGGCGAGGCATAGAGGGCGCGCACGAGTTCGGCATAGACGCGGTCCGCCAGGGCAGAACTGCCGGATTCGCCATCTGCGGGGTTTGCGGCGGACAGGATTCCGGACACTGGGCGCGACCTCCGCAACAGCCTGGCAATTATCGGCTCGGGCGTTGCCTTAGGCTAGGCTGCGCCTGAGCAGGTTAACATTTGTTGATCAGGTGTCCTGCGGCATTTCCGTTCGGCGGGCCCCTCCGTCAGGAATGGCGAAGGCTTGGAGCAATCCCATCAGCGCAGGCGCGCCATCATCGCGCGCGATGGCGCGATGCACCTGTTCGGCAAGATAAATCGAATTGCCCGAATAGGCGAGCGACCAGTCCCCGAAGCGGCGATGCGCCAGCGGGCCTTCGGCCAGCGTGACCACACCGGTATGGCGCCGATCGCGGCTGATGTCGGTTCGCATGGCGTGCAGCGCAGCGGGAGGGCCTTCCAGTGCCTGGACGAAGCACTGCCCGGTGAACAACAGCGCGCCGGTCAGGCCCAGGCCGGCATTGCGCGAAGCAGACTGAATTGCCAGCAAGTCTACCGATCGCGCCGCCCAGGCCGGCTCGATCGTGCTGCGACTTGCATAGAGCCAGTGGTCCAGTGCGGGAGGTCGATCATGCAGCATCGAGCCCGTGATCCAGTATTCCGGTAAGGATGGCAAACCGGATCAGCGCGGCCAGATTCTCCATCTGCAATTTCTGCATGATGTTGCCCCGGTGCATCTCGACAGTGCGGACGCCGATGCGCAGCCTTTCGGCGATCGCCCGGTTGGTCAACCCGGCAACCACACCGCGCAGCACTTCCTGCTCGCGCGGGGTCAGTTGCGTGGTCAGCGCGGTTGCCTGTCCCAGGCGCTGCTGCTTGGCAACGCGTGCCGGCAGGATGGCGAAACCGTGGTCGAGCACGGGGCGCAAGCTATCGGCAACAACCGGGATTTCCAGGAAATCGACAGCGCCGGCGCGCAGGGCTTGGACCACCTGACGAATGGTAGGCCGGGCCGCCATGACGATCACGGCCATCTCGGGGCGGATTGCCAGAACGGACTGCACCATGGCCCCGAGGCCGGCGTCCTCGCTGGGAGCGTTTGGATCTTCGTTGGCCGCGTGCTGGCCGCGCCAAGCCATCAGCACGCAGCCTGCCTGAAGATAGCCCAGCGCTTCTGCCAGATCGCCCAGCCCGGCAAAAGGATGACAATCGAGGCCTTGCTGGCGAACCAGTTGTGCCAAATCGCGCCGGCAGGCGGCATCGCTATCCACGATGTGAACGGTGCGCGGCGTCACGGTAATTTTGCCCATCCTGGCCCGCTTCGCGAACCTGTTCAGTTATAACCGATTTCAGCTTTAGATCGCGTAACTTGTTGCCAATACCGTAGCGGTACGGTGTCCGCCAGGTCGCGCGGTTATTTGCAACACGCTGCAATACAGGCGTTCTATTTTGGCCACCTACAGGGCCGCGAACCGGTTCCGTCGGCGTGCATAGGTGGGCACGAATGCACATCGACGAAACCGGGCCTGGCCGACCGGGGGCTTGGGGGAAGCGCGCACCCAGTGGGGCTTTGATCGGCGCGCAGGGAACGCGCCGCCTATGAAAGCACGTCGGGCCGCAGGGAGGGATGCCGGCCGATGGGGGGGGAGCCGGAGGGCCGCGATGCTTTCAATACCGGACGGTATAGAAAGCCGTGACCGAAGCGTCAACCCGTTTATATACCAAACGGTATCGCAATGGCGCCGTGGTTCAGCGGCCGGGCCAGAGCGCAAGCGCCGTTTCGGCGATGGCGCGAAGACGTTCGGGGCTGGCGCCTGCACTGGCCTGCACGCTCATGCCGCTCAATATGCACAGGCAGTGCGCGCATAGCGCTTCAGCGGTGTAGCCCGGAAAATCGCCGTCCGCTTCGGCCCGCGCGAAGCGTTCGAGGATCGCCCGTTCGTGGGTGGCCCGGCGGGCGATCACTTCGCGGCGCATCGATTCGTCATACGTGGATGCGGCAACGGCATTCATCACGCCAAAGCATGGGCGGCCGGACTCGCTGCTGCTGAACATTTCGAGCGCATCGCCCAGCAGCGTGGCCATGACCGCTCGTGCGGTAGGAGCCATCAATGCTTGCCGGAGAAATTCCAGCTTCTCGTTCTCGTAATGGTCCAACGCCTTGCGAAACAGGGCTTCCTTGTTGCCAAAGCAGGCATAAAGGCTGGGTCGGGTGATCCCCATCGCCTCTGTCAGTTCTGACAGCGACGCTCCGTCATATCCGCGCGTCCAGAACACCCCGAGCGCCGCCGCCAGGGCCGTATCGGGATCGAACTGGCGCGGACGCCCGCGGGCCGGGCCACAGGGATCGGCAAGTGGTTGGGACGTTTCTAGCGGAATCATGGCGGCGGACTATACGGTCCTGGCGCGGC
>Ga0070669_100001865_pt1 | contig 15175 bp, 15 predicted proteins | sample KBSS53metaG_FD_64680 | JGI IMG/M metagenome (GOLD analysis project Ga0070669, IMG submission 64680) | Switchgrass rhizosphere microbial communities from Kellogg Biological Station, Michigan, USA - KBS S5-3 metaG | ecosystem: Host-associated > Plants > Roots > Rhizosphere > Soil ... | reverse complement strand
ATCAGCTTGCGGACCTCGTGCTGGCTCTTCCCGCAGAACGAGCAATAGAGAATCTTGTTGCTGTCGCCGGAACGGCCCTGACGGTCTTCGCTCATGCCTTCGCCAAATCGTGTGCTGCGGGAATAATGCCCGGTGCGGGCGCATTACGGGTCGAGAATAGCACAGCGCCCGCCTCCGCCAAGGCGGGCGCGGAACGCCATTCGGTGCAATCAAATCAGTCGCTTATGCCGGCTGGATGGTGTCGTCCGGGCGTCGCATCAGCACATCGTCGATCAGGCCGTAGGCCTTCGCGGCTTCGGCGCTCTTGAAGTTGTCGCGCTCGGTGTCGCGCGCGATCGTCTCCAGGTCCTGGCCGGTGTGCTTGGCCAGGATCTCGTTGAGGCGCTGGCGCAGCGCGAGAATCTCGCGCGCCTGGATGTCGATGTCGGTCGCCTGGCCCTGCGCGCCGCCGAGCGGTTGGTGGATCATCACGCGCGAGTTCGGCAGCGCGTAACGCTTGCCGGGCGTGCCCGCGGCGAGCAGCACCGCGCCCATGCTGGCGGCCTGGCCGACGCAGATCGTGCTCACGTCCGGCTTGATGAACTGCATCGTGTCGTAGATCGCCATGCCGGCGGTGACGACGCCGCCGGGCGAGTTGATGTACAGGCTGATGTCCTTCTCGGGATTCTCGGCCTCGAGGAACAGCAGCTGCGCGACGATGACGTTGGCGACGTGGTCGTCGACGCCGCCGACGAGGAAGATCACCCGCTCCTTCAGCAGACGCGAGTAGATGTCGTACGCGCGTTCGCCGCGGCTGGTCTGTTCGACCACCATCGGAACGAGGTTCAGGGCTTTGGTTTCCATGGTGTCGTGGCCTGCTGTTCGTGGCGGACGCGTCAACCTTGGATCGCGTCCTGGAAGGAAAGCGACTGCTCGGTGTGCTGGGCGCGCTCGGCGATCCAATCGATCACCTGCTCCTCCATCACGCGGTTGCGCAGTCCCGACATCAACTGGGGATCGTTGCGGTACAACTCAATGACCTGATCGGGTTCCTCGTACGTGGACGCGATCAGACGCAGCGTTTCGTTCAAGCGGCGCGGATCGAGGCGCAGGTCGTTGCGGCGCGCGATCTCGCCGACCAGCAGGCCGACCAGCACGCGCTTGCGGGCGGCGTCGACGTAGCCTTCGTGGGCGTTCTCCGGTACCTCGACCTGCTGGCCCTGGCGGCGCGCCTGTTCGACGGCCTGCTCGACCATGCCGCGGGCCTCGTTCTCGACCAGCTTCGGCGGCATCTCGACGCCGGCATACGCCGCGACCAGCTGCTCGCCGACTTCGCGGCGCAGGCGGTTCATCAGCGCGCCCTTGAGCTCGCGCTCGAGGTTGCTGCGGATGTCGGCGCGGAACTGCTCGGGCTCGCCGCTCTTGACGCCGAAGCTGCGGATGAACGCGTCGTCGACATCGGGCAGCACGGGCTCGGACACCTGTTCGGCCTTCACGTGCACCTGCGCGGTGCGGCCGGCCAGCTGCGGCACGCGCCAGTCGGCGGGGAACGCGACCTCGACGGTCTTGTCCTCGCCCGCCTTCAGCCCGGCCAGCGCGTTCTCGATCTCGGGATACATGCCGCCGGAACCGATCACGGTGACGCCGCGTTCCTCGCCCTCGGCGGGCAGGCGCTCGTCGCCGACCTGCGACCAGGTCTGCACGTCGACCGCGTCGCCGGCCTGGGCCGGTCGCGTCACCGCGCTCCAGCTGCGGCGCTGCAGGCGCAGGTTCTCGATCATGCGGTCGATGTCGGCTTCGGTGACTTCGGCGGTGTGGCGCAGCACATTCAGCGTGGCGACGTCGATGTCGCCGAAGTCCGGCACCACCTCGAACGTGGCGACGTAGGCCAGTTCCTTGTCGTCGGTCTCGGCGCTCGGCTCGATCCGCGGCGCGCCGGCCAGGCGCAGCTCGTTGTCGCGCACGGCGTTGTCGAAGCCTTCGCGCAGCAGACCGTCGAGGATCTCGGCGCGCACCTGCTCGCCGTAGCGCTGCTGGATCACCTTGGCCGGCACCTTGCCGGGGCGGAAACCCTTGATCCGCGCGGTGCGCGCGATCTCGCGCAGGCGGCCGCCGACCTGGCTTTCGAGGCGTTCCGCCGGCAGGCGGAAGGTGAGGCGGCGTTCGAGCTGACCGACGGATTCGACCGAAACTTGCATACCCACTCCTGCAGCCGCGGCGCCGGCCGCGGGACGATGTTGGAAAGTCTGGCTGTACGCCGGGTGCGGGCGGGCCGCGGTGGGCGTTCAGTGGAACGGAATAGTGTGGCCGATTCCGGGGCTGGCCGCCAGCGAGGCCGGGGCAATGGGGCGGCAGAACAGGCGTCGCAGCGGGTTCGGGCCGCGACCGTCGCGAGCGCCGGCGCGATGGCCCGACGAAGTCAGCCGCAGCCGGCCAGCTTCAGGCGCTGCCCGGGGCGGATCTGGTAGCGCGGCGCCTTCAGGCCGTTGTTCCTGGCCAGCGTCTTGGTATCGCAGCTGTATTTCTGCGCCACCGAGACCAGCGTGTCGCCACGGGCGACGCGGTGTTCGCGCGGGGTCTTCGGCTTGACCGGAGCCGGGACCGGCACCGGCGCCGCCGCCGGGGCGATCTGGGTCGAAATGTCGGTGACCGGGCCGGTGGTGACGACCGCGGTGCTGGCGTCGCTCATCACCAGCTGGTGCGCCAGTTCGGCGCGCGGACCGTTCACGCAGTAGCGGTTGTACAGGTTGACGATCTGGGTGGTCGCGTTGAGGCTGCCGCCGGCCGGCAGCCAGCTGTCGAGCTGGTAGCGCGGGTTGAGGTTGCGCAGCGCGCGCATGAAGCCGTCGCGGGTGTCGGCGTTGCCGAGGCAGATCGTCAGTTCGTACAGCGACGTCGGCTTGCTCAGGCGCAGCGTCGCCGGCCGGGTTTCCACGCGCGGGAAATGCAAGCCGTATTTCTTCGGGTGCAGGAACAGCCACGCCGCGGCGATCACCATCGGCACGTAGTCGCGGGTTTCCACCGGGAACTGGTTGTAGACGTCGGCGTCCCAGAACCCGCGCCCGCCGCTGTTCTGGAACACGCGCAGCGCGCGGCCCTCGCCGCCGTTGTACGCGGCCAGCGCCATCTCGATGCTGCGGTTGAGCTCGCCCATGCGCTCGTTGAGGTAGGACGCGCTGGCCTCGGCCGCGGCGTGCGGGTCGTAGCGGGTGTCGAAGCCGGTGCCGTCCGGACCGAGGCCGAAGCGGCGCCCGGTCGCGTACATGAACTGCATCGGCCCGGCCGCGCCGGCGCGCGAGGTGACGTGGACCTTGCCGTTGGATTCCTTGGCCATGATCCCGAACAGCAGCGCCTCGGGCAGGCCGGCGCGCTCGTACGACGGCCACATCTGCTGGCGCATGTATTCGTAGTTTTCGTAGCTCTGCATCAGCGGGCCGCGCAGGTCGGTCAGCCAGCGGCGGATGCCGGCCTGCACGGCCGGGTTGTACTGCACCATCTGATCGAAGCGGTGGCTCTTGTCGTCGAGCAGGCTGGCCGCGCGCGCGGCCTCCGGCACCGGGCCGGCGGCGCCGATGTCGCCGGCGTGGTCGGGATCGGGATCCATCGGGTCGTCGTCCTCGCCCTGGGCCTGGGCGGCCTCGGCGTCGACGTTGAGCTTCAACAGGCGCTTGTAGGCCGACATCTGCTGGCCGATGTTGCAGCCTTTCTGCGCGGTGCAGGCGTCGACCGCGTCCTCCATGTCCTCGAGCGCGGCGTTGCTCTCGGCGACGCCGGTGGGGTCGTTGTTGCCGGTCTTCACCACCGCGTCGCGATAGCGCTGCTCGGCGGCGGCCATGCGTTGGTTGATCGCCTGCACCGCGGCCTCGTCGCGTTTGGACAGTGCGTGCGCCGCGCCCGGCACGACGGCGAGCGCGAACGTCAACGGCAGGGAAACGGCGAGCGGCGCCCAGCGGGCGTGGGCGGAGGCGCGGTCTGAAACGGGCATCGTGGGGAATTTGCTGCGGGCGCGGAAGAGGCCGCAGGGTAGCCGCGACGCGACGACGACGGCAACCCGCGCGCGCGCATCGCCGCGTTGCCGCGGTTTTCGTCGGGCGCGAAACCGTGCGCGCGCGCAGGTATCGCGTCGCGGCACGAGGCTCGCCAACATCCGTGCTGACGCGGGTCGCCCGCGCACCTAGAATCGGCATCCTCACAATGAAGGACGCCCCATGGACCCCATCCTCGTCGGCAAGGCCGTGACCACGCCGGACGCCCTGCCCGACAGCCACGGCCTGGTGTTCCTGCTGCCGCAGTTCGGCAACCGCCACGGCCTGGTGGCCGGCGCCACCGGCACCGGCAAGACGGTCACGCTGATGACGCTGGCGGAAGGGTTCTCGCGGATCGGCGTGCCGGTGTTCCTGGCCGACGTCAAGGGCGACGTCGCCGGCCTCGCGGTCGCCGGCACCGACAGCGCGAAGCTGCAGGAGCGCCTGAAGACGATCGGCGTGCCCGGCTACCGCAACGAAGCGAATCCTGTCGTGTTCTGGGACCTGTACGGCAAGCTCGGCCATCCGGTGCGCAGCACGATCAGCGAGGTCGGCCCGACCCTGCTCGCGCGCATCTTCGAGCTCAACGACACCCAGTCCGGCGTGCTCGAGATCGTGTTCAAGCTCGCCGACGACAACGGCCTGCTGCTGCTCGACCTCGACGACCTGCGCGCGCTGCTCGCGTACGCCAGCGACAACCGCAAGGACATTTCCGCGAAATACGGCCTGATCAGCACGCAGTCGGTCGGCGCGATCCAGCGCGCGCTGCTGCAGATCGAGCAGCAGGGCGGCAACCTGTTCTTCGGCGAGCCGGCGCTGGAACTCTCCGACATCATGCGCACCACGACTGAAGGCAAGGGCGTGATCGGCATCCTCGCCGCCGACCAGCTGGTGCTGAAGCCGCGCCTGTATTCGAGCTTCCTGCTGTGGCTGCTGTCGGAGCTGTTCGAGCAGTTGCCGGAAGTGGGCGATCTCGACAAGCCCAAGCTCGTGTTCGTGTTCGACGAGGCGCATCTGCTGTTCGACGACGCGCCGCCGGCGTTGCAGCAGCGCATCGAACAGGTGGTGCGGCTGATCCGCTCGAAGGGCGTGGGCGTGTATTTCTGCTCGCAGTTCCCGGACGACGTGCCCGACAACATCCTCGGCCAGCTCGGCAACCGCGTGCAGCACGCGCTGCGCGCGTTTACGCCGCGCGACCAGAAGGCGGTGAAGACCGCGGCGGAAACCTTCGTCGCCAATCCGGCGCTCGACGTCGCCAAGGCGATCGGCCAGCTCGGCACCGGCGAGGCGCTGGTGTCGACGCTGCAGGACAAGGGCGTGCCGATGCCGGTCGAAAAGACGCTGATCGCGCCGCCGCGCTGCCGGATGGGCGCGATCACCGACGCCGAACGCGCGCAGGTCCGCGCCGGCAGCGCGGTCGGCGGCAAGTACGACCATACCGTCAACCGCGAATCCGCGGCCGAACGTCTCGCCGCGCGGCAAGGCGGCGCCGACGCGCCGGCCGCCGCCGGCGATGTCGCGCGTAAGCCGGGCGCGCCCGCGGCCGAAGAAGGCGGCGTCGGCCAGGCGATGAAGGACGCGCTGTTCGGCACCAAGCGCCGCCAGGGCATGATCGAGACGATGGCCAAGCAGACCGCGCGCACCGTCGGCAGCCAGGTCGGCCGGCAGATCCTGCGCGGCGTGCTCGGCAGCATCTTCGGCGGCAAGCGCTGATCGAGATTTCCCACTTCCGTTTGCGATACGTTTTTCGCGACACATTCCCGGAGCGACCATGAAGCACCTCCCCACCGCCGCCCTCGCCTGCGCCCTGCTGCTGGCCCTGTCCGCCTGCAAGCAGGCGTCCGACGCGCCGGCCGCAGCGGCCGCGGCACCGACACCCGCGGCCGAGGCCGCGCCGGCCGAGACCGTCGCCGCGCCCGATGCCGACAGCCTGCTCGGCACGTTCAGCGGCACCCTGCCCTGCGCCGACTGCAACGGCATCGAGACGATCGTCGAGCTCAAGGCCGACGGCAGCTACACGCAGAAGGACCTCTACATGGGCAAGCCGGACGCCAACACCAGCACCGACGGCAAATGGACGCTCGAGGAAGGCGGCAAGCGCCTGCACCTGGCGCCGGGCGGCCACGACGATCGCGCGCAGCTCTACGGCGTGACCTCCGACGACCAGTTGCAGATGCTCGACCGCGACGGCAATCCGCCGAAAGGCGACTCCCAGTACGGCCTGAAGCGCGCGAAGCTGAAATAACCGCCGCACCCTCCATGCCCTTTCCTTTCGGTAGGAGCGACGACAGTCGCGACCGTACCGCGTCCGCGCCCGTATTCCGCGTCCCGCGCGCTCCACCTCCCGACACGCGAATACAACCCCGCACGCGAACCAGAATCGCCGCACCATGACCCGCTGGCGTCCCCCAGGCGAAAAAAGCACCGCGCTGATCACCGCCGAGGGCCACGCGCGCCTGAAGGCCGAGCTGGACGATCTCTGGCGCGTCAGACGTCCCGAGGTCGTGCGCGCGCTCGCCGCCGCCGCGGCCGAGGGCGACCGCTCCGAGAACGCCGAATACACCTACCGCAAGAAGCAGCTCGGCGAGATCGACCGCCGCGTGCGGTATCTGTCCAAGCGCCTGGAAACCCTGCGCGTGGTCGACACCGCGCCGTCCGACCGCGCCGCGGTGTTCTTTGGCGCGCGCGTGGAACTGGAGAACGCCGCCACCGGCGAACTGGCCGAATACCGCATCGTCGGTCCGGACGAGACCGATGCCAAACTCGGCTGGATCAGCATCGATTCGCCGCTGGCGCGGGCGATGCTGAAGAAGCGCGTCGACGACGAATTCGACGCGGAGCTGCCGACCGGCGCGGTGCGCTTCGTCGTGGTCGCGGTCGGTTATCCGGCATCTTCTTAGCGCCGCTGGAACGCAAAGTCCGAGCGCCGCCTTCGTAGGAGCGACGATAGTCGCGACCGCCATCGCCACGACGCTGCAAGGCCAAAGGGTCGCGACTGCCGTCGCTCCTACCAAGACAAGCGAAGCATCGGACGGTCGTGCTCCGGCATCGCCGCGGTTTCGGATGCGCCGCGACGCGAACGCCGCCGGCCTCAGATCCCGCCGTACCAGTCGTAACCCTGGTCTTCCCAATAACCGCCCTTGCCGCCGGCCATTCGCGCGTAGCTGTCGACGACTTCGATCGTGTGCACGTACTTCGGCTGCTTGTAGCCGAGCTTGCGCTCGATGCGCATGCGCACCGGCGCGCCGTTGCTGACCGGGATCGGCATGCCGTTCATCGTGTGCGCGGCGATCGTCTGCGGATGGTAGGCGTCGACGAGGTCCACGCTTTCGTAATAGCGGCCGCCGTTGCCGCCGTAGTCGTCGAAGCAATGGAACACGACGTAGCGCGCACCGGGACGCACGCGCGCGGCGTCGAGCAGCACCGACAGCGGCACGCCGCTCCAGCCGCCGATCACGCTCCAGCCTTCGACGCAGTCGTGCCGCGTGATCTGCGTCCGCGCGCGCAGGCCGCGCAACGCGTCGAGCGAGAATTCGAGCGGCCGCTCGACCAGGCCGCGCACGCGCAGCCGGTAATCGCGGAAATCGTCGGCCTTCAGCGCCAGGTATTCCGGCGTCTGCGGATCGGTCGATCCGTTCGGGCGGAATACCGGCGAAATCATCGACGGCGCGAACTCCTCGGCCAGGCGCTCGCCGCTGAGCAGCCGCTGCACGCGGCGGTTGACCGGCTCGGCGGCGCTCAGCACGTCGATGAATCCGGCGCGCTTCGACAGCGCGTCGCAACCGCCGAGCAATCCCGCGCCGGTGGCCAGCAGCGCGCCGCGCAGCAAGCGCCGGCGGGCGTGCAGGATGTCGTCGTTCATCGCGTCGCCTCCTCGTTCGTCGTCCGCGCATCCGGCACGTCCATTGCGTCGCGCGTTCGGATGCGGAATCGCCCGGTGATCATCGACCGCATCTCGTTGATCGGCCCGGCATAGACCACCATCAGCACGTGCACGAGCGCGAACAGCACGAACAGGGCCATCGCGGCGAAATGCAGCGTGCGCGACGACTGGCGACCGCCGACCAGATCGAGCCACCAGCCGAGCACGGTGTCCATCTGCGGCGACATGCCCATCCCGCTGATCACGATCAACGGCGTCAGCACGAAGATCACACCGAGATAGGCGAGCTTCTGCAACGGGTTGTAGCGCAGCGCGGCGTCGCCGACCGGATGGCGGAAGCGCAGATGGTCGACGATCGAGCGCGGCACCTCGCGCCAGTCGCGGCGCCGCATCGCGAGATCGCGCTGCAGATGCCGGCTCGCCAGCGACCAGGTTAGATAGCACAGGCCGTTGATCACCCAGGTCCAGGCGAAGAAGAAATGCCAGCGGCGGCCGTAGGCGAGATTCTTGGATCCCGGAACCGTCGCCCAGCCCGGAAAGCCGCCACGCACCGGCTTGCCGTCATGGCCGGTGGACACGCCGAGCACGCCAGTGGTGTCGAAGCGCGCGGTGCCGACGCGGGTGACACCACGCAATCGTCCGTCCGCTCCCGCGACCGAGCCGGTCGCGGCCAGCGGCGTGCCGAAATGCGACGCCTCGCCCCAGTACAGCGCTGGATGCGCGTTGAAGATCTGCAGGCCGCTGCCGACCATCGCCAGCATGCAGGCGAGGTTGATCCAGTGCATCAGCCGCAACGGCCAGCGATGGCGCAGCACGGTGCGCCATCGCCCGGTGTCGGAACGGTCGGCGCGATCGGCGGGTCGTGCGGCGATGGAGGACATGGCGGGCTCCCGGCAATGCGATCGGTCAGGTCTGTTTCGACGACGCCGGCGTCAATGCCGCGATCTTCGGCGGCGCGGACGGCGACGGTTCGACTTTCCACCACGACAGAGGCCGCCGACGGGCCTGGCGTTGCGCTGACGCTGGAAACGACGGTCGTCCGGTCGCGATCGGTTCATCTGGCGGGCCTGCCACGGGCCGGAGCGCGCTGCGCCTCAGGCCTTCTTCTGCGCCGCGATCCACGCGTCGATGTGCCGTTCCAGCACGTCCAGCGGCACCGAGCCGGTTTCGAGCACGGCGTCGTTGTACGCGCGCACGTCGAACTTCGCGCCGAGCTCGCGGCTCGCCTTCTCGCGCAGTTCCGAGATCTTCAGCTGGCCGATCTTGTACGCGAGCGCCTGTCCGGGCCAGTCGATGTAGCGGTCTATCTCGTTGACCGCGTCCTGGCGCGTCTTCGGCGAATTGTCGAGGAAGTACTGGATCGCGCGGTCGCGGCTCCAGCCCTGGTCGTGCATGCCGGTGTCGACGACCAGCCGCACCGCGCGCCACATGTCGTAGGCGAGCTGGCCCATGCGGTCGTAGGGATCGTCGTACAGGCCCATGTCGTAGCCGAGGCGTTCGGCATACAGCCCCCAGCCTTCGCTGTAGGCGACGAAATACGCGGTGCGGCGGAACATCGGCGCGTCCGGCAGCTCCAGCGCGCGCGCGAACTGGAAGTGGTGGCCCGGCACCGCCTCGTGCAGGCTCAGCGGCACCATCTCCCAGGTCGGCCGCGTTTCCGGCTTGTAGAGGTTGACGTAGTAATAACCCGGCCGTGTGCCGTCGACGGCGCCCGGCTGGTAATAGGCCGTGGTCGTATCGGGCGCGACGTTGTCCGGGATCGGGCGCACGCCGTAAGGCAGGCGCGGGATCGTCTTGAACACCTTCACCAGTTCCGGATCGATGCGTTTGGCGACGGACTGGTAGCGTTCCAGCAATGCGGCCGGCGTCTTCTCGAAGAAGCGCGGATCGGTGCGCAGGAACCGGAAGAACTCCGCGAGCGTGCCGGTGAACCCGGTCTCGGTCTTGATCTTCTCCATCTCGGCGCGGATGCGCGCGACTTCCTTGAGCCCGATCGCGTGGATCTGCGCCGGCGTCAGCCCGGTGGTCGTGTAGTCCGCGGCCAGGAACGCGTAATAGGCACGGCCGTCCGGCAGATCGGTCACTGCGATCCCGGGTCGCGCCTTCGGCAGGTATTCGTCGTCGAAATAGCGTTTCAGGCCGCGGTACGCGGGCACGATCGCGTCGCGGATCGTGCGGTGCGCCTCGTCCCGCAGCGCGTCGCGGTCGGCGGCGGCGACGCTGGCGGGGATTTTCGCGAACGGCAGGTAGAACGGACTCTTCTCGGGATCGTCGACGATCTGCAGGTCGATCTGCGCCGGCACGCGCTGCATCAGCACCTTCGGCGGCACGTTGCCGGTCTTCGCGCCTTCGCGCATCAGGGCGACGGTCTGTTCGATCAGGCGCGGCACCGCCGCCATCCGCGCGAGCCAGTCGCGATAATCCTTGGCGGTCGCGAACGGCATGATCTCGGCGATGCCGTCGGCGGTCTGGACGCTGATCCCGGAGATGCCGTCGACGGCCTGCAGGCCGCCCTGGTGGCTGATCGGCTGCAGATAGGCACGGAACTTCTGCCGCGCGATCGCGTGACGCAGTTGCCATTCGAAGGTTTCGTAGTCGAGACGGTAGGCCGGCGCCAGCGCCGCGCGGTCGATCGCGTGCAGGCGCGCCAGCGCGTCGCGGTCCTCGCCTTGCTGCCGCGCGATCGCGTCCAGGCTGCGATCGCTCCAGCGGTCGTTGTAGCGGTTGTCGCCGTTGTAGGTCGCCGTCTCCGGGCTTTCGCGCATCGTCCGTTGCCATTCGGCATCGAAGAACGCGTGCAGCGCGCGCGCGGCGTCGGCAGTCCCGTCGGCGCCCCGCGCCGATGCGCACGACAGCGGCAGCGCCGCGAATACGACGGCGGCGAACAGGCTTCGAAACATGGCGCGGTTCCCGGTCGGAGCGGAAGGCGCGAGTCTAGCGCGGGGCCGCGATCAGGCGTGGGTGGAAGCGCGCGGCTGTGGCGCGGACCGGCCGCGACCGCGTTCAGGCGGCCTTATCGGCGTCCGTCGTGAAGCTTTCCCCGCAACCGCAGGCAGCGGCCACGTTGGGATTGTCGAACACGAATTCCTCGTTCAATCCGCGTTTGAGAAAGTCGATCTCGGTGCCGTCGACGAGGGCCAGGCTGTCGGCATCGACGTAGACGCGCACGCCGTCCTGCTCGGACACGCTGTCGCCTTCGCGGGTTTCCCGGGCGATATCGACGACATACCCCCAGCCCGAACAACCGGTGCGCTTGACGCCGAACCGCAGGCCAAGCGCGCCCGGCGATCCAGCGACATAGGCGCGGACGCGTTCGTAGGCGGCGGGGGCGAGGCGAATGCTCATGGGCGTGGAGTGTGACCGAAGGACGGTGAACCGGACGACAGGAACGGCGGACCGGACGATTCTAGCGCGGGCGGCTCCGGTAGACTGCACGATCCCGTCTCAAGTGCCAGATCGGTACGTTCCACCAGGAATTCAAGCGCATGACCACGTTGAGCGTCGAACACGCATTGGCCGGCAAGGTGCCGGAAGGCGGCGAAGTCACGATCCGCGGCTGGGTTCGCACCCGTCGCGACTCCAAGGCGGGCCTGTCGTTCGTCAATCTCAGCGACGGCTCGTGCTTCGCGCCGATCCAGGTCGTCGCGCCGAGCACGCTCGGCAACTACGAATCCGAAGTGAAGCGGCTCACCGCCGGCTGTGCGGTGATCGCCACCGGCACCCTGGTGCGCTCGCAGGGCCAGGGCCAGGCGTTCGAGGTGCAGGCGGACCGGGTCGAGGTGGTCGGCTGGGTCGAGGACCCGGAAACCTATCCGATCCAGCCGAAGGCGCATTCGCTGGAATTCCTGCGCGAGGTCGCGCACCTGCGCCCGCGCACGAACCTGTTCGGCGCGGTCACGCGCATCCGCGACTGCCTGGCCAAGGCCGTGCACCGCTATTTCCACGAACAGGGCTATTACTGGATCACGACGCCGATCGTGACCACGTCCGACGCCGAAGGCGCCGGGCAGATGTTCCGCGTGTCGACGCTGGACCTCGCCAATCTGCCGCGCGACGCCGACGGCGAAGTGGACTTCTCGCGCGATTTCTTCGGCAAGGAAACCTTCCTGACCGTGTCCGGCCAGCTCAACGTCGAGGCCTATTGCCTCAGCTTGAGCAAGGTCTACACGTTCGGCCCGACGTTCCGCGCCGAGAACAGCAACACCACGCGCCATCTCGCCGAATTCTGGATGGTGGAACCCGAGATCGCGTTCGCCGACCTCGCCGAGGACGCGCGCGTCGCCGAGGACTTCCTCAAATACCTGTTCCGCGCGGTGCTCGCCGAGCGCGGCGACGACATGGCGTTCATCGCCGAACGCGTGCAGCCGGACGCGATCACGCGGCTGGAGGCGTTCGTCAACGCGCCGTTCGAGCGCATCGAATACACCGACGCGGTCGCGCTGCTGCAGAAGTCGGGACAGAAGTTCGATTTCCCGGTCGAATGGGGCCTTGACCTGCAGACCGAGCACGAGCGCTGGCTGACTGAGCAGCACGTCGGCCGCCCGGTCGTGGTCACGAACTATCCCGAGCACATCAAGGCGTTCTACATGCGCCTCAACGACGACGGCCGCACGGTCGCGGCGATGGACGTGCTGGCGCCGGGGATCGGCGAGATCATCGGCGGCTCGCAGCGCGAGGAACGTCTCGACGTGCTCGACGCGCGCATGGCGCAGTTCGGCCTCGACACCGCGCATTACGGCTGGTACCGCGACTTCCGCCGCTACGGCACCGTGCCGCACGCCGGCTTCGGCCTCGGCTTCGAGCGGCTGGTCGTGTACGTCTGCGGACTGGCGAACATCCGCGACGCGATCCCGTATCCGCGGGCGCCGGGGACGGCGGAGTTCTGACCGATACGCGATGAGGCCACCATGCGCTTCACGATCGACGCATGAAGGCCCGCGACATGCTCCGACAACTGCGGCGGGAGGGCTGGTATCTTGTCGTCGTCCGCGGCAGCCACCGCCAATGCAAGCACGCGTTCAAGCGGGCCGCGTCACCGTCGCGGGAAAACCGAACGACGAGTTGGCGCCCGGTACTCTGAACAGTATTCTCAAGCAAGCGGGCCTCGAGGAATAAGCCATGCGTTACGCGATCGTCATCGAGCGCACCCCTGCCAATTTCGCCGCCTACGTGCCCGATCTGCCCGGCTGCGCGGCGACCGGCGCGACGGTCGAGGAAGTCGAATCCGGGATCCGCAAGGCCATCGCCCTCCACGTGCAGGGCCTGCGCGAGGACGGACTACCGGTGCCGCCGGCGAGCAGCCAGGTGGACTACGTGGACATCGCAGCCTGACATTCCGCACAACCCATTTCCGGTCGCCGCAACCTGCATGATCCTGTTCTTCGCCCTCCTCTTCGTCGCCACCGCCATCGCCGGCGCGTGCGCGTTCGTGATCTTCTGGCCGCTGGCGCTGGTGCATCTGCGCGACCGCCACGTCGAAGCCAAGGCGCGGCTCGGCGACGGCGCGTTCCTGAAGCCGCAGGCGCTGGGCTGGCTGCTCAGCGGTCGCTACCGCGAAATCCGCGATCCGGCGTTCACCGGGCTCGCGACGCCGGCACGGCTGTCGCTGCTGACCATCCTCGGCGGCCTGGCCTGCGCGTGCGCGCTCTGGCTGCTGTCGCTGGCGCTGCCGGCATGAACGACGACGCGATCGACGCGATGGACGCGCCCGGCCACGTCTACGAACAGTGGTGGCTGGCCACGCTCGGCCGCACGATCGTCTGGGCGCGCCTGCGCGTGCGCGCGGCCGGCACCGGCGAAGTCTTCGACAGCGACGGCAACACGCTCGTCTACGACAGCGAGGACACCGCGCGCGCCGCGCTGATGGACGCGGATTTCGTCGCGCTCGACGGCCTCGACGAGGACGACGCGCTGGCGCGCGGTTTCGGCCTCGACGAACTGCAGCCGCCGCGCGCCGACGACGACGCGCAGTTGCGCGACCTCATGGTGCAGGCGCCGCGCGGCGGCCGCGCGTGACGCCGCGTCGGGCCGTCGCGAATGCCGTCGCAAGCGCGCCCGCTTCGCGCTGAGCGCACCGCCATGTACACGCCCCGCGCCTTCGCCGAAACCGATCTGATCCACCTCGACGCGCTGTTCGCCGCCGACGCGTTCGTCACGCTCGTCACCACCGGCGACGATGGCGCGCCGCAGGCCACGCACCTGCCGGTGCTGTACCGCCGCGACGGCGACGCGGTGCTGATCGAAGGCCATTGGGCGCGACCGAATCCGCAGGTGCGCGACGACGGCGACGCGCTGATGATCGTGCACGGCCCGCACGCGTACGTGTCGCCGGGCTGGTATCCCGACAAGGAGCCCGCCGCGCGCGTGCCGACGTGGAACTACGCGGTCGCGCATCTGACCGGTGCGCTGTCGCGCTTCGACGACGAGGCCGGGCTCGGCGATCTGGTCGCGCAGCTGAGCGGGCGCTACGAGGCGCAGGTCGGCAGCGACTGGGCGTTCGAACCGGAGCGCGACGACCACCGCACGCAGTTGCGCGGCATCGTCGGTTTCCGCTTCGTACCGCGGCGCATCGAACTGAAGTTCAAGCTCAACCAGAACCATCCCGAAGCCAACCGCCGCGCGGTGGCCGCCGCGCTGGCGGCTCGGCCGGATGCCGATTCCCATGCCGTCGCCGCGCTGATGCGCGCGCGGCTCGACTGACGGAGACCACGATGGATCTCGATCTCGGTGGCCGGCACGCGCTGGTCTGCGGCGGTTCCGACGGCATCGGCCGCGCCGCGGCGCACGAACTCGCGCTGCTCGGCGCCGACGTCACCGTGCTCGCGCGACGCGAGGACGCGTTGCGCGCGGTCGTCGACGCCCTGCCGCGCAACGGCGCGCAGCGGCATGGCTGGGTCGTGGCCGACGTCGCGCAGACCGACGCGCTGCGCGTCGCCGCGCAGGCGCTCGTCGCCGAACGGCCGGTACACGTGCTCGTCAACAACACCGGCGGCCCACCCGGCGGCAGCGCGCACGCGGCTGAGGTCGCGGCCTATCTCGACGCGTTCAACCGCCACCTCGTCGCGAATCACTGCCTCGTGCAGGCGGTGCTGCCGGGCATGCGCGCGGCGCGCTGGGGCCGCATCGTCAACGTCGTGTCGACGTCGGTGAAGGAGCCGATCGCCGGCCTCGGCGTGTCGAACACGGTGCGCGGCGCGGTCGCGAGCTGGGCGAAGACGCTGTCGCGCGAACTCGGCGCCGACGGCATCACCGTCAACAACGTCTTGCCGGGCTACACCGAGACGGGGCG
>Ga0070669_100001857_pt1 | contig 15199 bp, 11 predicted proteins | sample KBSS53metaG_FD_64680 | JGI IMG/M metagenome (GOLD analysis project Ga0070669, IMG submission 64680) | Switchgrass rhizosphere microbial communities from Kellogg Biological Station, Michigan, USA - KBS S5-3 metaG | ecosystem: Host-associated > Plants > Roots > Rhizosphere > Soil ... | reverse complement strand
TCCCGAGAAGAGTCCCTTCGTGAAGGGCGACGTGCGCACCCCCTATGGCGCCGTGCGCGGCGTGATGGAGGCCGTCAACAAGGCGGGCCTGGACGACGTCCAGCTGGGGACGGACGAAGTAAAAGACGAGAACGCCAAGTAGGAAAGTAGGAGCAACACCATGGCAATGTCAGTCGGCAACAGGAAGGGCGCCAAGGGCGACATCAACGTCACCCCGCTCATCGACATCGTGCTGGTGTTGCTGATCATCTTCATGGTGCTGGTGCCGTCGATGCTGAAAGAGCTGACGGCGAACGTGCCCAAGAAGGACAAATCCGACTCCCCGCCCGACCCGACGTCCGTCCCGATCGTCGTCGAGTACACAGCCCAGAAGGAGCTGTCGGTGAATCAGGAGGCGGTGGCGCCCGAGCTGCTGGCCGAGAAGATCGTCGAGCGGTTGAAGTTCAAGAGCCAGAAGGTGGTCTTCTTCAAGATCGACGACGAGGCGCCCTACGGCGAGGTCGTCCACTTCATGGACATCGTCCGCGGCGCCGGCGCGACCACCCTGGGCATCGTCACCAAGGATTGACCGCCGGGCCGACCATTTTGAACCAGGTCACATCGCCGTTCGCGTCGCTGTTTGCCGTTGGCCTCTGCGCCCTGCCCTTGCGCGCGGCCCACGGTCAGGACACTCGAACCGTCAGCGAGCCGCGCATCCCGCCCACCTGCGTCGCCCTGCCCGCACGGCTGTCGGCCCCCAAAGGTCTGCTGTCCGACGCCGCCGAGCAGAGCCCGGACACCAAGCGCATCCAGGACGCCATCGACGGGTGCGCGCCGGGCAAGGCGGTCGTGCTGAGGTCCGAGGGACGCAAGGACGTGTTCCTGTCGGGGCCCCTGCACCTGAAGGCGGGCGTGACCTTGGTGGTCGCGGCCCGCACGGCGCTGTTTGCGTCGCGAAATCCCCGCGACTACGACCTGACCCCCGGGAGTTGCGGCGTCGTCGCCGAGAAGAAAACCAATTGCGCACCGTTCATTTCCGTTCTGAAGGCACCGGGCGCGGGCATCATGGGCGACGGCGCGATCGACGGCCGCGGCGGCTCCCCGCTGCTGGGCGCCCCGGGACGCGTGACCTGGTGGGACCTGGCGAAGGACGCGAAGGTCAGGGATCTGCATCAGTCTTGCCCGGCGCTGATCGTCGCGCGCGAATCCGACAACTTCACCGTGTATGGCATCACCCTGCGCAACGCCGCCAAGGTACACGTGGTCGCCGACAAGCTCGACGGATTCACCGCCTGGGGCGTGAAGATCAAGACGCCAAAGAACGCCCGCAACACCGACGGCATCAATCCGCAATCCTCCACCAACGTCACGATCGCCCATTGTTCGATCGACACCGGCGACGACAACGTCGCCGTGAAGGCGGGCGCGAATGGCCCCGTCTCGCACGTCACCATCGCCCACAACCACTTCTATGCCGGACATGGCATGTCCATCGGCAGCGAAACCAGCGGCGGGGTCAGCGCGGTCAGCGTCGTCGACCTGACCCTGGACGGCACGGATCACGGCCTGCGCATCAAGTCCGATCCCAGCCGGGGCGGATTGGTCGAGCACGTCTCCTACGAAAACGTCTGCATGCGCAACGTCGGAAATCCGATCCTTCTCGACACGCGGTACACCGCCTTCACGGGGAACAAGATTCCCGTGTACAGGGACATCGTGCTGAAGGATGTGAACAGCCTGACGCCGGGCGGCCTGGCGCTGCTTGGCCTCGACGAGAAGAACCGTCTGAAGGTGACCTTCGACAACGTCACGGTGGCAGGTCCGATCGACGATCTCCGGGCCGCGCACGCGGAGGTCACGATCGGACCGCGTCGCGGAAATTTCGTGCCCGTTGGGCCTGACATCGCTGTCGCCAATGTGGGAGTCGGAGCCGGCGTCGACGGCGGCGCCAGGGCCGACGTGCCCCTCGATTGTTCAAAGCGCTTCGTGCCGTTCACGGACACATCGAAGACACCCACCGCTGCCACCAAGGTTCCCCCGGACGATCGGACGATGTACGTGGCCCTGACCGGCAGCGGCGACTACTACTCCATCCAGCGCGCCATCAACGTCGCACCCGCGACGGGCGCGGTCATCTCGATTGGTCCCGGGACGTATCGCGAACGGCTCGTCATCAAGAAGCCGGGGATCTTCCTGCGCGGCGCGGCCGCCGACCCTGCAAAGACGGTGATCGTCGGCGACGCAAGCGCCGGCTCGACCGGAAGCACGTTCAAGTCGGCGACAGTCGAAGTCACCGGCCGCGACTTTCGCGCCGAGAATCTGACCTTCGCCAACGACTTCAACCGGACCCACGTTCAAGAGAAACAGGGCTCGCAGGCACTCGCGTTGATGGTGTCGGGTGATCGCGCTGTCTTCCGCAACATGCGCCTGCTTGGCAACCAGGACACGCTGTACGTGGGCAGCTCGGACTGCTCGCCACCGGGGAAGGAAGGCGGCGGCGCGTGCACACCGACGCGGCAATACTTCGAAAGCACGTTCATCGAAGGCAACGTCGATTTCATTTTTGGCAACGGCCTGGCCGTCTTCGACAAGTGTGAGATCCACAGCACCCCGCACGTCATCGGCTATCTCACCGCCCAGGGGCGACAGCAGGCCGGCGAGCAGAGCCTGTTCGTCTTCAACCATTGCAAGCTGACCGCGGAGCCCGGCGTGTCGCACGTCTGGCTGGGTCGCCCCTGGCGCGCGCTGGCCAGCGTGGTCTTCCTGAACACCGAAATGGGGGCCCACATCGAACCCGCCGGCTGGCGCGAATGGCACCCCGGTGAAACGAACTACATGCAGTCGGTCTTCTACGCCGAATACAACTCGACCGGTCCGGGCGCGCACGTCAACGAACGCGATTCACACACCAAGAAGCTCACCGCCGCCGAGGCTGCTGGATACGAAACCAAGCGAGTCCTCGGAGGCGCCGATCATTTCGATCCCGCCGCGGTCAGGTGACCGCCGCCAGCTCGTCGGCCAGCAACCTCGCCACGCTGACGAGCTCCTCCTCGCCGGGGAGACCCGCCTGCTCGCGCAGGATCGCCGATGGCCCACGCGACGGCGCGGCGAGGAGGGCGGCAATCGCCTCGTGACGCGCCTCGCGCACCCGTCGCCTCGCGGCCGGGGTAAGCAGCGCGGGCGACCATGCGTCGATCGCCCACGAAAGCGCCGCATGGCGCGTCTCATCGCCCGCGATTCCGCCCATCGCCGCGCGGACAGCGGGATCCCCGGCGGCGCCCGCTTGCCGCCAGGCGACCAGCGCCCCAAGCGTCTCGCGCACGCAGCCCTCGACGGCGTTTTCGCGCGCGATGGTTTCGATATCGCGGATCGGGCTGCGTGTCAGGCGGACGGCGGGAGGCTTGGCGCCATGTCGAACGGCGAGCCGGCCCATGACGCGCGCGTGCCGACGCTCGTCTCCGGCCGCGGCGCGCGCCGCGCGAACGAGCGCGCGCGGCGATCCGTGTGTCTCGAGCTCCCCCGCGAGAATCGCAAACGCATCAATCGACGCCGCCTCGAGGTGAGCGCTCGCGGCCAGCCAGACGCCGAGCGCGCTGCCGCGCCCGGTTGGGGTGGACGCCGCCAACCCTTCCGGACGACGTCCAGATCCACAAACCGGGGTGTAGTCGACGTTGACCGCGAATCCCCCGTTGTCCATCACGAGCTCGCACTCGTGAACACTCTGGCCACCACCGCCACTCCAATCACGAAGCACTCGTTCGCAGAGCGGTATGCAGTCGGCCGCAGAAGCCTGGCAGCGCGCGATCAGATCCTCGATGCCGCCATCCACCGAGCCCGCACCGGTTGAATCGGAGACGACCGGCAACGTCCTCTGCTGGCGTGAGGGGCACGGCGGGATGACGCAGCCGCCCGCCAGAAACGGTGCGCTCGCGAGCGCGATGCGGCGAAGAAGCCCGCGCAAGAAGTCATGATCCACGTCGACCTCCTTAAGAAAGACTAGTTCGGCCATGATGCGCCCCTGCGCGAGCCCTTGCAAACAGTGGAGGCGCTGTATCCTTCTCCCGTGGCGCTCACGACCGGGCTCGGCAGGCCCGCCGCTCGCATCGCGACCGTAGCGATTCTGGCTACGGCGGCCGTGACCGTTCAGGGCGAGCTCTCGCCGCGTGCGTCGCGCGAGGGCGAAGCGCGGGATCGCCCACTCGAGGTCAAAGACCAAGGCTACGTCTCGTCCGCGGCCTGCAAGTCGTGCCACGCCGGCAACTACGCGAGCTGGCATGGGTCGTACCACCGGACCATGACCCAAGTTGCGACGCCCGAGAACGCGATCGCGCCGTTCGACGGAACGGAGTTGCGCGCGGGAGCGCAGTCGTTCCGGCTGCGCCGTCGTGGGGGCGAGCTCTTTGTGGAGATTCATGATCCGGCGAGCCAGCCGCCCGTGACCGAGAAACGGATCGTGCTTTTCACCGGCTCGCACCACATGCAGCTCTACTGGTTCCCGAGCGGTCACGGACGCGAGCTTTCGTTGGTGCCTTTCGCTTACCTGCGCGCCGACGCACGCTTCGTTCCCCGGAGCGCCGCCTTCATCAAGCCTCCGGGAAGCCCGGAGTACTGGGGGCTCGAGACCGGTCGCTGGAACACCAACTGCATTCACTGCCACGCCACCTCGGGACGCATCAGCGTCACCAGCAAGGTGGCGGACAGGGAAACGCGCGTCGCGGAGTTCGGCATCGCCTGCGAGGCGTGCCACGGTCCGGGCGCCGCGCACGTCGCCTGGCATGAAGCGAAGAGAGGCTCCGGGCCCGGCGCTCCGTCGCTGGTCGACCCGAGCGACCTTGGCGGACGCCGATCGGCAGAGGTGTGCGGACAGTGCCACGGCATCACCATCGAGAAGACGTCGCCGCAGTTTCCCGTCGAGCAGCTGCTCGTGCGCGGGCATCGCTTCCGCCCCGGCGCGGACCTGGAAGACACGCGCACCGTCGCCCGGCACGGCGACCAGGCCGTGCGCGACGGGCTGATCAAGCTGTCTGGCTCCCCGACCTTCTGGGAGGACTCGTTCTGGTCGGACGGCATGGTGCGCGTGTCGGGCCGCGAGTACAACGGGCTCGTCGAGTCGCCGTGCGCGCGCAGCCCCAAGTTCTCGTGCCTGTCGTGCCACACGCTTCACCCGGCGAAGAACGATCGGCGGCCGATCGCGGAGTGGGCCGACGATCAGCTCGCGCCAGGGATGGAAGGCGATCGCGCTTGCACGCAGTGCCACAACAAGTACGAGGCAAGCGATCGGCGCGCGGCCCACACGCACCACGCTCCGGATTCCGCCGGCAGCCGTTGCACCAACTGTCACATGCCGTACACGACCTACGGCTTGCTGAAGGCGATCCGAAGCCACCAGGTGTCCAGCCCGACGGTGCAGGCGAGCCTGGCCACCGGCAGGCCGAATGCCTGCAACCAGTGCCACCTCGATCGCACCTTGGCGTGGGCGGCTGACCGCCTGGCCGAGTGGACCCACGCACCGCGACCCACGCTGACCGAGGAGCAGTCGTCGACTGCCGCTTCGGTGTCGTGGTTACTGCGCGGGGATGCCGGGCAGCGGGCGCTGATGGCATGGAGCTACGGATGGGAAGCCGCGCGGCAGGCGTCGGGTTCGGACTGGCTCGCGCCGTATCTCGCGCAACTGCTCGTCGATCCGTACGATGCCGTTCGCTACATCGCCTACCGATCGTTGCGCCGCCTGCCCGGGTTCGCCGACTTCCGCTACGACTTCGTCGGGCCTCCCGGGGACCGGGAGCGAGCCAGGCGGCGCGTGATCGAGCAATGGCGCCGGGGCGGCGCCGCTGGCCCCCGCGGGCGCGAGGCGGTCCTCATCGGGTCGAACGGGCGCCTGCGCCAGGATCTGGTCGCACGGTTGTTGCGACGGCGCGACGACCACAGGGTGCGTCTGCAGGAGTGATGCATCGGGATGGCGATGCGATCGCCGAGCCGAGCTGGTAGCTTCCTGCTCGGGACCTCAAGCGATGCGTTGGATGTATTGGACGGTCGTTTTCGTTGGTTGCGGAATGATCGCGGCGTGCGGTACCAAGACGGAGCGGCCGGCGCCGCGTGAGGATGCGCGCAGCGGCGCGGCGCCACCACTAGAGAAGTCCGCAGAGGCGCCGGCAGAAAAATCCGCGGGCCCGCTATCCGCAAGATCCGCCTCGGCGCCGCCGGCGAAATCCGCGCTCCCGCCGCCGGCGAAGTCCGCGCTCGCGCCGCCGGCGAAATCCGCGCCCGCGCCGGGGATTGGCCTCCGTCCCCCGACCGGGTGGTCGGGGCCCGACCCCATGGCTGGATGGGGGCCCTTGCCGCAGATGGGTCCGGACCCACGCATCTCCCTCGGGCGCACGCTGCTGACGGGCAAGCGTTGCAAGAGCGGGGCGCGATTGCCACGCATCGCGTACGACGAGCGGACCGGACGCGTCGGGCTGGCGGGGAAGAAGCTCAGCTGGATGTTGCCCCGGGCGTGGGGACGCCCGCGCATCGAGCGGCGCGACATGGTGTCGCTGTCGGGGGCGACGCCCGGCAACGTCGTTTCAGTCGTCGAGCTGTTCGTCGCGCCCCACTGCGACGTCTACGAGACGGCGGCAATCCACGAACGCGTCGCGACCCGTACTCTGATCGATCTGCTCACGCCGAACGAAGCGGTCGCGGAGATGCGCCGCGGAAGCTGGCAGGTCCAGCGCGGCGGGCCCGCGCAGGAAACGTCGATCATCTCCTCCGCCGTGGTCACGACACCGAAGGGCCCCCGACGGATCTCGCTCTACACGACCAAGGTCGCAGAATCAGGCTCGTTCAGCGTGCACGCCGCCGCGGCCTGTGCCGGTCCGGAACCGGGCAGCAAGTTCGCCAGCGACTGCGAATGGGCATACTTCAGCATGCTGAAGTCGAAGGCGGATTAGGCAACGCCCGCAGCGCGCGCTCGAGGAAATGCCGCTCGGCGCTGTTGTGGGCGCGCGCGATCGCGTCCTCGTAGGCACGCGCGGCCTTGGTATAACGGCCCAGGCGCCGGAGCAGGTCGGCGCGGATGGCGTGGAACAGATGGCTGTCGCTCAGCGACTGACCGTCCAGACCGTCCAGACCGTCGACGATCGCCAGCGCCGCCGCTGGTCCCGCGGTCTCGGCGACCGCGACGGCGCGGTTGAGGGCGACGATCGGGCTGGGCGCGCACGCGAACAGCTGATCGTAAAGCTGCAGGATCTGCGACCAGTCGGTGGCGCCGGCGGCGGGCGCGTCGCTGTGGACGGCGTTGATCGCCGCCTGGATCTGGTACGGACCGGGCTGATTGCGGTGCAGGCATTGGCGGACGATCGCCTGCCCCTCGGTGATCAGGTCGCGATTCCATCGGCTGCGATCCTGGTCGGCCAGCAGCAACAGCTCGCCGTCCGCGGTCGTGCGTGCCGGTCGGCGCGCCTCGATGAGCAGCATCAGCGCGAGCAGGCCCATCACCTCCGGCTCGTCGGGCAGCAGCTCCGAGAGCTGCCGCGCCAGACGGATCGCCTCCGCGCACAGGTTCTCGCGCACCAGCTGCGCGCCCGCGCTGGCCGTGTAGCCCTCGTTGAAGATCAGATAAAGCACCGCCAGGACCCCCTGCAGCCGCCCGGGCAGGTCGGCCTGATCCGGGATCCGGTACGGGATGCGCGCGTCGCGGATCTTGGCCTTGGCGCGGATCAATCGCTGCGCCATCGTCGTCTCCGGGCAGAGGAAGGCGTGCGCGACCTCGGCGGTGGTGAGTCCACCCAGCAGGCGCAGCGTGAGCGCGACCTGAGCAGCGGAGGCCAGCGCCGGGTGGCAGCAGGTGAAGATCAGGCGCAAGCGATCATCGGGCACGACGCCCTCCTCTGCCGGCTCGTCGGCGGCCAGCAACTCGGCCGCCTGTCGCTCACGCTCGCCGCGCGAAGCCTCGCGGCGCAGTCGATCGATCGTGCGATTGCGGCCGGTCGTGATGATCCAGCCCGCCGGGCTCGGCGGCCGCCCGCTGACGGGCCATCGCTCGACCGCGACAGTGAACGCGTCCTGGATCGCCTCCTCCGCGAGGTCGATGTCGCCGAACTGGCGCGCCAGGACCGCCACCGCGCGGCCGTACTCGTCGCGGAATACACGCTCGATCTCCGACGGGGACGGGTCCGTCATGACCGGTTCAGCGGTGGCCGCCCTCGCGGACCGGCCTCACCTCGATCGGCAGCGTGGTCGCCTGGGCGAACTTGCGTCCCCACGCGAGCGCGGCGTCGAGATCCGGCGCCTCGACGATCGTGAACCCGCCGATGTGTTCCTTGCCCTCGGCGAACGGACCGTCGGTGATCAGCGGCTGGCCGTCCTTGACCCGGACCACCGTCGACACGTCCGCCGCGTGCAGGGCAGCGGTGAACACCCAGACGCCGGCGGCCTTCATCTCTTCCTGGACCGCATAGACGTCGCGCATGATCTGGTCCAGGACCGCGGGCGGCGGCGGCTCCCCGTCCGGTTGAATCACGCTGAGCAGGTACTGTTTCATGGCGTCACCCCGTTCGCTGCGTTGTCATTGCGTGCGAGCCCCGGCTACGGCCAGCCCGCACCCGGCGTCTGGACCTCGGCGACCAGCACTTGCCCGGCTCGCATCGCCAGCATCTCGTCGAACCTGTCGGGGCCGAGGAACTGGTTCGCCATCATGAACAAGGTACATCGCCGCGGACCGCCGAGCATCGTCGCGAAGCAGGGACGGTCCAGCTTGATCCGGTCGAGGACCTCGCCGCCCTCGGCGACGCGCACGCATTCGTTCTGCCAGGTCGACGTCCAGATCGCGCCGTCGGCGTCCAGGCAGATGCCGTCCGGCGCGACGCCCTCCGCCCAGACGCGCCGCCGCGAAAGCGTTCCGTCCGCGGCGACGTCGAACGCGAGCAGCTTGCCGGTGAACGATTCGGAGACGATGAGCGTCCGGTTGTCCGGCGTGATGACCATGCCGTTGGGGAAGGCGATCCCGTCGGCGACCTTGCGCGCTTTCCCATCGGGCGTGACCAACGCGATCACCCCGGTCGCCGGCCGCGATCGATCTTGCACACGCTCGCTCATCTCCGTGAAGTCGAAACCGATACTGTTGACGTAGATGTTGCCGCGCCCGTCGACGGTCAGCTCGCTCCAGACGTGCGGCGAGATGGGCGACAGATCGACGTGCGCGGCGGTCGAACCGTCCGGCTCGTGACGGGTCAACCGCGGGCCGCCCGTCACCAGCAGGCGGCCATCTGGTAGCCACCCGATCGAATGGCCGAGGCCCGCCGGGCCCCGGGCCACGACCTCGGCCTTGCCTTCAAGGTCGACAGCGATGATCTCAGGCGTACCCCAGTGGGGAAACCACAGGCGCCCCGCGCGCCATCGCGGTGACTCACCCATGGCCAGGCCGTCCAGCAGCACGCGGGTCTTGATGTTCGTTCGTGTCATGGCGATCTCCCTTCCCGCCCCCTACACGAACGGGATCCGGCGAGATCGACACCCCCGCCAATAAAAAAAGCGCGGCCGGTCCGTGAGGACGCGGCCGCGCTGATGTCTGTCTGTCTTACCGACTTACGGATTCGGGCCGAGGTCGACCAGGCCGGCGCCCAGGAACTTCGGGTCGTAGCCGTTCGTGTTGCCCTGGCCCAGCTGGCCATTGAAGTTGGTGCCGGTGCAGCGCACCTGGTTCGAATCCAGCAGGAAGCAGGTGTGCGCGAAGCCGGTCGTCACCGCCTTCACGGCGCGGCCTGCGCCCTGATAGACCATCGCCAGGAAGTTGCCCATTTCGTTGGCGCGCTCCCCGATGGTGGTGTCGAAGTTATCGAACATCTCCTGCCAGGTGCCGAGCTGTCCCGAAGCGTTCTGACCCCAGCACTTGACCTGATTGGTCGCGAGGACGACGCACACGTGCTGTGAGCCCACGTCGATGCTGAGCGCCGTCTGGCCGCTTCCGAGGTCGATCGCCGTCGAGGAAGGCGAGAGCCTCGGCGTCGTGTCACCCAGACCCAGTTGCGCGGAGCCGTTGTATCCCCAGCACTTCACCGTGTTGTTGTCGAGGATCGCGCAGGTCGTCGTCCCGCCGGTCGCGATCGCCTTGGCGGTCCGACCGGTCCCGAGGTTGACGGAGGTCGCGGGCGGCGACAAGCGAATCGCCGTGTCGCCGTAACCGAGCTGCCCGTCGTCGTTCCGACCCCAGCATTTCACCGTGTTGTTGCTGAGCAATGCGCAGGTGTAGGAGACACCGGTCGCGATCGCCTTGGCGGTCAGGCCCGTGCCGAGGTTGATCGCGTTCGCGTCCGGCGCGGTCCGCAGCGTCGTGTCCCCGTAGCCCAGCTGTCCGTCGGTGTTCTCGCCCCAGCACTTGACCGTGCTGTTGTCGAGGATGATGCAGGTGTGCTCGTGACCGGCGGCGACCGGAAACGCAACGGTCGCGTGGGCCGTGCGCAAGCTTCCGAGGTTGACCGTCGACGTCGAGGGCGAGAGCCGGGTCGTGAAATCGCCCATGCCCTCCTGGCCCATGTCGTTCCGGCCCCAGCACTTCAGCGTGTTGTTGTCGAGGACCGCGCAGGTGTGGCCGTCCCCGGCCGCCAGCCACTTGGCGTTCCGTCCGGTGCCCAGCGCCAGCGTCGGCAGGTTGGTCCCCATCTCGTTGGGCTCGTCACCGCGGTCGAGGGTATTGCCGATGCCGAGTGCGCCGTCGCCGTTGTAACCCCAGCACTTGACGGGTCCTGGCGACGCAGAGCCGAGAATCGCGCAGGTATGGTCGGCGCCCGCGACGACCTGGAAAATTCGGCGCGTCCCCAGCTCGGACTCCTGGAGCGTCGACATCTCGCCGGCGACGTCGCCGACCGCCGTGGCGGTGATGTTCGTACCGAGCTGCCCCAGATCGTTCGCCCCCCAGCAGCGCGCATGGTTCGCCGTGGTGATGGCGCACGTATGCGCGCCGCCCCCCGCCACCGCCCGCGCGGTGACGTTCACGATGCTCGACGAAGGTGGCGACAGAAGGGTGTTTGGAATGGGAGCGGTGTTTCGTCCCAGCTGGCCCGCGATCGCCGAGCCCTGAAGGTTCATGTTGTTGCCCCAGCACCGGACCTCGCCGTTGCTGCGCATGGCGCAGGTATGACGTGTGCCCGCCGCGAGGGCGGTCACGGCGACGCCCGTGCCGAACGGCGAGAAAGCCCCGGCATCGCCCATCTGGGCCGGCACACAGCCCCGGTCATTGGTCGTGCCGTCGCCGATCTGACCGGCGGCGTTTTCGCCCCAGCAGATGACCTTGCCGTCGTCGCGCAGAGCGCAGAAGTGAAAGCCCCCCGCCACGATCGCCGTCGCGATCCTCGGCGAAGGACCGATGTTGACCTCCGGCATGTGGTCGCCCATCTCCCCCGCGTTGCCGCCGATGTCATGGCCCGGATCCGAGCCGAGCGCGCACGACTGCCTGAAACCCCAGCACTTGACGTGGTTGTTTTCCAGAATGACGCAGGTGTTGTGCAGGGTCGTCGCAATGGCCTTGGCTGTATGGCCGGTCCCGAGGTCGACCACGGGTAGGAAGTCGCCCATCTGTCCGGGATCCCCTCCGCGGTCGAGGTTGTCGCCGTAACCGAGCCTCGCCGGCTCGCCCTGGCCCCAGCACTTCACCTGACTGTTGTCCAGAATCGCGCAGGTGTGCAGGCCGCTCGTCGCCACCGCGAGCGCCGTTCGTCCGGTCCCCAGATTGATGGGCGGCAAGGCGTCTCCCATCCCCGATGCCGCGGACGTGGTTCCAATGAAATCCGTTCCCCGGGGCAGCGTGTCCCCCTGTCCGAGCTGTCCGCGACTGTTATCTCCCCAGCACTTGAGCTGATTGGTGTCGAGGATCGCACAGGTTTGGAATTGGCCCGCGGCCAGCGCCTTCGCCGTCCGGCCTGTCCCGAGGTTGACGAACATCTCCAGAGATGGAAACACCGAAAAGTCTTCCAACGGATCCTGTTGGGTCTGGCCGCCAAACGTTCCGTGACCGAGCTGGCCGAACGTGTTGTCGCCCCAGCACTTCACCAGGCCGCCCTCGAGCAGCGCGCAGGTATGGGAACCGCTCGTGACCAGCGAATTGCCGGAGGCGAGCAACAGGTCACCCACCTCCGTCTGAGTCGGCGTCTGGTCCTCGTGCGAAGGTGGCTGCTCGATCGGAACGTCGGGCGGCGGATTGCACGCCCCGCTGATCATTGCGACACTCGCGACACCGAACACCAACGTACTTCCGATCCTGTACCTAAACCGCGCTGCACTCATTGGAACCTCCCCGGTTGAACGTTTGCTCTGACGGGGGTTAATGGCTGCGGCGCGTCTTAGCCGTGGCTCATAATTCGTTCATGACGTTTTTGATTCGTTTCTCGACGGTGTTTGCCTCGTTCGTATCGCCGGCGACGCGCAGAATTGCCGCCAATTCGATCATGAACTGAACGTTGCCGTTACCCTTGGACGCAAGCGACTTCATTTTGTAAACCATCGGTTGCCGCGCCGATGCATCGTTCCAGAGGCGCAACCACGATGAACGCGCGATTGCGCAATGAAGGTTCTCTGGTTCGTTATGCTCGCAACGAGATAGTTCCGCGTTGAACCGCGCGTCCTTTTCCGGAGTCCGCGATCTGGAAACGACGTAATGGTTTGCTGGTATTTGCGGGCGCAGCAGCACGTACTCGTTGTCGCGGATCAGCGCCTCGTGTTCGGGGATGCGGCGGACCACGACCGTGGAGATGTCGTCGAAGTAGACGATCGCCCACTGCTCGGGAGGGAACAGCGCCGCGATCGCGTCTTCGAAGCCGACGCCTTCTATGTAGCGAGCCTCGGGCGTCGGAATGATGGCGGTGTTGATCTGGTACGTGTCCCAGACCTGGCGCGCGAAGGCCGGTGATCTCTGTGCGTCCAGCATCACCGACTGCATGTGGCGGAACATCGTTTCGCGGGTGTCGACGAACGTCTTGTACTCGCGCAGCGCCCAGACGAAATAGCCGCCGAAGCCGTAGGTGTGAAACAGGTTCGCGCGCGGCCGCTCCCGGTGAATGAAGGCCGCGCTGCCGACGGGGAAGGCGGTGCGCGAGACCTGAAGCTGATAGGTGACGGTGAAGTACTGGACGTGCCGCGCGACCAGCCATCCGCCGGCGCCCAGGGCGGCGATCCAGAACGTCGCGCGGCGCAGCCGGTGCCGGCGGCCGCGGCTGGTCACCCGCGCCGCCAGCAGGGCGCGATCCAGCAAGGTGGCGAGGAACGGCAGGAAGAACAGGAGATGGTAGGGGAAAGCGCGCATCCGGTTCGCCGCCATCGCGGTCAGCAGCAACCCCACCGCCGCTTCCATCAGCGCCGGGAGGCGACGCGCCTTCAGATCGTCCCGCCGGGCCAGAACGAACCCCACCCATCCGGCGACGGCGAGCGGAACCCAGACCCAGGCGGCGACTCCAAAGTTGAACAACGAAAACTTCGAGAACGAGAGCGACGCGTGATCGAAGTTGTCGAGCTTGTTGTAATGCCCATAGGCGATGTGCTCCCAGAGCATCGGCACGATCTTCCAGCCGTAAGGATTCGCCAGCAGTGCCAGCGCGTGTGCGGTCGACCAGCCGAGCCGGCGCGGCGCGCTCATGGGGAGGGCGCAGATGAAGGGTAACGCGACCAGGGCGACGAACGGCGCGGTGCCCGCGTGCAGGTTCGTCGCGAGGACCGTCAGACCGAGCGACGCCGCCAGCTTGGTCCGGACGGCGGCGGCGCTGTCCCAGAGCAGCAGCAGACCCGCGAAGATCAGGAAGACGAACGTGTCCGAACGGACCTCGATCTTGAAGGCGATCGTCACGTAAATCAGCGGCAAGACCAGCAGCGCGACGTTTCGCGCCCGCTCGCGCACGACATGCCGGTGAATCAGGAGCGCGGCGAGCGCGAGCATGCCGGCGGCGAGGGCCACCCGGAGAGCGATCAAGGCCTTGATGCCGGCGATGCCGTAGGCCGCCCGGATCAGGACCGTCGCGAGCCACTGGATGTTGATCGCCGGCATCCCTTGCGCCGTCAGCGACCAGGTGTCCCGCTGCTGCAGCCCGAGGCCGTGCAGGATCTCGTCCCCGCACCGGATCTGCCAGAAGACGTCCTGCTCGAAGACGTCGAATGCGCTCAACGATGCGAGCGCAACGATCAAGGCAGCTACCGGCGCCCACGCCAACCAACGCGTCCCACGGTTTTCCAACGAACCGCCAACGCTATGGCGCTTCATTGCGGGTGTCTAGCGCGGGTTGGGTTGCAGCGACGTCATCCCGCGTCGCCGCCGCAACTCACCCGTCGTCGTCGAAGCAATCCCGCGATTCCATCTATCGCGTGTGACCGCCTGCGAAGCAGGCGGCCCATGGTTTCGAAGCTCGCTACTTGTTCGACTTCACCAGCTCCATCGTGCCGCTCTTGGTGACAGCGATCTCCGAGAAGACGAAGTCGGGCGACGGCGACGGGATGGCCACGCCGTTGAAGCTGAACTCGAACGAGCTGATGACGCCGTCGACGGACTTGTTGTTGGTGTGGATGCTCTGGACGACCGGTCCCGTCGGCGTGTTCGTGGTGAAACGGAAGTGCTGGTTGCTCTGCGTGACGGGTCCGCTGCCGGTCATCGTGATGTTCATGACCACCGTGCCGACCGGCGTGTTGTTGAAGTCGGCGAGCGCCACCGTGCCCTGAAAGTGCGCGGCCTTCAGGACGTCCTGGGTGAACCCGCCCGGCAGGGTGCCGATCCCGAACACGACCTCTCCCGTGCACGGGTTCTGCTGGAAGATCTGCACGACCGCGGAGTTGCTGCGCACGTCGCCGTTCGACGTCGACTTGTTGGTGAACTCGAAACCGTTCAGCGTCACGTTCGTGGACAGCACGGCGCCGTCGAAGCAGTCCAGCGGTGACGAGCTGCTGAAGGACAGGAACGACGTGTCGTCGTGAAAGACGATGTGCTCGAGCACCTTCGCGTGCGCGGCGCCGCCGGCGGCGACGAGACCTGCGATCAAACCGAGAACGGCGAGTGACTTGGACGTGGTCATGGGGGATCCTCCGATGAGATTTCTTCCGCGCGGCGTACCGTGCCCGCGAACGTCCGGTGCGTCAATCAGGGGTGCGGTGACATTCGCGCGGTCACGACAGGTGACGGCGTTCGCGCGCCGCGGCGGCGACGACGTCGTGTACGAAGCGAGCCCACAGCTCGACCTGCCGATCGGCTGAGCTGCGCGGCCGCGAA
>Ga0070669_100001854_pt1 | contig 15207 bp, 4 predicted proteins | sample KBSS53metaG_FD_64680 | JGI IMG/M metagenome (GOLD analysis project Ga0070669, IMG submission 64680) | Switchgrass rhizosphere microbial communities from Kellogg Biological Station, Michigan, USA - KBS S5-3 metaG | ecosystem: Host-associated > Plants > Roots > Rhizosphere > Soil ... | reverse complement strand
GCGGGCATCGCGAAAGGCCTGTCCGATCGCGGCATCCATGCCGAGGGCGCGGGCGCGTCGTACTACACGCCGCGCCGGATCGCGGTGCTGCTGCCCGCGGTGGCGGCCGAACAGCCCGAGCAGGCGTCGGAAGTGTTCGGCCCGTATCTCAACATCGCGCTTGACGGCGACGGTCAGCCGACCAAGGCGCTGCAGGGCTTCGCGGCGAAGGCCGGCGTCGAGTGGACCGCACTCGCGCGCACTCGCGACGACAAGGGCGAGCGCTTCGTGCACCGCAGCGTGAAGCCGGGCGTACGCACCGCGGCGCTGTTGCCGGAGATCGTGCGCGAAGCGATCGCGGCGATGCCGATCCCGAAGCCGATGCGCTGGGGCGACCACGACAATGCGTTCGCGCGCCCGCTGCACTGGCTGGTGATGCTGCTCGGCGAGACCGTCGTCGACGGTGAGGTGTTCGGCGTGAAGTCCGACCGCATGAGCCGCGGTCATCGTTTCCTGCACGACAAGACGGTGTGGATCGCGCGTCCCGAGGATTACGTCGATGCGTTGCGCGGCGCAAAGGTGCTGGCCGATCCGGACGAACGCCGCGCGCGCATCGTCGCCGAAGTCGACGGCGCCGCCGCGAAGGTCGGTGGCGTCGCGCGCGTCGACGACGACAACCTGCAGCAGGTGAACTGCCTGGTCGAGTGGCCGAGCGCGGTGCTGTGCTCGTTCGAGCGCGACTTCCTCGCGGTGCCGCAGGAAGCGTTGATCGCGACGATGGAGACGAACCAGAAATTCTTCCCGGTGCTCAGCGACGGCGGCAAGCTGACCGAGCATTTCGTCGGCATCGCCAACATCGAATCGAAGGACGTCGCCGAAGTCCGCAAGGGCTACGAGCGCGTGATCCGGCCGCGCTTCGCCGACGCCAAGTTCTTCTTCGACGCGGACCTGAAGCAGGGCCTCGCGGCGATGGGCGACGGCCTGTCGAAAGTGACGTACCAGGCCAAGCTCGGCAGCGTCGCCGACAAGGTCGCGCGCGTCGCGGCGCTGGCGGAGGCGATCGCGCCGCAGGTCGGCGTCGATCCCAAACTCGCGCGGCGCGCAGCGGAACTGTCGAAGAACGACCTGCAGTCGCGCATGGTCAACGAGTTCCCGGAACTGCAGGGCATCGCCGGACGCCATTACGCGCACTCGGCCGGCGAACCGGACGAGATCGCACTCGCGATCGACGAGGCCTACCAGCCGCGCTTCGCCGGCGACGACATCGCGCTGTCGCCGCTGGGCAAGGTGCTGGCGATCGCGGAACGGCTGGATACGCTGGCGGGCGGGTTCGCGGCGGGGTTGAAGCCGACGGGGAACAAGGATCCGTTTGCGTTGCGGCGGAATGCGTTGGGGTTGGCGCGGACGGTGATCGAAAGTGGTTTCGATTTAAATCTGCCGGGCCTCTTGCTTATCAGCATCTCGCTTGTCGAGCAAAAGTCCAGCGACATAGCCCTCAATGAAATTTTTGACGCGGCCAAAAAATTCGAGTCGTCTGGAGGCAAGCTATCGTTCTCATCTACGGCTCCTGCGCTGGGAAGAGTTGTTGATCGAATCAGGGATTCTTTGCCTACTCTGCAAGAGCTCTACGACTTCATTCTTGATCGTCTGCGCGGCTACTACACCGATAGGAACATATCCGCTCAGCACTTTAATGCCGTCGCCGAACTCCGCCCGAACTCCCTCTACGACTTCGACCGTCGCATCGACGCCATCGGCACGTTCGCGACGCTGCCCGAAGCCGCAGGGCTCGCCGCCGCGAACAAGCGCATCGGCAACATCCTGAAGAAAGCTGAAGGCGACATCCCGGCGATGGTCGATCCGGCCCTGCTACGGGAGCCGGCCGAACGCGCGCTCGCCGAAGCCGTCGAGGCCGTCTACGCCGAAACCGGCCACGCCTTGGCGCACGGCGATTACGTCAACGCGCTCGCGCATCTCGCCCGGCTGCGCCCGCAGGTGGACGCGTTCTTCGACAGCGTGATGGTCAACGTCGACGACGCGGCGTTGCGCGGCAACCGCCTCGCGCTGCTGAAGCGGCTGTCGGAACGACTCGGCAGTGTCGCGGCGATCGAATATTTGTCGCATTGAGTTTCGGTATGCCGGAATGCGGAAACAAGAAAGCCGGCGATCGCCGGCTTTCTTGCACTGCGGTAGCGCGTATCGTCAGTTCAGGCCACCGCCGAAGCTCACGCGCACCTCGAACATCACCAACCGCCCGTAGGAATTGAAGTTGTTCGAGTTGTAGTACGGATAGGCCGTGTACGTCGGATCCTTCGGCGGGCGCTTGTTGAAGAGGTTGTTGCTGCTCAGCATCAGCGACAGCGCGTCGCTGTAGCGATAGCCCACGCTCGCGTTGTAGGTGATCCACGGATCGATGCGGAAGAACTTGCCGTCCGGGGCCGGCGCGTCCAGTCCGAAGCTGCCCGACGGCCCGTACCGCGTGCCGCGCACCGTAGCCGACCAATCGCCCTTGTCCCAATCGAGCGTCAGCGACGTGATGTTGCGGAATTCGTTGGAGAACGTCGGGTCGAGGAAATTCTGCACCGGGTCGTCCGGGAACTGCTGGAACTCGTGGCGCAGCGTGCGGTTGTGGTCGAAGATGAAGGTGAACTGGCCCATGCGATCGGTATCCAGCCGATAGCTGGCGTTCGCGGTGATGCCGCTGACCATTTCGCTGGCGATGTTGATCGGCCGCGTGACCACGCGGGTCAACAGACCGCGTTGCGACGGCACCGGCAGGTCTTCCGGGCTGCGCGTGACCTGGCCGAGGATTTCCGCGCATTCCGCCGAGCCGGTATTGACCGGCGTGCCGTCGGTCTTGGTGCCGAGACGGCACTCGGCTTCCTTGGTCGCGATCGTGAGCAGGCTGTAGTTCGAGACCTGGTTGTCGATCTGCACGTGATAGTAGTCGGCGCGCAGGCTGAGGTTGTTCAACGGCGACCAGACGAATCCGGCGCCGTAGGATTTCGACGTGATGTATTCGAGCTCCGGGTTGGCGACCGAGCCGCTCTGCACTTGCACGTTGTCGAACTGGCCCGGGCACGAGACGTAATCGTCGCCGTACAGCCGGCGGCAGTTGTAGACGTCCTGCACGTTGGAGAAGGTCTTGGTGCCGCCGGTGAAGATGTAGGCCATGTCCGGCGCGCGGAACGCGGTGGCGTAGTTGGCGCGCAGCAGCAGGCTTTCGACGGGGCGGAATTCCAGGCCGACCTTGTAGGTCGGCTTGGCCTGGCTGTTGCCGGCCGCATCGTAACGGTCCCAACGCACCGAACCGTTGGCGGTGAACCAGGTCGCGATCGGCACGTTGATTTCCGCGCCGATCGCCTGGTTGGTGCGGCTGCCGTGGCCGCTGGTGCCGCCGCTGCCCCAGAACTGGCCCGCGGTCACGCGCGGATCGACCGGGTTGTCCCAGTACTGCTTGCCGGTCTCGACCAGTCCGGCGAAGCCGACCGAACCCGCCGGCAGTTCGAACAGATTGGTGTTGGTGACGTTGGCGTGCACCTGCTGGCTGTAGGTTTCCGCGCGCGTGACGATCAGATCGGTGTACGACAGGAACTGCTCCGGCGTCACCGCGCCCCAGAAGTGACCCTGGGTTTCGAGGTGGTAGGCGGGATAGCCGTAACCGTAGGCGTCGGTGCCGTCCTGCGGGCCGAGGAAGAACGCGTTGACCTGATCGGCCAGCGCACGGCGGCGTCCGACCTTCGACTGGAAGTAGGAACGGTGGAAATACGCGTCGTAATCCCAGTTCGACGCACCGAAGGTGCCCTTGATGCCGACGTTGGCGACGTAGGCGTGCTGGATACCGCTCGCGTCGGCCAGCGAACCGGTTTCTTCCGGCGCATAGATGTGCTGCAGCGTGCCCATCAGGCGCTGGCTGTCGAGATCGTAGATCAGGGCCGGGCCGCCGAACGCGGGATTCAGCGACCAGAACGTGGTGCCGCCGGTGCGGTAGGCGACCTTGTCGGTGTTGTACAGCACGTCGCCGTAGATCTCGGTGTTCTCGTTGAGGCGGTAGTTGAGGTTGAGATACGCGTTGTAGTCCTCGCGCTTGTTCATGAACGACGCGTTGGCGACGCCTTCGGTGGTGCCGCAGTAGTCGCCCTGCACGCGCCCGCGGATGTCTGGCGAACGCGTCACGCGCCGCAGCGTGCCGCCGAACAGGAAGCCGATGTCGTCGCAGTTGTCGCCTGGATCGAGGTAGTAGCCGGCGCCACCCGGCGCGACGAACGGATTGGTCGCCAGCCGGTCGCGTTCGGCGTCGCGCGGCAGGTTGGTCTGGTTGTACAGGCCGCGCGGCGCGTTGCGCGAACTGGACAGATAATCGCGGTCGCTGCCGAAGATCGGATCGTTGCGCTTGGCTTCCAGACCGAACATCACGTTCAAGTTGCCGAAGTTGTGGCCGCCCGACACCGTGAAATCCTGCGACGCTCCGCCGCCGTCGGTGTAGTTGCCGCTGCGGAAACTGGCCTGCAGACCTTCCAGATCCTTCTTCAGGATGATGTTGATGACGCCGGCGATCGCCGCCGAGCCGTAGATCGCCGACTGGTTGCCCGGCAGGATGTCGACGCGCTCGATCAGGAACGTCGGCAGCGTCGCGAGATCGGTGAAGTTGCTCGCGCTGTTGTACGGGATCGGATAGTCGGCCAGCGGCCGGCCGTTCATCAGCACCAGCGTGAAGCTCGGATCCAGGCCGAGCAGGCTGACCGTGTTCGCCGCCGGCGTGAACGTATTGGTCATCTGCGCGTCCTGCACCGAGCCGGTCGCCAGCGGCATCGCCTTCAGCGCCTCGTAGACGTTGCGGAAGCCTTCCTTCTGCATCTGGTCGGCGGTGATCGTGATCACCGGCGACGCGGTCTCGATCTGCGAGCGCGGAATCAGCGAGCCGGTGACGGTGACCTTGTCGAGTTCGGTCGGCGACTTGTCCTGATCGGGCTGCGCCGGCGCCGCCTCCTGCGCGTACGCGCCCGCGAACGGCCCCAACAACGCGGCGCAAACGGCCGCGGACAGCGATCTCTTGTTCAAACGGTACATGGACCTCTCCCCGGATCGAGCAAAAATGGCGGGCCGCTCCCCTCGAACGGCACCTGGTCGTCTGGCGGCGCGTCCGCCCGAAGCGGCCACGCACATACGCGAGTCGAGTAGACCCAAACGCGACCGCGGTGGGCGGAACCAATTCGTCGCGGATGCGAAAGAGCCAATCGCGCCGTCGGCGCATCCGGAGGTGTGCGGACCGCATCCGCCGCGTTGCGGCAGCGACGCAAGTCGCGCGCCCGCGCCGCGCGCCTGAGCCGCGGGAACGCGCGGGTATACTTGCCATCGATGCATATCCCGCTCCCCACTCGCTCCGATCGCGCGCTGGATCACGACGGTGCCGGTGGGGGCTATGTCGGCACACACGCGACATGAAGGCGCAGTTGGCGTCGCTCTGGGCGCAGGCGCAGCGCTCGCTCGGCGTCGAACGTCTCGGCGACGCACGGACCGCGCTCGAGGCGATACTGCGGCTCGACCCGCATCACGCCGATGCCCATCTGCTGCTCAGCGCGCTGACCTACGGCGAAGGTCATCTGCGCGCAGCCGCCGCGCATGCGGTCGCGGCCTGCGCGCGCCCGTTCGACGATGCGGCGCTGCTGGCCAAGGCGCTGGGCGCATTGCTGCGCACCGGAGAAGTGGCGCAGGCCGAGCGCAGCCTGCGCGATCCCGCCGTCGCGCAGTGCCGCGACGGCGCGCTGCTGCTGCGGCTGGCGAACAATGAACAGATGATCGGCAACCATCCGCGCGCGCTCGCGCTGATCGATCGCGCGATCGCGGCCGGATTCGACAATCCCGACGTGCGCTACCTGCGCAGCGTGCAGCTCGTCTTCAACGGCCGCAAGGACGACGCCGCCGTCGAGCTCGACCGCTGCCTCGCCGCCGGCGCCACGTACGGCCGCGCGAGCGTGACGCTGGCGCGCCTGCGCAAGCAGACCCGCGAACACAACCATGTCGACTTCATCCGCGCGCAGCTGCGCCGCGTCGAGCCGGGGTCCGAACACCATGCCGCGTTCGAATTCGCGCTGTACAAGGAATTGGAGGACATCGGCGACTACGAGGACGCGTGGCAGGCGCTGCAGCGCGGCAATCTGGTCATGCACCGCCGTCTGCGCCACGATCCCGCGCAGGAGCGCCGCCTGGTCGATCGGCTGATCGAACGGACCGCGTCATCGCTGCCCGCCGCCGATGATGAAGCCGATGGCCCGCAGCCGATCTTCATCGTCGGCATGCCGCGATCGGGCACCACGCTGCTCGACCGCATCCTCGGCAACCATTCCGCGGTGACGAGCGCCGGCGAACTCGGCGATTTCTCGCGGCAGCTGCATTGGGTCGCGGACGACAGCGGCGCGCAATGGATGGACGCCGCGCTGCTGTCCGCGCTGCCGCGCGTGCCGCTCGGCGAGGTCGGCGAGCGCTATCTGCTGCAGACGCGCTGGCGCGCCGGCGATTCGCCGCGCTACGTCGACAAGCTGCCCGCGAACTACCTGCTCGCCGGCCTGATCGCCCACGCCTTGCCGCGCGCGCGCGTGCTGCACCTGGTGCGCGATCCCACCGATGTCTGCTTCTCGAACTACCGCGCGTTCTTCGGCGGCGGCTACGGCTACAGCTACGACCTCGACGCGCTGGCGCAGCACTTCCAGGACTACCGCCGCCTGATGGCGCACTGGCACCGCGTCGCACCCGGACGCATCCTCGACGTGCCGTACGAACGCTTGACGCGCGATTCCGAGGCGATGGCGCGCGAAGTGTTCGCGTTCTGCGATCTGCCGTTCGAGGAAGGCTGCCTCGACCTCGCGCGCAACCGCGCGCCGGTCGCCACGCTCAGCGCGATGCAGGTCGGCGAAGGCATCCGCCGGGATGCGTTCGAGGAATGGCGACCGTACGCGCCGCATCTCGAAGGGCTGCGCGCGCAGCTCGCGATGTTGCGGGCCTGAGCCTGCGACGCCGCATCCTCAGACGTTTTCCGTAAAAAGAAAGGCCGGCGATCGCCGGCCTTTCTCGTGTTCCGATCCTAACCGCGGATCAGTTGTCGCCACCGAACTTCACGTCGACCTGGAACATCAGCAGGCGGCCGAACGAATCGAAGTTGAACTGGTTGTAGAACGGATAGGCCGTGGCGGTCGGATCGACCGGCGGACGCTTGTTGGTGATGTTGCTGCCCGACAGGGTCAGGGTCAGCATGTCGCTGTAGTCGTACTGGATGCTGGCGTTGTACGTGGTCCAAGCGCCGATGCGGAAGAACTCCGCATCTTCGTTCAGGCCCGCGCTGCCCGACGGTCCGCGACGGATGCCGCGAACCGTCGCCGACCAGTCGTTCTTCTCCCAGCCGATCGTCGCCGTGGTGACGTTGCGGAACTCGTTGGACTGCGACGGCGTCAGGAAGTCGAGCTTGTCGCTGTCCGGGAACTGCTGGAACTCGTGGCGCAGCGTGCGGTTGTGCTCGGCCCCGAACGTGAACTGGCCGGCGCGATCGGTATCGACACGATAGGTCACGCTGGCATTGATGCCCGAGACCATTTCGTTGGCGATGTTGATCGGCTGGGTCACCGCGGTGTTCAACGCACCCGGATTAAACGGCGCGTCGATCGGGTTGCGGCCGACCTGGTTCAGGAACTGCTGGCATTCCGACGAACTCGAGTCGACCGGCGTGCCGTCGATCTTGTGGCCGAGACGGCAGTCCGCTTCCTTCTCGAGGATCGTCGACAGCGCGTAGTTCGATACCTGGTTGTCGATCTTGACGTGGTAGTAGTCGGCCTTGACGTTCAGGTTGCTGCTCGGCGCCCACACGACGCCGAAGCCGTAGGACTTCGAGGTGATGTATTCGAGGTCCTTGTTGGCGACCGAACCGCTCTGGATCTGCACGTTGTTGTACGGCGGATCGCAGGTGGTGTAGTCGTCGCCCTGCACGCGACGGCAGTTGTAGACGTCTTCCACGCTGGTGAAGGTGATGCTGCCGCCGGAGAAGATGTAACCCATGTCCGGCGCGCGGAACGCGGTGCCGTAGTTGCCGCGCAGCAGCAGGCTTTCGATCGGGCGGAACTCGAGGCCGACCTTGTACGTCGCCTTGCTCTGGCTGTTGCCGGCCGCGTCGTAGCGATCCCAACGGACCGAACCGTTCGCGGTCAAGTTGCTGAAGATCGGCACGTTGACTTCGCCGCCGATCGCCTGGCGCTTGCGCTTGCCGCGGCCGCTGGTGCCGCCGGTGCCCCAGAAATCGCCCGCGGTCACGCGCGGGTCGACCGGGTCGTCCCAGAACTGGTTACCGACTTCGACCAGGCCTGCGAAGCCGACCGGACCGGCCGGCAGGTCGAACAGGTTGGTGTTGGTCACGTTGCCGGCGACCTGCTGGCTGTAGGTGCTCGAATTCTTGACGTTGAGATCGGTGTAGGACAGGAACTGCTCCGGCGTCACCGCGCCCCAGAAGTGACCCTGGGTTTCGAGGTGGTAGGCCGGATAGCCGTAGCCGTACGCGTCGGTGCCGTCCTGCGGGCCGAGGAAGAACGCGTTGACCTGGTCGGTCAGCGCGCGGCGCGACTTGAACTTCGACTGGAACGCCGAACGGTGGAAATAGACGTCGTAATCCCAGTTCGACTGGCCGATCGTGCCCTTGACGCCGACGTTGGCGACATACGAATGCTGCAGGCCGTTGGCGTCGGCGAGGCTGCCGATTTCCTCGGGCGCGTAGATGTGCTGCAGCGTGCCGAGCAAGCGCTGGCTATCGAGGTCGTAGATGAACGGCGCGGTGCCGGTGCCGAGCGCCCAGAACGCCGTGCCGCCGACGCGATAGCGTACCTTGTTGACGTTGTAGAGCGCGTCGCCGTAGAACTGGACGTTGTCGTTGAGGTCGTAGTTCAGGCTGAGATAGCCGTTGTAGTCCTCGCGCGCGTTCAGGAACGTGCGGTTGCCGACGTTGGTCGTGGTGCCGCAATAGTCGCCAGGAGACACGCCCGCGGCGTTCGGCGAACGGGTCACGCGGCGCAGCGTGCCGCCGAACAGATACGTGATGTCGTCGCAGTTGTCGCCCGGATCGGCGTACCGGCCCGTGAACGGGTTGGTGGCGAGGCGGTCGCGCTCGGCGTCGCGCGGCTGGTTGGTGATGTTGCGCAGGCCGAGCGGCGCGTCCGTGGTGGAGTCGGTGTAGTCGCGCTGGTAACCGAAGATCGGGTCGTTGCGCTTGGCTTCGAGGCCGAACAGCACGTTGAGGTTGCCGAACTTGTGGCCGCCGGCCAGCGTGAAGTCCTGGGAGTCGCCGCCGCCGTCGGTGTAGCTGCCGGCGCGGAACGAGGCCTGCAGGCCTTCCAGGTCCTTCTTCAGGATGATGTTGACGACGCCCGCGATCGCCGCGGAGCCGTACACCGCGGACTGGTTGCCCGGCAGGATGTCGACGCGTTCGATCAAGAAGGTCGGCAGCGTCGCCAGGTCGGCGAAGTTGCTCGAGCTGTTGTAGAGGAAGGGATAGTCCGCGAGCGGACGGCCGTTCATCAGCACCAGGGTGAAGCTCGGGTCGAGACCGAGCAGGCTGATCGTATTGGCGCCCGGCGTGAAGCCGTTGGCGAACTGACTGTCCTGGACGGAACCGGTCGACAGCGGTAGCGAGCGCAGCGCTTCGTACACGTTCCGGAAGCCCTGCTTCTGGATGTCTTCGCCGGTGATCTTGATGACCGGCGCGGCGGTTTCGATCTGCGATTGCGGGATCAGCGAACCGGTGACGATCACCTTGTCCAGATCGGTCGGCGACTTGTCCTTGTCGCTCGGCGTTTGTCCGGTTTCCTGCGCCTGCGCGAGCGCAAACGGGCTCAGCAACACGGCGCAGATCGCCGTGGACAGCAGTCTCTTGTTCAGCATTGGATATCCCCGTAAATAAGACAAAAATTTGCGCTGGCGATCAAATTGAAAACGAACCGGACCTGTCGATGCGCGCTCTAAGCTGCACCGCGGCCCTATTCAGCCCCTGAACACGCCCCGCAATGGAAAGCCGCCGGGTTCACACCCCTCCCGTCGGCCAGTTCCGAAATTACGTCTTCTTAACTCAATCTACAAGTGCCTAGCACAATCACGGGGACAGACGCGATCACAGCGGTTGCCACGTGAATGCGCCGATTCAGCATTCCGGGATGATCGGTCTTGCGTTGCAGCCATACTTGATTTGTGATTTCGGTATGGTCGAAGCGTCTATCCGGCAGGCCAGCGATGAGGGAGCGGCGTTGACCGTACGGCCCCATGACGCCGCTGCGGCGCCGGAACCGACGCAAAAAAAGGGGCGGACTCGCGTCCGCCCCTCGTTTTACTTCGTTGCGATACGGATCACTGCTCGCTCGCGCCGAACCGCCAGTTCAATTCCACGAGGAACGAACGTCCGTAACCGCTGTAGTTGAAGATGTTGTAGTACGGATACGCGGTGTAGGTGTTGTCCTTCGGGGAGTTCTTGTCGGTGAGGTTGTTGACCGTGAAGCTCAGCTGGATGTCGTCGGTGAACTCGTACGCGATCGACGTGTTGAAACGGGTCAGCGCGCCGACCTTCTTCGCGCCGACGGCGTCGTAGCCGGCCTGGTTGATCTGCGCGGTGTAGTTCGGGGTGCTGCCGTAGCGGACGCCGTACAGCGTCACGTTCCACGGGCCGCGGCCCCAGCTGACGTTCGCGTTCATGATGTTGCGGAACTCGCTGGAATAGAACGGCTCGTCGAGATAGTCGAGCGTCGGATCCTGCGGGTACTGCTGCTTTTCGTGCTTGAGCGTGACGTTGTAGCTCACGCCGAAGCCGAGCGTGCCGAAGTTGTCGAACTCGCGCTGCCAGTCCAGCTTGGACGTGATACCGCTGACTTCTTCCTTCGAGATGTTGATCGGGTTGGTCGCGACCGTGTTGAGCTGGTTCGGCGTCGGCGCGCCGGCACCGGCACGGCCGATGCGCGCGAGCGCGTCGACGCAGGACGGCGAGTTGATGTCGAGCTGGCCCTGGCGGCAGGCCGATTCCACCTGCAACAGCTGGTCGAGGTTGAGGTCGTTGACCTCGTTGTCGATCTTGATCCGGTAGTAGTCGACGCTGACGTTGAAGTCCGCGCTCGGCGCCCACACCGCGCCGATGCCCCACGATTTCGCGGTGATCGATTCCAGGTCGGGCGCGCCGGAGCGGTTGCCGAAGACCTGCTCGGCGTTGAAATCGCAGTCTTCGAGCGGCACGCCGGCCTGTTCGGTCGCGCAGCGGTAGTAGTCGGTGACGGTCGTGTAGAAGCCGCTGTTGCCGGCGAACACGTACGCCATGTCCGGCGCCTTGAACGCGGTCGCATAGTTGGCGCGCAGCAGCAGCGAGTCCACCGGGCGGAACTCGAGCGCGGCCTTGTAGGTGAGGTCCTTGTCGGAATTCAGGCCTTCGTTCTCGTAGCGGTCGTAGCGGCCGGACAGGTTGGCGGTCAGCTTCTCGAAGATCGGCACGCGGAACTCGACCGCGACCGCCTGGTTCTTGCGCTTGCCTTCGCCCTGGGTGCCAGTCAGGCCCCAGAACAGACCGTTGACGACGCGCTGGTCGGTCGGGTTTTCCCAGTACTGCTCGCCGTACTGCAGCACGCCGGCGAAGCCGACCGGACCGGCCGGCAGGTTGAAGAGCTCGGTGTTCGTCACCGCGAGGTTGACGTTCTGCGTATACGTCTTCGAGACCGACTTGATCTCGTCCTGGAAGCTGCGGTACTGGTCGGGCGTCAGCGCCTTGTAGAAGTTAGCGACGTTGGGCGAGTAGATCGGATAACCCGACGTGGTGCCCAGCTGCGGACCGAGGAACTGCTGGCGGAAGAAGTCCTCGATCTTGTCCTTCAGCGGCCAGTTCTGGCGGCTGTCGACTTGGTACTGCGCGCGGTTGTAGTACGCGTCGTAGTCCCACTTCGACTGCCCGAACGTGCCGCGGATGCCGGCCGCGACGTTGTAGGAATCGCTGGTCTGGCGTTCGTCGTTGTAATCGAGGCTACCGGTTTCCTCCGGCGAGAAGATGTGCTGGTAGCTCTCGAAGTCGCCGATGTCGGCGTTGACGATGTAGCCGGACGTGTCGATCGACGGCTGCCAGAAGCGCGAGCCGCCGTTGATCTGGACTTTCGTGCGGTTGAGCAGCGCGGTGGCATACAGCTCGGCGCCGTCGTTGATGTGATAGGAGGCGTTGAGGTAGCCCGAGGTCGACACTTCCTTGTTCATGATCGAGGTGTAGCCGGGCTCGTAGCGGCTGCCGCAGTAGCGGCCGTCGGGACGCCCGTCCGCATAGCTGCGGCTGTCGTAGATCGTCGTGCCGCCGAACAGGCCCGCGAGCGGCGCGCACGCGGCCTCGCCCGGATCGACGTAAGCGCCGTTGGTGTCCAGGCGCAGGAACGTGCGCGTGCCGTAGCGGGTGGTCGGGCTGGGATTGTCGTTGGTCGAATCGAAATCCTTGCGCTGGAACGCGTAGATCGGATCCTGCCGGCTGTACTGCAGGCCGTAGACGAGATCGACGCCGCCCACCGACTTGCCGCCGGTGAGCTGGAAGCGCGAGTTGCCGCCGCCGCCCTCGTCGTAGGCACCGAAGCGCATGTTCAGCACGGTGCCGTCGATGCGCTTCTTCAGGATGATGTTGACCACGCCGGCGATCGCGCTCGAGCCGTATACGGCCGACTGGTTGCCCGGCGCGATGTCGATGCGTTCGACCATCGCGGTCGGGATGCTGGACAGGTCGACGAAGTTGCTCTGGCCGTTGTACAGCAGCGGGTAGTCGGCCATCGGGCGGCCGTCGATCAGCACCAGGGTGAAGCCGGGATCGAGGCCGAGCAGGCTGATCGGCTCGGCGCCCGGGGTGAAGCCGCCGGTGAACTGGCTGTCCTGGACCGCGCCGGTCGACAGCGGCTGCGCGCGCAGCACGTCGTAGACGTCCTTGAAACCCTGGCGCTGGATGTCCTGGGCGGTGATCGAGATGACCGGCGTGGCGGTCTCGAGCTCGGTCTGCGGAATGCGCGACCCGGTGACGATGATCTTGTCGAGGTTGGTCGGATCGGACTTGGCCGTGTCCTGGGCGGGCGCCGCGGCGTCCTGGGCCTGGGCGGCGGAAGCGAAGCTTCCCAGCAACGCCGCGCAGACGGCGGTCGCCAACATCTTCTGTTTCATCGTGTATCCCCGGAATCGTGGAAGGCAGTCGGTCCGATCGGCTCGGGCCGCGCGTGATGTCCAGCCAAGAAATGTGCGCGCTATGCGCTTTGGCTTGGCAAGTTCCGGGAATTTAGATCGCTTTAACGAATTCTTCAAGTTTTGCCCTATTCAGCCGATCACGCCGGGAACGCCGCGGATCGGATGGGTTGGGGACGCATGCAAGGGCGCGCGCATCTCTATTTCCGTGTCCGATCACGGTGATCCGCCATGTCGCCTCTAAGTTGAAGACGCCCGCCGCGACCGCGCCGGGCCGTTGGCCCCGCGCTTCGCCCGGATGGCGATCGATTGCGATCCCGCGTGGACGGGCGTGCGGACCGTCCCCCGTCCTTTCGATTCGTCGAATGCATTGCCAGACCTTCGCCCCCGCCCTTCCCGCCCTGATCGCCACGGCCGTGCTTTCGCCGGCACGGGCTCAGACCGCTCCCGTGCAGCTCGAATGCACGACCGCCAGCAATGCCTGCCACGCCTTCGTCGACAGCCCCGGCTCGCCGACGCCGTTGCGCTATGCGTGGTCGTTCGACACCAGCGGCGCCGATGCCGTCTTCAAGTTCGACTGCACCGACGCAACGCGTGCCGGTTCTGGTGCCCGCGCCACGAAGGCCCGATCGCGGCCAGCGTCCAGGTGCGCGACGCCAACAACCAGTTCATCGGTTCGTCCGCGTCGCAGGGCACCTGCACCCAGCAGGACATCATCCTGCCCTGATCCGCGTCGTCGCGGCGCGCGCTCGGCGGACTCGCGTTCGTTCATGCTGCCGATCTCCAGGCGAGGGCCGGCGCGAGCCGGCCCGCGTCGTCGCGAAGATTCACGCCGCGCGCATCGCGCAACGGCTGCGTCGGCGTCCCGCGATTCAGTAGTCGATCGCCGATCCGCGGACGCGACGCCGCGCGTCGTCATACGCACTAACGATTTATTGATGAACACGATCATGCCGACGCGTGCGCGCGCAAGACGCTCCCGAAGGCGAAGCAGCGGTTATCCTTGTCCGCGATGCGGTTCCTCTCCCTCCCCCTGCTGCTCGCCGTCGCGGCGATGTCGTTGCCCGCGGTCGCGGCCAAGGTCGAACGCGTCGACATCCGAGGCCTCGACGAGGCCATGACCGAGAACGTGCGCGTCGCGCTGTCGCTCGAGGACGCGCTCGGCAAGGAGGTTCCCGGCCGCCGCCTCGGCTATCTCGTGCGCACCGCCGAGGACGAGACGCGCGAGGCGCTGGAACCGTTCGGCTATTACGACCCGAAGATCGACATCGCGCGCAGCCGCGACGGCGACAACACGATCGTGACGATCACCGTCGCGCCCGGCGAACCGGTACGGGTTCGCAACGCCGACATCGCGATCCTCGGCGAGGGCGGTCGCGACCGCTATCTCAAGGAAGACCTCGCCGCGTTCGCGCCGCGCACCGGCGCGGTGTTCGACCACGCGGTCTACGAGGCCAGCAAGACCAAGATCGTGCGCCGGCTCACCGAGCGCGGCTATTTCGACGCCGATTTCTCGTCTCACCGCGTCGAGGTGACGCGCGCCGCGCACGCGGCCGACATCGACCTGGTGTGGACCAGCGGCGACCGCTACGACATGGGCGTGACCACGTTCACGCAGACCCCGAAGCGGATCATCGACGACGCGCTGCTGGACAAGCTCGTCTACTGGAAACCGGGCCAGTACTACCACCAGGGCCGCCTCGACCGCCTGCGCAAATCGCTGGTCGCGCTCGACTATTTCAGCCGCATCGACATCGAGCCCAAGCCCGACCAGGCCCAGGACAAGCAGGTGCCGATCGCGGTGACGCTGACGCCGGCCAAGCGCAGCATCTACACCGCCGGCGTCAGCTACGGCACCGACAGCGGCGCCGGCGTCCGGCTCGGCGTCGAGCGCCGCTATCTGAACTCGCGCGGCCACAAGGCGCTGGCGCAGATCGATTACGCGCAGAACCGCAAGACGCTGACGCTGCAATACCGCATTCCCGCGTTCGCGTGGCTCGACGGCTGGTACACCGCGAGCCTGCAGGC
>Ga0070669_100001851_pt1 | contig 15229 bp, 15 predicted proteins | sample KBSS53metaG_FD_64680 | JGI IMG/M metagenome (GOLD analysis project Ga0070669, IMG submission 64680) | Switchgrass rhizosphere microbial communities from Kellogg Biological Station, Michigan, USA - KBS S5-3 metaG | ecosystem: Host-associated > Plants > Roots > Rhizosphere > Soil ... | reverse complement strand
AGCTGTGCTCGCTCAAAGCCGAGCGACGGCGCGAACATCGGATTGAGCGAGCACAGCTCAACCGGCGCAGCCCTCGCCAGCGCTGCTTGCACGAACGGCGTCTTAACCGACAGCGTGTCGGCCAGCAGCGCGCCGGCAGGCAGTGCAGCAAGCACGTGCGGGAGCGCGTCGAGCGCCACCGCCTCCGGCAACGCCAGCAGCGCACAGTCGGCGCTCGCGAGTGCCGCATCGAGCTCCGCCGACGACCTGCGCGCATCGAGCGCGCGATACGCGCCGAGCGACCGCAGCTCGGCGGCGGGCTCGGGCGCAACGTCGACGAGTGTCAACGCGCTGCCGGCATCTGCCAGCACGCCGCAGAAGAGGCGGCCGACGGCGCCGGCCGCGCCGATCACGACGACGTGTGCGAGCTGCGCGTGCGATCCCATGTCGCGCCGATGCTCGCAGATGACATGAAAGCCACGAGGAGGGGGACCTCGACCATGAGCACCGGAACAGAGTCGACGGACGCGCTGGCAGCGCTGCGCGAGCGGATCGACCGCGTCGACGAGCAGCTGCTGAGCGCGCTTGCGGAGCGCACGGCAATCTGCCGTGAGGTCGCCGAGCTGAAAGCGGCGCAGGACATTCCAATGATGCAGCCGGACCGCGTCGCCGCCGTCGAGGCGCGCTGGGCCGGTCTGGCGGCCGAGCGCGGGCTCGACGAGGACTTCGCGCGCTCGCTCGCACGCGCCGTGGTGGCCGAGAACTGTCGCGTCGAGGGTGTGATGCTGAGCGACGCCGAGGCCGGCAGGACCGGTGCGAGCGTGCTCGGCAGATCCGCGATGGGCATCGACCACGTCGCGATCGCCGTGCGCGAGCTCGAGCCGGCGATCGCCTACTACCGCGACGTGCTCGGCTTCGAGCTCGAGGAACGTCGCCAGATCAGCGGGCGCATCAGCGGGATGGACTCCGCGGTGATGAAGGCGGGCGGAGTGAAGTTCGTGCTGGTGCAGGGCGACTCGCCAGAGTCCAACGTGTCGCGCTACATCGAGGCGTACGGGCCCGGTGTGCAGCACGTCGCGATTGAGGTGCCCGATCCGCAGGAGGCGCTCGACGACCTGAAAGCACGGGGCGCCGACCTGCTGACCGGAATCATCAACGGTCCCGGCCTCGACCAGATCTTCACGAAGCGCGAGCCGAACTCCGGCATCCAGCTGGAGATCATCGCGCGCGCCGAGAACGAGGGCTTCGACCCCAGGAACGTGCAGGAGCTGTTCGAGGCGATGGAGCGCGAGAACGTCTTCTGATGCTTGCTTTCGTCGCATCCGCGAAGCTCGCGGGGTCAACCATCTGATGGAGCAGACCGTCGGCATCCACGGGGCCGCCGGGGCGGTCGGTTCCGCGACCACGTTCGCGCTCGTGCAAGCCGGCTTCCGCCGGCTCGTGCTGGCCGACGCGGCGGCCCCGCGGCTGGCTTGCCTCGGGATGGACCTGGAGATGTTGCGAGCAGCTCTGCCCAGGCTGCGGATCACACTCGGCGGGACAGCGGAGCTGGCGGCGTGCGACGTCGTTGTGGCGTGCGCGGCGACGCCGCATCGCGACGGGACGCCTCGCAGCGCCTTCTTCGCGGAGAACCAGGCGATTCTCGCGCCGCTTGCCGACACGCTTGCAGGGCCTGACGCGACCTGCCACACGCTCGTCCTCGTCACCAACCCGGTCGACGCGCTCGCGACCTGGCTTCAGGCCCGGCTCGGGCCGCGCGTGCGCGTGGTCGGCCACACGCTCAATGACACGCTGCGGCTGCGCGTCGCGATCGCCCACGTGCGCGGGTGCGACCCGACCGAGGTGGAGGCGTGGAGCGTCGGCGAGCACGGGCCGCATGCGGTGCCGTTGTTGAGTCGGGCGCTCGTGTACGGCGTCCCGGCGCAACTGTCGCCCGGCGAGCGGGCGCACGTGCTCGACGAGGTGCGCGGCTGGTACGCACGCTGGCAGGCGCACGGCACCGGCACGACGAGCGCGTGGACGTCGGGCTGGGGCGCGGCTGCCCTCGTGGGCGCGCTGCGCGAGGGCGACCGGCGGCCGTGGCCCGTCTCGACCTTGCTGCGCGGCACCTACGACGTCGACGGCGTCTGCCTCACCGTTCCCGCGCTGGTCGGGCCAGGGGCGCCGCCGCGACCGCTGCAGTGGAAGATCGACGCACAGGAGCGGGCAGGGATCGCGGCCGCCGCGGCGGCGGTGGAGGGGCTGGCATGCGTTGCGTGCTGATCGACAACTACGACTCGTTCACGTTCAACCTGCTGCAGATGCTTGGCGAGCTGAACGGCGAGCCGCCGCTCGTGTTGCGCAACGACGACCCCGTGTCGTGGCCGGCGCTGCGCGCGCAGGGCTACGGCGCAGTCGTCGTCTCGCCCGGCCCGGGGCGACCGGAAGTCCCGCGCGACTTCGGCATCAGCGCGTCTGCCATCCGCGACAGCGGGATGGCCGTGCTCGGGGTTTGTCTCGGCCATCAGGGGCTCTGCCAGCTGCACGGTGCGGAGGTCGTGCTCGCGCCCGAGCCGATGCACGGCCGCACGAGCGCGGTGCACCACGCGCAGATCGACCTGTTCGAGGGGATCCCCTCGCCGTTCGAGGTCGTGCGCTACCACTCGCTGATGGTCGGCGACCTGCCCGACGAGTTGCAGGCGCTCGCGTGGTCGGATGACGGCGTCCTGATGGCGGTGCGGCACCTCGAGGCGCCGCTGTGGGGCGTCCAGTTCCACCCCGAGTCGATCTGCTCCGAGCACGGTGCGCGGCTGCTGCGCAACTTCCGCGACCTCGCGCTCGCCGCCGCCGCGCACGCCCCCGGACGTCTGCGCGACGACGAGCCGCGGCTCGTACGTCGCCAGCCGATCGTGCGCTTCCGCCGGCTCGCGTTCGCGCTCGATGCTGAGGCGGTCTTTGCGCAGTTGTATGCCGAGCGCGAGGTCGCGTTCTGGCTCGACAGCAGTGCCCCGGGGGCCGAGAACATCGGGCGCTTCTCGTTCATGGGCGACGACAGCGGCCCGCTCGCGGAGCTGTTGACGTACGACGTGACGAGCAGGCGCGTGACGATACGGACGGCGCGCGGGGTGGAGCAGGCGGACGGCCCGCTGCTCGCCTACCTCGACGACCAGATCCGCGCGCGTCGCACGACGACATCGTCGCTGCCGTTCGCGTTCAACGGCGGCTATATCGGCTACCTCGGCTACGAGCTGAAGGCGGAGTGCGGCGGCGAGCTGGCGCACGCGGCGGACGCTCCGGACGCGGCGTTCGTGTTCGCGGATCGCTTCCTCGCGTTCGACCACGAGGCGGGCGACGTGTGGCTGGTCGCGCTCGAGGCGCACGGCGCGCCCGCGGCGCCGTGGCTCGACGCGATGGCGACGCGGCTGACGGCGCTTGCGCGGAGCGCGGACGTGACTGATAACGGCGCCGGTGCAAACGGCAATCGGGCGGGATCGTCGCGGATCCACGCCGACGGCGGCGGCCGCGCCGTACACGTGGAAGACGCGTGGCCCGACGGCTGCGTCCCGCGCCACGACGACGCCGCGTACCTGGAGCTGATCGCGCGCTGCCAAGCGGCGATCCGCGCGGGCGAGACGTACGAGGTCTGCCTCACGAACCACGTGGAGCTCGACGGCAGGATCGATCCGTGGCCGGCCTATCGGCGCCTGCGCAGCGTCAACCCGGCGCCGTTCGCCGCGTTGCTGCGCTTCCCGGGGGTGAGCGTGCTGAGCGCCTCGCCGGAGCGTTTCCTGCGCGTCGCGGCCGATGGAGAGGTGGAGGCGAAGCCGATCAAGGGCACCGCGCCGCGCGGTGCGAGCGTGGAGGAGGATCTCGCGATCCGCGAGCAATTGCGCAGCAGCGAGAAGGACCGCGCCGAGAACCTGATGATCGTCGACCTGCTGCGCAACGACCTCGGTGCTGTCTGCGAGCTTGGCAGCGTGCACGTGCCGGTGCTGTTCGGCGTCGAGTCGTTCGCGACGGTCCACCAGCTCGTCTCGACGATCCGCGGGCGGATCGGCCGTGGCGCTTCGGCGCTCGACGTCGTGCGCAACGCCTTCCCGGGCGGCTCGATGACGGGCGCGCCGAAGAAGCGCACGATGGAGCTCGTCGACGAGCTGGAGGCCGGCCCGCGCGGCGTCTACTCGGGCGCGCTCGGCTGGTTCGCGCTCGGCGGCGCCGCCGACCTGTCGATCGTGATCCGCACGATCGTCGTCACCGATCGGGGCGCGAGCTTCGGTGCGGGCGGGGCGATCGTCGCGCTGTCGGACCCGCGCGCGGAGCTGCGCGAGGTGCGCCTGAAGGCGCGCGCGCTGGTGGAGACGCTCTCGCTCGCAGTCACGACGTGAGCGCCGCGAGGCTAGACCGACGGCGCCGCGTCGCTCGGCGACGGATGCGAGGCGTCGCGGAACTCCTCGAACTGGCCCGTCAGCACGAAGCCAAGCTGCTCGCCGACGTCGACCGCGAGGTCGCCCATGCGCTCGACCGCGCGCGCGGCAAGGATCATGTGCATCGCCCACTCGCGCGCGTCCGGGTCGTCGCCGCTCTCCCAGGCGAACTGGAAGACACGACGGTTGAGCTCGTTGACGTCGCGGTCCTGGTGGATCAGGTCGCGTGCCATCGCCAGGTCGCGCTCCGCGAACGCGCGCTTCGCCTGCTCGATCTCCTGGCTCACGAGGCGACCCATCACGCCGAGCTCCTCCAGCAGCGTCGGATGCGTCGGCGGGTGATGGCCGTCGAGCGGGATCAGCTTCGCGACGTTGACCGTCTGGTCGCCCATCCGCTCGACGGAGCGGATCACGTGCAGCAGCGCGGCGGCCAGGCGCAGGTCGCCTGCGACGGGTGCTTGCAGCGCGAGCAGCGAGAGGATCCGTTCGTGCAGCTCGCGATAGAGCGTGTCGATCACGTCGTCGCCGGCGATCACCTCGGTCGCGAGCGTCACGTCCTGGTGCTCGACCGCTTCGAGCACGCGCCGCAGCTGGTCGCGCACCAGGTCGAGCCCGCCGAGCGCAGACTGCTCGATCTGCGCCAGCTCCTCCTGGAAGCGGACGCGCAGCTCAGATTCGGACGGCGCCATCGCAGAAAGCATCCTCCCAGACCGGTTGCAGCGGTGTTACCGACTCGTGAACGTGTCGTGAACGGCCGGGGAAGAGCCCGCGTCGATCGCAGCGGCTTCACCGTCTGATAACAGGCGCGCGCGCACCGTGCGGAATATTGGGCGCCCATGGAGGCCGTTCCCCACGACGAGACGATCCGCGCCGGGGGGCTCGAGCTGCGCCGCTCCGACGGGCTCGTGCTCGCCGGTGGGCAGGTCGTGCAGATGTCGGTGCGCGAGCTGCGGCTGCTCGTCGCGCTGGTCGACCGTTGGGGGCGCATCGTCTCGCGCGAGGAGCTGTACCGGCTCGCATGGGGCGGGACGCTGCGCGCCGGCGACCGCTCGGTCGACGTCTACGTGCACAAGCTGCGCGCCAAGCTCGAACGGGCGCTGCCGGAGACCGCGTTCATCCACACGCACCCCGGATTCGGCTACCGCTTCGATCCCGTTTCACAAGGTTTAAACAGGTCCGCCACAGCGCGATAACAGAATCGCGCCTGTGCCCTGTGACGCTGCCGAGCACTGTCGCAAGGAGAAAGGATGCAGATGAGGTACTCGAAGGCCCTCGCGCTCGGCTCGGCCGCCGCGATCGCCATGGGCGTCGCCGCCTGTGGCAGCAGCGATGACAACAGTTCGACCGGGGGATCGAGCTCATCGTCGGCGCTCAACGGCGCCGGCTCGACGTTCCAGGCGCCGCTCGTGAGCGAGTGGGCGAGCCGCTACAAGGACAGCAGCGGCACGACCGTCAACTACCAGCCGGTCGGCTCCGGCGCGGGCATCGCGCAGCTGACCGCGGGCACGGTCGACTTCGCCGGCAGCGACGCCGTCATGAAGCCGGAAGAGGTCGCGGCCGGTAGAGACAAGGGCACCCCCGTCCACCTGCCGATCGCGCTCGGCGCGGTCACGGTCTCGTACAACCTCGACGGCGTCGACAGAGGTCTGAGACTCGACGGCCCGACGATCGCCGACATCTACCTCGGCAGCGTCACGAAGTGGAACGACCAGGAGATCGCGTCGCTCAACGACGGCGTCGATCTGCCCGACACCGACATCACCGTTTGCCACCGCTCGGACGAGTCGGGCACGACGAAGAACTTCACCGAGTTCCTCGTCGACTACTCGAGAGCGTGGGCTGACGGCCCCGGCTCCGACAAGAGCGTCCAGTGGCCGACCGGGACCGGCGCGAGAGGCAACGATGGCGTCGCCGGCTGCGTGAAGCAGACCCCCGGCGCGGTCGGCTACGTCGAGCAGGCATACGCGCTGCAGAACAACTTCACGACCGCGGCCGTGAAAAACAAGACCGGCACGTGGGTCGAGCCGACCCTCGACGCCACCTCGGCGGCCGGCGAGGGCGCGAACCCGCCCGAGAACCTCGAGTTCTCGACGATCAACGCGGATGGCAGAGACAGCTACCCGATCACGGCGGTCACGTTCCAGATCGTGTGGCAGGACGCCTGCAAGGCCGGGATCTCGAAGGACACGGCGGCGAACCTGAAGTCGTGGCTGACGTACATCCTCGGCGACGGCCAGAGCGTCGCTCCGGACCTGGAGTACGCGCCGCTGCCGGCGAGCATCCAGACCAGAGCACAGGCGAAGGTCGACGCGCTCGTCTGCGACGGCCAGCCGATCGAGGCAGCGCAGTAGGGACCTGATGGAGGCCGGGACGATCACACCCGCCGGCGAGCGTGGCAGCGCGCTGCACCGCTCGCCGGCGGCCCGGCTGCCGGACCGGGCGCTCAAATGGGGCCTGACGGCGCTGTCGGTCGGCGTCATCGTCCTGATCGCCTACTTCTTCATCCGGCTGATCGTCGAGTCGGAGCCGGTCTTCCGGCAGGTCGGCGTCGTCGACTACCTGTTCTCGGCGGACTGGGTCCCGTCGAAGGAGCTCTACGGCGCGCTGCCGCTGCTTGCCGGCACGCTCATCACCTCCGCGATCGCGCTGCTGCTCGGGATCCCGGTGGCGGTCGCGACCGCGCTGTTCATCACCGAGCTGGCGCCGCGGCGCGTGCGCGGGCCGCTGACGGTCGTCGTCGACCTGCTGGCGGCGGTCCCCTCGGTCGTGTACGGCCTGTGGGGCTTCTTCTTCCTGATCCCGAAGCTCAAGCCGGCCGAGGAGTGGTTCGCCGACACGTTCAGCTTCATCCCGTTCATCGGCGGCACAGTGACCGGGCCCAACTACTTCATCGCCGGGCTGATCCTCGCGATCATGATCCTGCCGATCGCCTCGGCGATCTCGCGCGAGGTGATCTCGACCGTCCCGCTCGAGCACAAGGAGGCAGCGCTCGCGCTCGGCGCGACGCGCTGGGAGATGATCCGCATGGCGGTCATCCCCTATGCGCGCGGCGGGATCGCCGGCGGTGCGATGCTCGGCCTCGGGCGCGCGATCGGCGAGACGATCGCCGTCACGCTCGTGATCGGCAACGCGCCGGTGATCGGCGACTCGATCTTCCAGCAGGGCTACACGCTCGCCGCTGTGATCGCGAACGAGTTCGGCGAGGCCGCCTCGAACGAGCTGCACCGCGCGGCGCTGATCGGCGCCGGGCTCGTGCTGTTCGTGCTGACGCTGTGCGTGAACGGGATCGCACGCGCGTTCGTTGTGCGCGCCGAGCGCGGGCAGCGTGCGGCGAATGCGCCTGCGGCGGGGATGGCGGGATGAGCACCGTCGCGTTCGCGCCGATCAGCGCGCGGCGCCGCCGCGTCGACAAGCTCGCGCGCGGAACCGTCGCGCTGCTCACCGGCATCGCGCTCGTGCCGCTTGTGCTGATCCTGTACTACCTCGTCAAGCAGGGGATCGGCGCGGTCTCGCTCGACTTCTTCACGACCGACCCGACCGGCTCGTTCCTCGGCGACCCGGGCGGGATCAAGAGCGCGATCGTCGGCACGATCCTGATGGTCGGGCTGGCGACCGCGGTCGCGGTTCCGGTCGGCGTCGGCGTCGCAATCTGGCTGGTGGAGTTCGGCCGCGCGTCGAAGCTTGCGCACGCGGTGCGCTACTTCATCGACGTGATGACGGGCGTGCCGTCGATCGTCTTCGGCCTGTTCGTCTACATCACGCTCGTGATTGGCGGCTTCGGCGGCTCGTCGTTCGCCGCCTGGAAGGGCTCGACCGCGCTTGCGCTGCTGATGCTGCCGATCGTCACCCGCTCCGCGGAGGTCGTGCTGTTGTTGGTCCCAAACTCCCTTCGGGAGGCGGCCTACGCGCTCGGCGCGCCGCGCTGGAAGGTCGTCTTCCGGATCGTGCTGCCGACCGCGCTGCCGGGGATCGTCACGGGCGTACTGCTCGCGATCGCGCGCGCCGCCGGCGAGACGGCGCCGCTGCTGTTCACCGCGGCAGCCGTGAACGCGACCGCGTTCGACTACAACGACAGCATGAACTCGCTGCCGATGCTGATCTTCAAGAACGTCGGCCAGGCACAGGACCGCCTGGTGACGATCGCCTGGGGCGCGGCCATGACGCTCGTGGTGATGATCCTGATCCTGACCTTGCTCGCACGTCTGATCCAGAGAAGGAGCCGTCTGTCGTGAGCGATCCCACCCCAGCCGCGGTCCGCCGCGAGACGCCGTCGACGGAGGATCCGATGTCATCGCAGAACGAGCCGATCGTCACTCCGTCGCGCCCGGTGCCGACCGCTGGCCCCGCCGCTGCACCGCAGCACGTCGCACGCTCGGTGACGGTCGAGCGGCTGAATGCCTGGTACGGCGATCAGCACTCGATCAAGGACCTGACGCTGTCGTTCGCGCCGAACCAGGCGACCGCGCTGATCGGCCCGTCCGGCTCCGGCAAGTCGACCGTCGTGCGCTGCATCAACCGCATGCACGAGGAGATCCCCGGCGCCAGAGCGAGCGGGCGTATCCTGCTCGACGACACGGACGTCTACGCCCCCGGCGTCGACGTCGTGGCGGTGCGGCGGGCGATCGGGATGGTCTTCCAGAAGCCGAACCCGTTCCCGACGATGTCGATCTTCGACAACGTCGCCGCCGGCCTGCGCCTCACTGCGCGCAAGGTGGGGCACGACCAGGTCGAGTCGGCGCTGCGCGGCGCCGGCCTGTGGGAGGAGGTCAAGGACCGTCTGAGCAAGCCGGGCATCGGCCTCTCCGGCGGCCAGCAGCAGCGCCTCTGCATCGCACGGGCGCTCGCGGTCCAGCCCGACGTGCTGTTGATGGACGAGCCGGCGTCCGCGCTCGACCCGATCTCCACGTTGAAGATCGAGGAGCTCGTGCAAGAGCTCAAGAGCCGCGTGACGATCGCGATCGTGACGCACAACATGCAGCAGGCAGCGCGCGTCGCCGACCAGACCGCCTTCATGCTCGACGGCGAGCTCGTCGAGGTCGGCGCGACCGAGAAGATCTTCACGAACCCGGATGACTCCCGCACCGAGGAGTACGTGACGGGCAAGTTCGGTTAGGTCAGCGCACGCTTGCGCCGCCGTTTCAGCGTTTAAGCTCCGGCGCCCTCGTGCCGACTGCGAAATGGATGCCCGACGCGCGCGCTGGCGCATGGATAGCGGGACGCCCTGCCGCGGCGGTTCGATGGGTTGGCCGTCTGCGGGGAGCGGAGCTGCCGAACGAGGTCACGGCGATGATCGCGATCGCGCTGATCGCGACCGGCGGCCTGCTGCTTGTCAGCTTCCTCCCGATCAGCGACCGGCAGCCGAGCGGCCTGCTGCGCGTGCTGGCCGTGTGCACGGCGCTGATCGCAGCCTCGCTGTTCGTCGCCGGTCCGCGGCTGCCGCGCGCCGGGCTGCACGCGGGCATCGGGGCGTTCATCGTTGTCCTGACCGTGCTGAGCGCGAACGCCAACGCGCTCGCGGGCTTCATGTCGGCTGCGCGCGCGTTCCAGTGGCTGGCCGTCTACACGGCGCTGTTCCTGTCGGCGCGTGAGGCGCGCTGGCACGCGCTCGGGATCACCGTCGGCTGCCTGGCGGCGGCAGTGCTCGGGGGCGTCCACGGTACGGTCGTACAGGCGGCGATCATGTGCACGACCGTGTGGGTCGCGACACTGCTGCTGGGCGCGCTCGTCGCACGCCTGCGCGCACAGGCCGACACCGATCACCTCACAGGCCTGCTGAACCGCAGCGGCTTTGCCAAGGCCGCCACGCGCGAGCATGCGCTCGCCGGTCGCACGCGCGCGCCGCTGGCGCTCGCCGTGATCGACCTCGACGGCTTCAAGCACGTCAACGACGTGCAGGGCCACGCCGCCGGGGATCGCATGCTCGCCGAGCTGGCGGCCGCATGGACGCGCACCCTGCGGCCAGGCGATCTGCTCGCGCGCTACGGCGGCGACGAGTTCCTCGTGCTGTTCCCGGCGACGACCGAGCGCGATACGGCCGAACCGCTCGCACGCATGGGGGACGCACATCCGGCCGCGTGGTCGGCCGGGGTGGTGGCGTGGCAGCCAGGGGAGACGTTCCCGGCGTGCCTCGCGCGCGCGGACGATCGCCTTTACGAGGCGAAAGCGGCGCGGCGCGCGAGCGCGCCCGCGATCAGCCGCGTGCCCGCGTGATCTGGGCCAGGCGCTCGAGCGACTGGCGCAGCAACCGCGAGATCTGCATCTGCGAGACGCCGATCTCGGCGGCGATCTCGCTCTGTGTCATGTCCTTGACGAAGCGCAGCCGCAGGATCTTCTGCTCGCGCTCGGGCAGGCATCGGACCGCCGATCCCAGCAACGCGCGCGCCTCGGCCCGGCCATAGCCGTCGTCAGCGCTACCGAGCGTGTCGGCAATCGTCGTGTCGCTGCCGCCGTCGTCGTGCCCGCCTGTGGGCGCTGCGAGCGACAATGCGGTGCGGTTCGAGAGCGCGCCGAGCGCCTCGACAATCGCCTCGAGGCTCGCGCCGGTGCGTTCGGCGAGCTGGCGCGGCGTGGCCGCTCTGCCGGTTTCGCTCTCGATCGCCTCGGAGGCGGCACGCACTCTGAGCGCGAGCTCCTGCGTGCCGCGTGCAACATGCACGCCCCAGCCGGTGTCGCGGAAGTGCCGCAACAGCTCGCCGACGATCGTCGGTTGCGCGAATGTCGAAAAGCTGTGCCCGCGCTCCGGGTCGAAGCGGTCGACGGCCTTGATGAGCCCCAGCGACGCGACTTGGATGAGATCGTCGAGCGGCTCGCTGCCGCGGCGATACCGTCGTGCCAACGCGCGTGCGAGCGGCAGGTGCTCAGCGATCAGCGCCTCGCGCGCCTGACGGTCTCCCTTGCGCGCACGCGTGGCGAGCGCCCGCGTGCGCAGCGCGTTGGTCGATGCACCCCCCTGCAGCAGCTCCAGATGGGGCGCGCTCCCGCTTCCGTGCCTCATGGCCTCCGTGGCTACCCGTTGCCCGCAGACGGCAATCGCGGCTTTGTGGGTGACGGCGTCACCTGTCTGCCTGAGAGCCCAAATCGCCCGTCACACCTTTACACTCTAGTAAATGGTAACTCTGGCCTGATGGCATCGAGAAGTCCCACCCACTCCGTTGTTCCGCGCCCGACGGTGCCCCGGCGGCGCCTCCCGGCGCCGGAGCGACGCGCGCTGATCCTCGACGCTGCGCTGCGGGCGTTCGCGGCGAACGGCTACGACGGCGCGGCGATGGAGGAAATTGCCGAGGCCGCCGGCATCTCGAAAGCCGTCGTCTACGACCACTTTGCCTCCAAGCGTGAGCTCTATACGCAGCTGCTGGATGCCACCCGCAGCAAGCTCGAGGGCCTCGTGGAGGAGGCGCTGCGGGCACCGGGGAAGGGCGGCGAGGGGCGTGTGCGCGCTGCCGTCGACGCGATCTACCGCTATGTCGAAGAGCACCCTGATCCGTCACGCCTGCTCGTGCTGGAGCTGCAGGGCGCAAACGTCTCGGCGGTCGGGCGCGAGCTGGAGGCGAAGCTCTCGTTCGCGCTCGCGCGCACGCTCGGGCGCGAGACTGCGGTGCTGAACGACGAGCCGGATCGCGACCTGCAGCTGACCGTGCTCGCCGAGCTGCTGAAGTCGGTGGTCCTCGGCGGTGCCAGCTGGTGGTACCGGCACCCCGAGGTCGCGCGCGAGGACCTCGTCGACCGCACGGTCGACGTGCTGTGGCCGGCGATTGAGCGCGCGCTCGCCGCCTGATCCGCCAGTCGCGCTACCAGGCCTGCGTATCGCCGCAGTGTGGGCAGCCGACCGTCGTCGAGACGGGCGCCTCGAACACGTAGCCGCAGCTGCAGCGGTACGCGGCGAGGTCCTCCGGACCGCCGGCCGCGCGCTCGCGCGCCTGCGGCGCCGGCTGCTGGTCCGTGCGCACGACGCGCGCCTGCACCCGGCGCCCGATGCGCGGGCGGGTGCTGGAGCGATGCGGTCGGGTGCGCACGGTCATGAACAGGAACGCCATGAGCGGATAAAGGTTTCGGTAGCGACGTCCCAATTCCTTGGACCATGCATCGGCAGACCCGTCCGCGGGCATGAGGGGTCTGTCAGAATCGGCCGCGGATGAATCCGTCTCGCAAGCGCAGGATCCGACTGGTCGTCGCGCTCACGGCTGCCCTGCTGGCCGCGAGCGCCCTCGTCTACACGAGCTTCAGCGCCGGCAGCGACGAGCAGACCGCCGGCCAGTTGCTCGACGGCGCCGTCGCCGGCAAGACCTACACGCTCGCCGGCACCGTCCAGGACGGCTCGGTCAGACGCGCCGATGGCGTCTTGTGGTTCAGCGTGCGCGACCCGCACCGGCCCGTGTCGGTGCGCGTGCGCTACACCGGCCTCGTGCCTGATCCGTTCCGCGAGGGGCGCGGCGTGATGGTGAAGGTCCGCCGCGGCGACGGCGACGTGTTCATGGGGGAGAAGGACACGATGGTCACGAAGTGCCCGTCGAAGTTCCAGGTCGCCCCGCCGAGACCTGGCACCGGCCCGGCTACTGCCACCTGAGGCCATGGCGACCGTCGGCCGCGCCCTGCTGATCGTCGCGTTCGCCGTCGCGCTGTACGGCATCGCCGCCTCGCTCTATGGCGCGTTTGCCGGTGGCCGCGCTTGGGTCGACTCCGGCCGGCGTGCGGTCTACGCGCTCGCTGGCGTGCTGACGCTCGCATTCGCGATCATGGAGCTCGCGTTCCTGCGCTCGGACTTCTCATTCGGCGTTGTCGCGACCCACTCGAGCACCACGACGCCGACGTTCTACAAGGCGACTGCCGCGTGGTCCTCGCAGGAGGGCTCGCTGCTGTTGTGGGTGTGGCTGCTGTCGCTGTGGTCGAGCCTTGCACTCGTGGTGACGCGCCGGCGCGTGCGCGAGGTCGCGCCGGTCGCGACGGCCGTTCTGCTGACGTTCGCATCGTTCTTCCTGATGCTGACGATCTTCTTCGCGCAGCCGTTCGCGACGCTCGCGCAGGTGCCGCAGGAGGGGACCGGCCTCAACCCGCTGCTGCGCCACCCGGCGATGATGTTTCACCCCCCGATGCTGTACTCGGGCTACACGCTCTTCTCGATCCCATTCGCGTTCGCGATCGGCGCGCTCGTCACGCGGCGGCTCAACGCCGAGTGGATCGTCTCAACGCGGCGCTTCGCGCTCGCGGCCTGGCTGTGCCTCGGCATCGGGATCGTGCTCGGCGCGCGCTGGTCCTACACCGAGCTGGGGTGGGGCGGCTACTGGGCCTGGGATCCGGTCGAGAACGCGTCGCTGCTGCCGTGGCTGACCGGCACCGCGTTCATCCACTCGATCATGATCCAGGAGCGGCGCGGGATGCTGAAGGTGTGGAACGCATCGCTGGTACTGGCGACCGGCACGCTCGCGATCCTGGGGACGTTCCTCGTGCGCTCGGGGATCCTCGACTCGATCCACGCATTCGGCGCCTCGACGCTCGGCGTGCCGTTCCTGATCCTGATCGGCGCGATGGTGCTTGGCTCCGTCGGGCTCGTCGTGTGGCGGCGCGCCGAGCTCGCGAGCGAGCACCGGCTCGACTCGCTGTTCTCGCGCGAGGCCGTCTTCCTGCTGCAGAACGTGATCCTCGTCGCGCTTGCGTTTGTCGTCTGGTGGGGGACCTTCTTCCCGCTCATCTCCGAGGCCGTCACCGGTACACGTGCGTCGGTCGGGCCGCCGTGGTTCGACAAGTACACCGTCCCGCTGGCGTTCGTGCTCGTCGCGCTGTCGGGCATCGGGCCGCTCGTGCCGTGGCGGCGGCTGACGCTCGCGAGCGTGCGGCGCGGCTTCGTGCTGCCGGGTGTGGCTGCGCTCGTCACCGTGCTCGCGCTGCTCGCGGTGCCCGGTGCGTGGGCCGAGCCGAAGGCCTCCATCTTCGCCGGCGTCGTCGCGTTCGTGCTCACCAGCGTCGGGCAGGAGCTGTGGCGCGGCATGCGCGCGCGCCAGGCCTCGGCGCACGAGCCGGCCCCGGTCGCGCTCACGGGGGTCGTGCGGCGCAACCGGCGCCGCTATGGCGGCTACATCGTGCACGCCGGCTTCGCGATCCTGTTGCTCGGGGTCGCGATCTCGTCGTCGTTCCAGCACGTGAAGGACGTTTCGTTGAAGCCCGGCCAGAGCGCACGCGTCGACGGCTTCGACGTCAGATACGTGCGCGCGACGTCGAGCGTGGGAGCCGAGAAGATCTCGCTCGGGGCCGTGCTGGAAGTGACGAAGGACGGCCGTCATGTCGCGACGCTGCGTACGACGCGCGGCTTCTACCCCTCGCAGGACCTCTCGCAGGGGATCGTCGGGCGTTTCTTCGGTGGCGAGTCGGAGAGCGAGGTCGGTCTGCGCGCCGGCCTCGGGCGTGACATCTGGACCGTCATCAACCCGAATCTCGCGCCGCTTGCGCCGACGATCGAGCGCGGCAATCGCACGTTCCGCAGAGCGATGGTGGGGATCATGAACGGACCGGCGGGCGATCGGCAGGAGGCCGCCACGCAGCTGTTCGCGCTGCGCGACGCGGCCGTGACGGCGGTGGCGCAGCGCTTCGTGACGTCGCCCTGGCCGGCTGACTTCCGCTTCATCGTCTCGCCGCTCGCGACGTGGATCTGGATCGGCGCGATCGTCACCTTCCTCGGCGGCCTGCTTGCGCTGTGGCCCGCGCCCACAGCGGCGCGGCAACGCGTGACCGCTGGCTATGCCGCACGCGTCGCGCGCGAGCTGGCGCGCACCACACAGTGATGGAGCTGCTCGTCGTCTTCCTCGTCGTGCTGGCGGTCGTCGCGATTGTCGCTGCGCCGCTGCGCGCACGCGGAC
>Ga0070669_100001850_pt1 | contig 15243 bp, 16 predicted proteins | sample KBSS53metaG_FD_64680 | JGI IMG/M metagenome (GOLD analysis project Ga0070669, IMG submission 64680) | Switchgrass rhizosphere microbial communities from Kellogg Biological Station, Michigan, USA - KBS S5-3 metaG | ecosystem: Host-associated > Plants > Roots > Rhizosphere > Soil ... | reverse complement strand
GGTGCAGGGCTGGAATGAAATTGACGCCGTGCAGCTGGTGGGCGAATAAATATATCGCGCCGCAACACGGTAGTGCGCTCCTTTTTATTGATCAACTCAACTCGTTCAAGGTGCAATATGAGCAGTTTGCCCGCATGCCCCCAATGCAATTCCGAATATACCTACGAAGATGGCGACAATTACGTGTGTCCAGAATGCGCATACGAGTGGCCCAAGATTGCCGCCACACAAAACGACGACGATAAAAAAATATTTCGCGATGCCAATGGCAATGTGTTGAGCGATGGCGATACGGTGACGGTGATTAAAGATCTGAAAGTGAAAGGCTCGTCGCTGGTGGTGAAAGTTGGCACCAAGGTAAAAAATATTCGCCTGATCGACGGCGATCACGATATCGACTGCAAGATCGACGGCATTGGCGCAATGCAACTCAAATCTGAATTTGTGCGAAAGGCGTAACGTCGCGAGACATTGCACCGCGACAAGCGCACGGCGACTTCGTTATAGTCCATGTGCTACCGAATTTACGAGGAGGTGCACATGATGATATGGCGTAAAAGTATCGCAGTCGCGGCGATTGCATTAATTTCAAATCCGTTAATTTCAAATCAAGTGATGGCGGACTGGACGGGCTCGGGTCAACTCGGTGTGGTGTCCGCACACGGCAACAGCAACAACTCCAGCGCAAATGCAAAAGTGGATTTAACTGATGAGCTTGAAAGTTGGAAACACATTTTCGGATTCAATGCGCTCTACGGTGAAAAAGATAACGTTACGTCGTCGCAACGCTGGGACACCGCATGGCAGAGCGAATATAAATTAACGCAAAAAACTTTCTGGTTTGGCGGCCTGCGTTACGAGGACGATAAATACGGCGCGTTCAGCTATCAGGCGACGGTGGATACCGGTTTCGGTTATCGGTTTTACGATACCGATACCACCAAGCTCAGCGCACAGCTCGGTGTCGGTTTCAAACGCTCGGAATCGCAAACATTAGTGCAGGACGCCAGTGGCAAAGTAGTCGATCGCATTCACGATGATCCGAGCAATCGCGGTGTCGTCACTGGCGGCGTCAATTACGAACATCAACTGACCGGCAACACGAAAGTGCTGAATAAATTTCTGGTTGAAGCTGCGTCGGATAATACCTATCTACAAAATAGTCTCGCCTTGCAGGTGTCGATGAACGAACATCTCGCGCTCAGCGTCGGTTACGAGCTGCGCGAAAATACCTCGCCGCCGCCGGATCAGCATCGGCTCGATTCATTGACCACGCTTAATCTCGTCTACAAGCTGCAATAACCCAGCGCAATAATGTACGGCATCGTTCACGCTGGCAACGCGGCTACCGGTAATTCGTTTGATGTCCGCAACAATTCGCTGACGCGTTGTTCGGACATCGGTCGTGCGAGCCAGTAACCCTGAAACTCATCGCAGCCGTGCGCGCTTAACAATTCGAATTGCGCTGCGTTTTCGACGCCCTCGGCGACCACCGTTTTACGCAAACTTTTTCCCAGCGTAAGCGCGGCGAGGGCAATCATGGCGATGTCTTCACCCAGTTCCATATCGTGCACCAGCGAGCGGTCGATCTTGATGATTTGCAGCGGATAGCGGCGCAGATAACTCAGCGATGAATAACCGGTGCCGAAATCATCCATGGCGAGCTGCACACCGAGTGCGGAGAGTTCCTGCAGAATATTCACTGCACGCTGCTCGTCGTCGAGCAATACCGATTCAGTAATTTCAAGTTCAACACAGGCGGGATCGAGTTGCGTCGCAAACAACGCCTCGCTGACTTGTGCGACCACGCCGTGATTGACGAATAATTTCGGTGACAGGTTAACCGCGATGCGCAGCGATGCATCGTGTTGTGTATTCCAGGTGCGTGCCGCGCAGAACGCGCGGCGCAATATCAGACTGGTGAGCGGCACGATCAGGCCGGTATCTTCGGCGACGGGAATGAATTGCTCGGGTGACACCGTGCCGAGCTCCGGATGTTCCCAGCGCGCGAGCGCTTCGAAACCGATGATGCGACGCTGACGATCTGTCTTCGGTTGAAAATGCACATCGAACGCATGGTGCTCAAGCGCGTGTCGCATCGCGCTCTCGAGCGCCAGGCGGTGTTCGGCGAGCCGATTTAATTCGGCGGTGAAAAATTGAAAATTATTGCGACCGCGATTCTTCGCGGAATACATCGCCATATCCGCGCAACGCAATAAATCTTGCACATCTTCGGCATCGCTGGGATACAGCGCGATACCGAGGCTGGCGCCGACCTGAAATTCGCTGCCGGCGAGCGGTACCGGTCTGCTCACTTCCTGCAATAGACGCTCAAGCAAAGTGATAACAGTGCGCGTGCGGTAGTGATCGTTAAGCACCAGCACAAATTCATCGCCGCCGATACGCGCGATGGTGTCGGTTTCGCGCAGACAATGTTTCAGTCGCGTGGCGATCTCTTTCAGTAAGTCATCGCCGGCAGCATGGCCCAGGCTATCGTTGATAAATTTAAAGTTGTCGAGATCGATAAATACCAGCGCGAGGTAATAGCCGAGCCGGCGTGCGTGCGCGATACCTTGTTCGATACGATCGCTGAGCAAACTGCGATTCGGCAGACCGGTGAGCAGATCGTGTTGTGCCTGACGCTCGAGTTGCTGCTGATAATGTTTACGCTCGGAAATATCCTGCACGGTACCTTCGTAACACAGAAATTCGTCCTGCGGGCCGCTGACGATATGCGCATTTTCCGAAATCCAGATTCGCGACCCGTCGCGGCGAAATACCTGCGATTCGAAATTCTGCACCTCGCCATGCGTGCGCATGCGCCGGTGAAATTCATCGCGCCGACCGCTGTCGACATACAGACGATGTTGAATATCCGACAGATCGGCGATCAGCTCAGCCGGTGTTGCGTAACCATAAATTCGTGCCAACGCCGGATTGGCCGCGAGGTAACGGCCGTCCGCTGTGGTTTGAAAAATACCCTCGGACGCGTGTTCGAAAATATGCCGGTAACGCAATTCAGCCTGCTCGATCGCTTCGAGCATGCTGCGTTGTTCGGAGATGTCCTCGATAAAGCCCTCGATGACCAGAGCGCCCTGTTCGTCGCGCACGGCAATGCCGCGCTCCACCACCCACTTGCTGCGGCCATCGCGCGTGGTGATACGGTATTGCACGGAGAAATGCGCGCCGGCGGCGACCGCGCTGTCGATGCTGTTGCGCACATGCTCGCGATCGCGTGCATCGGTGATCGATTCCCACGTCATCGTGCCGCCAACCAGATCGGTCGGCACATAACCGCAGAGTTCAACGCAACCGCGACTGACAAAAATCATGCGCCAATTGGCGTCGTTGCGGCAGCGGTATGCCATGCCCTGCAAATTATCGACGAGTGTTTCGAGCACGCGCGAGCGGTCGAGAACCTCGGTCGAAAGCAGACTATTGGCGGCGGAGCTGGGAGAGAAATTATCGCGCGGCATTGCGGGCTCTGAGCTCATCGAATGGTCACGCGAATTCAAACGAAGGGAATGCAAAAAGATAATGTAAATAGCAGCGCTTGATGGGCAGAGCGGTGGCACATGAATGAGTGCGCATATGTGACATCAACCTCAAGATGAAACTCCACGATGACTCTATTTGTTGTTCGGTTATCGCGTCCGTGAGGTTTTATTCGGCACAATCCACTTTAGCATTAAATTGGCGATCGGCAATCAGTGAACAGCCGATGAGTTAAAGTAGTGAGGCAGATCGAATCTGCCCCTTTTTTTGCGCGCTTTCCCATTAAGTTTTGAGCGGTATCGGTTAGCAGACAATATCGGTAATGAATAATGTCGATCAATAAATTATGTCCATGCCACAGCAATAATATGTACGCGGCGTGTTGCGAGCCTTTGCATAACGGCGCGCCGGCATCATCGGCCGAAGCGTTGATGCGCTCGCGTTATTGTGCGTTTGCGTTGGGACTCGATGACTATATTCAGCGCAGTTGGCATCCTTCGACGCGGCCGCCGCGCAGTGAAAATCACGCGGATGAAATTCACAAAACGCACTGGCTCAGCTTGCACATCAAGCGGCATGACATTATCGATGCGTCGCATGCGCTCGTTGAATTTGTCGCGCGCTACAAAATTAACGGCCGTGCATTTGTGTTGCATGAAACCAGTCGTTTTATTCGTGCTGACGGACATTGGTTTTATCTGGATGGTGACACCCATTAAGGCGGTGCGCCGATCTTCGTTTGTTGCTATCGTCTAGCCACACACTGCGAGCACGAGGGCGCCAATGAAACACAGCGGCAAAATTGTCACGACACAATCTGCATATTCTTTTTGGGCCGTAGGATTATGTTGGGCGGCAGGGTTATGCCTGTGCTGGCAGGCAGCAGTCGGATATGCGCAGCCATCGCAAAAATCAGGATGGATTACGCTGATTGCCAATGGAAATGGCATCGAGAATTTTGAATCGGTCGGCGATGCGAATTGGCGTACCGAAGGCGACGCGATTGTTGCGGATAATGGTAGCGGCGGTTTTCTTGTGACCAAACAGTCCTATAAAGATTTTTTGCTGGTCGCTGAATTTTGGGCCGACGACAACACTAACAGTGGTATTTATTTTCGTTGTGCGAAAGCTGATGCCATCACCGATACCAGTTGTTACGAAGCGAATATTTTTGATCAGCGACCCGAAGCGAAATTTGGCACCGGCGCCATCGTGCATATCGCGCCGATCACTGAGTTGCATGCTTCAGGTAAGCGTTGGAATACCCTACGGATTACCGCCATCGGCTCGCAGCTGACGGTGGTGCTCAACGATGTACAGACTGCAAATGTGCGCAATACCAACCTCGTGAAAGGACCAATCGCCTTGCAGTACGGTACGTTACCGCCGAATGATGCACGCGGCGGTGCGATTAAATGGCGTAAGCTCGAGATCAAACCCTTGTAGTGCGCTTTGCACACGGTGATGCTTAAGCGCGCGCATTTATCCAACCGGTTGCTCCGCGACAGCAAAGAGCACAACCAGAATGACGAGGTGAAACATGGCAACCATGCAGCAACCCTGGTCGACACTGACGGCGCCGCAGGCGCTCGCGCACTACGCACCATCGGCAGCGGCGGCGCTGAACGATTTAATTGCCGCGACGGCGGTGATCGACGGCGATCCGCAGCTGGCGGCTTATGCGCGGGAGGTTTGCGCACGTACGCTGGCATTACCACCGTTGTCCGTTGCAGCGAATAATTTTGGCGCGGCCGAGAACGTGGAAGCGCAGCATGTGGTGCATGCGTTTGCAGAGCAATTGAGCCTCGATGTGTCGGCGCTCGACGAATCGCAACGCGCCCCATTCGTACAATTGTTCGGTGCAAATTCGCAGCGCGCGGCCTACGCGATTTATGTCGCGGATATGGTGCCGCGGTTGCGCCGCGTGCTCGAACAATTATTCGATACGCCGGCTGCGCAATGGCCACAAACGCAAACGACGGTCGATATCCAAACTGCATTCTTTGAATTCGTCCGCATCGTTTACAACCTGCGCGAGCTCGATCCGATCACCACCGAATTAGTGCGAATGCTCGGTGCGCGTCAGCATAATTGCCGCCTGTGCAAATCGTTGCGCGCACACAGCGCCATCGTCGCCGGTGTGCACGAAACACAACTCGCCGCGGTCGATCATTATCGCGACAGCGATCTGAGCGATGCGCAAAAAGCCGCGCTCGCATTGGCCGAAGCAATGATCTGGCAGCCGGGTTATATCGATGCGGCGATCATTGCTAATGTGCGCAAATATTTCACGCCGGCGCAGGCGGTCGAATTGGCGCTCGACGTCACGCGCAATGCAGCGAACAAAAGTATCGTTGCGCTCGACGCCGATGCGGCGCCGTTCGATGGTATTCAGATTTACGATATCGACAGCGCCGGGCAAATGTATGTCGGCACCGACATTCCGGCTGCCGCTGCAGCGCATTAACTCCTCGCCGGCGGCAATCGCCGAACTGTAACAAATCCTCCCTAATGTTGAGCGCGCTGTGCGCTCACTTTTCCATTCGACATTAGGGAGAAAACGATGAAAACTTTTGCCTTATCGCTCGCGCTGACTGCGTTCGGGCTCGGGACTATCGGCTGTGCGAATGCCGATGAATATCGGAACAATTATCGAGATAACGACAACGACGGGTTGCGTCCACTCACACTCGCGGTATTTGGCGATTGGCCGTACAACCAGAATCTGCTGAACAATGCGCCGTTGCTGATCAATTCGGTCAACGCCGATCCGCAGGTCGATATCGTGATCCATGTCGGCGATATTCACGCAGGCAGTGCACCGTGCACCAGCGCCGAGATATTGCCGCCGGTAGCGAATTCAATTCCCGGCTGGAATCAGAAAATTTATTTTTGGTTTCAACAATTTTCCAGCCCGATGATTTACACGCCTGGCGATAACGAGTGGACCGATTGCCATCGCAAAGGCACTGGCGATCCATTGAAAGAATTGGCGAGTTTGCGTTCGCTGTTTTTTGCGAAGGCCGGCTATTCGCTCGGCGTGCACGAAAAAAAGGTGCGCAGCCAGGCGCAGTATTTCGATCCCGCGTATCCGACCGATAAGCAATTTGTCGAGAACGTGATGTGGGAAGATTCGAAAGTGGTGTTCGTGACGTTGAACTTGCCGGGCTCGAACAACGATACCGTGCAGTGGACCGGCGCATTCACCAATCCGACGGCGCAGGCGCAAGAAGTGTTCGAGCGCACCGCAGCGGATATGCGCTGGCTTGAGCGGGCATTTCATGATGCGGAAGATCGTCACGCGCGCGCCGTCGTCATCGCTATTCAGGCCGATATGTTTGATCCTGCCGCGCTAGCGCCGGGCGCGGATGGCTTGAGTGCGTTCACGCCGTTCGTGCAAAAGCTGGCGGATTTGAGCGTGCGTTTTGCGCGCCCGGTATTGCTGATTAATGGCGATTCGCACATCTACGGCGAAGATAAGCCGCTCGCTGATCCGCACAGTGCCACCGGTCAGATCCATCATACGCAGGCGGTGCCGAATTTGACGCGCATCACCGTGCAGGGTTCGACCAACGCGCCGGCGGAATGGCTGCGGCTGACTATCGATCCGCGCCAGCGCGATATTTTCAGTTGGCGCAATGTCGCATACTGCAAAGATCCGCTGACGAGCTGTCAGTAGTTCACGCGCCAGCGCAAAAACTTATTCGATAAAAATCAAACGGCAATTGCATTTGCGGTTGCCGCTTGTCTCGATAAGTTTCGTTGCGTCGCGTGTGACATGCGATAAAAATCTAAAATACACGCGATGGATTTCACAAGTCGGCTGCACCGTTCTGCTTAAATGCGAAAGTCGCAACATGCGATGCCGCAGCTTGAGGGAACGATAATGAATACCATCAACACCACTACCCCAACTTCTTTTGCACCTTCCGCTATTCTTCATCGGTTTGTTACAACCCCCATCGCGAGTTTTCGACGACAGCGCCCACGCCGGCATCTCTTCGCAGTGGCGGCGGCAGGTATATTGGCCGCGTCGATGGCGAATGCGACGTTAATTAATTTCGATGATTTACCGCCGCTGGTGGGCGACGATCCATCCGAGCCGACGCCGGTTAATAATCAATACGCCGCGCTGGGTGTCTTGTTCGTCAATGGCGCGATTGCGACGGACGTGGCCGGCGTTGTTTCGCCGCCGAATGGCCTCACCGATTTTTACGGGCCGGATATGGAAATTCATTTCACCGGTGTGCTGCCGACCACGGTCAGCATGTATGTGTCCTCCGCCAATCAGGATTCGATTTACATCGATGCGTTTGGGCCGAGCGGTTTATTGAGCAGCGTTGCGACCGATGGTTGGCGCGGTAGCGACGAAGAAAGCACGCCCTATCGGGATCATCAACTCATCACCTTTATGGGCGCTGCGATTTCGCAATTGAATCTCGCGTCGTTTTATTTCCGCCGTGGCAGCATGTTGATCGACGATTTGAATTTCACGCACGAAACCGCCAGTGTGCCGGAGCCGGGCGCGATCGGTTTGCTGGCGAGTGGTTTGGTATTGTTGTTGGTGCAACGCCGACGCCCGCTGGCTTCTACCAGCTCGGCGAATGCGCTCTGACATCGATCGAATTTCCGTTTTCCATACCGTAATTTCACTCACTGCATGAAACCCCCAGTTTCGTGCAGTGAACGTTTCGTGCAGTGAAATTCTCCGTTCGGTAATAACCGCGCAATCGCCGTTTTTTATAGGCCAATTGTCTGGTATCTTCGCTGCGCCTATCGTTTTGAATGCGATATAGCACGGCTCCCCCTACGCACTACCCCGACATTTACACTAATAAAACAGGGCATCGCTCGTGTAACGGACAATGCTCAGGAGTTCTCATGTCAGTACCGACCGATCGGATTATCGAAACGCACGCGCCACCCTCTTCGCAACCGTATCGGTTTTACGTACTGATGCTGCTGCTTGGCGCCAATACATTGAGTTATGCCGATCGGCATTTATTCTCGATTTTGATTCCGGCGATCAAGCAGGAATTTGGCGCCAGCGATTCGCTAATGGGGTTGATCGGTGGTCCGGCGTTCATTCTGAGTTATGTACTGCTCAGCATGCCGCTGGCTCGGCTGGCGGATCGCTGGTCGCGCCGTCGCGTGCTGGCGCTCGCGGCGACATTGTGGAGTCTCGCTACTGCGGCGAGTGGCGCGGCAGCCAGTGTTACGCAATTGGCGTTGTCACGCGTGATGGTCGGCGTTGGTGAAGCCGGTGGCATGCCGCCAGCGCAAGCGATGATTGCGGATCTGTACGACGAGCGACACCGTTCGGGGGCGCTCGGTGTGCTGGCGTCGAGCAATTATTTCGGGCTGATCCTGGGCCTTCTCGGCGGCGCCACAATTGCCAGCGTATGGGGCTGGCGCGCAGCGTTTTTCGCGCTGGCGCTGCCGGGCGTGCCGATCGCGTTGCTGATATGGCTGACCGGGCCTCGGCGCGTGCGCAACCCAAACATCGAAGTGCCGCGCGGCGACACGCTGGCGACCACCATTCGCCGCTGCTGGGCGATTCCATCGTTCCGCCTGCTCGCGCTCGGTGTCGGTGTGTACAACATCTTCGGTTACGCCGGTGCGATTTGGATGCCGGCCTTTTTCATGCGTTCGCATGGCATGACCGTGGTCGAAGCCGGCGCCTGGCTCAGCATGGGCGCGGCGGTCGGCGGCATCGCCGGTAGCATGGCCGCCGGTGTCATCGTCGATAAATTGCGCGTGCGCGACGAGCGCTGGCAGCTGCGCGTGCCGGCGATCGGTTATTTCATCTCGTTTCCGCTATTTCTGGTGATGTTCACGCTGGCAGGCGGCGCCGCATTGACACTCGGTGAGGTACGCATACCGGTGGTGGCAATGCTGGGGATGGTGACAGGCTTTCTCGGCTCGCTATGGGCCGGCCCGTCGTATGGTGCAGCGGCGCGACTGGTGGCGCCGGAACGGCGCGCCCAGGCCACCGCGCTGCTGGTCGTTATCGTCAATATCATCGGCAGTACGCTGGGGCCGTTGATGGCGGGTCTGGTCAGCGATCTGCTCACGGCACGCTTTGCGATCGAAGCGTTGCGCCTAAGCCTGCTATCGATGAGCGTGCTCGTGTTAGCCGGCGGCATGTTGTTCTGGCGCGCGTCTGTCCATTACCCGCACGATCTGCAGCGTGCACGCAACATGTAAACGCGCAATCCTCGTCGTCGCGTGTCGCATGCTAGGCTTGCGCGCAAGTCATCATTACCCGCGAGCAATACATGACTGACGCAACGGATTTGATCGCCACCTGTTGGACCATCGCCGGCAATGTCGTGCCCGGCAGCGCGAATAATGTCAGCCCATTCGCGCTCGAAAAACGCATCGCCGCGGCCGCAGCGGCGGGCTACACCGGCATCGGTTTTTGGCACGGCGATCTGCAGGATTATTTACAGCGCGGCAATTTTCGCCAATTGCGCAAATTACTCGACGAACACAATCTCAAACACATCGAACTCGAATATCTCAGCGATTGGTTCGCGACCGGCGATCGCCAACGCAAGTCCGATGCGATGCGTTGGGATTTATTCAGCGCCGGCGACGCGCTCGGCGCCCGCCATATTAAAGTGATACCGCCATTCGGTGAAAATCTGCCACAGCAAAAGCTGATCGACGATTTCGGCCAATTGTGCGCCGAAGCCGCCACGCACGAATTAATCATCGCGCTCGAAATGATTCCGTTCTCCGACGTAAATACGCTCGATGCCGCATTGGCGATTGTCGCCGGTACCAATGCCAACAACGGCGGCCTGCTGCTCGACATCTGGCACGTGGTGCGCTCGGGCGCCGCGTTCGACGATATTCTGAAAATTCCCCCGCAATATCTGCGCGCAGCAGAAATCAACGATGCCGATTTATCGATGCGTGGCAATATCGCCGAAGACAGCATGCACCACCGCAAATTATGCGGCGAAGGCCAATTCGATATTCGCGGTTTTATTGCATGCATGAAACAAGCGGGTTATGCGGGGCCGTACGGCGTTGAAATTTTGTCAGACGAGCTGCGACAAAAATCGCTGATCGAAGCCGCGCAGTTGAGTTTTGAGACCGCGAGTATTTATACAGCCACCACATAATTTGGCGGAGGCGGGCTTGTTATGCTTGAATCATTCCACATAACACCCCACCCGCCAGTACGCAGTCAAAACTATCCTCTCAATAACAGGGAGTTACGAACGAATGGATTTTTGCCGAAAAATTAAAAAGGCTGCCCTTTTAATAATTGTTATGAGGCCGTCGGCCTCCTTAACAGGCTGTTAGAGAATATCAATAACCAAGGAATGATTATGAAATTGAATCCGTTTCTAGTTTTCGTCTTTCTATTGCCAGTTTCATCTGCTTTTGCGGAGTGGAAGGAAACCGATAAATCATCAAAAAGTGTAGATCCGCTGAGAAAAGACGGTTACAGCGTCAACGCAATAACTCCTGTATTCAGCCAGTTGGTGGCGTTTCCATATCCTGAAGGTTTTGAAATTGCGTACGAAAAAACAACTGGTCCGAGTTATATTCAGGAATCTGTTTTGCACGGGGAGACCCCGGACAAGTGGACACAGATGATTACCTTGACCGGCGCTAAAGAGTCGGCTTTAAATCCAAAAGCGACGCCTCCTGCAGTAATTTCAGCTCTGGCCCAAGGCTTTACTAAAGCATGCCCCAGCTCATATGCAGGTTCCGGGCTTGGTGAATTGAAATTTGGTGAGTACGATGGTTTTGCTGCTGTAGTGAGTTGTGGAACTGCCAAATCAACGGGTGAACCTTATAGTGAATCTACGTTAATGGTGGCCGTTCGAGGAAAGAACGACTTTTACACAGTCCAGTGGGCCGTACGTGGAGCACCATCTTCAACACCAATTTCAATTAATGACGCTGAGTGGGCTGAACGGCTAAAGAAAATCACACCAATCAAATTATGCCCTATTGTGTTAGGTGAAGCCGCCCCTTATCCAAGCTGCGTTGATAAAAAATAACAATGCAAAAACTCTCTAACAATCACGCGCAGCACGCCAGTGCCTATGGCACTGGCTGGACAGTCAAACGCTGCGCGTTTGCCTGCCGCTGGCGTAGTCGTTAGCGAGCATTAAAATGAGCAAGATTCGAATAGTCTTTGTGGTTTTCTTAGTTCTATTTCTTGGCGCATGCGCTATGCCTGCGCTAAAGGACGTGAGCGTCGATTCGCCCTTCGCAGGAGTATGGAGGGGTGAAATTTATAAACCTAATTACGGCTATCTGCTTTCTTGGGTTCATGACATGCATCCTGATGGGACGTATACCGACAGTTTTACTCGCAATTACCCTGATGGAAGCAAATATGAATTTTCGGAATCTGGAAAGTGGTGGGTAGACGGGGACAAATACTTTGAAATCCTTCCAGGCATAATGAATAAGCCAGATGAATACAAAATCCTGTTTAAAGCTGAACACTATTTTGTAATTCAGATATACAAGCCTGACGAAAGTACGCGTATCCCGGGCCTTGATGCGATATATGTTCACAGAAAGTAGTCTGTGCGTCGCTAACAAGCGACTGTGATCCCAAGCAAGCCTTCTGTAAAAATAATTACGTCATTTGCCACGCTCGATCATCGCGCACCATTGCATTCAGAATCGTGATCATTTTATGCATGCACGCAGTGATAGGGACCTTTTTGTGTTTACCGTTTTCAACTAACCGCGTGTAGCAGCGTCTCATTACTGGATTGTGTTGAATGGCACTGAGCATCGCCATGAACAGCACGGTTCGTATGGGTGCTCGGCCACCACGAATGCGGCGTTTGCCTTTTAGGTTGCCGCTGTCGCGATTGATCGGCGCCAAGCCACACAACGCCGAAATCTGTCGATGGGTTAACTGACCCAGTTCGGGCAACTCACCGAGCAGCGTGAATGTCACGCCGTCACCGATACCCGGCACGGAGCTTAATAGCTCGTAGGTATGGTGCCATTCGGCCACAGCTGCCACGGCTTTCTCTAATTGCGCATTCACCCAGGCAATTTCTTTGTCGTAGATTTTTATCACTCGCGTGTGCGACGCCTGCAATGCTTTGGTGGCTTGCTGACGACGGTTCAGCTCCTGCGTGCGCGCCTCATTCAGTTGACGCTTGCGTGCCAGCAAATCCTTTACCTGCCGCACATTTTGACTAGGCAGCGCGCGCGGTTCCGGTTGCAACACCGCACCGAATTGCGCGATCAAGCGCGCATCGAGCTTGTCTGTTTTGGCGAGCAATCCCTGCGCTTTAGCAAATTGCCGCACGTGTGCGGGCTGCACCACGATGACCGGCAAACCTTTTGTCATGCAAGCCTCTACCAGCACTCGCTCATAGCCGCCGGTGGCTTCCACAACAATACGTGCCAATTTATATCGCCTGAGTGTTGCCAATAAGCATCGAATATCTTGCTCCGCATTAGCGATTTGCCAATGCAGATCTAACTCATAAATAAATATATCGAGCGTGGATTTACCGACATCGATACCGACATTTCTGAAATGATTTTTGCTGTTCGCATTGACAGTTGTGTTCATAACTCACCCTTGTTACATTCGAGCTCGAGGCTCTTTCGACTGTTCGAGTTAAACGTAGAATCAGCAGAGCGCCCCAGCTTGTTAACGGGCTAGCAAATTGCTGCACCATAAAAGCAACGGGCTGCTCCGCTGAAAACCTGTTGCAGCAGGTTTGGGCCTCACCATATCGCTTTTTTCGGTGGCAGGGATGACTCGAAATTCATCATACAAACAAAAGCAGCCGACGCCTTCGGCTCGGCTGTTTTGAGCGTTAGCGAAAATACCAATTCAAGGAGAATCTTAGTGAAATATTTTCTAATTTTTGTTACATGCGCAGTCCTATCAGCATGTAATTCAGTCGGTATGTCCACAGCCTATAAAGGTAATGACGCTGGCTATGTTGTTGCTGGCATCGGATCGACACCTGACTCCAATTTCCAGAATTACTCACTAATTTTTAAAAATATAGTTACCGGACAAAAAGGTTCTTTAATCTTTATGCAGGGATCAATACTCAAAGAGTCCCCGCAATACTCAGATGAGTTCGGAGTGGGTGTGGTGAAGGTAGCATCTCTTCCAGCCGGAAAATACGAGTTCATCAATTATTCGGCATTCAGCGGTAACGGCATGACCGGGGGAACTGTCTATTCGGCCAAAGAGGACTTTTCTATTCCATTTGAAGTAAAACCCGGAGGAATCATCTACCTCGGAAACTACCAAGCCTTAGTGGTATTTAACGAAACAGCTTTAGGCATAAAGGTTTCACACTGGAATGGCTTTAAAGTTCGAGACGCATCAAAGCATGATCTAAGCATCGCTCAAAAGGCAAACCACAATATTTCGGCTGAGAGCTTTATCAATGTCACTCCGGACGTTATTAAAATTGCAGCTCCTTCATTTAAGTAGTGCTTGCTTATATGTTCCTAGCTCTAACCATAACAACAATCGGACGGCTTTCAGCCGCCGTTTTTGTAAGCGTTATGTGTCAAGGAGCGACTAGTGATAGTCGAGCGTATCTTCATAAGTCCCGAGCGTGGTGCAATCCAAGTCGAGCGTGAGCGCATTACGATCCAAAGTGGAATGGGAATTCTTGGCGATCGGAACTTTGGGAAAAGTACTCACCCCGGGCAAAACCTCACACTAGTTGAAGCCGAAGAGATTGAACGGTTCTGCGCGGAATACTCCCGCACTCCAGACCTATCGCTCACGCGCCGCAATCTGGTTACCCGCGACGTAAGATTGAACAATCTTGTGAATGTGGAATTCACCATCGGCACTGTAAGGCTACGCGGTATCGAGCTTTGCGAACCATGTAGCCTTCTTGGCAGCAGCCTAAGTAGTGAGTCGCTTTACCCAGCCGCTGTCATTAAGTACTGGCTTCACCGGGGCGGCTTGCTTGCCGACGTACTCAGCAATGGAGAAATCGTTCGTGGAGCGTGCATTGCAGTTGACACATAACAGGCAAAGCAATCGCAGCCTTTGGCTGCTGGGACTTAGCTTTACGTTAAGCATCAATAAGGGAGGTTTCTGATGTATAAATGGATTCTTGCCAGTGTCGTTATTATCCTGGCATTAAGTCAATTATTTTGGGTGTTTTATAAGGCATGGAAGGAGCGAGATAAACTCAAAAGCGCTTGGGCAGCAATGTCATCTTGGGAGAAAATCTCTCTTCAAATTGGCCTGTTACTTTACGCGTGTTTGCCCATGTTTAAAGCGCACCCATCGAGTAGTAACTACGCCGTTTCAGTTCTTCTGAGCCTCATGGAAGCCATTGCAAACGGGGCGTTTCTAGTCGGAGTCTTGGCATTTCTACAGCGTGGGCACGAGCAAAATAACAGGCGACCACCCAATGCTTAACAATCCGCAGCCTTCGGCTGCAGATATTGGCAAACCCTGCGGGTTTGCCAATATCTATGCGCGACGTTAGACCTTTCGCCGACTCACATGCAAGAGCCAACGAAAAGACTCACCATCGATCTCGTACGCGGTGCTCAGTCATCGCTCGCTGCTCATCATGCTTTGTCTGTTGTAGATGAAAGCCACTGCTACCATTTAGACAGAGCACTTCGTCATCCTCTTGGCATCTACAACATCTCGGTGTCTCGTGTTTGCGAGAAGCTTATCGCCTTCTGTTCAAAGCTAGAGAAGTACATTAGCCAGTCGCACAGCATCAGTGCCCATGAAAAAAGCGATGA
>Ga0070669_100001848_pt1 | contig 15259 bp, 13 predicted proteins | sample KBSS53metaG_FD_64680 | JGI IMG/M metagenome (GOLD analysis project Ga0070669, IMG submission 64680) | Switchgrass rhizosphere microbial communities from Kellogg Biological Station, Michigan, USA - KBS S5-3 metaG | ecosystem: Host-associated > Plants > Roots > Rhizosphere > Soil ... | reverse complement strand
TCGCTCGCGAGCCAGACCGTGCCGCCGTCCGAGTTCGAGGTCGTGGTGGTCGTCAACGGACCCGACGACGGCACGCGTGACGCGCTCGCGGCGGTCAGCGTGCCGTACTCGCTGCGCGTGCTCTACCGGGACACGCCGGGCCTCGCCGCGGCACGCAACGCGGGGGTGAACAACGCGTTCGGCGACGTCGTGATCGTCCTCGACGACGACATGGAGCCCGTTGCCGACTTCGTCGCCGCCCACCTCGCGGCGCATGCGGGCGGCGAGCCGAAGGCCGTGATGGGTCCGGTGCCGATCGCGATGTCGGAGGCCATGCCGGCTCCGTCGGCGTACGTCGGGGAGAAGTTCAACCGCCATCTCGAGCGGCTCGCCCGGTGCGGCGGCCCGACGAGCGCGCGCGACTTCTACGGCGGCAATCTCTCGCTCCCTCGCGACGTGTTCCTTCGCCTCGACGGCTTCGACGAGCGATTCACGCAATACGGCAACGAGGACGTCGAACTGTCGCTTCGGCTTGCGGCGGCGGGAGTGCCGATCGTGTACGACCCGTCCGCCGTCGCCACGCAGCGCTACGACAAGGACTTCGCGGCGCTCGCCGACGACGAGACAGCGAAGGGCCGTACGGCGGTGCAGCTCGGGCGACTGCATCCCGAGGTGCGATCGCAGCTCAAGCTCGGGAGCTGGCGCGAGCAGCCGTTCGCCCGGCGACTGCTCGTCGGCGCGCTGCTCGCCGCGACTCGGCTCGTGCCGGCGGTGCGAAGCGCGGTCGTACGCGTCATGACCACGCTCGGCGATCGCCGGCGCGCTCTCGCGCTGCGGCTGTATCCGCCGGTGCTCGACTACCTCTACTGGTGCGGCGTGCGGGAGGCGGAGCGCGGCACTGCGTCGGGCGCGACATGAGAGCCAACGCGCCCACGACGGTCGCGCACTTCTCGGACAGCGAAGCGTTCGGTGGGACGGAGCGTGCGTTGCTCCAGCTGATGGGCGGCCTCGATCGCGTGCGGTGGCGGTCGGTCCTGTTCCACGCCGCCGCGCCCGGCGCGGCGCAGCTGGCCGACGAGGCGCGCGCGCTGGGCGTGCCGACGCGAGCGGTCCCCATTTCCACGCCAGCCGTGCGCGGCCTCGTCTCGATCGTCCCGCTCGTGCGGGCGCTGCGACGCGAGCGTGCCGCAATATTCCACGCGCATCAGATCTGGTCGCTCTCGTGCCGGTACGGCATCGTGGCGTCGGCGTGCGCCCGCGTGCGGGCCCGCGTCGCGACGGCGCAGCTGTTCGTCGAGATGCCGCCGCTGCTCGGCATCGACGTTCAACACGCCGTGCTCACGCGCTGCCTGCACCGCCACATCGCCGTCTCGCGCTTCGTCGCGTCGCGGCTGCGGGACCGCTTTCACGTTCGCCCCGAGAAGATCGTCGTCATCCCGAACGCGGCGACGACGGGTGGGACCGTGAGCCCCGCGCCGCGCTCCGAGCTCGCGCGCGACGTCTCGACGCCGCTCGTCCTCACCGTCGCCCGCCTCGATGCGCAGAAGGGGATCGCGCACCTGCTGGATGCCGCCGTCGCCGTACCGAACGCCTCGTTCGCGATCGCCGGCGAGGGGCCCGACCGTGGCGCTCTGGAGGCGCGTGCGGCCGCGCTCGGAGTGAGCGATCGGGTTCGCTTCCTCGGTCATCGGTACGACGTGCCGGCGCTGCTCGCCGCCGCCGACCTGTTCGTGCTCCCTTCATTGTACGAGGGGCTGCCCCTCGCCGTGCTGGAGGCGATGGCCGCCGGCGTGCCGGTGATCGCGACGGCGGTGGGCGGCACCGCCGAGGTGGTCCGCGACGGCGAGACGGGGACGCTCGTTCCGCCGGCGAATGCAGATGACCTGTCGTCGGCAATCGCCCGCACGCTCGCAAACCGGGAGCAGGCGTCGCGTCTGGCGCTCGCCGCCCGATCGCTGGTCGCGCACGAGCATTCGGTGACGTCGATGGTAGGGTCGGTGTCGCGACTCTACGAGGAGCTGCTGGCGCGATGAGCGCCGCCTCGCCCACGGCGCTCGCCGAGCGCGAGCGAAATCGCGTGCTCCGGCGCGCCGACTGGCGCTACCTGCTGCCGGATCCGGCGCCGCGGCGAGCGCTCTGTCTCGCCGGCTCCGCGCTCCGCGAGGCGTGCGCCGTGGTCGCCGGCCAGGTGGACGATACTCCGCAGCCAGGTGTGCGCTACGACCTCGTTGTCGCCGAGGATCCGGACGCGGAGGTGCTGCGAGCGATCGCCGACGTGCTGGACGCGGACGGTGCGTGCTACCTCGAGTGGTCGTCGCGGGCGCCGGGCGCCGTGCCTCGTGCACGTCGCGCCGTGGAAGCGGTCGGTCTGCGCGTCATGAGCTCGTATCGTCCCTGGCCGTCGGTGGATCACTGTCGCGTGTGGGTGTCGACCCACGGCGCGGCCGCTCGCTGGTGGTGGCGCAACGCCGTCCGCTCCACCGACGTCCGGCTGCACCGCCTGCGCGCGGCGGTAGGTGCGCTGCAGTCGCGGTTGGGCGCGCACGGGCGGTTCGCGGTGATCGTCCGAGGCGCCGACGCCGCGAGCGAGCCGCGACTGCTCGCCCTCGCGCGCGAGCGGGGTGCTTGGAGCCACGCGCCACGATGGGCGAGCCTGCTGTTGCTCACTCCGGGCGAGCGCTCGGTCGGCAAGGTGATCCTCCTGCCCTTCGCGACCGAGCGGACGCCGGTCGTCGCGATCAAGACGGCGCGCATCGCCGACGCCGCGCACGGCCTCGAGCGCGAGGCCGATCTGCTCGACGTCGTCCACGCCCAGCACGGCGGCGAGCTCCCGGGCGCACCGCGCGTGCTGTTCCGCGCGCGTGTGCTCGAGACGACCGTCGGCGAGAGCGCGCTCACCGGCGTGCCGCTCCTGGCGCGCATCGACGCGCGCCGATACGCGTCGATCGCGCAGCGCGTCGCCGACTGGCTGGCGCGCCTCGCTGCCCCGGGGGTGACCGGCCCGCGCCGCTCGGTGTGGGAGCACGTCGCGCGGCCGGCGCTCGAGCGGTTCGCGTCGGAGTTCGGCGCACTCGTGGACGCGACGGAGCTCGCGCGAACGCGAGAGCTCCTCACCGTGCTCGGCGACCTGCCGGTCGTCGTGGAGCAGCGCGACTTCTCCCCATGGAACGTGTTCGACGGTCGTGCCGGTCTCGTCGCGCTGGACTGGGAGTCGGGCGTGGCGGACGGCGCTCCGCTGCTCGACCTGATCTACTTCATCACCCACGCCGCGTACTACCTCGAGGGGGCGTGGGTGAGCGGCCAGTTCGAAGACGCCTATCGCGCCGCATGGTCGCGCGACACGGCGATCGGCCGCGTGAACCACGCGTGCGTCGACCGCTACCGGGCGCGATTCGACATTCCCGCCGATGCCGTGCCGGCGCTTCGGCTGCTGGCGTGGATGATCCACGCGCACTCCGACTGGGTGCACCGCCGCGACGACGCCGGCGGCCCGCCGACCGCGGAGGCGTTGCGTGATAGCAGATTCCTCAGGCTGTTCCGCGCCGAGCTGGAGATGATCGGCTGACAGAGTTTTCAAGGGGTCAGAGTCGTTGAAATTTTCAACGACTCTGACCCCTTGATCTAGCGATCCCCGCGAAACGCCTTCCGCACTCGATCGACGAGCCCGAACAGCCGCGGATGCCGTTCGCGCCGCAGCGACGCACGCAGCGCCACGCGAAGCTCCTGATCGTCCTTCGCGTCCGTACCGTCGAGGTAGCGGTCGAGCCAGGTCAGCCAGCGGAGCCTCGCCTCGCGGCCTTCACCGCGGCGCTGCACTTCCGAATACGCCGACGCGGGGTGCCGCCGGTAACGATCCCAGCACCGCTCGACGTACAGCACCCGCGCCACGAGCGACAGTCGCGAGTAGAACGCCACGTCGGTGTAGATCTGCCGGAACTCGTCGACGAATCCGCCGGACCGCCGTACGGCGTCGGCGCGCACGATGATGCTGCAGGTGCACGGCACGAGCAGCTCGCGCCGGAGCATGCCGACGAGCAGCTCGCGCGGCGCGAGCAGCGTGTTCGACGGGATCCCGCCCGACGGCCGGCTGTCGCGCGCCGCATCTTCGGGCGCGCCGGTCCAGCCGTACCAGAGCTCCGTCACGCCGTACAGCGCGTCGGCGTCCGGACGCTCGGCGAGGATCGCCAGCTGCTCCTCGAGCTTCGTCGGGAACCAGGTGTCGTCGCCGTCGAGGAGGGCGATCACCTCGCCGCGCGCGTGGGCGATGCCGAGGTTGCGCGTCGCGCTGGCGCCGTGCGTCGCGCCGTCCGCATGCTGGAGATGGCGGATGCGCGCCGGATCGAGCTCCGCCCAGCGGCGTGCGATGTCGCTGCTGCCGTCGGTCGCGCCGTCGTCGCAGAGCAGCAGCTCCCAGCGCGGATACGTCTGCGCGCGCACGCTCTCGATCGCCTCGTCGAGAAATCGCGCGACGTCGAGGAAGGGCATGATGACCGACACCACCGGCCTCGCGTCGGCGCTCACCGCGTCCTCGGCGGAAGAAGCTCCAGGTACAGCGCCTCGAGCCGCGCGGCGACGTCGGAGGTCAGATGTCCGCGCTCGATCATCAGTCGGTGTCCTGCCTCGCCCATCGCGGTCCAGCGCTCTCGCCCCGCGAGCATCGCGCGCAGGCCGTCGGCCAGCGCTGTGGCGTCGCCCTCCGCCACGAGCATGCCGCTCTCGCCGTCCGCGACGACCTCGGGTATGCCGGCGTGGCGTGTCGCAAGCACGGGCAACTTCGCGTACGCCGCCTCGATCAACACGGTCGGCGTCCCTTCCTCGTCGCCGTTCTTCGCCGTCATGCTCGGCAGCACGAACAGATCCGCTTCGCGCATGGCGCGCCGCACGTCGTCGCCGGTGGCAGCGCCGAGGAACCGCACCCGCTCCGCGACGCCGAGCGAGGCGGCCAGCGCTTCGAGCTCGCCGCGGAGCGGCCCTTCGCCGATCACGTCGTAGCGCAGACCCGTGAGCTCGTCGCGCATGCCGGCGAGCGCGCGCAGCGCGACGTCGATCCCCTTCTTCTCGACGAGCCGCGCCACGGTGAGCAGGCGGATCTCGCCGGTGGCGCGAGGCGTGGTGGGCGGCGCTTCGTCGCCGGCCGTCGCATCGACGGCGAGTGGCACGCGACGCAGCCGTTCCGGCGCGCAGCCGAGCGCGCGCAGTCGATCGTCCATATGCGGGCTGAGCGACGTCACACGCTGCGCGGCGGGGAACAGCGGCGCGTACACTCCTTCGCCGCGCTCACGCGGATAGCGCGACGCATCGTAGCCGTAGAACGACACCACGAGGGGCGCGCGCCAGAGCCGCGCCGCCACTCCGTATCGCAGGCCCGTCACGCCGTAGTGACAGTGAACGACATCGAACGGCGCCTCGCCGCGGAGCGCGCCGAGCGTGCGCACGAGCGCGCCCCATCCGCCTGCCCCGCGCGCGATGCGCGGCCGGAGGCACCGCAGGAACGCACCCGCCGGCGCGCGGCCGCCGGCGCCACGCGCGACGGCGGCCTCGCCTCCGAGCACCCGGGCGCGCCGCATCAGCTGATGGCGATCGACGTCGGCATGCACCGGCCCCTCCGGAGCCGCCTCGTGCGCGAAGATCCGCACGTCGTGCCCCCGCTCCAGCAGCCCGACGATCTGGCGGAGGATGAACGTCTCCGACAGCTCGGGAAAGGAGGGGACGAACGCCGCGACCCTCAGGGCGCGGTGCACCGGTGCGCGATGGACGCCATGGTCTGCTGCACGAGGTATCTTTGCCAACGCGAGGGTCGCAGTCCGCGCCTCGCACGCCGGAATGATAACGTCATCGCGCACCGAACGATCGATGTTCTCGCGTCTCTTCAGCCTTCTCGGTCTCTCGCCCACCACGGTGCGACGGCTCCGCTACCCGTCGATCGACCGGCTGCTGAGCGTGCGGCCCAAGAGCGATCACTGGGGCTGGGACCGCGGCACCCCCGTGGACCGGTATTACATCGAGCGGTTCCTCGCCGACCACGCCGGCGACGTACGCGGCAACGCGCTGGAGGTGAAGGACGCCGACTACACGAAGCGGTACGGACACGACCTCGTGCGCACGGACATCCTCGACATCGACGCCGCCAATCCGCAGGCGACGATCGTCGCCGACCTCGCGACCGGCGAGGGCATCCCCGAATCGTCGTTCGACTGCTTCGTCCTGACCCAGACGCTGCAGTACATCTACGACGTCCGCGCCGCCGTCGCCCAGTGCGAGCGGCTGCTGCGGCCGGGCGGCGTTCTGCTCGTGACGGTCCCCGCGCTCAGCCGGATCGTGCACGGCGACGGGCTTCAGTGGGACTACTGGCGCTTCACGATGGCCTCGTGCCATCGGCTGTTCGTCGACGCGTTCGGCGACGGCAACGTGGCGGTGCGTACGCATGGCAACGTGCTCGCCTGCACCGCGTTCCTGCGCGGCGTCGCGCTCCAGGAGATCCCGCGCCACAAGCTCGACGTGAACGATCCCTACTTCCCGCTGCTCATCACCGTCCGCGCCGTGAAGCGGCGACAGGGATGACGACACCGCGGCTGAGCATCGTCGTCCCGACGCTGAACCGGCGGGACTCGGTGCTCCGGCTGCTCGGCGCGCTGCACTCCCAGTCCGCTTCTCCCTCGACGTTCGAGGCGATCGTCGTCGTCGACGGGTCCACCGACGGTACGCTCGAAGCCGTGCGCGCGCACGGCGCTCCGTTCGCGCTGCGCGCCATCGCTCTTCCCCCCTCCGGTCGCGCGCGCGCACGCAACGAGGGCGTGCGCGACGCCGCGGGGGAGATCGTGCTCTTCCTCGACGACGACATGGAGCCGGCGCCCGGGCTGGTCGCCGAGCATCTCCGCCGCCACGACGCGCCCGACGTCCTCGGCGTCGTCGGTGCCGTACCGCTCGTCGTCCCTCCCGGCGCGCCGCCGATCGTGCGCTATCGCGCCGCCGCGTTCTCCCGCAAGCTCGACCGGCTCGCCTCGCGCGGCGAGCGCCTCGCCTTCGGCGACGTGTACAGCGGCAACCTCTCGATCCGCCGCGATCGATTGCTGCGCGCCGGCAACTACGACGAGACGTTCGACGCGTATGGGCACGAGGACTACGAGCTCGCGCTGCGCCTCGGACGAGAAACGGGGCGCTTCGTGTACTCGGGCGAGGCGCTCGCGAACCAGTACTACGACAAGTCGCTGCGCGGTCTGGCGGCGGACGCCCAGTCGGAGGGGCGCACGGCGGTCGTGTTCTGCCGCAAGCATCCCGAGGTGCTCGCGTCGCTCACGCTCGGCCGGTTCGGCAATCGCTCGCGCGGCGCGCGGCTTCGCCTCGCGGCGCTCGTCCTGCTCGACCGACTTCGCCCCGACCTGCCGACGCGGCTCGTGGCGTCAGTGGAGCGGTTCGAGCGCCGCGCGACATCCGCTGACGACTCGGCGCTGTTCGCGCGCTACGATCGCCTGTTCGACGCGATGTACTGGATCGGCGCCGAGCGGACGCTGCGCGAGCGTCCAGTTCCGGGGTGGAGGATTGCCGTGCGCGACGTTCCCCGCTGGCTCGGCGCGCGTCCTGGCCCGTCGGCATCAATAACGGAGTAGTTCAAGGGGGTCAGAGTCGTTGATCGGATCAACGACTCTGACCCCTTGAAACCTTGATGCCTGCCCGGCGGGTACTCGGTGCCAGCCCTACCGAGACGCGCCCGGCAATCGATCCAGCCAGCGGAGGATGGCGGTGATGAGCCTCACACGTCTGTCCGACCAGGAGTGATCCGTCGCCACGTGCGCCGTGGACACACGCGTGCCGCCCAGTCGTTTGACCGCCGCGACGAGCGAATCGGAGTGCGACGCGAGACCGTCGTCCGACGTCAGCACAAGCAGCGGCAGTCGCACCAGCCCCGGCGCGGCGCGGGTCATCCGCCTTCGGTCGGCGCCGGCGAGCAGATCGTCGGCGAAGGTCGCCGCGGTGCCTCCGGCGAGCGACTCCATGTTGTCCGCCATGAACGGCACCGCCTCGTCGCGCTTCATCGACGCGCCGACCCGCCCGATGTCGGCCGCGGAGATCAGCACCGCACCACGCAGGCGTGCGTCGCGCGACGCGGTGAGCGCCGCGACCCACCCGCCCATGCTGTGCCCGCCCACCACGATCCGTGTCGTGTCGATCGCGAGTGCACGCACGGTCGCGGTATCGCGCAGGTAGGCGAGCACCGCGGCTGCGTCTTCCACCGTCTGATCGAACCGGAAGTCGCCCGGGCTCCCCCACGAGCCGCGATAGTTGAACGTGATCGCGTTCCAGCCGGCGCGTCGCACTGCCTGGGCGATGTCGTGCCCTTTCTCGTTGCCCGGCAGGCCGTGGAAGAACACGAACGTCGGATGCAGCCCCGCCCCGGCGGCCACCATGGCCACGCCGTTGATGCGCACTCCTCCCGATGGGATGTGCAGCACCTCCATGCGCGCCGGATGCTTCGCGTCGTGCGGCGGATCGACGTACAGCGCCTTCGGTGTGCCCTGGGCGCCGAGCGTCGACGCGAGGAGCAGGCTGGCAGTGAGGATTGGGGCGCGCATCTGGTGGTGGGAGGAGGGAACGAAGAGCACTGCGGCGCATCGGGTGCCGACAGTCTACCCGATCGGCCGGCGGGACGGCTATCCGGATCGCGCTCGCCAATCGGTTGTAACGGTCGCCGCATCACGATTGCGGACGTGGCCGCTCGCGAGCGAGCATTCACCGATGCCCGATCAGGACCAGCAGCGCCGCCTCACGCCTTCCCTTCTTGAAATGCCGGCGCCGCACGCCGTGCGAGTGATCGCGTCCGGACTGCTCGAGGACGTGCGCGCGGCGCATGCCCGCTTCGAGGACGACGACGCCGACGCGCTGCACGATCTGCGCGTGGCGATGCGGCGGCTGCGCTCGTGGCTGCGAGCATTCCGCCCCGAGCTCTCGGACACCGTGCGGGGCCGCACTCGACGCAAGCTCTCCGCGCTCGCCTCCGCGACGAACGAAGCGCGCGATGCCGAGGTCGCGCTCGCGTTCATCGAGCGTCAGACCGCCCTGCCGGCGCGCGCCCGCGCGGCCGCGCGCGCCATGGTCGGAGAGCTCCAGAAGTCGTGTGAAGACGCGGCGCGCGACACGCGGCGCGCCGTCGGCAGGGATCTGCCGAAGGCGGCACGTGCGCTCTCGTCGCAGCTCGAATCGTGGTGGGAGTGCCATCGGATCGAAGAGCCAGTCTCCGTGCGACCGATGTCGGCGGTCTTCGCGGATGCGATCCGTCATCAGGCGCGACGCGCGCAGTCGGCGCTCGCCCACATCGACACGACCAGCAAGGCCGACGACGTGCATCGGGCGCGCATCGCCGCCAAGCGACTCCGCTATCTCCTGGAGCCGCTCGGCGAGGAGCTCGGCGCCGAAGAGCCGGTCCGGCTGCTCCGCTCGATGCAGCAGCAGCTCGGCGACGCCCGCGACGCGCATCGTATCGCCACGCGCTTCGTCCGCGAGATCGGCGAGCGTGCGGCGCGGGACGCTCGCGGTCGCGCGCTCACCTCTTCGGGCATCGTTCCCGAAGACGGCGGCGAGCGCCGCGACCCGGCCACCGGTCGCGCCGGTCTGACCGAGCTCGCGCGACGCGCGCACGCCGCGCGAGAGACGGCCTACTCGGAGTTCGCGGCCCAGTGGGGCAAGGCGGAGATGGCGGCGCTGGTCGAGAGAATCGACGATATCGCCGCGCGCGTGGCGGCCGGCTAGCCCGCAGAGACGCCGCGGTCAGACTCTGTAGAGGTTGGGATCACTCTGGCGCTGCGGCGTGAACGGATGCGCGGCGCGCAGCTGATGCTCCAGCTGCTCCGGGCGTGCCCACCGAGTTTCATTCTCCGTGAAGTAATACACCCGCTTCTCTTCCAAGGGATTCACGAAGTACCGCTCCACGGCACGGGCATGCCCCGGTTCGACGAGCGCGCGCTCGGGCAGCAGCGCCACGTCCCGGACGGTCCACGTGCGTCCCTCATCGTCTACAAAGCGCATTCGATCAGCGCGGACATGGCTGTTTGGTGAGTTCGGTTCGGCACGATCGCACGGGCAATGATGCACGAGCGGGACCATCGCTCGAGCTCGGCATCTCGCGCGAGGGTCCCCTGGAGCGGTGCGATTTCTGCGGCATTGAGACACGCCGAATGTGGCGCGCACTGGACAGCTTTTGCGGCGGCGATGCGACGGACGTCGGGCAGGAGAGCCCGCCTCGCCTCACGGTGTCCGAGCGACAGGGTCACGCCAGCGGCCGGGTCGTACGAAGGTTCTCGGGTAGGGTCGCACCACCCGAGCGGCACTGGAGTGGACGCAGCATCCGACGGGCCTCGCGCCTGCTCGGGTGCTGTGTCGCGTTCGGCGAGACGATCTGCGCCGATCCGCCGCCGGCTGAATGAGGACCCCGAACGGCGCTATCGCGCCGAGCGCCTTGGGTTTCCGGCGATGGCGCCGCCACGAGATCGTTCCGATCGCGGCTCGCGAGCTCCGCACGCATGCGCGAACTCCGGATTCCTCCCCAAGCGAACGGAGCCCGATGCCGATGGCCCCTTCGCCTCCCGCCTCCGGGGAAATCCGCACCGGGCGACCCGGCAGGCGACCACCGACCGCGCCGTCACGCCCCAGGCGGCAGGCTAGCACGCCACGTGCTTGCGACGCGATCGAGGTTTGGTCACGATTTCAGCCCCTCCCCCAGTCGAGACGTCCATGAAGAAGCTCGTACTGCTCGGTGTCGCGTCCCTCGCGCTCGCCGCCTGTAGCGACGTGCCCACTCCCGTCGCACCCGTGCTCGCCCCCTCGAGCGCACCAGCCGCGAGTCGCGGCACGGCCATCGAAGGCAGCTACATCGTCGTCTTCCGCGCCGGCACGGACGTCGATCGCGAATCGTCGCGCCTCGCGGCCGCGATGGGCGGCAAGGTGACGCACCGATACCATGCGGCGCTGCGCGGCATGGCGATCGAGCTTCCGGCCGCCGCCGCCGCGGCGCTCGCGAACGTGCCCAGCGTCGCGCTCGTCGAGCAGGACCAGCTGATGACGACGTCGACGACGACGCAGGCCAATCCGACCTGGGGGCTCGATCGCATCGATCAGCACGCGCTGCCGCTCGACCGGAGCTACGCCTACAACTCCTCGGGCGCGGGCGTCACCGCGTACATCATCGACACGGGCATTCTGTTCGCCCACTCCGAGTTCGGCGGCCGCGCCAGCACGGGCATCGACGAGATCACACCCGGCGGTAGCGCCGCCGACTGCAACGGCCACGGCACCCACGTGTCGGGCACCGTCGGCGGATCGACGTACGGCGTCGCGAAGAGCGTGAGCCTCGTCGCCGTGCGCGTGCTCGACTGCGGGGGCTCCGGCTCCACCTCGGGGGTGATCGCCGGTGTCGACTGGGTCACGGCCAACCACGCGTCGCCGGCCGTCGCCAACATGTCGCTCGGCGGCGGTGCCTCCACGGCACTCGACCAGGCGATCGCCGCCTCCGTCGCCTCGGGCGTCACCTACGGCGTCGCCGCCGGCAACGGCAACTTCCTCGGCTTCGCCCAGAACGCGTGCAACTACTCGCCGTCGCGCGAGCCGTCGGCGATCACGGTGAGCGCCACCGACAACACGGACACCAAGGCGAGCTGGGCGAACTACGGCACCTGCGTCGACATCTTCGCGCCGGGCGTGGGCATCACCTCGTCGTGGTACGACGGCGGGACGAACACGATCAGCGGCACCTCGATGGCGACGCCGCACGTCGTGGGCGCGGCCGCGCTCTATCTCGAGACCAATCCGACCGCGACGCCCGCGCAGGTCGCCTCGGCCCTCACCAGCAGCGCCACGCTCAACGTCGTGAAGAGCGGCGGCTCCGGCTCGCCGAACCGGCTGCTGTACACGGGTGTCAGCGGGGGTGGCTCCGGTGGCACGCCGCCGGTCGCGAGCTTCACCTACTCCTGCTCGGCGCGCAACTGCTCATTCGACGCGAGCGGCACGACGAACGCGGATTCGTACTCCTGGAACTTCGGCGACGGCAGCACGGGGAGCGGCGTCACCACGTCGCACAACTTCGCGCCGAACCGCACCTACACCGTGACGCTCACGGCCACGGGAAGCGGCGGCTCGAGCTCGGCCTCGAATTCGATCACCTGCGCGAAGAAGTCCTGCTCCTGAGCACGCGTCTGGTCTAGCGAGACGGCGCCGGCAGGCGCCGGAGCTCGAGGGGTCAGAGTCGCTCGACTCCGACCCCTCGAGCTCTTCATCCGTTCGTCGGACCTGAAGACTGGTCCAGCCGCTCGACGTCGCCCGGCTTCCACGTCTGGTCGAAGAACGCCTTCGTCGGTCCGTACAGTCGCAGCATGACGAAGAATCCCTTCTTCGGCACCGTGGCCAGCCATGCCTTGCCGTCGCCCGGCGGCCTCGGTCCGATGTAGACGTCGAGCGAGCCGTCCGGGTTCGGCGCCGGCCTGTCCATCGCGTTGATCGACGGAAAGAGCTGGCCGTTGTCGAGTCCCGACGCCGTCTCCGCGTCGTACACGGTGACGGACCAGAACCGATTGACCGGGATCCCCGCCGGCAGGTGCAGCCGGTACGACCGATCGCCCGTCAGCCACTCGCCCTGCGCGTCCTTGAACGTCGTTGGGTACTTCGCGCCGGCGTCGGGCATGTCGATCGCCATCGCCGGACTGGCCGAGTAGGCCAGCATGAAGAAGCCGCTCCGCACCGACAGATCCGTGTACGTCGGCGCCGCGGCCGGCGCCGTGAACTCGGGAGTGACGCCGCGCGGGAAGCCGTTCAGATACTGACGGTCCTCGTAGTACAGCCCACCGGGCAGCTTCCGGACGGCGTTGGCGGCGAGGTAGTGCGCCATCTCGTAGCCGCGCTGCGCGGCGGCGTTGAGGATCGCTCGCGCGTGGGCGTCGGGTTTGAATGGCTGACCTTTGACGATGCCCACACCGGCGAGCATGCCGCGCATGTCCATGTCGGCGGGATCGACGTACTCCGCGTCGATGATGCGCTTGATCATGTCGAACGCGCTGTCATCGGTATGCGGCAGCATGTCGACGCTCACGACCGACGCGTCGGGGAACTGCATCGGCTTCGCGCTCGATTCCTTGCCGAGCGGATAGATGCGCGTCTGCTCCATCACCCCGACCGGTTCCTCGAGCTGCTTCGGATCCTGGAAGAAGCCGCGCCAGAACACGAACACGCCGTAGGTGCGCGAGCGGAAGGTCAGGTAGCCCGGCGGAGCCGCGCCCGTATAGTCCGGGGGCAGGACGAGGTACTTGCCTCCCCTTCCCTGGTCGGGGCCGACGACGCCCACGTCGCCGCTCCACCGGCGGCCGTCGATCTCTCCCTCGGAGGCGAGCGGGCGCTGGAAGAAGTCGTCGAGAATCCCCTGCAGCCCCGGTGGTGCCTCGATCACGATCGGGCCGTCCATCTTCAGGTCCAGGTAGCCCATCGCGTAGATCACGTCGGAGTTCGGCGTGGTGATGAGCGTCCTCGCCCGGAGCCGCTGCTTCCAGATGGGCAGCACGTTGTAGCCGTTGCCGAACGTCGACTCCGAGCCCTCCTTCATCGCCCACATGTTGAGGATCGGCAGGGCCCAGAGGTACGACTGCACGGCCCGCTGATAGAGCAGCTCGTCCGCGAGCTCGGCCTCGGCGTCCTGCGTCGGATAGCCGCCCTTGAAGGCGATCCTGCTGTCGGGGTGCTTCCACGGCGCTCGGGACGGTGCGCGGGCGGTGTCACGTTGGGTCATGCGGCCCTCCTTCTCTCGGCAGCGCTCACGCGGCGCGGCGACTCGGACGTACGTGGCGGACTGTCGGGCGACCATCGGTCGCGGTCGCGGCCGAGCATCGCGCGCTGGTGTATGCTGCGTACGCTCGAAGCCAGCACCAGAGCCAGCAATGAGTACTTCGACTCACAGCCGTCGCCGCGCTCGACACGAGCGTGATCGCCGGCGCGACCCGACGTGCGGCGGCCACGACCGTTGGCGGGCGAAGGTGAGATGCCGATACTCGAGCGACCGCGCAGAGGAACTGTCTTTGCGCCTCTGGCCAGTGGCACCACGCGCGCTCCACGCCGTTCCCCCGCGCCGAGCATCGTGTTCGAGATCCGCATCGTCACGCCCATCGTCACCGACGAGTCGGGCCGCCGCTTTGCCGGTGGCGTCCTCGCGATCGGACGTGCGCGCCTCCCCTTCTGCCTGGACTGCGCGTACTGGAGCGCAGCCGCCTACGAGCGACAGTGGAGGGCGGGGATCTTACGCATCGCCGAGGGCGCGCTGTCGTCCGCGCTCGTCACGGCGTACCATGGCCACGGCGACAGGTCGCATCGCCTGTGGGCGATGTGGCGTGACGACGACCACGTCTACGTGGAGGCGCGCAGCGTTCGGTCGCAGAGCGCGGTGCCCTTCGACCCCGGAAGACCGTACGCGTACGTCCCGCCGCGGATACCGGTGGGCGAGTATGCACCGCCGGCGACGCAGTGGCGTGTCGATGCCGAGTCGTTCTTCGCCAGCGCGTCCGGGCCCGGCGCGTCGTACCACTCGCGCTGATCAGGGCGGACCATTCCTCGGCCCGCTGCGCGGGCTCGGAACGACGAATGGGTGCTGCGCTCATTCGCGAGCTCAGGGCTCCGGCGCCGGCCCCTCGTGCGGTGGTGCGAGCGCTTCGCGCGGCTCGCGCTCGGTGGCGACGAGTAGCACTCCCGCCAGCACGAGCGCCGCGCCGGCGTAGCCCAGTCCACGCAGCGCTTCACCCCAGACGACGTACGCGAGCGCGGCCGCCGCGACCGGCTCGAGCGTGGCGACGGTCGCTGCGCGTGTCGCCTCGATCCGTGCGAGGCCGAAGCTGTAGAAGAGGTACGCGCCATACGTCGGCACGACAGCGAGAAAGACCAGCACGAGCCATTCTGCCGCGGATTTCGGCGCGAACGAGACTGCCGGGAGCAGCAGCATCGCACCAACCGGCAGCGCGTACGCAAAGAGGGTCGACGCCTCGTAGCGCCCGAAGTAGCGCTTGCCGAACAGGTAGTAGCCCGCGTAGGCCAGGCCGGCGAGCAGTCCCCACGCGATTGCCGGCGCGTGCGACGTCGCGACACCGGCGCCGGCCGAGAATCCCGAGCCGCTCCCGTACGCGACGAGCGCGATCCCGGCGAGCGTCAGCGCGACGGCGACCGACTTTCGAATCGTCAGCCGCTCACCGAGCCAGATCCACGCGGCGAGCGCCACCCACGCCGGCGCCGTGTAGAGGAGGATGGCGGCGAGCGCGGCACC
>Ga0070669_100001845_pt1 | contig 15276 bp, 14 predicted proteins | sample KBSS53metaG_FD_64680 | JGI IMG/M metagenome (GOLD analysis project Ga0070669, IMG submission 64680) | Switchgrass rhizosphere microbial communities from Kellogg Biological Station, Michigan, USA - KBS S5-3 metaG | ecosystem: Host-associated > Plants > Roots > Rhizosphere > Soil ... | reverse complement strand
TGCCTAAGCATCATTCCGCGTCTTCTGCGCCCGTAGCTCAACTGGATAGAGCATCGGCCTTCGAAGCCGAGGGTTAGGTGTTCGACTCACCTCGGGCGCGCGGGGGACGGACGCAGCGAAACTGAAAACTGAATAGACCGGGCGCGTAGCTCAATTGGCAGAGCAGCGGACTCTTAATCCGTTTGTTGAAGGTTCGATTCCTTCCGCGCCCACACCGAAAGCAGTGAAAAATCAGCGTGTTTTAGGCTTCGCGCTGTGATCGCTGGTCACGCCTGGTAGCGACGAAATCCCAGGGCTGATCAAAGTTAAGGGCTGGATAAGGGCAGGCCGGGTCAGATAAGGGCAGGCGGTAGGGACAGGAATGGCGGGCCCCTTGCACCCCTTGATCGCCATGAAGAAGCAGCCTCCGTTGCCACCGGAGCTCCGCGATGGCCAGTACCGAAACTGGGAAATCGAGATGGCGGCGCGCTTCCCGCTGGCGCTGTCCGAGATGCGATCGCCGTCAAAGCCGCTCGATACGTTCGATACCGAGCCGCTCGCGCGCTGGGGGCTCGAGATTCATGCGGGCTGGCGGTCGATCGTGGAGCGGCTGCTGGTGCGGCTGGAGGCGGAGATCGCGGTGCAGCCGGCGGATCAGCGGGATCGGTTTCGCATCCGGCAGATCAAGGAGAAGTTCGGACGGCTGACCGTGCACATGGCGTGGACGCCGGGGATCCGGGCGGCGCTCGATGAGGCGGAGAACGAGTCGATCGCTACGTGCGAGGTGTGCGGTGAGCCGGGGGTGCTTGAAGAGCGGCACGGTTGGTGGTCGCCGCGGTGTAAGGCGCACGTGACGTGGACGCCGTGGGATCGGTTGGGATAGCGAGCCGCGGTCGATCCTGATTCTTACCTGTCCCGGGACACGCCCCTGTCCCTTCGGGCAGCCCGCACCGGCCCCAGGCGGTCCACCTGGATTCGCCGTCGCGGATGCGTGTTCGCGCGTGCCTCCAGCTTGGCCAATAGGTCGGGGGGAACCCGCCAGCAACCGCCCGCCAGCTTCGCCACCAAGCCGTATCCTTCGAGCCGCTGGAGCCGCCTCAGATTCGCGCCCACCAGCTCCGCGGGCGATGGCTGGCCCTTGGACGGTAGGCGGCCCGCGCGCAGCATGAGCGCTGCCTGGTGTGCGACCGGATCGTAGACGCCACCGTGTTCCGCCGCGAACCTGACGACGATCCGATCCGTGGACTTTACCCAGCTCTCCGGCGGATTCTTGATCGTCACCGCGTCGCCAACCGTCAGCGTTTCTGCGACCTCGGGTCTGATCACCACGTAGCACGCGTCACCGGCCGTCCGCTGGACGACGACGTACATCGCGCCGCTCAGCTCGTCGTGCAGACCCACCCCGCGGACGACCCCGTCAATCGTGTCGAACGCCTGGCCGGAGTCCAGTACCTGGCCGGCTCCGAGGCAACCGGGAACATGGCGCGCCAGCCGCGCGCGCGCCTCGCTGATGATTTCCATCTGCTTCAAGTCCGCATCCCAACCCGACGCCAGCTCCCACGCACCGCCCGCCTCTCGCCGCGCGAGTCCCATCTGCTCCAGCGTCGCGAGCCGCGCCAACCACAACGCCCGCCCCGCACGCGCCGTGGCCGGAAGCCGCTCGGGACGCAGCCGGTTGTCCGATGACAGCTGGCTGGCGAGCATCCGATCGATAGGCGTGAACGCCTCCCGCGTCACCTCCTTCGACCGCTCGCTTACCACCTCCAACTCCGTCCGTGGCCCGAGCTCGCGCGTGACGATCTCCTGTGCACGCCACCGCAACTCCTGGCCGATGTACCGGCCATCGATGCGCAGGTCTTCGCCGTCGGCGTCGACACCGCGCACCACGATGTGGACGTGCGGGTTGTCCGTATTGTGGTGATTGACGGCAGCCCACAGCAACCGCCGCCCGACATCCTTCTCGACCTGCCCCATGAACTGCCGCGCGAACGCGGTCAGGTCCAACCTGTCGCCGTCCTCCGGCGAGACGATGAACCGGAACTGACGCTGCTCGCCTGCCAGCGGCTTGTCGACCGTATCCCGATCGAAACCCGCGTCCGACCCGTACAGTTTCCCCTGCGTTCCGTCGCGCTCGACCCCGTCGCGTACCAGGTATGCGAGGTGCAGCTTGGCTGCACGGTTGCCCCCTCGAACGGGCACGTAACGCACCTTGACCACACAGCGCCGGCTCCGCGCGTTTGGCTCCCGAACCGCGATGACACCCCGACGCGATCGCAGCTTCTTGCCCGCGCCGAAGCCAACGCCATGCCGCTGGATTGCCCGCGCCATCTGCGAACGAAAGGTCGGCACGTACTCAGCGCCGTTCCGCTTCCGACGCCCCATGCGCGGCGAAAGCAGCCGCTCGATCTCGTTGGGGTCTTCCATCCCCTACCGCCCTCCTTGGGCTGGCCGGTTGCCGTTCGAATCTGCAGCCGGACCCGCGCCGGTTACCTGGCTCGTGATCCTGCGGCCCGCCTTCAGTTCCGCGGCCACGGTGGCCAAGAAGTCAGCGAACACCACGTCCGCCCGATGCCGTGCCTCCCGCGTGGTCGTGGCCGGAGCGGAAAGGAACGCGTACCTGACGTAGACCGCGAGCACCTGCCCCACCACGTCCAGGTCATGCTGCAGCTGGCCGACCGTCTCGGCGAAGGCATCGAGGCGCCGCACGACCAACGCCTGTTCGACCTGGTCTCGCTCCAGATACTCGACCAAGGCCGCGTCCGTCACCGCGCTTTCCGTCAGTCGCCGCGTCTTCGAATACACGCGGAGCTTGCGCTGGGTCTCTCGCGACACGTACGGCTGGATGCGAACGGTTTGTCTCACGACGTAGTTGTCGGAGTCGGCCGGAAAATGGCGACCAGGGCCTGAAAGCCTTCTCCGTCGAGAAACGGACGCGGCGACGCGAGAGGTATCGGCTAAACGCGTTGGAGAGCGGGCAGTTACGTCGCGCGTGATAGCGATGCGATCGGCGCAGCTCTACACTTTTCCTAGCGAGCGCGCCCTCTTGGGCCGCGCAAGCTCTGGACCCTTTATCTTGCACTCCCAGTCTCACGGCCATTCCCTCCCCGACTCGCCGATCTCTGGGCGGGGACGCAAACGTCGGCTACCGAACAGAAGTTCTTGTGCAACCACGACTCTTGGTCGTTGTCAGATAACACGTGCGCAGCGGGCTGACCCAACCTAGCGTCATCGTTGCCTTCGCGATCAGCTTCGCGTTCGGCGGACCACAAAGCGCGACCGGTGCAGATGCGCCATCGCTGCACCCACCCTGCGCGTCAGCCGCAGACTGCGTAGCGGCTCTGGAGAGGTTCGCCCCGGGTCGTTCCCGCACGATGAACTACGGCACCTGGCTGCCAGCCCGAGTGGCACGGATTGGAGGCGCTGCCGCCGTACCAGGTCTACGCCGTCTGCTCATCGAGGGGCGCGACGAGGACGTCCGCGAGTCCGCGGCGCGGGCGCTGGGCCTGCTCGGTACCACTGCGAGACCCGCCATCCCGGACCTCATTCGCGCTGCAAACGGCGGGAACGAAGACGCACTCCTCGCGCTGGTAGACCTCAAAGCACCCGAGGCGCTAGACGTCGCGCTCCACAACGCCGAGACCAGCGGTGTCGCGGCATTCGCGCTGGTACGGCGCTTTGGAGACGCGGGGCTCGCGGAGGTTGGGAAAAGGCTGCGAGGGAACCACGACATCAGCGAGATTCTCAGCGGACTCCGTGACCGCAGCGACGAGGTGAAGAAGCTCGCGGGCGACATCCTCTTCGCGATTCGGAATCGAAAGAGCTCCGTCGAGCGGCTGGAGCTCGCCGAGCTGCTGCTGCACCTGGGCCCGCCGAACGTTCGAGCGTCCGTCCGCGGCGCAGTCAAGGACCTGAGCACGTGGAAGAACGAGCAGGTGCGCAACGAAACGGAACGGATCCTCGCCATCGCAGGTGACGATCGGGCGATGCGGTCGTGGCTGAGGCGTCTTGGCCGCCGCGACCAGCTTGGAATCATCAACTACGACAGCTATCGGACGATCTGCGCGATGGGTAGCCGAGCCGCACCTGCGCTGCGACCCCTGACGACATTGGCCCGGTCGGTGGCCACCGACGATTGGGACGAGCAGACGCTCGCCGTCGAGGCCATCGGATGCATCGGAACGCCAGCATCCGTTCCCGCACTGATCGAAGCATTGCGCAGCCCCAGTTTTCGGGTAGCGCGAGAGGCGACGATTGCCCTCGATCGGATCGCGCCGGCCGAAGCCGTTGGTCCGCTGAAAGACCTCGCGAGTCGACACTGGCATCCTGCGGTGCGCGAGGCAGCCGCCCGGGCTCTCGCCGCGGCGGAGGGTCGTCGATTGCCTGCTCCTCCGGTGCCCCCGGTCCGCTCGGAGCCGCCAGCCGAGACCTTCGCTTGCTACGGCGAGGAGTGGCTCCCTGTAGCCACTTCGACCGTGCTCGTCGATCGGGAGGAGACGAAGCCCGTTCCGCCCAGGTTGAAAGGCATCAAGGGCCTCACCTCCTACCTCGCTGTTCCAGAGGGCTGGCTGGCTACCGGGGACGAGGGCGAGTTCGGCGGGGGCCTGTTCCTCGTACCGTCCAATCAAGGAGACCCAATCGAAATCTCGGGAGGCAACTTTCACTACGTCACCCAGCGCACGGACGGCCTCATTACCATCGAGGGCATCGGCCACATGACGATCAATCATGGAGCCGTCTGGCGGATCGCGAGACACAAGGGACAGTTCGTAGCGCGGCCATGGCTTGAGCTACCAAGCAGGCCGCTCGGCGTCCGAGAGGCCGGCGGTGGCCTCATCGTCGTCGGCACCGACCTTGGTCCCGTCTCGATTGATCCGAGTGGTCGAATCACGACGGGGCCCTGCCGGTCGCTCTCGGACGAAGCCCGGGAAGTCCTTCAGGCGCTACTCGACGACTCGCGCCTGAAGGCAGCGCTCGCAGCACAGCACGCACCGACGCCGCTCCCTATCGGGCTCTGGGGGATCGAGGAAGACGCTCAAGGGCTCAAGTTCCGGGATCAAGCGGTGCGGTTGCAGCGTGTGGAACCAGCGGACATCGATGCCGGCAGCTTCCTCGAGGTCAGCGGTCTTGAGTTCGCCCCGTCGACGGCAAAGGCGGAGGTGCGCTTTGCATACCCTGACCTGGCATTCGTCGGTCACGCGACGTTCGCCCGAACGAATCAACGGTGGCGCGTTGCAAGCCTGCGCGTCGCGCCCCTCGAAAGCGTTCCACTCTGAGCGGCTCACGTCACTACGCCCTGCATCTTCGTCACCCGACGAGTCAACGCCTTCGTTCGCACATCAGCGGCGACGCCCTCGAGATGTCTCCGCAATTGCTCGGGCTCGTTTTGGGCGCCGTGGTCGATGAGATCAGCGATCACCGCGCGGCGAAGTCCCTGGCCCATGGCTCGCCTTCGCGTGCGAGAGCGTTTCGACAGGACCTTTTCGAGACGGCGAGGCAGTCGTTCTCCCAACGGGAGATCGATTCGTGAACGACCCGCGCGCCGACATCCCCAGCTGCGAATGCAGAAAGATGAGATCCGGGCCGGAACGCTTCGCCGGTCTCGTTCACCGGTGCGACTTGTCCCCGAGGTCCCTCGCGCTGGCGCAGGCGTTCTCATCGCCACCTCGGCAGGCGCGGTCGAACAGCTCCCTGGCCCGGTCAAGACTACGCGGCACCCCACGCCCTTCGAGATGCATCGCTCCGAGATCTCCGCACGCAATCGCGAACCCGCCGTCGCACCCTTTGCGGTAGAGGATCGCCGCTTTTGCGTCGTCCTTGGGGATCCCAGCGCCGTTCTGGTACATGACGCCCAGGAACCGGCATCCGCGCGGATCTTTTGCATCACAAACCTTGCGGTACAGGGTCACGGCGCGAGCAGGGTCCGGGGCAGTGCCCTCGCCCTGTTCATGCATCACGCCGAGATTGAGGCAGGCCGATACGTCTGCGCCGTCGCATCCCTTGCGGAAATAAGCGAGGGCCGAGGCCGCATCCTTCGTCATGCCGAGGCCGCTCATGAACATGAATCCGAGTGACCCACACCCGCGAGCATCTCCTTTCTCGCACGCGTCCCGGAAAACGACGGTCGCGCGCCGGTAGTCCTGGCCGACGCCGCTTCCGTTTTGGTACATGATGCCCAGGTCGACGCACGCGATGAGCTCGCCGCCATCGCAAGCCTTCTGGCGGTAGGCGAGAGCTCGGCGCATATCTTTGGCGACGCCGCGTCCATTCTCGTAGGCGATGGCGAGATTGCTGCAACCGCGAGCATGCTTGCCGGCGCAGGCGCTTTCGTAAAGAGCAGCCGCGCGGACGGCGTCTTTTGGTACGCCATTCCCGCTCTCGACGAGAACTCCGAGGTCGCTGCAGGCACGCGCGTCTCCGTCTTCGCAGCCTTCGCCATAGAGCACCGCTGCCCGGGCGAAGTCTGCCGCGACGCCTTTGCCGTCCTGGTACATATGGCCAAGATAGGCGCGAGCACGTATCTCTCCCAGCACGATAGCCCTGCGGTAGAGCGACACAGCCTCGACGTGGTTCTTGTCGACTCCGACGGCATTCTCGTATTTGACGCCCAGATTGATGCAGCCGCCCGGGTCCCCGGCGGCGCACGCTCGGCGATAGTAGGTGACCGCCTGCGTGAGGTCCTTCCGAACGCCGCGCCCGTCTTCATACAGCGCCCCGAGCTGCGTACATCCGTGTGCGTCGCCTCCTTCACAGCCACGCCGCGCGTAAGTGACGGCCTGTCCACCATCCGCGATCACGCCTTGGCCGCGCTCGAACATGAAGCTGACGTCTGTGCAGGCTGGAGCCGCGCCTCCTTCGCAGCCTTTCTGGGAATAGGTGGCGGCTCGAGCTTCGTCCTTAGACGCGCCCTTCCCGTTTGCGAAAAAGCGGCCCAAGTTGCCGCAGGCGACCGCGTCTCCGCGATCGCAACCGCGCTGCATGCAGTCGACGGGGTCTCCCCTGTCGCAACCCGATCGGTCGCCCTCGCTGCCCGTGCTGACGCGGCCGGCGTCTTCCGCCGGCACGGGGACTGTTTGCACCGTCGACGTTAGCGGAACGGAGCCGGCCGGTTTCCTGCTGCGGTCCGCGGAGGCGCAGCCACCCAGCGGCGCGGCCATTAGGACAAACGCGACGCCCAGAAGCACCACACGACGAATCGACCGCCCCACGTCCGCGATGGTAAGGCCAGGCGAGCGCCGCGCTCAACAACAACCTGGCCGAGTAGCACAGTTGCCTGGCGCCCGGTCAGTGCCGATGAAAGGAGCGATCTATGAGCACAGATCGAACGACCCGGTGACGCCAATGGCAGACAGCACGCAGCCTCACGGTCCTGGAGGTTGGCAGCGAGCCGATTCCGAATAGCCCGCCAGCCACTGGACTGCCGGCAACGCCACGCAGACCCCGGGCCGTGGTGTCCGATGGTGCTGAGCGCGCCCTCGGCGGTGCTAAATTACTGGCATGGAGTATCTACGCGCTTGGTTGGCGCGGTACGGCGCCCCACTGCTGGGCAGCAGCGCCGTCGAAGGACACGCCGCGCCTTCCCGTGAGGACGTTTTTGCCGAAGCTCTTGCCCTGGCGCGCAAAGACTCGTCCGTAGCGCGTGCCCTGCCGGTTGCCCTTTGGAAGAATCGATCGAAGCTCGACCTCCTGAAGCTGAAGGCGAAGGCAAGTGATGCCGGCCAAGAACGCACGCTCGGGTTCTTCCTCGATCTCACCGGCAGGCTCGGCCACAGCAGGAAACTCACCAAGGCTGCTCGGTCGCTGCATAAGCGTTCCCTCCGCCTGACGCCGTTCTTTACTCTGCGCACCCGCGCCGAACGCGAGTTGGCCGCACATCGCACGCCGGATGTCGCTCGCGACTGGGGCTTCTCGATGAACATGCCGCTCGACAGCTTCGAGACCATGTTTCGGAAGTCCGAAACCCGCGCTCCGTGAAGACGTTCGATCGAGCGGAGCTTCGCGCCTTCCTGAAGGCTGTGGACGCGAATCTCGATCGCTCGGCCAAGATGCTGATCATCGGGGGCGCTGCTGCGTCGCTGAGGTACGGGGCGACACGAAAGACACAGGACATCGACACCTGGGGAGGCTTCGTCCGGGCGGTCGAGAACGCCGTCGAGAAAGCACGCGAGGCAACGGGCCTCGATGTTCCGGTGGCGCCTGCCGGCGTGGCCGAAGCGCCATATCATTTCGAGGATCGTTTGGTCTCCTTGTCGGGATTTCGTCATCTCATCGTCCGAGTCCCCGACCGCTACGACCTGGCGCTCATGAAGGCGACGCGCGGCTACCAACATGACTTCGACGTCATCCAGGAGATGCACAAGCGCCGTCCGTTTCAGTTCGCGAAGCTACGCAATCGCTTCGACACGGAGATGACTCACGTCACGGCGAAGGTCGGCGGGCAGAAGGAGCTGCGCGACAACTTCGTCGCTCTCGTCGAGCGCCTCTTCGGCCGAAAGAAAGCCGATGAAGCGCGCGTACCAAAGGCGAAGAAGCTCGACCTTCGAGTCTGAATCCGACACGCTATGTCGTGTGACTGAGGTGGCGACGTCGACGGCGACTCCTGCTCCTGCCGACCCTCGGCATCCGGGTGATGGGCACGGAGCCTCGGCTCCAGCCAGCAACAATCGCGAAGCATTGTTCGCGCCCGCATGGGCGCGCCGCACGCTCGTCGCAGTTACTCTCTTCCTTCTCGTATTTCCGCTCCCTTTGGCGGCCTTTCCGGCATGGGTGTGGGTTCTTGGCCTGCTCGCGCTGTATGCACCCACGCCCTCGCTCCTGTTTGCCTTCGGCGCGAGCCTCTCCGCGGTGGCGTTTCTCTTGATCCCTGCGCTGCGGTTTTCGCCGGCGGGGGCGCTGGTTCCGACTGGCATCTGGCTCGCGATGATGTGTGGCTTTCTGGGAGGACCGTTCATCTTGTGGCTCGCAGCGCGTGCCGAACGATCGGAATCGAAATCCTCGGCCGGCGTGGCGCTGCTCGGAGTGGGCGCAGTCGCGCTCGCATCTCTTGCGCCCTTCCTCCGATACACGAACGCTCTTGAGATCAATGAAGCGACACGAGTTCGCCCCACGGCAGGAGCGGTCCTTGTTGGTTTTTCTGCTCTTCTTTTGACCACAAGAAGCCGCGCGGCCCGCGTGCTGGCGTTCCTTCTGGCAATCGTCGCGATTTCGCCGGTTGTATTCGCGACAGAAGGATTCCGTCACAGGTTCGCCAAAGACCCCCTCCTCGCGAATCACACGACGGTCGACTGGCGTGAGCCCCAGGCTGCCCTCGCGACGTGGCACATCCGCGATCAATTCCAGACTCTCGAACTGTCACCCTCAGGGACCGCGCTCATCGGTGGGCTTTCGCCCAGCGGATTCGTCGTGTTCGGCCCGGGTCCACAGGAACGGCGATACCCGGCGGTCAGGTTGCGCTTCGCCAGCGAGGATCATGTCGTCGGGATCTTCGCCGGCAGAAACGGTCTGGAACTGCGCGAATACGACACGGCCGCGCAGCTCGGCGAGGGTCAACCGACATCGCGACTGCCGCTTCCGTCCCTGCAAGGTATGGCGCTCGACGTTGATCCAGACGCACGGACTTGGCGGGTCAGCGCACCCCTTGGAGCCGCGAGCAAGGTCTTCAGCGGTGTCCTGGGAACGGAGCGCGTTGACGAGGAGACCTGGGGTCCCGAACGCGTCGCGCAAGACCAGCGGTCGAGGGCGACTGTCCGTGGTGCAAGCGATCTCATCGTCCGGAGCGTAGGGCGCCCTCCCCGTTCGCCCGAACATGAAGGGTGGGACGAACCAATGCCGGAACACAATCCCGATTGGAATACCGAGCTTTGGTTCACTGACGACACTGGACGAGCGGTGCTCCCGGTGGCGAAGAGCAGGCTAGGTTTGACTTGCGAACGGCCGCCACATGGGCAGGCGGCATCTCTGTGCGTGGCACATGACAAATGGGAGTCATACGTCTGGCTCTTCGGGCGCTCGGGGTCGACCGTGACTCAGTCGCCCGTTCTGACGGTCGATGGACGTATCGTGATCAAGGTCGGGCCCGACGGAACGTTTCTGGCCAAGACGTACCGAGACGTTGAATGGGTCGACCCGAATAGGCACCTCGGCGTGCGCTTTCCATACCCTCGCCGCCCAGACCACCTTTACACCGGACCGGAGATCGTGGCTCTCGGATCGCGAAAGCTCGCGTTGGTTGACGAGCCACAAGCGACGGTGTCGGTGTACGCGCTCCCGTAGTCCCGAAACCGCCCTCCGACATCTTCGTTCCCGGACTGCCAAGTGGTTACAGCGAACAGTCCTGCACCAAAAGATCGCCCGCGTCAGCGGAGCGGCGCCCTTCGCGGCGCAATCGCAGCCGCGTGCCTGTATGGAAGTCTCGCTACTGTCCTCATCGTCTTGGGTATCCGGACCGGCGGCGAAGGCCAGATCGGCGTCATGCTATGGCTGACACTAACTGGTTTGCCAATGACCCTTTTCGGATTATTGGCATTCGATCACGCAGGCGTACGTGACCTCGTGATCATCGCGCTTATCGGTGAACTTCAGTGGACGGTCGTTGGAGCGTACCTTGGGCGTTGGGTTGGTCGTCGCATCGCCGCTAGGAGGCTTTCACCTTAAGGCCTCGTCCCCGGTCGCCCGTATGGACCCGACGGCCTGTTTGGTCCCGCCGAAGAGCCTCCAGTTCCCTCGTGCTCAGGAAGGATCGAGAGTCACCGTCGACGGCTCGATTTTCGCCGCTGGGCAGCCACAAGTAGGAGGCGGAACCGATAACGTTGCGCTGAACTCTTGTGCGCGGAAACCGGGGGCCGCGACCAGTAGCGTATAGGTTCCCGCAACAAATTGCGCGTCGAGGGGCCAGAAACAACTCGTCGCCGCTGGCACGTTGGCGCTGGGCTCACAAGACAGCGTTACCGTCGTCGGTCCCATGAGCGTGGCTTCGACGCCGCTCACCGCGACCCCGGCGCCATCCACCGCCCCGTAGACCCCGATACCAAGTCCGAGAACCGCCGCCGGGCACGAGGGAGGACAGCTGTTACAGCCTGCGGAATAGGATGAGACCACCGCGAGCAATGCTATGAGCCATATTTTCGCGAGCATTCCTGCCTCAGCTCGCAAGATCCAGCGCCGCGATCTCGTCGTCCGTCAGCGCGCCCGAGAACCGCACGTAGCGCATCGTCGTCTCCATCGACGCGTGACCCATGATCTCTTTCAGGCGGTAGGGACTGAGGCCAGCCTTGGCGGCCAGCGTGGCAAACGTGCGGCGCCCGAGGTCGTAGAAATCGCCGCGCGCGATCCCGCAGGTGTCGCACGCAGTCTCGAGCATCTTCTTGATGAGCGGCGTGCCGACGAAGCACGTCTCACCGCGCGTCGTGTTGCGAACCGGCGGACACACGAGCACGGCGCTCGGATTCTTCCTTCGCCAGGCACGGAGCTCGTTCAGCAAGTACGGCACGATCGGGACCTCCCTCCCCTTGCCTGACTTCGGAAGGCTCATCTGGCCGTTTCGGTAGTTGCGACGCACGTGGATCACGCGGCGCTCGAGATCGACGTCCACCCATTCGAGCGGGACGACCTCTCCGGGCCGGAGTCCGGCCAGCGCCGAAATCAGGTAGGCGATCGGCACTGGATTCAAGACCGGCGCTCTATTCGAGGCCGGCGCCGCCTTGATTTGCGGCTTCGTGCCCTTCGGCGCCTTCTTCCGGGACTGCCGCACCTTCGAGACGTAGTGAAGCGGGATCGCGCGATAGAGGCGTTCGACGTCGGCTCTGCTCTGCAACACCACCGTCGAGTCTGGGGAGTGCGTTGACCGGAGCATCTTCGCCATCCCAGCGTCGCGCGCGATTCCTCGGCAGGGGTTGCGGGTCGCGTGTCCTTCTCGGATCGCCCAGCGATAAAAAGCCGACAGCAGGTGGACCACCCTTTCAGCGGTGGGCCCGCTGATCGCGTCTACACGCGTCCCGTCCGAATTCCGCGAGGCAGGGTCGGGGTTGCGTAGCGCAGATACCCACCGGTGGAGATCCTTCGGCTCCACGCTGTCGGGTGTCCGGCGCGACAGAATCGGCGCCAGGTGCCGATCCCAGCGCCACCGGTCCTCGTGGACCATGCGAATGCCTTCCGCCTTCCGAACCTCGAACCATTCGTCTGCGAGCGAACCAATCGCTCGCGCCGGACCCTTCGGCCGGGACACCGGCAGCGGCAGGCCCAGGTCCGCCAAGCCCGCGGCGACCACCACGGCGTCCGAGCGCCTCTTCAGGAACTGCGCGGCCTCGTCCTTCGAACCAAAACCGCCCTGCGTCCGGCGCTCGCCATCCTCGATCCAGCGCGCCTGCCAACTCTTCCCAGTCCGCCGAACCGTACCGCCGCCGCGGCGGCCGCGCCGCTTCGCCCTACCCACTACACGATCGTTCGTCACGACCGAGATAGTGGCCCATTAAGGGCAGAACGCCAACTTCGATCGCACGGACCCCTTATTTTATAGGCATATTTTTACGACCCATACGCACTCTTAATCCGTTTGTTGAAGGTTCGATTCCTTCCGCGCCCACCCCGCTCGACCGTCTCGCCGATTTGCGCGCTCGCTTCTGCTTGTCACGCACGTTTTGCTGACCAGCCTTAGAACCTGGGGGAGGTGCGCGATGAAAACTCTAGGGTTCAAACGCTGGGGTGTCGGCGGCGCGCTCATCGGCACGCTGGCCTTGGGCGGCGTGAGCTGCGGCCACGAGCAGACCTGGACGATGGCGACGTCGGACAAGACGCCGGCGGCGGTCGGGAAGGTAAAGGTCAAGAGTGAGAAGGACGGGAACACGCGGGTGAAGGTCGAGGTCGCGCATCTGGCGCAGCCGGCGCCCACGTTCGACGCGACCACGTACGTCGTCTGGCTGAAGCCAGCGGACGGCCGGGCTCAGAACGTCGGCGTGCTCAGCGTGAACAAGAAGCTCGAGGGCTCGCTGGAGACCAAGACGGCGTTCAAGGACTTCTCGGTCATCGTGACCGCGGAGAAGGACGCGAACGTCACGACGCCGACCGGGCAGTCCGTGATGGATACGAAGGTCGTCGTCCCGACTTGAGTTGATCGCTCAAACGCTCATCAGGCGGCCGGCCCGCACGTCGGGCCGGTCGGGGCGGCGCAGGTGCCGCCCGTCAGATTCGGGTTCTCGCAGTTTCCGCTGACACAATCCTCGTCGACGAAGCAGAACGATCCATCCGGCTTCGGATCGACGCACATCCCGGCGACGGTGTCGCAGGTGGCGCCGGCGACGCAGCGGCTGGTGCAAACCATCCCCTTCGCCGGCAACACCGCGCACACGCCGTCGGCATCGTTGATCGGTCGATCGCAGAAGCCGGTCTGGCACTCGCCGTCTCCGCCGCAGGCGCCCCCCATCGCGACCAGAGGCATGAGGATCGTTTCGCACGGCGGAATGTTGCTCAGGTCGTTGCTCGCCGCGGTGCAGGCCGCGGTGCCCATCATCTGAAAGCAAGCGGACGCGGCCGAGCCGTCGTAGCGGACGCGGCCGGCGCTTTGCTCCTGCTCCAGCTGCGTCACGAGCAGTTGCCCGACCGGCGTCAGCTGCGCGACGCACGCGCTTTCATCCGTCACGCTCGAGCCGTAGAGCGCCTGCGCCTGCGTCACCGAGCAGCAGCGGAACACGCGCGCGCACTCCGCCGCCGCGAAGCGCGCGCCGAAATCGGAGAGCGGGACGGTCGCGCTACCGCCACCACAGCCCGCTGCGAACAACGCCAGCGCCACGCCGCCGGACTTCATGGCGGCATCGTCTCATTAAAAGGGAGGAAGATCAGTTCGGGGGCGTCTTCGCGGCCGGCGGCGTCTTCGCGGCGGGCGGCTTCGGCTTCGGGATGAAGGTCGGGTGCAGCGATTTGAAGATGCGCTCCTTCGCGATGTAGGGCTGCTTCTTCATGTCGACCTTCGCCACCTGCTCCAGCGTCGACGCGAGCAGCGCCAGCCGGCTGCGCGCGGCGTCCCCACATGCGGGCGCGCCCGTCGGTGGCGGTGTAGCGTCGCACAGCTCGGCGGCGCGCTGCGCGGCCGCGAACGCCGGCTCGCCCTCGAATCGATCGGCGTACGCGATCGCGCGCAGGTGGTGCACGCGATAGTCGTTCGGGTGGTACTTCGCCGCCGCGGTCACCGTCGCCAGCGCCCAGTCGGGGCGATGCCCGTCGAGAAAGATGTTGGCCAGCTCGACGCTCGCGTCGACGGCGTCGGGCCGTCCGATCAGCGTCGACTGCAATTCAGCGACGCGCGCGCGCCGTTCCGGATCCAGCGTCAACGCCGGCTTCACCGACGCGTCGGGGCGCGGTATCAGCAGCACCGTCGCCAGCAGGACGATGATGAACAGATCGAGGATCTTCGTGACGGCCATGTATTGCTGCTCGCATTATTAGCGCACGTCGCGACGGAGATCGAGGTCTACGACGCGCAGTTCCGGACTTCCGATAAGCGGGGCGCAATACCGCGATCGGGGCAAAACGCTACGGGTGCCCGAACGGAAACGACAATGAAACTCTGGCGAAACGTTCTGGCACCGCAAGTGCTATTGAGCCCGCCGACGTTTCAGGGACGGGGCGGTTTGCGACACCTGCAGGCAACGACGCTCTCCCGAATTTCGTACAGCTGAATCCGAAGGACTGAAGGAGGCTCCGGATGACCGTTCTCAAGATTCTCGCCGATGGTTTCCACGAAGGCGGCTGGGGGATGTGGCCCATTCTCTCGCTGCTCATGATCACGATGGCGATCCTCATCGAACGCGCCGTGTTTTTGCGCCGCGCGGTCATCGACAAGGAAAAGCTGGTCGCTCTGCTCCGTTCGCAGATCTCCGCCGGTAACATCCAGGGCGCGATCAAGGTCTGCTCGGGCAACTCGACGCCGCTCACCCGCATCGTTCAGGCGGGCCTGATGCGCGCCAACCGGTCTGACGACGAGATCGCGGCCGCCATGGAAGAGGCGGGCCTCCGCGAGCTCCCGCAGCTCGAGAAGCGCACGGGCTACCTGGCCATGCTCGGTAACCTGGCGACCCTCGCGGGCCTGCTGGGCACCATCACGGGTCTCATCAAGTCGTTCGCCGGCGTCGCCGGTGTCGATCCGTCGCAGAAGGCGACGCTGCTGTCGAAGGGCATCTCGGAGGCGATGAACTGCACCGCCTTCGGTCTGTTCACCGGCATCATCGGTCTGGCCGCCTTCGCGTACCTGAACGGCAAGACCCAGAACGCCCTCGACGACATCGCCGAGGTCCGCAAGAACGTTTCGAA
>Ga0070669_100001841_pt1 | contig 15303 bp, 11 predicted proteins | sample KBSS53metaG_FD_64680 | JGI IMG/M metagenome (GOLD analysis project Ga0070669, IMG submission 64680) | Switchgrass rhizosphere microbial communities from Kellogg Biological Station, Michigan, USA - KBS S5-3 metaG | ecosystem: Host-associated > Plants > Roots > Rhizosphere > Soil ... | reverse complement strand
ATTGCGACTCCCGAGCGCTCGCCCGGCCGGCGATAATCCACCACCAGGGCCAGCAATGCTCCCGATACCAAACCGCCGAGATGCGCGGCGTTATCGATGTAGCCGCGCAGCACGTAGCCAATAAACAGATTGAGTAAAATCATCGGCAGCAAGCCGGTGCCGAAAGCGCGCTTGAAACCTTCCGGCAGCTCGTGTCGAAACTTGATGCCAAAAACAAAGAGCACTCCGACCAGACCAAACAACGCACCTGACGCTCCGGCTGAGGGAACGTCGGCAGCTTTGAAAATGAACGCGCCCAGTGGTCCGGTGGCCAGAGCTGGTCTGACACTCAGATAGCTGGCCACGACGCCGCACATCCCGGTCAAGATCCAAAAGAGAACAAACTTCGCCGACCCGTAAATTTTCTCCACATACGGACCAACCATCCACAAGCTGTACATGTTGACGATCAGATGCAGCAGATTTACGTGCAGAAACATCGGGGTGACGAAGCGCCACCATTGATGTCCGGCCTGAATCAGGAGATTGACCTTGGCGCCAAAGGCAATCAGGATCGCAAACGGCAACGGCTCAGACATGCTCAACGCCTGGCCGCTCGTCTGCCACATCAGTATGAAGATGAAGATGTTGGCAAACAGCAGAACGATGGTGAACTTGTAGGGACGGTCCAGGACCGCGCGCGCGAAGCCTGGTGTTTCGCCGTCAGTGGTTGAGCGAGATCGCTTCGGCTTTGCATCGGCGGAAGTTGAGACCGACGCCCCGCAAACGGCGCACTGCGCTTCGCCGCCGCCGACGATTGAGCCGCAGCCGCGACACATGGTTGGGCGCGCTGCGGGCGCCTCGTTAGACGATGAGTTTTTACGTAACACTTAACACTAACAAGCGTGATGCTTGGAGAAGCATCACGCTCGATTGTTCTTCACGGCTTGGGAACGAACAGATTCTACACCCAAATCCTGAGAGACGATAACAAGAAGCGCCTGCGTTGGATATTTAACAGCGCGGCCAGGGAGTCTCGCAGCTAGACTTCGTTGACGCCCAACAGATCGTGGTTCAGGGCCAAATCGAATTCAATAGCGCCGCCAATCGATATCCGCCCCACGCGACTCTTTGGTTCGCAACCGCCAGCGCTCGTCTGTTATAGCTGGCATTTGGCGTCCCACCGATTGTGATTCCCCGGTAGGCGACGCTCTTCGCGAGCGCAAAGCTTTCGTCGGCCCAGAGTTTGAAGTTCGTAGGTTGATCGAGTCGTATGCTGGGATTTGTCGGCGGATTGCCCCTTCGCGCTCTTTGCACGGCGGCCGGAATTTCGCTGAGCGGTGGCGGCGCGAAGTTTGGGCCAGTCTTTGGAAAACTGTTGATGCCGTTATCCCAGTAACTGTGCAGGTTCGTTTGTTTGCCGCTGACCGTGAGTCTCACCAGGTTGCCACCGCGATCGCCCTCGGCAGTAGGATTTGCACTGCTGATTCGTGTCGCGCAATGCAGCGGCTGATGAATGTCACCGACAAAATGGATGATCAGCCGTAACGCCTGGGCCTGGGCGTGAGGGTCGGTGCTGGTCTTGAGTATGTTTACGTTGTCCTCAAGTGCTTTCAGAATGTTGTCCGGATCGAGAGCTTCCGCCGGCACCGGCGTGCCGTCAGTTGAAAAAGGGAAATCAACGAAGTGAAAGGGTTTGAGATGGTCAAACTCGGCAAACGGTCTTAGATCATCAGCCCAGTGCGCGGCGTTGATGAAGTCCCTGGACTCAGCCGTGACGGCGGCAGGGTTAATAGGAATCGCGAGCAACGCATTTGCTTTCGCCGCGGCTCTGGGGTTCAGCCTTCTGAACGCGATGGAAGCGACCATCATGTGACCGCCAGCTCCCCACCCGAGTGTGAGCGAGGGCGTGCAAAGCGTGAACAACAGCAGACCAATTGCGACTCTGCTTCTGAACAGGCGACGAGGGTTCTGGTTTCGCATTGGATTCTCCTTTGGGTGAAAAGTGAAATGCGTGCAAGCGACTTCAGGAATTGCAAGAATGACTGTTTATGAAGGCGCAGCGTCAGGTGTTGAGATCCACCGTAAGTTGCAAGAATGACAAGGCAGGTCTATATCACAGTTACTAACGAATCTCCACGAAACTATTGCCGGCTTTTACAAAAATGCCGGAAGGGCAACAGACACTGTTGCGTTTCTTCCGGCATTCAAGGCGAGTCGCACCATCCGACTGAGACACGCTTGATAAGTTATTTGCCCATCGTTTCCAGCAGGCTGACCAGATCGTCGGCGTGTTCTTCTTCCATCGCCAGAATGCCTTCCAGCATGCGCCGCGTCGTCGGATCGTCTGTATTGACGTAGGTGATCATCTCGCGGTAGCTGTCGATGGCGATGCGTTCCGCCACGAGGTCTTCCCTGATCATGTCGATCAGGTTTTCACCTTCGACGTATTCAGCATGACTTCTGGTCGCCAGGCCTTCCGGACTGAAGTCTGGCTCGCCGCCTAATTGCACAATGCGTTGCGCGATCAAATCAGCATGGCCCTGTTCCTCGTTGGCATGTTGCAGAAACTCGGCCGCGACGCTTTCTGCGTTTATGCCGGTGGCCATGAAGTAGTGCCGTTTGTAACGCAACACGCAAATGATCTCGGTGGCCAGCGCTTCGTTCAGCAGTTTCACTACGGTGTCGCGATCGGCGCTGTAGCCTTCGGTGATGGCGCCTTGCTCGATGTGTTTGCGAGCGCGTTCGCGCAGGGTTTTGATGTCAGTTAGAAATGGTTTAGCGGTCACAGCTTGTGCTCCTGTTTGATCAGCCACGGCGTTCACTCCTTATTTTTTTGCTTGCAGGGGAAAAACGATGGTACTCGCCACGCGCGAGAGGGGCAAGTCAGCGGTTTAAGGTAGGGCACGGCATGCCGTGCCCCTACATTTAGTCGGCAGTGACTTTGCCGCTAAGACTCACTTCCTTTGAAGCGCCTGGATTATTCACAACCTCCACAGGCACGCGCCACACGAGCGTCTTTATCCGGCAAGTTCCGGTGTTGTCTTCGCGGCAATAGAAGAGTGTCAGTTGCACGCGCAGCTCGGCGGCGCCTGGTTCATGGCTCTTCAAAGCCACGCGCAAAGGCAATTGCAAATTCCTGAGCGACTGGCTGACGCTCTTGTCCGTGGCCGTCGCGCCGGGTTCGGTGGCTGACATCAAGCCGATTTGGCGTGTGCCGCTTTCCACCGAAACTCGATAACGCTGCGGCGCCGCAGGATTCAAATGATAACCGGCCGGCAACTCGACCTGGGCCACGAGCACAACGTCGCTCTCGGCACGTACCGACTGTGGTGCAACCTTGATCTCTTCGGCGTTCGGTCCCGCTTCATTGGCCGGTTGCGTCGCCGGATCGCTGGACGCCGGCGGCTGAAGTCCTTTGATGTTCAGTGTCGTCGCAGTTTTTGTTTTTAGATCCACGACCCGAACAGCATGGTTGTTAGTATCGGCAACGTAGAGCTTGCCATTCGCGACGCTCAAGCCACCCGGTTCATAGAACGAAGGCGCCGCGCCGTCTGCCTGACCTGGTTTGCCGCTGCCAAGAAAACTCTTGACGCTTCGCGTTTTCGGATCGAGCTGCTTGATCTTGTGATTGTAGGTGTCCGCGATCAGGATCTGTCCATCTGAAGCGACGACTCCGAGTGGGTGTTGTAGACGCACGTCGTCACCGCTGCCATCGACATCGCCAAAGTCAAACAGGTCTCCACCAACAAGGGTTTCTACACTGCCGTCCGTGAGGCTAATTCCACGGATAATGTTTGACTCGCTGTCCGCGATGTAAAGGTTCTGGCCATCGGTAGTGATGCCGGAGGGTTGCGCAAATCCCGCGTCGAGCAATGGACCGTCCGTGCGCGCCTCGCGACCCGAGCCCGCAAACGTCGACACTTCCTGCTTATCTAAATCCAGTTTCCAAATCTGATGCGTGCCCGCCATGGTGATGTAAAGCTGCCGTTGGACGAGCTGCAAGTCCCAGGGTGAACTGAGTGGGATGGTGCGGGCCGGTCCCTGCCGGAAATAATCGCGGGCTTGTTCCCCAGTCCCCGCGACGGTTTGCACGAGCTTGGTTTTAAGATCGACGTGGCGGATGAGATGGTTTTCAGTGTCAGCCACGTAAAGACTATCGCCGTCGAGCGCCATGCCCTGCGGCCGGTAAAAGGTGGCTTTATCAAAACTACCGTCGAGCGCGCCGCGAGCGCCGGCGCCGATCGTTTCCAGCAGTGTGCCGTCAGGTTTCGTTACCACCAGCCGGTTGTGATTTGAGTCCGCGATGAACAGGCGATCGCCTTTCGCGTCAGCGAGGACTTTTCCGGGGAACGCGAGCGGCAGATCGCCCACCTTCGCCCGCTCGAGCGTCAGCTTCAGCGGCTCTTCATTCAATTCACCGCGCTTGCGAAATTCGTTGACAGCCTTGGCGATGACCTGATCGATTAGTTCGTAGTTGCCCTCGCCCGAAACTGCGCCAATCACGTAGCCGGCCGGATCGATCAGCACCTGGGTGGGCCAGGCGCGAACGCCGTAGCTTTGCCAAACCTTGTAGTCCGCGTCGTTGTAGACCGGATGCTCCAGTTCATAACGCAGGATGATGCGGCGGATGTTTTCAGTGTCCTTCTCATTCTCAAACTTCGCTGAGTGCACGCCGATAACCACGAGCTGATTGGCATACTTGTGCTCCAGCCGTTTCAGATCCGGAATGATATGAATGCAGTTGATGCAGCCGTAAGTCCAAAAATCGAGCAGCACAACCTTGCCCTTGAGCGCGGCAATCGTGAGCGGCTTGTCGGTGTTGAGCCAACCGCGACCGCCGGTTATTTCGGGCGCGCGCACACGCGGCGTTTCCTGAGCAGACATGACAAGACCCTTCTTTGCATTTGAGTTGGATGGCGATAGTAGGACGGCGACTGCGATGACTAGCGCGCGGGAGACTCTGGTTGTCCTCAGCGCCAACGGCGCGAAATGTAATAGCCTGGGGCAACGCCCCAGGGTGCAAGCCGAATTAGTCGCAAGCGCTGAAAGCGCGAAATCCTGTAGAAGCGTTTGTTTGCGATGTAACAATTTATTGCGCGCCTTCAGCGCTTTCCAAAATTTACGGGCCAGTCACCCAGGGCGTTGCCCTGGGCTATTACATTTCGCGCCGTTGGCGCTAAGACTGCGCAGTTATTCGTGCGCGTGCGGCTGCGGGTCGTCGCTTGCTCCGGCGAGAGTTTGATCGAGACGATCGACGGCGCGGCGCAGGTGCGGAATTGTTATCGACCCACCAACGACTAAAGCAACATTGAACGCATCGAGAAATTCCGGACGCGTCACCCCCGCATTCACACTCTGTTTGATGTGATAGGTAATGCAGTCGTCGCAACGCAGCACGATCGAAGCAACCAGGCCCAGCAGTTCTTTGGTTCGTTTGTCGAGCGCGCCGTCCTCATAAGCCTGCGTGTCGAGCGCAAAGAAACGCTTGATGCCGAGATGATTGCTGCCCAGCAGTTTCTCGTTCATGTCCGCGCGATAGCGGTCGAATTCATCCATTGACGAACCTTTCTTGACGCACGCCCACGGTGCGCGAGTGATTCTCCACCATTACTACGATGCAAACTATTCTATCCGCGCCACCCGAAACTCGCCACAGCGTCGAACCCGGTCTAGGCCGCGAATTTCGCGGAGATACGCGGATACGCGGTTATCCGTTTACTTGTCTCTTTCAGATTCGTGTCATCCGCGTTAATCCGCGGCGAATTTCAGTTAGAATGGCTCGCCGCAATCATGAACAACGAACCGAGCAATAACGAAAAAGGTTACTTCGACGATCTTGGCTCCCAGCCTTCGTCGCGCAAGTTGCAACTCGTCCGCTCCGGCTCTAAGCAGTTCGGCATTTTTACGGATGAGATTGCGGCGATCGTCTCCTGGCAGGAACCGGCGCCATTGCCGCACTCGCCCAAATCGGTGCGCGGCGTGGTGAGTGTTGACGGCCGGATGCTCACGGTGCTCGATCTAGTCTCCCTCACGGCTGGCGAAACTTCGGCGAACGGCGAACCCGGCAAGCTGATCGCGTTGCGTGGCGACGAGCAACTGGCGCTGGCTGTAACAGAAGTTGGCGAAGAGATCGATTTGGCTGCGGAAGATTTGGCGAGGGTAGAAACCGCCGGCTCAGTTGTTCTGGGCAACTTGAAGCACGCCGGCGCTGAAATAGGCGTGCTGAATCTCAAAGAACTATTTCCCACCGCGATTCAGGGACGCGAGCGCCGTCGTCGTCGATTTTAGCGATTTCGTGAGGCTTCGATAGCGACGGTAGGCACGGCATGCCGTGCCCCTACCTGAGGAACGCCGTGCCTCTGCGAAGTGCTGCAAATGTGAAATTCCTGCCTGAGTGCTAGAATCAAAACGAACGAAACAATTGTCGAGTTGTGACAACGCAGTTGGCGCATTTGCTCAAACTGCTCGTCACTTGTCACTCGCCGCTTGTCACTATTCCCATGCACGACCAGGCTTTCCAGATCCTCGAATACCACCAGCTCCGCGCGCTAATACGCCGCGGTGCGCAGACGCCGATGGGCCAGGCGCGAGTTGACGATCTAGAACCGTTGCACCAGCCCGCCGCGCTCCAGCAAGCGTTGCAGGCGGTCGCGGAAACTGTTCACCTGCGCAGCCGTGGCGGCAGTTGGACGTTTAGCGAGCTTGGCGATCCGGCTGAAAAGCTGGCGTTGTTGCGCGTCGAAAACGCCATCCTCGAACCGGCGGCGATGCTGGAGCTGAAATCACTGTGCGACCAGGCAATGTCGGCGCGCGCTTCGGTGCTCGCGGAACGCGAGGCCGCGCCGGTGTTATGGAGTCTGGTGGGAAGACTGCCGGTTGATTTGAGCCGGCTCAGCGCACGCATCGCCAACAAGATTTTGCCCACCGGCGAGCTCGACGATCGCGCCAGCCCGGAACTGGCGCGCATACGACACGACATAACTCTGCTGCGTTCGCGAATCACGAGGGCGCTCGAAAGTCTGATGCGAAAGTCCGGCGAAGCCATTCAGGATGAGCTGGTCACGATACGCAACGATCGTTTTGTGATTCCAGTTAAGTCTGATCATCGCGCGCGCGTGAACGGCGTGGCCCACGGTTACTCATCTTCGGGAGCGACGGCGTTCGTTGAGCCCCTTGAGACCATCGAGGCGAATAACGAATTACAAGCGCTGCATGAAGCTGAGGCGCGCGAGATTTATAAAATTCTTTTCGGCCTCACTCAGGAAGTGCGCGAACAGTTGCCGGCGATAGAGGCAGCTGCGGAAACCATCGCCAAGCTTGATTTCATCAACGCCAAAGCAGTTTTCCATCAGAGATTCAATTGCGTGATTCCGGAGATCAATTTCAACGATGCAGCCGAGCGCGTGAAGACTGGGGCCGCGGGCGTCTCGCCCGCCTTTACGTCCGCCACCAGCAGTCTCGAATTAACCGATGCTCGCCATCCATTGCTCGAAGAAAACCTCCGCGCTTCTGGCGGCACGATCGTTCCGGTCTCCCTCACGCTTGATGACGACAACAACACGATGGTTATCTCCGGCGCCAACGCGGGCGGCAAGACCGTCGTTTTGAAAACTGCCGGACTGCTGTCCCTGATGGCGCTTTCCGGAGTCAGCGTGCCGGCCCGCGCGGCGCGTATCCCGTTCTACGCTTCGGTGCTGGCAGACATCGGCGACCACCAATCCCTCGCCGCGAACCTTTCCACCTTCACTTCGCATGTGCGAAACATCTCGCGCATGATTGAGCTCTGCAAAGCGCCGGCGCTCGTGTTGCTCGACGAAGTTGGAACCGGCACTGATCCGGAAGAAGGCTCGGCGCTGGGTGTAGCGGTAGTCGATCACTTTCGCAAACACTTCCGCGCTCACGTGATGGCGACGACGCACTATAGTGGCTTGAAGATGTACGCAGCGAACGAAGCCGGCGTGCTCAACGCGAGTGTGGAGTTTGACGAAAAAACTTTGCAGCCGACTTACCGTTTGATCGTTGGCGTGGCTGGTTCGTCTTCGGGTTTGGAAATCGCGCGACGCTTTGGCATTCCCACGCCCGTCATCGATCTAGCGCTGACGGCTGTCAAGGATTCTTCGCGACAGGCGACCGAGTTTCTGCGACGGATCAAGCGCGAGGCTGAAGCGTCAGAAGCGTTGCGCGCTGCGCTTGAAGAGGAGCGAGCCGCTGTGGCGGAGAAGTTTGCCGCGCTCGACAAGAATGCGGCACGACAAGAGCGCGAGCGTCAGCTCGTGTTTCAACGGACGCTCGAGAAGATTGTCGCTGACTTCGAGAAACGCTCGCGCGAGCTGGTGGCGACGATTCAGGATCGTTCGCAACGTTTGAAAGTTGAACGTGAATCGCAGCGCCGGGTAGCAGAACTCAAGCGCGAAGCGCAACGCGTGGTCGGCGAGGGCGGAAAAAGAGAAGCGCTTGACGAAAACATTTCCAGCAGCGGCCGTGGTGTGCGCATTATGCGCGACGGGTTGGTAGTTAAAAAAGAGAAGGGGTTTGAGGAAGTTTCACCCGAAGAGGAGTTTGCCCCAGTTGCAGGCCGCGAGATTTTGCCGGGCGACACGGTGAAACTTCGCTCGTTTGGCTCGGTGGGGATTGTTGACAGCATCAAGGGAGACGAAGCAGAGGTTCGGGTGAAATCACTGCGCTTCCGAGAGAAGCTGGAAAACCTGGAGCTCGTGAAGCAGGTTGGGGCCGGCAAAAACAAAATGGCGGAAACTGACTCCGGCAAGTTCGGCGCGCTTCGCAAATCGGCCGGCACGGAGGTTCAGCTAAAGCCGGTGCAGGGAAACGGACGTTCCGAAGTTAACGTGATTGGGCAAACGACTGACGAAGCAGTAGATGTGGTTGATAAATTTCTCGACGAAGCGTCGCTTGCGAGTTTGAGCCAGGTGAGGATTGTGCATGGTCACGGCACGGGAGCGCTGCGCAAAGCGATTGCGGAGTTGCTGAAGGATCATCCGCACGTCGCGCGCTTTGCAGCGGCGCCGCAGGATCAGGGCGGATCGGGCGCGACGTTGGTTGAGTTGCGGCAGTAAGGTTCATGGGGTCTGTTGTGCCTGCGCTTGGAAGTTAGAGTAAAATTCCAGTGGCACATACGGTTGAGGTTAGCAATATCATGTCCATGACTCACGCACAGATAATTGAGGAGATCAAGCTTCTATCCGCAGAGGATAAGAAAGTGCTGCTTGATGAGATTTGGCGGATTGTTCGAGAAGAATCACGGCCGGCATTACGCGAGGAGTCGCCAGGAGCACAGCTATACGGAATCGGCAAGCCAGAGTTTGGGAAGCGTGATGAATCCCTAGACTCTGAAGGATCAACTGCACGCCTCTCTCAGCGTCTCTACGGAATCCTCAAATTTGATGGCGAACCGCCGAACGACGAGGAAGTTAAAGACTTAATAGCTGACTACTTAATCAGGAAGTACTCGTAATGCGCGTACTGATTGATACGGATGTGATTCTCGATGTAATCAGTGCGCGTCTACCATTTACCGTAGAAGCCGCACAACTCCTTGACCTGAACGAGCAAGGCGCATTTGAAGCCTTCATTTCTGCGCTCACTCCCTTGAATATTTTCTACATCGCGCGCAAAACAAAAAGCTCGACAGATTTAAGAGAGTCAATAAAAGAACTGCTGCAAGCGGTCCACGTGTGTCCGCTTGATGAGTCGGTTCTGCAGGCCGCTTTCGCAATACCCTTCAGCGATTACGAAGACGCGGTGCAGCATTGCTGTGCTACCGCAGCGGGATTGGAAGCTATTGTGACGCGCAACGTGAGAGACTACAAGAATTCAACAATCCCGGTATTCACTCCTGCCGAGTTTCTCGAAAAACTCAGAGCGCAACCGAGTTAACCCCCCAGTGCGTTACCCACAAACATTTCTTGACGATCTCAAACGCCAGGCGGACATCGTCCGCGTGGTGCAGGACTACGTCCCGCTCAAGAAAAAGGGCGCCAACTGGATGGCCTGCTGTCCGTTTCACAAGGAGAAGACAGCGTCGTTTTCCGTCAGTCCGGCGAAGGAAATTTTTTACTGCTTTGGTTGTCACAAAGGTGGCTCGGTTTTCAATTTCGTGATGGAGATGGAGCGCGTCTCCTTTCCGGAAGCGATCAAGCTGGTCGCCGAGAAATCTGGCGTGCCGTTGCCGAAGTTGATCGACGACAGCCGCTTTGAAGCTAAGCGTCAGTTGTCTGAAGAGGTAATCGAGCTAAACAAATGGGCACTCGAGTGGTGGGAGCAGCAACTCGAAGCGAGCGGCGAGGCACGCATCGCGCGCGATTATCTGATTCGGCGCGAGATTACCGACGAGACTCGCAAAACTTTCCGGCTCGGTTACGCGCCTGATAGCTGGGACGCCCTCTCGATGTACCTGCGACAGAAGGGCGCCAGCCAGGAACAAATCGATCGCAGCGGGCTGGTTGTCAAGAAGGACGACGGCGGGCGTACTTATGATCGGTTCCGTGGTCGGCTGATTTTTCCGGTAATGGATATTCAGGGCAAGCCGATCGCTTTTGGCGGCCGCACGCTCAAAGATGAAGACGCCAAATACATAAATTCGCCGGAGACTGCTGCCTACGTGAAAGGTCGCAATCTTTTTGGTCTCAATCTCACGCGCGACGAAATTCGCCGCTCCGGATTCGTCATTTTAGTCGAGGGGTTTTTGGATCTAATCGTTCCCTATCAGTTCGGCATTGGCAACGTCGCGGCGAGTTTGGGCACGGCGCTCACTCCCGATCAAGCAAGACTCGTAAGCCGGTTTGCCCGCAAAGTAGTGGTCAATTATGATGGCGACAATGCCGGGGTGCAGGCCGCGCAGAAGGCGATTGAGATACTGCTGGCGGAAGATCTGGAAGTAAAAATTCTGGTGCTGCCGGATAATTCCGACCCCGATGAGTTCATCAGGAAGTTTGGCGTTAGTGATTACCAGCGGCTGCGCGGCGAAGCGCAACCCCACATACAATTCGTAATCGATCAAGCGATACGCGATCGCAAGCTCACCAACCCCGCCGACAAGGAAGCTGCGATTGACGAAGTGCTTCCGTATATTCGCGCGGTGCGCAGCCGCATTCAAAAGCGCGAATACTTCGACATCGCCATGGACGCACTCAGAGTCAGCGATCCAGCGTTGCGACGCGAGTTGTGGCATTCGATCAGGCAGGGTGGTCCAAATAAAGCGCGCATGGATGGCGCACCACCATCTACCGTGCAACGCAATCTGGTAAAACCAACTGTCGCCGAAGAGCGCCTGCTGGAGTTGCTGTTGGGAGATGTGGACCTTCGTCCCCACGTGCTGCCGAAACTCGAGCCCGGCGATTACGACGACTTGCCAACGGCGGCAATTTTTCGTGCTCTGGTCGAGGCGGAGCGGGATGGTACGGCGATTGACTTTGATTTTTTGAGTGAGAAAACTGCCGGCGATCCCGTCTCGGAGTTATTGCCCGGGTTAATGATGACCGGGTCGGAGAAATCGGCCGACGAAGAAGCCGAAGGACGGTTGTTAGCCGCCGAGAGATGCCTGAATGCCTTGAGATTGATGCAGATGGATCGGCGCATCAGCGATTTGCGATCCGAAATCGCCGCTGCGGAACGAAACGGAGAGTTGGAACGCTGCGACAAACTGGCGACTGAACAAGTCGAGTTGACGCGCCGCCGCGAAGGGTTGTTGCCAAAGCCGGAAGCCCCGGATTACGGGAATTAGCCTTGCGCGGGTAGTGTCCTATTCTGAACTTCCACTCTCCGCAACTCTGTGTTCTCTGCGTCTCTGCGGTGAACTTTGAGCAAACTACTAACCGCAGAGTCGCCGAGTACGCCGAGATAACGCAGAGAGTTGAGATTAGGATACGACGCTTCGCTCCCAGCCTGGCTTTTCTCACTCCGCGCGTTTAGATTCTGAAATTCACTGGAGCTGTAACAGTTGGCTATCGAAGACAAAGAACGCGACGACGTAATGGAACGACTGCTCGAACTGGGCGGCGATAAGAAATACCTTACCTTTGACGATCTCAACCGCGAACTTCCCGATAACGTAGTCTCTCCAGACGACATCGAAGACGTACTTCAAAAGCTCGAAGGCTCAAACATTCCGGTCGGCGATTCCGATGAGCGTTTGCTGGACCAGGCGGCGGCGGTCGCTACGGAAGAAGAAGATTCGGACGAGGATGTCGAACTCGATCTTTCCGCCGGTGCGCTCGACAAAACGAACGACCCGGTGCGTTTGTATCTGCGCGAGATGGGCGTGGTGCCGCTGCTGACGCGCGAGGGCGAAGTGGCGATTGCCAAGCGCATCGAGCGCGGCCAGCTAAAAACTCAAAAAGCAATTTCGCGTTCACCCATCGCCGTCAGAGAATTGCTGAAAATCGGTGAAGAACTCGAAGCGGGCAGCGCCAATATTCGCGAGACGGTCGTGTTTGCCGAGCAGGCTGAGCTGACCGGAGACGAAGATAAAGATAAGGCCGAAGAGTACCGGGCCTGGACCATCGAAGGCATTGAAAATATTCGCAAACTGTTCAAGCAGGGATTGAAAGATTGGGAAAAACTGCGCGAGGAACAAAAAAACGCTCGCGGAAAAAAGAACACCCGGCTGCTGCGGTTACGACGGAAAGTGGCGCGGCTGCGTTTGGAAATTGCGCAGGAAATCGGCCGGCTGAATGTTACCGAGCGTGCGCGTCAACGTTTGATTAATTCAATACGTGCCGTGCAAAAAGAGGTGCGCGACGCCGAGCGGGAAGTAGACAGCTTAACGGAAAAACTCAGCCGCAAGCGCGTGAGGCTTGAAGATCAGAAAGAATTCAAGCGACGGATTCTGGCGTCGAAAAAACAACTGCTGCAAATCCAGGAAGATCATTTTGTTACTCCGGTCGAAATTAAACGCTCGCTCCAGGCAATCATTGTTGGCGAGCAACAGACCGGACAAGCGAAGCGTGAACTGGTTGAGGCAAATCTCCGGCTGGTTGTTTCGATCGCCAAGAAGTATACGAACCGCGGGTTGCAGTTTCTGGATTTGATTCAGGAAGGCAATATCGGATTGATGAAAGCCGTCGATAAGTTTGAATGGCGGCGTGGTTACAAGTTTTCCACTTACGCGACCTGGTGGATTCGGCAGGCGATCACCCGGGCCATCGCCGATCAGGCGCGCACCATTCGCATTCCGGTCCACATGATTGAAACGATCAATAAACTCATTCGCACTTCTCGTTCGCTCGTGCAGGAGCTTGGCCGCGAGCCTACCAGCGAAGAGATTGCGAGGAAGATGGACATTCCCGTTTCGAAGGTGCGCAAGGTTTTGAAGATTGCCCAGGAACCAATCTCGCTCGAGACCCCCATCGGCGAAGAGGAAGATTCGCACCTTGGCGATTTTATCGAAGACAAGTCGATCCTAAACCCGGCCGATGCCGTGGTCGCGTCCAACTTGCGCGAAATCACAGACGAAGTTCTGGCGACGTTGACGCCGCGCGAAGAGAAAGTGATTAAGATGCGTTTTGGTTTGGGACTTACCGGATCGGAACACACGCTCGAAGAAGTTGGACAACACTTCGCCGTTACCCGCGAACGCATCCGGCAGATCGAGGCGAAGGCGCTGCGCAAACTGCGTCATCCATCCCGATCCCGCAAACTGAAAGCGTTCCTCGAGAACACTCAGCACTAAAGTTTTGGCCGCGGATTAACGCGGATCTAAGCCGATCTGAAATCCATCTGATCTGCGTTAATCTGCGTAAATCCGCGGCCAATTCTTTAGTGGATGGTGAGGAACGTCGAGCTCTTTGCGGTGTAGTCGAATTCGTAGTCATAAACGAAGCCGGGAAACTCGATCGGCTGCGTGAACTGCACCCTTACCTGCATGCGGTTGTCCTGCTGCGTCGGCGTGATGATGGCGTTTTGCGGGATGCCGTACTCGGCGGAGCTTTTAACCAGTTGCTCGCGGACCCAGTCCGGCGATTTGCCGAGAGCCACGGCCGTCTCGACGTCGTGGTCCATCAGATCTTTGAGCTGGTAAGCCCGGTAAGCAACCGGAATGAACTGATACGCGCAGTAAGCGCCGGCAATTATTATCGCCGCGACAATCAGAAACTTTAGTCGCGCTCCGCCCAGTTCAGATTTTCTGGCGATTGTATTCATCGTTCAGATCTTTTTTGCAGCCCCACACGGTGGGGCTTTTTTACAGCCCTCCCTGACGGTCGGGCTTCTGCCGCGCGGGCTGCTGTCCTACCTGACAGGACTTTGCGCAGAGACTCTCGCAACAACGTGGAACTTATTTCTCTCCCGTCGACAATTCGTGGAAGACCGATGCGTTCGAGCAAAACCCACTGAACCTGACCAGCCGAACGTTTCTTGTCGTGTGCGATGGCTTTGATCACGTGGCGCTCGTCGAGATCCGCGGCAGACGGTAATGGTCCACACAAGTCAACCGTCGTCGTCAGCGATTCTAACTCCGTTTCCTTGAGCAGGCCCAGATTTTTTGAGATCTCGCCGGCCGCGAGTATGCCGTGCCCTACCGCTTCGCCGTGGCGAAAGCGTCTGAAGTTGGTAACCAGCTCAAGTGCATGAGCAATGGTATGACCGAAGTTAAGAACTCTTCGCGAACGGCCATCCAGTCTTGCGGGATCTTCTCGTTCGTCTCCGGCAACGATCGACGCTTTGAATGCGCATTGAGCGGCGATCAGCCGCTCGAGTTTCGTGGAGATGGCTAGCGGGCTGTCACCGGTTGTTCTTAGAAAATTCGCCGTGTCGTTGAAAAGCTTGCGACCACTCACCGCGCCCTGCTTGACACATTCGCACCAACCCGCGACGAGTTCGCGCCGAGGCAACGTGGCTAGCGTTTCGACGTCGATAATGACCGCAGCAGGCTGATGAAAGCTGCCGACCAGATTCTTGCCGCCGGACAAATTAACGCCGGTTTTGCCGCCCACCGAAGAATCCACCTGGGCCAGCAGCGTCGTGGGAATTTGGATGTAGCGCAGGCCCCGAAGGTAAATGGCTGCGGCAAAACCGGCAACGTCTCCGACCACGCCGCCGCCCAGTGAAACGACAGTATCGCCGCGCTCAAGCTGAGCTTGGTGAAAGAACTGGAGGGCGTTTTCGACGGTTGCGATCGATTTATAACGCTCGCCATCGCCAATCAGGAGAGTTGAGACGGAGTAGCCGCTCTGCTTCAAACTGTTTATGACAGTGGGGCCGTAGAGCGAGGAAACTTTCTTGTTTGAGACTACTACGATACGCTGCGTCTGTTGGCCCAGGCTAAGGCGCGCAATTGCTCCTGCTTCCGCCAGCAGACCGCGGCCG
>Ga0070669_100001840_pt1 | contig 15304 bp, 11 predicted proteins | sample KBSS53metaG_FD_64680 | JGI IMG/M metagenome (GOLD analysis project Ga0070669, IMG submission 64680) | Switchgrass rhizosphere microbial communities from Kellogg Biological Station, Michigan, USA - KBS S5-3 metaG | ecosystem: Host-associated > Plants > Roots > Rhizosphere > Soil ... | reverse complement strand
CGGATGATCGGCTCCTTGTGGCGCTTGAGCCGGTGCGACGTGAGCGCGTCGAGATCGACGTCCCAGTCGCGCAGGTGGATCGGCCCCCGGGGAATCCGCTGGAGATCCATGAAGTCGGCGATGACGTCATGGATGTTCCACGGGCTGCTCGAGACGTAGAAGATGGGATTGCGACGGCTGCCGTCGCCTCCCTTCTCGAGCGCCTGGTAGAACGCCGCCACGCCGGGAAAGGGCAGCCGCGTGCGCGCGTTGCCGAGCATCACCGTCCGCACGGCCTGCAGGAAGCTCGTGATCCGCGACTGGATCACCGTGTCGTCCAGATCGCTGATCACCCCGAACGTCTCGGCGCCGGTCGCGACGCGGATCGGCGCCTTGCCCGCGATCGCCCGCTCTCCCTCGCGTACGGGTGCCTGCAGCCGCACGTCGGCTTCGCGCCACTGATCGTCACCTTCCAGCTGCGGCGCGAGGTCGAGCCACTCGCGAAAGAACCCTTCCTCGTCGGCCACGACCTCGCGCTCGTGCTCGCCCACGCGCACGTGGACTCGCGCGCGCGGCAGCGGATCGCTGTCGATCCGCTTGTACGTGTTGACGAGGTTGCGCCAGAGCGAGTCGGTCTCCGTCGCCGCGGCGATGTTGCGTGCCTCGATGACGCGGCCGTGCACGAGCACGCGCGACCGGGTGCCGTACCCACGGTACGGCGTGATCTCGTACGGCCGGTCGTCGTCCCCGATGCCGATCGACTTGCCGGCGCGCTCCACCTCGGCGCGCAGCTCGCCGGCGATCCGACCGAGTCGCTCGCGCCAGCCGGGCGACGCGTCGTCGGTCATCGCTACGGCACGAGCGGCTGCGGCGCGACCGCGACGCGCCCGATCATGTTCGCGTCGCCCCCGAACCAGATCTGTCGCGTCGCCTTGTCGAACGTCATGTGGCGGATCGTGTTCGCCTGGTTGGCGGCGATGACGATGTTCTCGGTGAACTTCCGCTGCGCCGGATCGAACGCGACGAGGCGGTTGGGCTGCGGCCCCGTCTCGGCGAGCCAGATCCGCCCGCGGTCGTCCGACGTGACGGCGTACGGCAGCGAGCCCGGACCGCTCGGCAGCGCGTACTCCTCGATCCGACCGGTCTTCGGATCGAGCCGGCCGAGGAATCCGCGCGTGAAGTCGCCGTACCAGATCACGTCGTCCTTCGTGACGGCGATGCGGCGCGGACGGGCGCGGTCGTTCGGCAGCGTGTAGGCCTTGAACTCGCCCGACGCCGGATCGATCGTGCCGATCTTGTTCGTGCCGAACAGGTCGAACCACGGCCGGTTCTTCGAGTCGACGACGATGCCGTACGGGCGCGACCCCGACTCCATCTTCCAGAGCCGGATCTTCCCCGTCGACGTCGTGAGCTTGCCGACCGCCCCCGCCCCCTGCGCGGTGAACCACGCGTCGCCGTTGCCGTCGAACGTCATCGTGTGCGGATCGCGCACGCTCGGATCGGGCATCATGTAGTTCGTCAGCTTGCCCGTCGCCGGATCGAGCCTGACGATGCGCCCGTTCTGGTTGCCGGTGAACCACACCTGCCCCTTCGCGTCGACGACGAGGTTGTGTGGGTGCGTTCCCTTCTCCACCTCGTAGCGCTTGAACTCGCCGGTCTTCGGGTCGAGCCGCGCGACGTAGTTCCCGACCTGACCGACGAACCAGACGTTGCCCTTCTGGTCGGCGAACGGATCGCGCGGACGCGTGCCGTCCCATGGCGTGCTCCAGAGCTTCATCTCGGATGCGGACGCGGCGCGCGACGTCTGCGCGACGGCGGCATGGCCGAGGGCAACGGACAGCGAGAGAGCGAGAGCGATCGTCGACGGACGCATGAGGGCCTCCGAAAGGAGCGCGTTGGGGTTCATCATCACACTACGTCGCCGCCGCGGAAAGTGCTCACGCGCGCAGCGCTCGCGAGGTCCCGGGCACGTGGCCGTGCTCGCCAGGGGGTGAACGCGACGAAGGCGCCGCGCGCGAAGCACGGCGCCGAGAGCTCGTCAGGCGCGGGCGAGCCCGAGCCAGGCGTTACATCGCCCGGATGCCAGCCTCGGCGTAGCGGGGTGGCGACGCGGCCTCGCCAAGCGGCGTCCCCAGGCGGTTCAGGCCGTACGGCGAGGGCGCCCGCGCGCCGCTGCGGACTTCGGGGGTGATCGCGATCCAGAGACCGAGATCCGACCGCAGCGCGTCCGCGATCATGCTGCGTTGCGCCAGAAGCTCGGGCGACGGAACGACGTCGAGATCGGCCCGGTTCGCCAGCACGGGAGTCAGTCGCACCGAGATGCTCGTCACGTGCGGTCGCCCGAGCGTATCGCGCTGGATTCCGCCACTCACCTCGGTGCGCAGGTCGAGCACGTCAGCACCCGCCGCGCGCATCACGACGAGCAGGGTGTCGCCGAGGCACGCCCCCAGCGCGGAGCCGAGCAGGTGCGCGGGCGACGGACCCCATCCTCGTCCGAGCGGCCGTTGCTCGTCCACTCCGAGCAGCGCGACCCCGGGCAGCCGGAAGTCGACGATCTGCTGGAAGTCGGAATACCGATGAATGGCGAGCGAGAAGCCGGAACTTGGCTCGGTGGCGGACCGGGCCGGCGTGCTCGCAGCGGAGGTCGTGGAGCCCGTCGTCATCGTACACCTCGCTGAACAGTCCTTCAGCCTATCGCGCTCGCACGGGGTGGTCTGTCGGGTAATACGCTACGCCCTTGATCCGGATGCGGCCGACCGGAGTGCGCGGTACCTTGTCGAGCACTCATGCCCAGCGAACGGATCAAGGCCGAGCAGAGCCTCACGCCGAGTGGATCTCGCACGGGCATTCTCTCGCCGGCGTCGGATCAGCGCGCGCGCCGGGCGCGCATCGCGATCGGCGTCCTCGCCGCCGGCGTGGCATGGGCGAGCCTGCCCTTCCTCGCCGGATTGCTCGGCGCGGTGGTGCTCGCCGTGCTCCTCGCGCCGCCGTATCGCCGGCTTGCGCCGAGGATCGGCCCGCGCCGTGCCGCGTTGCTGCTGTCGTTCGCGAGCGCGCTGCTGCTCGCGGCGCCGGTCACGCTCGTGCTCGCGTGGGCGATCGGGCAGGCGCCGCACGTGCTGCAGCAGGTGCTCGCCAGCACGGCGTTCGCGCGGCTGGCCGATCTTCGCGTCGGCCCGCTGGACGTCGGCGCTCAGCTCGCGGAGGCCGGACGTGCGGCGGTGGCATGGGGCTCCAGATGGATCGTCGGCGCCGCCGCGGGAGTGACGCGCACGGTGCTGAACCTGCTGCTCGCCGCCGTCGGGTTGTACTACCTCCTTCCCGACGGTCCGGCACTATGGCGGCGCGTGCGCGCTTTCATCCCCTTCTCCTCCGAGGGCGCCGACCACCTCGCCGAGCGATTCACGTCGGTGACCGAAGCGGCGATCATCGGCATCGTCGTGACGGCCATCGCGCAGGGCGTGACGATCGGGCTCGGCGTCTGGATCGTCGGGCTCCCCAACCCTTCCCTGTGGGGAGCGATGACGGCGATCGTGTCCGTCCTGCCGATCCTCGGCAGCGCTCTCGTGTGGGTGCCGGGCGTCGTCGTGCTGCTGCTCGCCGAGCGGCCCGGCGCGGCGCTCGCGCTCGGGCTCATCGGCGGGCTCATCGCGTCCAACGTCGACAACGTGATCCGCCCGGTGATCTATCGCCGCGTATCGGGGCTGCACCCGATGGCCGGCCTGCTCGGCGCGTTCGCCGGCGTCGAGCTGTTCGGGTTGCTCGGCCTCGTGCTCGGCCCTCTCGCGATCGCCTACTGCCTCGAGCTGATCCGCCTGTACGAGATGGAGTACGGCGCGGCACGTTGACGCCGCCCGCTACGAGCCGGTGCGCTTCATCTCCCACGAGCCTTCGGCCTGCACGCGTCCGCCGTTGCGCGTCTGGAACGTGCCCTTGATCTCGTCGCCCCGCACCTGACCGAAGAACGTCGTGTTGACGGTGCACTCGCAGTCGGGCGCGACGTACGGCTCGAGCACGCCGCGCACGCTGTCGGCGCGAACCGCGACGAAGTCGATCCGGAGCTGCTGCGGCGAGCCCACGTGCGCCGCGTGCACGCTCGCAGGATCGGCGGCGCGGATGGTCTGCCCGCGCGGATCGACCATCGCGACGTCGCCATACAGGCTGTCGCTTCCACTCCGCAACGTGAACGACAGCGAGCCGCCACGGCCGCCACCGCCGCCCCAGTACTGACCGCTCCACGTACCGGCCAGCCGCGCGAGCGATGCGGGGTCACCCGCGAGACGCACGGGCCTCTGTGGCGTGGACTGACATCCGGTGACCAGGAAGACGGCGAGCGCGCCGACCAGCGTGCGATGCATGCGAACCTCTCGGGGAACGTGTCTGTGACGATTGCGCGTGAGCGAACGGTCCACGTCGACGCAAAACTCCCGACATCGAAGCCGGACAAGTCATGATGACATTCGGAGCTTCGCGCCAGTAGCGTCCGCAAGTGCCCGTTGCCTGGCACGGAAGATGTCGTGATGCGCCGCGCCCTCTCGATTCCCTGCAACAGACATGTCCGATATCACGCGAGCCGACGAGCCTGTCACGAGTAAATTCGCTTCCGTCGCGCCCGCTGACCTTCCAATTTCTCCGTCGCCTGCGCACGGCGACGTCGAGCGCCTGCTCGAGAGCATCATCGCGCTCGCCGCCGATGCGGTCGTGTCCACCGACGAGTCGCAGCGCATCATCATCTTCAACCCGGCGGCGGAGCGCATCTTCGGCTATCGGCGCGACGAGGTGCTCGGCGAGCCGATCGACGTCCTGCTGCCGCGATCGGCGCGCAACGCGCGCCTCGAGGGGTTCCGCGGCACGACGGCCGACGGCGACAAGTCCGAACACGGCCGGGTCTGGGGCCGCCGCAAGTCCGGCGAGCTGTTCCCCGCCGAGTCGTCGATCGCGAAGGTGACCGTCGGTGGGACGACGTACGTCACCGCGGTGCTGCGCGACGTCGCGCGGGAGCGCCGAGCGGAGAAGGAGCGCTCCGCCCTGCTGGCGCGCACGCGCGCGGCCCGCACCGCGGCCGAAGCCGCCGAGCGCCGGATGGCGTTTCTGGCCGACGTCGGCGAGATCCTGCACTCGTCGCTCGCGATCGAGGAGACGTTCGACGCGCTGCTCCATCTGATCATCCCCGAGCTCGCGTCGTGCTGCGTGGTGGACGTGCTGGACGCCACGGGGCAGGTGCGCCGCGCGCACGTCGTGCATGGCGACCCGGCCAAGCAGGAGCTCGCCGAGCGACTCGGCGCGCATCCGAGACAGCAGTCCCGGTACATCACGCGTCGGGCGATCGAGAGGGGTGAGCCCGAGCTCGTGGCCACGGTGAGCGAGGACTTCCTGCGCTCGATCGCCGAGGACGACGACCACCTGGCGATCCTTCGCGGCCTCGAGCTCGCGTCCCTCCTCATCATGCCACTTCGCGCGCACGGCCGCGTGCTCGGCGCGCTCGCGCTCGCCCGCGGACCGGGCGCCACGCCGTATACGCAGGCGGACCTCCTGCTGGCGCAGGCGCTCGCGCTGCGCGCCGCGTCGGCGCTCGACAACGCGCGCCTGTACGACGAGGCGCGCCGCGCGGTACGCGCACGCGACGACGTGCTCGGCGTGGTGTCGCACGACCTGCGCACACCGCTCAGCGTCATCGGGATGTGCGCCTCGGCGCTCCTCGGGGAGGGATCCGGCGACGAGCGATCGCGCGACCGCGAGACGCTCGAGACGATCCGGAGCTCGGCACACTGGGGGCAGCGGCTCATCCAGGACCTGCTCGACGTGAGCGCGATCAACGCCGGCGGGCTCTCGCTCGCGCGACGGCCGCAGGATCCGCAGGTGCTCGTCCGGCGCGCCATCCTGCTGCACGGTGAGCTCGCCACGGAGCGCCGGATCGATCTCATCGACAGGCTGCCGGACGCGCTTCCTTCCATCGAGGTCGACGGCGACCGCATCGTTCAGGCACTCGGCAACCTGATCGGCAACGCGGTGAAGTTCACACCGTACGGGGGAAGCGTGCGCGTCGGCGCGGTCGACGAAGGCGAGCGTGTGCGCTTCTACGTCGCCGACAGCGGACCGGGCATCCCGAGCGAGGAGGCCCCGCACGTGTTCGACCGCTTCTGGACGGCGTCGCACGACGTGCGCGCGCGCGGCGCCGGCATGGGGCTCGCCATCGTGCGCGGCGTCGTCGAGGCGCATGGAGGCCGGGCGTGGCTGGAGCCGCCGACGCCTGGCCGTGGCGCGACGTTCTGCCTCGCGCTGCCGATCGCGCCGACTCGCGCGGGTTGAGCGTCAGCCACGACGGCGCGGCGGCACGATCAGCACGGAGCGCCGTCCGCTCCGCACGAGCTCCGCGCTGACGCTTCCCACCATCCAGCGGTCCAACTGGCTGTGCTGCACGCTGCCCGCCGTGATGAGATCGCTCCCGATCTCGTCGGCGTATTCGAGCAGCGCCTCCGCCGTGCTCTGGCGCGGTGCGGCGTGCAGCACCAAGTGATCGAATGCTACCCCGTCGTCCTCGAGCTCTCGCGTGAGGTTGTCGAAGCCGGCCTGCACGCCGAGATCGTGGATCCTCGCCTCGCCCTCGTCGGCGAGGAATCCGCTCGACGGATTCACGTATGCGAGCACGACGACGGCACCTTCCTCCACGACGGCATGGCCGGCGCGCAGCGCGGCCAGACTGCCGTCGCTGAAATCGACCGCGGCGAGCACGCGGCGCGGGAGGTAGCTCCATTCGGCGACGACGCCGAGCACCGGGCACGTCGCGACGCGCATGACGTCGAGCGTCGTCTCGTCGTGCACGGCGCGGTCCAGCCGGCCGTGCCGGCGGAGGCCCATGATGATGAGCACCGCGCCCACGTGATAGGCCTCCTGCACGATCGCGGTCGACGGCGTGCCGAGCATGATGCGCACCGGCCAGTCGATCGGTCCGCCCAGCGCGCCCGACAGCTCGGCGCGGACTGCACGCTCCTGCTCGCGGTGCAGCTCCGTGCCACCCAGCGCATCGCCCATCGCGAGCGCGAAGTCGAGCGGGGGCGGCGTCGGCACGGAGCGCGTGTCCACGACGGAGACGACGTGGACGACCGCATGGTGCTGGGTCGCGAGTGCGTAGGCCACGTGCGCGGCGGCCACGGCGCTCGGTGAGCCGTCCGTCGCCAGCAGCACGGCGCGGCCCGCGAGCTCGAGAGGTCGACGGATGAGCGGAGCGCTGCCGGTCTCGTGATCAGACTGGGGGCGCGCCTGACGGGTCGCTTCGGTCATGGTCGACATGGGGACACCTCGTGGGGAATCGTGGTGTGGTCGACCCCAACGTTTAAACGCTCCTCGTCCCTCCGGAGTCAGGTAATCGCGGACGGTAGCGCCGATGTGGAGGAAGAGCTGCCGGCCTCCCTGATCAGCCGGGCTCGTCGAGCAGCCCGGCATCGAGTGCGAGGCGCACGTACTCGGAGCGGTGCGACAACCCCATCTTCTCCTCGATGCGCTGCTTGTACGTGTCGACGGTCTTGGCGGCGATGCCCAGCCGCCGACCGATCTCCGGACCGTTGAAGCCCTTCGCGGTGAGGATCACGACGGTCCGCTCGCGTTCGCTCAGCCGTTCGAGCCGGGCACGGGCATCCGTGCGCTCGGGAGGCGGCGTGAAAGTCGAGTCGGCCAGCGCGCGCGCCACGGCCGGTCGTACGTAGACGTCGCCCGCGGCGACGACGCGAATCGCGTCGGCCAGCTCGCGCTCCGCCGCCCCCTTCGACAGGTAGCCGCGCGCGCCGGCATTCAGCACGGCGAGCAGCTTCTCCTGCTCCTCGTACATCGTCACCATGAGCACACGAACGTCCGGCATCGCCTCGAGGATGCCGCGTGTCGCCGTGAGCCCGTCGCCCGCGGGCATGTCGATGTCCATCACGATCACTTCTGGATGTGCGCGGCTGGCCATCGCCATCGCCATCTGCCCGTCCCCCGCCTCGCCGACGACGACGATGTCGGTGCAGGAGTGCAGCACGGACTTGAAGCCGGCGCGCACCAGCGAGTGGTCGTCCACCAGCATCACCCGAATGGGCTCGATCCGCGCCGGCACGCCCCGGTGCGCATAGGGACGCGATGCGAGGTCGCGGCCGACTTCGGCCAGGGTGCCATGCGGGACGTCCGCCCCGTGATGTCCTTCGCTCATCGATGAAGATCGGCGCTCGTTCACATCGCAGTTCGCGCGATTCACGTCTCGGAATGTACGTGCGTCGCGAATGAAACGTGTCGGGACTTTCTGTCGATCGGAATAGGAAGGTCCCGCCGAGAACGTCATCCCTCGCCTGACGGTGCGCTCGTGCACCAGACGGCATGATCAGAGCATCTCCAGCTCGGAGGCCAATCATGATGGGCACCCTCCCCTCCACCGACACGCCCGCCGTCGCGGTGCGCCCCTCGATCACCACCGCGCCCACACGCGCCACGACGCGGACGAACCCAAACGCCACATCGATGGCCAGCGGGCTCACCATGGCACTGCTCGCCACGGTCGGAATCTGCGGCGTCGTCACGCTCGTCGCGCCGACGGTGCTGCGCGATCCCCCTGGTTACGCGGGGAACGCGCTCGGCACCTTCATCGTGCTCCTCGTCGTCGTACTCCCGGTGGTCGCGATCGCCATGCGCGCCGCGGCGCGCGGGTCGCTCGCCGCGCGTTTCGTGTGGCTCGGCGGCGTCGGATATCTGCTGTACAACGCGATCCTGTCGAGCTTCTCGCTCCAATTCAACGAGCTCTTCCTGCTCTACGTCGCGTCGCTCTCGCTCGCCGTCTGGTCATTCGTCGCGGTGCTCGCCACGATCGATGTCGACGCCTTGCCGGCACGACTCGCGACGCGCTTCCCCGTGCGCCTCGTTGGGGGCTATCTGATCGCGACGGCGCTCGCTTTCGCCGCGCTCTGGCTGGCCGACGTGCTCCCCGCGACGCTGTTCGGCACGCGTCCGCTCTCGCTGCGCGGCACGACGCTCCCCACCAACGCCGTGCAGGTGATCGATTTCGCCTTCACGCTTCCCGTGACCTTCGCGGCGGGCCTCTGGCTCTGGCGCCGCCGGCCGTGGGGGATCCTGCTGTCGGGGACGATGCTCGTCCTGCTGCTCCTCGAGTCGATCAGCATCGCGGTCGACCAGTACGTCGGCCATCGCGCCGACCCGGGTCAGCCCGCCGGCACCGCCGCGCTCTTCGTGGTGCTCACCGTCATCGGCGCGGTGCCGGTCGTCGGGTTCGTCCGCTCCATCGGGTCGAGCTCGGGCGCCTCGCGTGACGGCAGCGTCCCGCCGACCTGACGGCTCGTGCGCAGCGCGTTGAGGATCACCGCCACGTCGATCGCCTCCTGGAGGAGCGCGCCGAGGGGCGGTGGGATGTAGCCCGCCGCGGCGACCAGCATCGCCGCGGCGCTGAGTCCGAGGCCCGTCCAGATGCTCTGCCGCGCGATGCGCACGGTACGCCGGCTGATGCGGATCGCCTCGACGACGCGCGAGAGGTCGTCGTTGAGAATGACGACGTCGGCGGCCTCGGCGGTGATCCCGCCGCCGTGTCCGGCCAGCGCGATCCCCACCGTCGCGGCGCTCAGCGCGGGCGCGTCGTTGGTGCCGTCGCCCACCATCAGCACGCGCTCGCCGTCGCGCACGAGCCCCGCCACCACGTCCACCTTGTCCGAGGGCAGCAGCCCGCCGCGCGCCTCCGTGACGCCGACGCGCATCGCGACCGCGGAGGTGTGCGCCACGGAGTCGCCGGAGAGCAGCACGCACCGCCGCACGCCGGCCTCGCGCAGCGCGGCGAACATCCGCGGAAGCCCGGGACGCAGCTCGTCGGCGAACTCGATCACCCCGGCGAACCTCCCGTCGATCGACACGTGCGCGCGAAGTCCCTCGCGGTCCGGCACGTCGGCGAAGGGCGATCCGTGTGGCGCAGCGACGCACGCCTCCACGTAGCCGCGGGAGCCGACGCAGACGCGCCATCCGCCAACGATTCCCGATACCCCTCGCCCCGGCGATTCGCGCACGTCGGTCGCCGGCACGAGCGTGAGCCCGCGGCGCTCGGCTGCGTCCACCACCGAGCGGGCCAGCGGGTGGCCGCTGCCACGCTCCACCGACGCCGCCAGGCGGAGCACGTCGGCATGGGCGAAGCCCGCAACCGGCATCACGCCGCTCACCATCGGCGAACCCACGGTGAGCGTGCCCGTCTTGTCGAAGACGGCCGCCGTGACACTGGCCAGCTGCTCGAACGCGCCGCCGTGCCTGACGACGATGAGCCGCCGCGCGGCGCGATTCACCCCGCCGATGATCGCGATCGGCGTGGCGAGGATCAGCGGACAGGGCGTCGCGACGACGAGCACGGCGAGCACTCGCTCCACGTCGCCGCTCGCGACCCAGGTCACGGCGCACGCGAGCAGCGTGACCGGCGTGAACCACACAGCGTAGCGGTCCGCGAGCCGCTGCAGCGGCGCCTTCGTGCTCTGCGCCGAGCGCACCAGCTCGACGATGCGCGCGTACTGGCTCGCCCCCGCCGTCGCGGTGGCCCGCAGGACGAGCGGACCGTCGAGGTTGAGGCTGCCACTCGAGAGCGCCGTGCCGATCTTCGCGCGCATCGGCACTGGCTCTCCCGTGAGCCGCGACGCGTCGACGTGCGACGCGCCGACCACGACGACCCCATCACACGGCACCATCTCGCCGGGCCGCACGAGCAGGTGATCGCCGACGGCCACCGCCGCGACGCCGATGTCGTCCGTCGCTCCGCCGACGACGGGCACCTCGCCGCCCGCGAAGCGGTGGGCGATGCGCGGCGCCTCCTCCTCGAGCGCGCGCACCGCCGCCGAGGCGCGGCCTTCGGCGTAGCGCTCCAGCGCTTCGCCGCCCGTCTGCATCAGCACGATGACGAGCCCGGCGAGCGGCTGCAGGAGGATCACCGACGTCGCCACGGCGAGCGTGGCGACGAGGTCCGTCGCGAAGTGGCCCGACGCGAAGCGGCGCAGCGTGCGCCACACGACCGGCGTCCCCGTCACGACGAGCCCGATCATCCACACCGCGTCCGCGTGCGATGCTCCCGACATGAATCGCACGATCCCGCCCACGACGAGGAACGCCAGCGCCAGCCCGGCGAACAGCAGGCTCGCGGACCGCTGGTGCCTGCTCGGCGAATCTCCGTTCGGCGATCGCGCTGGCATCGGGGCCTCCTCGATTCGTGACCACATCGTGACACAGCGTGCGTCCCTACGCGCGCAATGTCGATCGGATGGAAGTCGTACGGCATCGGGGAAGCCGGCGACCGGCGTCGGGAGTTCTACTGCAGCGTCATCGTGTCGGGGATTGCCCTATGTGCGCGGACGAAACACGTCGGCATTGTCCCTACATCGTCGCGTGCATCTCCGCCGAAGCGAGGATATCACCATGTGGTCCACGCTCGCCGTCGCCGATTCCACGAAGTATTCGCCGTCACGCCTCTCCGGCCCCATCGTCGCGTCGGTAGGGGAGGAAGGCAGCAACGTCCTTCGCGCCGCCGCCGCGCTCGCACCCCTCACGAGGGAGCGCGTCCACGTCTTCTCGGTCGTCGAGCCGCTGGCGGCCGAGACCGCCGCCGGCGATCCGGGCGTCATGGCGTCGAGCCTCACGGAAGTCCTCGAAGTGCGCAGGGTGTCGCGCGCTGAGCAGCTGAGCGCCCGGCTCGCCGAAGTCCGCGCCGCCGAGCGCCGCTGGCAGCTCGAGGTGGAGCACGGCGAGCCGGCGAATGCGCTGCTGGAGCGCACGCGCGAGCTGGGCGCAGCGCTGATCGTGATCGGCATGGGTCGCCAACGGCCCGAGGGCGCCCCAGGCGGCGACGAGATGGCGCTGCGCGTCGCCCGCCGCGCGAGCTGTCCCGTGCTCGCCGTCGGGGGACGCCTCGAGCAGCGGCCGCGGGAGATCGTCGTCGCGACGGACTTCAGCGCGCAGAGCATGCATGCCGCGCGGGCCGCGCTGCCGTTGCTCGACCGCGGCGCCACGCTGCACGTCGTGCACGTGTGGCAGCCGCGCGGTGCGTCCGATCCGTCGGTCGCGAAGGTGGAGGAGATGTACGCGCGATCGATCACGGCTCGCCTCGTCCGGTTCGTCGCCGACCTTCGCACACCACCCGGTGTGCTGGTCCGCATGGCGGTGTGCGAGGGCCGGTGCGCGAGCGAGATCATCGCGTATGCGCGCAGACACGGCGCCGACCTGATCGTCACTGCACGCCAGGGGGTCAACGCGATCACGCGCTTCTTCGTCGGCAGCGTCACCACGTCGCTCCTGCGCGGCGCGAGCTGCAGCGTGCTCGTCGCGCCGGAGCAACAGCTCGACGCGGTGCCGAGCGCGCCCTGACCTCGGTACGCGACGCGCCGCGTGCTGGCGCGGGCGTGACCCGGATGCTTCCATTCGCCGGTTCACGCAACCGCGCCGATGATGCCGAGTCCCTCCACTGAGCCGCACAACACAGCTCCGCCCTCTCCCGAGATGGCGGACGACCGCTGGCACGCGCGACCCGCCGGTGCGGTCATCGCCTCACTCGGCACCGACGGCGCGCGCGGGCTCGCCGACGTCGAGGCGCGACGCCGTCTGGCGCGCGACGGGCCGAACGAGCTGGCCGCCGAGCCGCCGATCCCCGGCTGGCGGCGGTTCCTCGGACAGTTCCAGAGCGTGCTCGTCCTGCTGCTCCTCGCGGCCACGGCGATCTCTCTGTCGCTCTGGTTCGTCGAGCGAGACACCGCGCTCCCCTACGACGCGATCGCGATCCTCGCGATCGTGCTCCTCAACGCGACGCTCGGCTACGTGCAGGAGGCTCGCGCGGAGCAGGCCGTCGCCGCGCTGCGCTCGATCTCCGCCGCGGAAGCGACGGTGATCCGCGACGGCGAGCGCCGCCGCATCGCGGCCCGGGAGGTCGTCGCCGGCGATCTCGTGCTGCTCGAGGAAGGCGACACGATCCCCGCCGATGCGCGCATCCTCGAATCCACGGCGCTGCAGTCGGCGGAGGCGGCCCTCACCGGGGAGAGCCTCCCGGTCGACAAGGGCACCGACGCCGTCGACGCCGACGCGGCGCTCGGCGACCGCACGGACATGGTGTTCAGCGGCACGACGATCACGTACGGCCGCGGACGCGGCGTCGTCGTCGCCACGGGGATGCGCACCGAGATGGGGCGCGTCGCGGGCATGCTCGGATCCACCGTCACCGAGACCACGCCGCTGCAGCGCGAGCTGGATCACGTCGGCAAGGTGCTCGGCATGGTCGTCGTGGTCATCGCCATCGCGATGATCGCCGCGATCGTGCTGGTGCATCACGTGCGCGGCGTCTCCGCGCTCGTCGAGGTTCTGCTGCTCGGCGTCGCGCTGGCCGTCGCCGCGGTGCCGGAAGGGCTTCCGACCATCGTCACCGCGGTGCTCGCGGTGGGCGTGCGTCGCATGGCGCGGCGCAACGCGATCGTGCGCCGGCTCTCGGCGGTCGAGACGCTCGGCTCCGCCACGGTGATCGCATCCGACAAGACGGGCACGCTCACGCGCAACGAGATGACCGTGCGTGCCATCGTCACCGCGAGCGGCCGCGTGCGCTTCGCCGGTTCCGGGTACGAGCCCGAGGGCGAGGTCGCGGCCGAAGGCGCGCCGCTCGAGGGGACCCTCGCCACGGAGCTCGAGCGCACGCTCAGGGCGGCCACCCTCGCCAACAACGCGACGCTTCAGCAGCGCGACGGCCGCTGGAGCGTCCAGGGCGATCCCACCGAGGGCGCACTCATCGTCGCGGCGCGCAAGGCCGGCCTCGACGGCGGCGAGCTGGTCGCGCGCTGGCCGCGCATCGGCGAGCTTCCGTTCTCGTCCGAGCGCAAGCTCATGAGCACGGTGCACGAGGACCGCGAGCGGGACTCGCAGCGCGTGCTGTGCGCCAAGGGCGCGCCCGACGTGCTGCTGCCACGCTGCTCGCACGAGCTCGTCGGGGGCGAGCCGGTCGAGCTCGTGCCGGCGCGCCGCGAGGCGCTCGCGCGCGACAACGAGACGCTCGCCGACGAGGCGCTTCGCACCCTCGCCACGGCCTATCGCCACCTCGACGCGAACACGCCGCACGGCACGGGGGACGCACGCCACGGCGTCGACGAGTCGATCGAGCAGGGGCTCGTCTTCCTCGGTCTCATCGGGATGATCGACCCTCCGCGCGCCGAGGCGCGCGACGCCGTGCAGCGCGCGCGCGACGCCGGCATTCGACCGATCCTCATCACGGGCGATCATCCCCGCACCGCCGCCGTCATCGCCGCCGAGCTCGGGATCAGCAGCGACCGCCGCGCGATGACCGGGAAGGAGCTGACCGCGCTCTCCGACGAGGAGCTGGCGAGGACGGTCGCGGAGGTGTCGGTGTTCGCTCGCGTCGATCCGTCGCACAAGCTGCGCATCGTCCACGCGCTGCAGCGGAACGGCGACGTGGTCGCGATGACGGGTGACGGCGTGAACGACGCGCCGGCCCTGCGCGCCGCCGACATCGGCATCGCGATGGGGATCACCGGCACCGACGTCTCCCGGGAGGCGGCGGACATGGTCCTCGCCGACGACGATTTCGCGACGATCGTCGCCGCCGTCGAGGAAGGGCGCGGCGTCTACGCGAACATCCGTCGCTTCCTGCGCTTTCTGCTCGCCGGCAACCTCGGCGAGGTGATCACCATGTTCCTCGGCGTGCTGCTCGCGGCGCGCCTGGGGTTGCGCGGCGAGCGCGGCGAGCTGCTTCTGCCCCTGCTGGCGACGCAGATCCTCTGGATCAATCTCGTCACCGACGGCGCGCCGGCGCTCGCGCTCGGCCTCGACCCGGCGGAGCGTGGGCTGATGCGGCGCGGCCCACGACGGCGCGGCGAGGGTGTGCTGACACCTCGCATGTGGCGCGAGATCGTGACGTCGGGGCTCGTCATGGCGATCGGGACGCTGTGGCTGCTCGACGCATCGCTCCCCGGCGGTTTCGTCGCCGGCACGGGGACGATCGAGCATGCGCGCGCGATGACGTTCACGACGCTCGTGCTCGCCCAGCTGTTCAACGCGTTCAACGCGCGCTCCCCACTGCGCAGCGCGTTCTCCGATCTCGGGAGCGCGCACTGGACCGCCGCCGCGACGGCGTTCTCGCTCGTGCTTCAGATCGCCGTCATCTACCTGCCCCCGCTGCAGCGCGCGTTCGGCGCGACGGGATTGAGCGGCGCGGACTGGTTCCGTTGCGTCGCGGTGGCGAGTGCGGTGCTGTGGGAGCGCGAGCTGGTCAAGCTCGTGACGAGGACGCGAATCGCACGCGCCGCGTCGCCACGTCGGGATCGGTGAACGCGAGCAG
>Ga0070669_100001839_pt1 | contig 15305 bp, 15 predicted proteins | sample KBSS53metaG_FD_64680 | JGI IMG/M metagenome (GOLD analysis project Ga0070669, IMG submission 64680) | Switchgrass rhizosphere microbial communities from Kellogg Biological Station, Michigan, USA - KBS S5-3 metaG | ecosystem: Host-associated > Plants > Roots > Rhizosphere > Soil ... | reverse complement strand
CGCGAGACGATCACACCTGCCAGGCGATGTTCCAAGCCCTTGCTCTTGCGAGCATCGGTTCAAGGAAATATAAAGTTCACGCGAGCGCAACGGACGAATTCATCATACCGCGCGCTTCGCCGTTCGGGCGTGATTTAGAGCAGTTGTCCGTCGACGTTGAGGGCCATGTCGATGCGGCGAACGAGATCGTCGAGGTCGACCGGGCCGGCACGATTCGTGCCCTCGTGCGCCGTCGCGGCCGGCACCGGCGCGGGCCGTTCGGCGAGCGCGAACGCGAGGTTGAGCGCAGCGAGCACGGCGATGCGTTCGCGCGCCTTGACCTTGCCGCCGTCGCGGATCGCGCTCATCTCGCGATCGACATCGGCGACCGCTTCGAGGAGTGAGCTCTCGCCGCCGTCGGGGCAGCCAAGGATGTAGCTCTGGCCGAGGATCGTCACTTCGACCTGCTTCATCCGACGCTCCGCAGCGGCTCGCCGTCGTTGCCGTCGATCGCGCCGCTGGCGCCGGCCGCCGGCTCGCTCGGCAACCGTTGCAGCAGGCCGTCGATCCGGCTGCGCGCCGCGTTCAGACGCGAGCGCAAGTTGTCGCGCTCGTGCGTCACGGCCGCGAGCTGAGTCGCCAGCAGCGCGTTGGTGCGCTGCAGTTCGTCGTGTCGAAGAAGCAGGCGCTCGACCCGGTCTGCAAGTTCCTCGATCGTGGCCATGACGCTCCGGCAAGGGGAGTGAGTTGGCGAATTGTAGGGGTCGCTTTCGCACCGACCGCGTTGCTTAGAATCAATGCGTTGGTGCCCGTGAAGGTGTTCATGCCTTCACAGTTAAACGGGAAGCGAGCGCCGGACAGATCGAACGATCTGCCCGGCCAAACCGCGCTGCCCCCGCAACGGTACGGCGGACGACGAGGCCCTCCCGGCTCGTCAGCGTCGGCGCTCACACCACTGAAGGCACGAGCCTTCGGGAAGGTCGCCGACGTCGCTCCGTCAGCCCGGATACCGGCCAGCAAGCGGGCCGAGCCTCGTGCTCGGCCCATGTCGCAGCGACCGCGGGGAAGCGGCTGCCTGCCTCTTGCGGGAATCTTCATCATGATCTGCCATCTCGAGGCGCCGCGCCCTTCGCGGCAAAGCCCCGGGCGAGTCGCGCTCGCCTTTCGTTTCGGTCTTCCGCTCTTCCTTTCGATTCCGATCGACGCCGCCTTCGCAGCCGATCCTGCCCTGGACCCGGTCGTCATCACCGCCAGGCGCGAGCCGGAAGCGATCGGCCGCTCCACCTCGGACATCGTCGTCATCGACGCAGAAGCGATCCGCAACACGCGCGCGGATTCGGTCGAGGACCTGATCCGGCGCGCCGCCGGCATGCAGCTCGCCCGCAACGGCGGCCCCGGCCAGAGCTCGGGCTACTTCATTCGCGGTGCCAACACCAATAGCACGGTCGTCCTGATCGACGGCGTTCGCGTCGGCTCGGCGACGCTCGGCCAGGCCGAGTTCGAAGCGCTGAGCCTGGCGCAGGTCGACCGCATCGAGGTCCTGCGCGGCCCGACGTCGAGCCTGTACGGCGCCGATGCCGTCGGCGGCGTCGTCCAGATCTTCACCCGTCGCGGCGAGGGCGCGCCCAGGGGGAACGCCACGGCCGAGCTCGGCGGCTACCACTCGTACCGCGGCGACGTCGGCGCGGCCGGGTCGTCGGGCCCGTGGGACTACGCGCTGTCGCTCGGCCACGAGCAGAGCCGCGGCGTCTCGGCGATCGCGCCCGGCGACCAGTTCGGCCAGTTCAACCCCGACAGCGACGGCTTCAAGCGCGATTCGGGATCGCTGCAGCTCGGCTTCACGCCGGCGCCGGGCCACCGCATCGGCGTGCGCTTTCTCGAGACCCGGCTGAACGCGCAGTTCGACAGCACGGAGCCGCCCTTCTTCGACGACCCCTCGCCCGACTTTCGCAATCACCTGATCACGCGCGTCGCGGCGCTCGACTACCGAGGCAAGCCGACCAGCGCATGGACCACGACGCTCCAACTCTCGAGCGCGGTCGACGACTTGACCAGCGGCGGCAACATCCAGAACCGCTTCGTCACCCGGCGCGAGCAGGCGACCTGGCAAAACGCGCTCGACGTCGGCGCCGGTCAGCAACTGATGCTGGCCTACGAGCACGTCGACGAGCGCGCCACCGCAGACGCTTTCCCGTCCGAGCAGGTGCGACGCAACGATGCCGGCGTGCTCGGATACTCCGGCACGTTTGGCGCCCACACGCTGCAAGCCGACGTCCGTCGCGACGTCAACTCGGCGTATGGCGGCAACACCACGGGCCGCGTCGGCTACGCGTTCGCCCTCGGCGCCGGCGTCAAGCTGCGCGCGCTGGCGGGGACAACCTTTCGAGCGCCGACTTTCAACGACCTCGCCTTCCCAGGCTTCGGCGTGCCGACCATCCAGCCCGAGCGCGGCCGCAGCGTCGAGGCCGGCGCAAGCTGGCAAGGCGACGCGGCGAGCGTGTCGGCGACGCTCTACCGCAATGACGTTCGCGACCTGATCGTCTTCGAGCCCGACAGCAGCTTCTGCCCGCCCGATCCGGCCTATCAGTTCGGCTGCGCCGCCAACCGGCAACGCGCTCGGCTGCAGGGCGCGACGCTGGCGGCGAGCGGCCGCTGGCGCGCGCTCGATCTGCGTGTGAACGTCGATGTCCTCGATGCCACCGACCGCGACACCGGCACGCGCCTGCCGCGGCGCGCCGCGCATCAGGAAAGCGTCGCTGCCGACTACATCGACGGTGCCTGGCGATTCGGCGCCTCGGCCCTGTTCGTCGGCTCGCGTCCCGACAACGGCGTCGTCCTCGGCGGCTACGGCATTCTCGACTTGCGCCTCGCCTGGCGACCGCGCGCCGAGTGGCAGGTCGAAGCGCGGCTTGCGAACGCGCTCGATCGCACCGTCGAGCCGGTGCGCGACTACCGCGGTCTCGGCCGCCAGGGCTGGATCGGCGTCCGCTATGCGTCGACCGGCCTCTGAGCGGGCAAGCGCCGCGACGAATCCGCGTCCGAGCCCAGCGTGCCGCGCGATGCGAGCGATGATCCGCGCCTGATGACTACCAGCCTGCGCGCCATCGTCCTCGCCGTCGCCGCCGCGCTGCTCGCGTGCATCGTCGGCGTTCTCGCCGGCTCGGCGGGGTTCGGCGTCGCGTCGCCCGACATCATGACGTCGATCCGCGTGCCGCGCGTCCTCGCCGGCTTCGGCGCCGGCGCGGCGCTCGCCGTGTCGGGCGCGCTGATGCAGCTGCTGACGCGCAATGCGCTCGCCGATCCTTACGTCCTCGGTGTCGCCGGCGGTGCGTCGGTCGGCGCGCTCGGCGCGATGCTCGTCGCTGCCGCGACCGGCGTGCAGCTCTCGGAATGGGGCGTCGCCGGCGGCGCCGCGATCGGCGCTGCTGCTGCGTCGGCCTTGCTGTTCGGCCTGCTCTGGCGTCGCCTCGCCAGCACCGCGACGTCGGCGGGCGGCGACGGCGCGGCCGCGCTGTTGCTGGTCGGCGTGATGATCGGCTCGGGCTGCTCGGCGCTCGTCGCGCTCATCCTCACTCTCGCTGACGAAGGCCAGCTGCGCGGCATGGTGTTCTGGCTGCTCGGCGACCTCAATGGCGCGACCCATTGGGAGATCGTCTGGATCGCGCTCGCGGTCGCCCTCGCCGTCGTTTGGCCGACGGCGCGCCAGCTCGATTGGCTGGCGCGCGGCGATGCCTGGGCGGCGACGCTCGGTGTCCCGGTCGGCCGGCGTCGCCGCGTCGTCCTGCTCGCCGCTGCGCTCGCCACCGGTGCGGCCGTCGCGACGGCCGGAGCGATCGGCTTCGTCGGCCTCGTCGTTCCGCACGCGCTCCGTCGCCTCGGCGTTCGCGCCGCGCCGCTGCTGTTGCCGGCGAGCGCGATCGCCGGCGGCGCGTTCGTCGTCGCCGTCGACGCGGTCGCGCGGACGATCGTCGCGCCGCTGCAATTGCCGGTCGGCGTGCTCGCCGCCGCGATCGGGGTTCCGGCCTTCATCGCCATGCTGCTCGCGCGGCCCGGGCGCGGCCGATGAGCGACGCTGCCGCCTTGCCGGAGGTCGACGCGAAGGCGACGCGCGCGGCAGCTGCCGTCCTGCTCGAAGCGAGCGCGCTCTCGCTGCGCGCCGGCGGCGCAGCGCGCAACCGACTGCTCTTCGCAAACCTCGACCTGCGCGTCGCCGCCGGTGAGCGCTGGGTCGTCGTCGGGCCCAACGGCGCCGGGAAGTCGTCGCTCCTCGCGGCGCTCGCCGGCATCTTTCCCGTCGCCGCCGGGTCGGTCCGCATCGACGGCGTCGAGCTCGCCGACTGGGCGCCGTCGGCGCTCGCAGAGCGACGCGCCTGGAGCCCGCAGTTCTGGTCCGATCCCTTTCCGGCGACGGTGCGCGAGACCGCAGCGCTCGCGCATCGGCGCGAGGCCGGTTTCCGCGTCGCCCTCGACCGGCACATCGATCCCGACGTCGAGCGCGTCCTCGCCCGCCTGCTCCTCGCCGAGCTCGCCGACAGCGACGTGCAGACGCTCTCGGGCGGCGAGCGCCAACGCGTCGCGCTGGCGACGGCGCTGCTCCAGGACGCGCCGCTGCTGCTCCTCGACGAGCCGGCGTCGCACCTCGACCTCGCCCACGAGCGCCTGCTGGTCGAGCTGCTGCTCGCCCATGCCGAAGGAGAAGGCGCCGTCGTCGCCAGCCTCCACGACCTCGACCTCGCGTGGGACCTCGCCAGCCACGTCGTCCTCATCGACGGTCGCGGCGGCGTCGTCGCCGGCGCGCGCGACGACGTCCTCGTTGCCGATCGGCTCGGCGCGGTGTTCGGCGTCGCGATCCATGCGATCGAGGTGGCCGGTGCGCGTCGCTTCGTCGTCGGGCCGAACCCGACCGAGCGAGGCGCGCGATGACGGGCGCCGTATCGCGACGATCCCGTCGCTGCGACGCTCCTTCATCGCGACGGGCATGGTGCCGTCTGTTGCCGGCGCGTCGGTCGGTGTGCCGCTCCGCGTCCCTCGCTGCTGCGTGTGTCGCCGCGTTGACCGGCGCTGCCGGCGCCAGCGCGCTGGCCGTCGTCGACGACGCCGGCCATGCGTTCGTCTTCGAGCGGCCGCCTCGGCGCATCATCACGCTCGCGCCGAGCCTGACCGAGCTCGTCTTCGCGTCCGGCGGCGGCGCGTCGCTGGTCGGCACTTCGGCGCTGAGCGACTATCCCCCGGCAGCGCGAACGATCGCCCGGATCGGCGACGCCGGCCGGCTCGACGTCGAGCGGGTCATCGCGCTGAAGCCCGACCTCGTCCTGATCTGGCAACGCGGCAACACCAGCCGCCAGCTCGAGCAGCTCGAAGCCGCCGGCATCCGCCTGTTCCAGCTCGAGCCGCGCCGGCTCGTCGACGTCGCTCGCGCGATCGAGCGGCTCGGTGCGTTGCTCGGTCACGAGGCCGAAGCGAACCGACGCGCGAGCGAGATGCGCGCTGCGCTCGATCGATTGCGCGCCGCGCACGCCGGCGCAGCGCCGGTCAGCGTCTTCTATCAGGTCTGGCGCCAGCCGCTCATGACGGTCAACGGCAAGCATCTGATCGACGACATCCTCACCCTCTGCGGCGGCCGGAACGTGTTCGCGGGCCTGACGCCCCTGGTCCCGATCATCTCGACCGAGGCCGTCGTCGGCGTCGATCCGGAAGCGATGCTGACCGCGAGCGAGTCCGCGAGCCCCGAGCCGTGGCGGCGCGATCCGGGCAACCCGAGCTTTGCCGCGTGGCATCGCCACCGCAGCCTCACGGCGGTGCGACGTTCCTGGCTCTACGCGTTGAACGGCGACAACATCAGCCGCCAGGGCCCGCGGGTCGTCGACGGCGCCGCAGCGGTGTGCGCGGTGCTCGACCAGGTCCGCGCCGAGCGCGCGACGCGCTAACGGCCGCTTGTCAGGCGGCGCTCGCGCCCGGGGTCGCGGCGCGCTTCAATGCCGGCGGCCCGGAGTCGCACCAGCGAACGACGGCGCACACCTCGCACAGCGGCCGCTTCGCCTGGCAGACGTAGCGGCCATGCAGGATCAGCCAGTGGTGCGCGTTGGGCAGGAACGCCTCGGGCACGCGCTCGAGCAGGCGAAGCTCGACCTCGATCGGCGTCTTGCCGATTGCCAGGCCAGTGCGGTTGGCGACTCGAAAGACGTGCGTGTCGACGGCGAGCGTCGGGTCGCCGAAGGCGTTGTTGAGGATCACGTTGGCGGTCTTGCGGCCGACGCCGGGAAGCGCTTCGAGCGCTTCGCGGGTCCTCGGCACCTGGCCGCGGTACTGATCGACGAGGATCCGGCAAGTCGCGTGCAGGTTCTTCGCCTTGGTGCGGAACAGCCCGATCGTGCGGATCGCGTCTTCGAGCGCCGGCAGGCCGAGGGCGAGCATCTTCGCCGGTGTCGGCGCCTGCGCGAACAAGGCGCGCGTCGCCTTGTTGACGCCGCGATCGGTTGCCTGGGCCGACAGCAACACGGCGGCGAGCAGCTCGAAGACGCTGGCGTAGTCGAGCTCGGTCGAAGGCTCCGGATTGGCGTCGCGCAGGGTCGCGAAGAACGGCTCGATGTCGGTGCGCTTCATCAAGCGTCGCTCCGATGCGGCGCCGCGGCGGTCGGGTCGGTCACCGCGACGCTCGTGCCTCGCGGGCACGGGCGAGCACGGCGGCGATGGTCTCCTCGCGCGCAGGTGGAGCAGCCGTGGTGCCGGGCGCTGCGTCCGCGCCCGTGCCGAGACGCGCCGCGTGACGCCCGTAGCGGTCTCGCGCCTGCTCGGCGCGCGCAGGATCCCAGGCCTCCCAGCCGGTGCGGTCGCCGCTGGCGCCGATCATCGCGATGCAGTCGACCGGGCACACCGGCACGCACAGCTCGCAGCCGGTGCAGAGCTCGTCGATGACGACGTGCATCCGCTTCGCCGCGCCGACGATCGCATCGACCGGGCATGCCTTCAGGCACAGCGCGCAGCCGATGCACCACGCCTCGTCGACCCGCGCCAGCGCGCGCGGCGCTTCCGTGCCGCAACTCGGGTCGAGGAGCAGGGCGGGCTTGCCGGTGAGGCGAGCCAGGCGATCGATGCCTGCCGCGCCGCCAGGCGGGCAGCGGTTGACCGGGGCGTCCTCGGCGGCGATCGCTTCGGCGTAGCCGCGGCAGTCGTCGTAGCCGCAGCGGCGGCACTGCGTCTGCGGCAGCAGCGCGAGCACCGCCTCGACGGTCGTGCCGCCCATGGCGGCGCTCAGGCGCTGACGGCGCGGCGCTTGGCGCGCGCGGGCGCGCGCTTCTTCGCCGTGCCCTCGGCAGGACCCTGGTGCGCCGCGATGAAATCGCGCACCTTGGGATAGACCTTCTCGCGCCAGCGCCGTCCCGAGAAGATGCCGTAATGGCCGGCGCCGGCCACGTCGTAGTGGAAGCGCCGGCTGGCCGGAACGCCGGTGCACAGGGCGTGCGCCGCCTTGGTCTGGCCGGCCCCCGAGATGTCGTCGAGCTCGCCTTCGATCGTCAGCAGTGCGGTCGTCCGGATGTCGTCGGGCCGGACGAGTTCGCCGCCGATCTTCCAGGTGCCGTTGACGAGCGCGAAGTCCTGGAACACGGTCTTGATCGTGTCGAGGTAGTACTCGGCCGGCATGTCGAGGACGGCGTTGTATTCGTCGTAGAAGTCGCGGTGGAAGTCAGCCGCGTCGCCGTCGCCGCGGACGAGATCGAGGAAGTGGTCGTAGTGCGACTTCAGGTGGCGGTCCGGGTTCATGGCGATGAAGCCGGCGTGCTGCAGGAAGCCGGGATAGACGCGTCGGCCGGCACCCGGGTAGTTCACCGGAACGCGGTGGATCACGTGGTTCTCGAACCAGGTCAGGCTCTTGTTGGTCGCCAGGTTGTTGACCGCGGTCGGGCTCTTGCGGGCGTCGATGGGACCGCCCATCATCGTCATCGTGCGCGGCGTCACCTCGCCGGCGCTCGCCATGAGCGAGATCGCCGCCAGCACCGGGACCGTCGGCTGGCAGACCGAGATCACGTTCACCTCGGGGCCGATGTAGCGGATGAACTCCTGGACGTACGCCACGTAGTCGTCGAGGTGGAACGGTCCCTTGTCCTGGGGCACCATGCGCGCGTCGGTCCAGTCGGTCATGAAGACCTTGTGGCTCTTGAGCAGCTCGCGAACCGTCTCGCGCAGCAGCGTCGAGTGGTGCCCCGAGAGCGGCGCGATGACCAGCACCGTCGGTTGCTTCTTCAGCCGTTGCAGCGTCGGCAGGTCGTCGGTGAAGCGCTTGAAGCGGAGCAGCCGGCAGAAGGGCTTCTCGATCGCGACCCGTTCGTGCACGGCGACTGCGGTGCCGTGGACGTCGATCGAGCGGATGTCGAACTCGGGCTTCTCGTAGTCCTTGGCGAGCCGGTGCATCAGCTCGAGCCCGGCCGAGACGCGGTGCGCGTTCGGCGTGTGCGCGAAGAGTGAGAGCGGGTGGTTGTAGAGCTTGGACGAGGCGCTGGCGAATTCGGAGAACGGGCTCAGGAGAGCCCGGTTCGCTTCGTACCATTCATAGAGCATCATGCGGAGGCCTTCTCGGTGACTTGGGCGATTGCCGCGACGACGACGTCGAGGTTGCGATCGTTGAGGGCAGCCACGCAGACGCGGCCGGAATCGACGCCGTAGACGCCGAAATCGCTGCGCAGCCGCTGCATCTGCGCCTTGCTGAGCCCGGTGTAGCTGAACATGCCGCGCTGGCGCGTGATGAAGTCGGTGTCGATGGCGGCGCCGGCGGCCACCAGGCGGCGCTGCAGCTCGACGCGCATGCGCTTGATGCGCTCGCGCATGCCGGCCAGCTCGTCCTCCCACATCGCTCGCAGCGCCGGTGTCGACAGCACCGTCGTGATCGCTGCCGCGCCGTGCGTCGGCGGGTTCGAGTAGTTGGTACGGATCACGCGCTTGAGCTGGCTCAGGACGCGCGTCGCCGCGTCCTTGCTCGCGCACACGACCGACAGGGCCCCGGCGCGCTCGCCGTAGAGCGAGAAGCTCTTCGAGTAGCTGGTCGCTACGAAGAAGTCGAGGCCGGCGTCGAGGCAGAGCTCGACCGCGCGCGCATCGTCGGCGAGCCCGGAGCCGAAGCCTTGGTAGGCCATGTCGAGGAACGGGACGAGCCGGCGCGAGGCGAGCAGCTCGACGACCTGGGGCCACTGCTCGGCGCTCAGGTCGCAGCCGGTCGGGTTGTGGCAGCAGGCGTGCAGGACGACGATCGTTCCGGGCGCGGCGGCGGCCAGCGCCGACCGCATCGCCTCGAACTGGACGCCCTTCGTGCTCGGGTCGTAGTAAGGATACGTGCCGACCTCGAAGCCGGCGCCTTCGAACAGGGCGCGGTGGTTTTCCCAGCTCGGCTCGCTGATCAGGACGCGCGCCGCCGTGCTCAGGCGCCGCAGCAGGTCGGCGCCGACCTTGAGCGCGCCGGTGCCGCCGACCGCCTGGACGGTCGCGATCCGGCCCTCACGGCGCGCCGCGGCGTCGCCGAAGACGAGCGCCTGGGTTGCGGCGTCGTAGGCGGCGATGCCGTCGATCGGCAGGTAGCCGCGCGCCTGCGGGGCCTCCATCATCATCTTCTCGGCCTCGCGAACGCAGCGGAGCAAGGGCAGCTTGCCGTTTTCGTCGTAGTAGACGCCGACGCCGAGGTTCACCTTGGCCGGGTTCGGGTCGGCGGCGAATTGTTCGTTCAGGCCCAGGATCGGGTCGCGGGGCGCCATCTCGACGGCGTCGAAGAGCGAAGACATGAAAAGGGTTCCTCAGAGGTGCCGCAGCCTTGGAAAACGCGCGTCGGGCGCCATCTGCCGACATTGGCTCGCGCGCCCTGTGCGGGCCCGCGGGACGGCTGGATTGCGGTACTCTGATCGGTTTCGCGCCGTCGCGAGCCAACCCCGAATCTTATCTGCCATGACACCGATGATCGAAGCCGCGGGCGTCGAATCTCCCGCCGAAACAACGGAAGGTGAACTCGTCACGTATCCGGGCTCCCCGTTCCAGCTCTTTCGGCCCTATGCGCCCGCCGGAGACCAGCCGGCCGCGATCGACGGCCTCGTCGAGGGCATCCGCGACGGCCTCGCCTACCAGACGCTGCTCGGCGTCACCGGCTCCGGCAAAACCTTCACGATGGCCAACGTGATCGCTCAGATCGGCCGCCCGGCGATCGTCTTTGCGCCCAACAAGACGCTGGCCGCCCAGCTCTACAGCGAGTTCCGCGAGTTCTTCCCGAAGAATGCGGTCGAGTACTTCGTCAGCTACTACGACTACTACCAGCCGGAAGCGTACGTCCCGCAGCGCGACCTCTTCATCGAGAAGGACAGCGCGATCAACGAGCACATCGAGCAGATGCGCCTGTCGGCGACCAAGAGCGTGCTCGAGCGGCGCGACGTCGTCATCGTCGCCTCGGTGAGTGCGATCTACGGCATCGGCGCGCCCGAGGACTACACCGAGATGCGGATGATCATGCGCGTCGGCGACAAGCTCGGCCAGCGCGACGCCATCGCCCACCTGATCCGGATGCAGTACTCGCGCAACGAGTCCGACTTCTCGCGCGGCACCTTCCGCGTCCGCGGCGACACCATCGACGTCTTTCCGGCCGAGCACAGCGAGCTGGCGATCCGGATCGAGCTGTTCGACGACGAGCTCGAGTCCCTGACGTTGTTCGATCCGCTCACCGGCCGGATCCGCCAGAAGATCCCGCGCTTCGTGATCTACCCGGCGAGCCATTACGCGACGCCGCGCGGCCGCGTCGTCTCGGCGATCGAGACGATCAAGGCCGAGCTGCGCGAGCGCCTCGACGAGCTCGTCAAGGCCGGCAAGCTGGTCGAAGCGCAGCGCCTCGAGCAGCGGACCCGCTTCGACCTCGAGATGCTGCAAGAGATCGGCCACTGCAAGGGGATCGAGAACTACACCCGGCACCTGTCGGGGTCAGCGCCCGGTCAGCCGCCGGCGACGATGGTCGACTACCTGCCGAAGGACGCGCTCATGTTCCTCGACGAGAGCCACGTCATGATCGGCCAGCTGGGCGGCATGTACAACGGAGACCGGGCGAGGAAGACGACGCTCGTCGAGTACGGCTTCCGGCTGCCGTCGGCGCTCGACAACCGGCCGCTCAAGTTCGAGGAATTCGAGGCCAAGATGCGCCAGGCGATCTTCGTCTCGGCGACCCCGGCCGATTACGAGAAGGCGCACGCCGGCCAGGTGGTCGAGCAGCTGGTCCGGCCGACCGGGCTGATCGACCCTGTCGTCGAGGTCCGGCCGGCGACGCGCCAGGTCGACGACGTCCTCCAGGAGATCCGCGACCGCGTCGACGTCAACGAGCGCGTCCTGATCACGACGCTCACCAAGCGGATGGCCGAGCAGCTCACCGACTATCTTGCCGACAACGGCGTCAAGGTGCGCTACCTGCACAGCGACATCGAGACGGTCGAGCGGGTCGAGATCCTGCGCGACCTGCGCCTGGGAACGTTCGACGTCCTGGTCGGCATCAACCTCCTGCGCGAGGGCCTCGACATCCCGGAGGTGTCGCTGGTCGCCATCCTGGACGCCGACAAGGAAGGATTCCTGCGCTCGGAGCGAAGCCTGATCCAGACGATCGGCCGGGCCGCCCGCAACCTGAACGGCAAGGCGATCCTTTATGCCGACCAGGTGACCGACTCCATGAAGCTCGCGCTCGGCGAGACCGAGCGCCGCCGCGCCCGCCAGACGGCCCACAACCTGGCCGAGGGGATCACGCCGACGAGCGTCGTCAAGCGGGTCAAGGAGATGATCGACGGGATCTACAACGACAAGGGCGCCAAGGGCGACCTCCAGGCCGCCCGCGACGCCCTGGCGGGCGAGGTCCTGAGCGAAAAGGACCTGAGCAAGCGGATCAAGCTGCTGGAGCGCCAGATGCTCGAGCACGCCAAGAACCTCGAGTTCGAAAAGGCGGCCCGGACCCGCGACCAGCTGGCGGCGCTGCGGGAACAGGCCTTCGGCGCATCGGTCGCCGACAACGTCGTCGTCCTCCCGCCGGCGGGGCCGGGGACGGGCTTGAAGCGGAACTAATCGGCCTAATCTCGACCGAATTACTCGGCTTCCGTTATACTTGAGCAAATCAGTCGGGTTAGGCGCTCCGCGCGCCTCCGGCCCGGCGTTTGCCCGCTGCCGTTAGCCGCTGCACAGCGTTCCGACACCGGTTTGAGGAGTTCTTCGATGCGTCTTACCACCAAAGGCCGTTTTGCCGTCACCGCGATGATCGACCTCGCCCTGCGCGAGCATTCCGGTCCGGTCGCCCTGGCGGCCATCAGCAGCCGGCAGCAGATTTCGCTGTCGTACCTGGAGCAGCTGTTCGGCAAGCTGCGTCGGCATGAGCTCGTCGAGAGCACGCGCGGGCCGGGCGGCGGCTACTCGCTCGGCCGCAAGTCCGAGGAGATCACGGTCGCCGACATCATCGTCGCCGTGGACGAGCCGATCGACGCCACCGGCTGTGCCGGCAAGGAAAACTGCATGGGCGAAGACGCCGGCCGCTGCATGACGCATGACCTCTGGGCGAGCCTGAACTCGAAGATGATCGAATTCCTCGATTCGGTCTCGCTCAAGAAGCTGGTCGACGAGCAGCTCGCCAAGGGCGTCTCGATCGAGGAGCACCCGGTCAAACGGGCGATCTCGACCCAACCCGTCGTCAAGCCGATCAAGATCACCGCGCCCAACTCGGTGTTCGCGCTCGGCGCCGCCTTCTCGAAGTGATCTGCAAGGATTGAGACCGTCCCCGTGGACATGACCCCCCACTTCCCGATCTACATGGACTACGGCGCGACGACGCCGGTGGACCAGCGCGTCGTCGACGCGATGATCCCGTGGTTGCGCGAGCATTTCGGCAACCCCGCGTCGCGCAGCCACGCCTGGGGCTGGGAGGCGGAAGCGGCGGTCGAGAAGGCGCGCGAGGAAGTTGCGGCGCTGGTCAACGCCGACCCGCGCGAGATCATCTGGACGTCGGGCGCGACCGAGTCGGACAACCTCGCGATCAAGGGCGCGGCGCAGTTCTACAAGACGCGCGGCAAGCACTTGATCACCGTCAAGACCGAGCACAAGGCGGTGCTCGACACTATGCGCGAGCTGGAGCGGCAGGGCTTCGAGGTCACCTACCTCGACGTCCAGGAAGACGGCCTGCTCGACCTCGACAAACTCAAGGCGGCGATGCGGTCCGACACCATCCTGGTCTCGGTGATGCTGGTCAACAACGAGATCGGCGTCATCCAGGACATCGCCACGATCGGTGCGATGTGCCGCGAGCGCGGCATCGTCTTCCACGTCGACGCCGCCCAGGCGACCGGCAAGGTGACGATCGACCTGGCCGTGTTGCCGGTCGATCTGATGAGCCTGGCCTCGCACAAGAGCTACGGCCCGAAGGGGATCGGTGCGCTGTACGTGCGCAGGAAGCCACGCGTCCGGATCGAGGCGCAGATGCACGGCGGCGGCCATGAGCGGGGAATGCGCTCGGGAACGCTGCCGACCCACCAGATCGTCGGCATGGGCGAGGCGTACCGCCTGGCGCGCGCGGAAATGGGCACGGAAATCGAGCGCATCCGCATGCTGCACAGGAAGCTGGTCGACGGCCTCTCGGTCATCGAGCAGACCTTTCTCAACGGCCACCCGACGCAGCGCGTGCCGCACAACGTCAACATGTCGTTCAACTACGTCGAGGGCGAGTCGCTCATCATGGGCGTCAAGGGCATCGCGGTGTCGTCAGGGTCGGCGTGCACGTCGGCGAGCCTGGAGCCGAGCTATGTCCTGCGCGCGCTGGGCCGCAGCGACGAGCTCGCCCACTCGAGCCTGCGCATGACGATCGGCCGTTTCACCACCGAAGAAGAGATCGACTACGTCGTTTCGACGCTGAAGGATCGAGTCGCCAAGCTGCGCGAGCTGTCGCCGCTCTGGGACATGTACCAGGAAGGCATCGACATCAGCACCATTCAGTGGGCCGCCCATTGAGGCGGCCCCGATTCAGGGAGTAAGACCATGGCTTACAGCCAGAAAGTCGTAGACCACTACGAAAACCCGCGCAACGTCGGCTCGTTCGCCAAGGGCGACGACTCCATCGGCACCGGCATGGTCGGCGCGCCGGCCTGCGGCGACGTGATGAAGCTGCAGATCAAGGTCAATCGCGAGACCGGCCTGATCGAGGACGCCAAGTTCAAGACCTACGGCTGCGGCTCGGCGATCGCGTCGAGCTCGCTGGTCACCGAGTGGGTCAAGGGCAAGTCGCTCGACGAGGCGCTGACGATCAAGAACACGCAGATCGCGAGCGAGCTCGCGCTGCCGCCCGTCAAGATCCACTGCTCGATCCTCGCCGAGGACGCGATCAAGGCCGCGGTGAGCGACTACAAGGCCAAGAATCCGGCGCCCGAGATTGTCGCGCGCGACACTGTCGTCGAGGCGGCCGGCTGACATGTCGGTGACCTTGACAGAGGCCGCTGCCCGGCACGTCACGCGCTACCTCGGCAAGCGCGGCAAGGGCGTCGGCGTCCGCCTGGGCGTCAAGACGACGGGCTGCTCGGGCCTGGCCTACAAGCTCGAGTACGCCGACGAGTTCGCGCCCGAAGACCACGTCTTCGAGGACCACGGCGTCAAGGTGATCGTCGACCCGAAGAGCCTCCCCTACATCGACGGCACCGAGCTCGACTTCGTTCGCGAAGGCCTGAACGAGGGCTTCAAGTTCCTCAATCCGCGCGAGAAAGACCGCTGCGGGTGCGGCGAATCGTTCAGGGTGTAATAGGACGCTTCGCTGATTCAAGCGGGCCCGCTGCGCGGGCCCTTCTCTTTTGTATGAACCTTGCCGCTGACGATTTCGAACTGTTCGGCCTGCCGCGCCGGTTCGCGCTCGATCGCGGCGAGCTCGATGCGCGCCGGCGCGCGCTGCAGGGCGAGGTGCACCCGGACCGCTTCGCGGGCGCCGACGGAGCGGCGAAACGCGCCGCCATGCAGTCGGCGGTGCGCGTCAACGAAGCGCACGCCCGGCTGGCAGACCCGCTCAAGCGCGCCGCGTACCTGTGCGAGCTGGCGGGAACGCCCGTTCGTGCCGAAGACAACACCGCCATGCCGCTCGACTTCCTGCGCGAGCAGATGGCCTGGCGCGAGTCGCTCGATGACGCCGGCTCGCGCGCCGAGGTCGATGCCGTCGCCCGCGACCTCGCGAGCGCACGGCGCGGCGCCTACGAGCGGCTCGCGAGCGCGCTCGACGAGCGCCGCGACTTCACCGCTGCCGCGCAGGAGGTGAGGGCGCTGATGTTCATCGAGCGCTTCGCGGCCGACGTCGACGATCGCCTCGT
>Ga0070669_100001834_pt1 | contig 15323 bp, 18 predicted proteins | sample KBSS53metaG_FD_64680 | JGI IMG/M metagenome (GOLD analysis project Ga0070669, IMG submission 64680) | Switchgrass rhizosphere microbial communities from Kellogg Biological Station, Michigan, USA - KBS S5-3 metaG | ecosystem: Host-associated > Plants > Roots > Rhizosphere > Soil ... | reverse complement strand
GTGACGGCGACGCTGACCGGGCCGAGCGCGCCGATCAGCGCGAAGTGGCTGGCGCCGATGCGGTTGAGCGCTTCGGCCTGCAGGAAAAGCGGCAGCACGGTGCTGAAGGTGGCGAGGATGATCGCGTACCACCAGACCGCGGCGGGCAGGGCGAGCGCCTCGGCCGGCGACTCCATGACCAGGAACTGGATCACCGCCGGCACCGTCGCGACTACCGTCGAGTAGGCAGTGAAGCGCATCGAGCCGACGCGCTTCACGATCTGGCTGCCGATGACGAGATACACCGCGTAGCAGAGCGCGGAGGCGAACACCAGCGCCGCGCCGAGCGCGAACAGGCGGCTCTCGGCGTGAACCTGGCTCGACACCACCAGCGCGATGCCGAAGTAGCTCGTCACCAGCGCCACGATCTCGCGCCGCGTCGGCCGCTTGTGCAGGAAGAGGAACGACAGCAGCACCACCAGCGTGGGGAAGAGATACAGGATCAGCCGGCCCACGCCCGCGCCGACCCATTGCAGGCCGACGAAGTCGAGGAAGCTCGCTGCGTAGTAGCCGAGGAAGCCCAAGCCCACGATCCCCAGCCAGTCGCGCCGCGTCAGGCGCGGCTGCTGGTTGCGCAGCCACCAGCCGATCGCCAGGAAGAACGGCAGCGAGAGCGCCATGCGAAGAAACAGCAGCGTCACCGGACTCACGGGGTGCGCCGCGTACGACAGCTTGATCAGGATCGGGCGGAACGAGAACGCGAGCACGCCGACGACGGCGAATGCAATGCCCCAACTGCGGTACGCCGTGCCGCTCAACGACGCTTGCCGCTGCCGAGGATCGAGCCGAGGACTCCGCGGATGATCTGGCGGCCGAGCTCCGAGCCGATGGCGCGCACCGCGCTCTTGGTGGCCGCATCGAGGATGGTCTGGGTCTGGCGCGCCGGGGCCGCCGGTTTCTCGGCGGGCTTGGTTGGCTGGACCACCGGCTTCTCTTCGGAGCGCGAGGTGAGCTTCTCGTACGCCGATTCGCGATCGACGGTCTTCTCGTACTTCGCGAGCAGAGCCGAGGCGCGCATCATCTGCGCGCGCTCCTCGGCGCTGATCGGACCGATCTGGCTTGCCGGCGGCACGATGAAGGCGCGCTCGACCATCGTCGGCCGGCCTTTCTCGTCCAGCATGCTGACCAGCGCCTCGCCCACACCGAGCTCGGTGATCACTTTCTCCGCCTTCAGCTTGGGATTCGGGCGCAGGGTGTCGGCCGCGGTCTTGACCGCCTTCTGGTCGCGCGGCGTGAAGGCGCGCAGCGCGTGCTGCACGCGGTTGCCGAGCTGGCCGAGCACGCTCTCGGGCACGTCGAGCGGGTTCTGGGTCACGAAGTACACGCCCACGCCCTTCGAGCGGATCAGGCGCACCACCTGCTCCACCTTCTCGACCAGCGCCTTCGGCGCCTCGTCGAACAGCAGGTGCGCCTCGTCGAAGAAGAACACGAGCTTGGGCTGTTCCGGGTCGCCCACCTCGGGCAGCTGCTCGAACAGCTCCGAGAGCAGCCACAGCAGGAAGCTCGAATAGAGCTTGGGCGAATTCATCAGGCGGTCGGCGGCGAGCACGTTCACCATGCCCTTGCCGTCCCGCACGCGCATGAGATCCGAGATTTCGAGCATCGGCTCGCCGAAGAACTGCGCCGCGCCCTGGCTCTCGAGCTGGAGCAGGCCGCGCTGGATGGCGCCGATCGAGGAGGTGCTGACGTTGCCGTACTGCGTCTTGAACTTGGCCGCGTTGTCGCCCACGTGCTGCAGCATGGCGCGCAGGTCCTTGAGGTCGAGCAGCAGCAGGCCGTTGTCGTCGGCGATCTTGAACACCAGGCCGAGCACGCCGGCCTGCGTTTCGTTCAGCGCGAGCATGCGGCCGAGGAGGAGGGGGCCCATGTCCGACACCGTGGCGCGCACCGACAGCCCGCTCTTGCCATAGAGGTCCCAGAACTCGACCGGGCAGCCCGCGAACTCGGGCTTCACGCCGAGCGACTTCAGCCGCTCCACCACCTTGGCATTCGCGCCACCCGGCCGGGCGATGCCGGAGAAGTCGCCCTTCACGTCGGCCATGAACACCGGCACGCCGATCGACGACAGGCGCTGCGCCATCGCCTGCATGGTGAGGGTCTTGCCGGTGCCGGTGGCGCCGGTGATCAGGCCGTGTCGATTGGCGAGCGCGGGAAGGAGCGAGAGCGCGGTCTTTTCATTCTTGGCCAAAAGCATGCGTAAAATTATTGCATGGCAGGGCACAGCAAGTGGGCGAACATCAAGCACCGCAAGGCCGCCGCGGATGCGAAGAAGGGCAAGGTGTTCACGCGCCTGATCAAGGAGATCACCGTCGCCGCGAAGCTCGGCGGCGGCGACCCGGGCACCAATCCGCGCCTGCGCCTGGCGATGGACAAGGCGCGCGAAGCCAACATGACGAACGACAGCGTGAAGAACGCGATCAAGCGCGGCAGCGGCCAGCTCGACGGCGTGTCCTATGAGGAAGTGCGCTACGAGGGCTACGGCACCGGCGGTGCGGCGGTGATGGTCGACTGCCTCACCGACAACCGCACGCGCACGGTCGCCGAGGTGCGCCACGCCTTCACCAAGAACGGCGGCAACGTCGGCTCCGACGGATCGGTGGCCTACCTGTTCAAGCACTGCGGCCAGTTCCTGCTCGCCCCGGGCACCAGCGAGGACAAGGTGATGGAGGCGGCGATCGACGCCGGTGCCGAGGACGTGACGCGCAACGAGGACGGCTCGGTCGAGGTGGTGTGCGCGCCGGCCGATTTCGCCGCGGTGAAGGAAGCGCTGGAAAAGGCCGGGCTCAAGCCGGAGCTCGCCGAGATCACCATGAAGCCGACCAGCGAGGCGCAGCTCGCCGGCGACGACGCGGCGCGCATGCGCCAGCTGCTCGACGCGCTGGAGAACCTCGACGACGTGCAGAACGTGTACACCACCGCGGTGGTCGACTGAGAATCCTTGGGATCGATCCGGGCTTGCAGGTCACCGGATTCGGCATCGTTGAAACCGCGGGCAAGCGTCTGGTGTATGTGGCGAGCGGCTGCGTCAAGTCCGGCGCCGGCGACCTCGCCACGCGCCTGAAAACCATCCTCGAGGGGCTGAACGAAGTCATCGCCGCGCATGCGCCGGGCGAAGTCGCGGTGGAGAAGGTGTTCGTCAACGCCAACCCGCAGTCGACGCTGGCGCTCGGCCAGGCGCGCGGCACCGCGATCTGCGCCGCGGTGCTCGCCAACCTGCCGGTCTCCGAGTACACCGCGCTGCAGGTGAAGCAATCGGTGGTCGGCAACGGCCACGCCGCGAAGGAGCAGGTCCAGCACATGGTGAAGCGCCTGCTCGCGCTTCCCGGCGATCCCGCGCCGGACGCGGCTGATGCGCTTGCCTGTGCAATTTGCCACGCGCATGGCCGAAGCTTTGGGGGTTTGGAAACGAAGTCTTTCCGGATGAAGCGAGGGAGGCTGGTCTGATCGGTCGCTTGAGCGGAAAGCTGGCCGGCAAGCAGCCGCCGCAGGTGCTGATCGACGTCGGCGGCGTGGCCTACGAGCTCGACGTGCCGATGAGCACCTTCTACAACCTGCCGGCGACCGGCGAACCGGTCAGCCTGTACACGCACCTGGTGGTACGCGAAGACGCCCACGTTCTGTATGGCTTCGCCACGCTCGAGGAGCGCAGCGCCTTCCGCCAGCTGATCCGCATCTCCGGCATCGGCGCGCGCACCGCGCTCTCCGTGCTCTCCGGCATGTCGGTCGCCGACCTGTCACATACGGTCACAATGCAGGAAGCCGCTCCGCTCACCCGCATCCCGGGGATCGGCAAGAAGACGGCCGAGCGGCTGCTACTCGAGCTCAAGGGCAAGCTCGTCGAATCGAGCGCTGCGCCCAGCGCCGGCCAGCATGCCTCCGACGTGGTGAACGCCCTGGTGGCGCTCGGTTACAGCGACAAGGAAGCGCTCGCCGCCACCAAGGGGCTGCAGCCGGGCATTTCCCTGTCCGAAGGAATCCGCAGTGCGTTAAAGGTCCTTGCCCGCGGCTGAAGGCCGGAAGAGCATTGCGCGACGAGCTGACCTACGGCGCCGGCTTGCAATATGACTTCACCCGGCGGATCGCGCTCCGCGGCCAGTGGCAGCGCTACGACACCGAGGAAAAGATCGACCTGCTGAGCATCGGCGTCATCGTCCAGTTCTGAGGAGCGTCGGAAGAGACGGCTAAAAGCAACGGTCGAGGGTTAGTGGTAGTGTCGCGCCATCAACTCCAACAACAAGCGGGAGATTTTCATGAAAAAGGGAGTAGTGGCCGCGCTGGCAATCGCGGCGGCCGCGACCGCCGCCCCAGCGGCGGCGCAACAAGGCAACGAGCAAGGCATCTATCTCGGTGCCTCGGGCGGTTATTCGGTATTCCAGAGCGCCTGCGAGATCTCGCTCGTACCTTGCGATGACGACACGACCGCGGCGAAAGGCTTCGTGGGGTACCGGTGGAACCGTCACTGGGCAGCCGAGCTGGCCGGCGGCAAGCTAGGCCGCGCCAGGGGCGAGGGCAGTATCGCGGGTGTGGGCTCCGGCAGCTTCGAGCAGAAATCCTACGGCGGTGACCTGTCCGCCCTGGGCTCGATCCCGATCGCCGGCGGGCTGTCCGTGTTCGGCCGGCTCGGCGCGTACATGGCGCGGACCACGGTCGACCAGGAGGGCACCTTCTTCGCGTCGACGCACGATGCCAAGACCCAGTCCGGCTTCACCTATGGTTTGGGGGTGGCCTATCAGCTCGGCTTCCTCGGCCTGCGTGCGGAGTGGCAGCGCTATGACAACATCGGCGTGCCCGCCATCCAGAAGGACGATCTCGACCTGTACATGCTCGGGATCCTGATCCAGTTCTAAGTCGTGGGGCGGCGACGCCCGCCCCGAACTCCTGCAGCCAGAAGCCTGTCCAAGCTGCGTGAAGCTGGACCGGCTTTTTTTCGTCGCGCTGATTCTCGCCCCGGCGCTCGCCCAGGCGCAGGACAGCGGCTTCTATCTGGGCGGCGCACTGGGCCAGTCCAAGTTCAAGGAATGGTGCGATACCGGGGGTAGCACCACGGCGTCCTTACCGGCATGCGACTCCAAGGATACGAGCTGGAAGATCTTGGGCGGTTACCGCTTCAATCGCTATATCGCCGCCGAGGCAACGTATATCGACTGGGGCGAGGTCACCGCGACCGTACGAAATAATGCAACTGGGCGAACGGTGGATGTTGCGGCCAGCCAAACCAGCTACGGCCTCGCGGTGGTCGGCACCCTGCCGCTCGGCGAGCGCTTCGAGCTCTTCGGCAAGGCCGGCTTCCTGCAGACCGAGCAGGAGCAGCGGGTCGCCCCCTCCACCACAGCAGACCGCAGCGAGTCCGAGCTGCATTACGGGCTCGGCGCGAGGTTCCTGTTCACGCGCAACTGGGCGGCCCGCGCCGAGTGGGAGAACACCGAGAAGCTGAAGGTCGAGATGCTGTCGATCGGAGTCGAATACCGGTTCTGAGTGGGATTCTGCCGCTCTGGCAGAATCCGCCCGTGGCTGTGGAACCTGATCGCATGATCTCGGCGCGGCCGGTGTCGCCGCAGGAGGAGCAGTTCGAGCGCTCGCTGCGCCCGGGCACGCTTGCCGAGTATGTCGGCCAGGAGAAGGTGCGCGGCCAGCTCGAGATCTTCATCAAGGCCGCCAAGGGGCGCGGCGAGGCGCTCGACCACGTGCTGCTGTTCGGCCCGCCCGGCCTCGGCAAGACCACGCTCGCGCACATCATCGCCAAGGAGCTCGGCGTCAACCTGCGCCAGACCTCGGGCCCGGTGCTCGAGCGTCCCGGCGACCTGGCGGCGCTGCTCACCAATCTCGAGCCGAAGGACGTGCTGTTCATCGACGAGATCCACCGCCTCTCGCCGGTGGTCGAGGAGATCCTCTATCCGGCGCTGGAAGACTTCCAGCTCGACATCATGATCGGCGAGGGGCCGGCGGCGCGCTCGATCAAGCTCGACCTGCCGCCGTTCACGCTCGCCGGCGCCACCACGCGCGCGGGCATGCTCACCAACCCGCTGCGCGACCGCTTCGGCATCGTGGCCCGGCTGGAGTTCTACGGCCACCATGACCTGGCCAAGATCGTGCAGCGCTCCGCACGCCTGCTCAAGGTCGCGCTCGAGGATGAAGGCGCGGACGAGATTGCGAAGCGCTCGCGTGGCACGCCGCGCGTGGCGAATCGGCTGCTGCGCCGGGTGCGCGACTACGCGCAGGTCAAGGGCGACGGCACCGTGTCCAAGGCCGTCGCGGAAGCGGCGCTCAAGATGCTGGACGTCGACGTGCTCGGCCTCGACACGATGGACCGCAAGCTGCTGCTCGCGGTGATCGAGAAGTTCGGCGGCGGCCCGGTCGGGCTCGACAACCTGGCGCACGCGGTGGGCGAGGAGGCCGACACCATCGAGGATGTGCTCGAGCCGTACCTCATCCAGCAGGGCTATCTGCAGCGCACGCCGCGCGGGCGCATCGCCACGCTCACGGCGTACCGGCACTTCGGCATCGTCGCGCCGAGCGCGGTCAAGGACCTTCTTTCCGACTCTTGAAGATTCCGGTCCGCGTCTACTACCAGGACACCGACGCGGGGGGCGTGGTATTTCATGCCCAGTACCTGGCCTTCATGGAGCGCGCGCGCAGCGAGCTGCTCAACGCCGCCGGCATCGACCTGGGGCGCTTCGTCGAGCGCCACGGCCTGCTGTTCGTGGTCCATCAGATCACCATCAAATACCACCTGCCGGCGCGGCTCAACGAGCTGCTCTCGGTAAGCGCCGAAGTGGTTAAAATGGGCCGCGCGAGCTTCGTGTTCCGCCAGCGGGTGGAACGCGGCGCCGAGCTTCTGGTCGAAGCCGACGTCACGCTGGCGCTGGTGGACCGTACCCGCATGAAGCCGGCCCGTATGCCCGCAGAACTCGAACAAGCCCTTAACGCCGCGCCATGAACGTAACGCAAGACCTCGACATCTGGACGCTGATCGCGAACGCGAGCGTCGTGGTCAAGGTCGTCATGCTGCTGCTCGCGGCGGTGTCGTTCATGTCGTGGATGTTCATTTTCCAGAAGTGGTTCTCGATCCGGCGCGCGGCGTCGCAGACCGACAAGTTCGAGCGCGAGTTCTGGAGCGGCAACGACCTGAACGCGCTCTACCAGGGCGCGGTCAACCACCGCCACACCATCGGCAGCCTGGAGCGCATCTTCGAAGCGGGCTTCCGCGAGTTCGCCAAGCTGCGAAGCGGCCAGCGTCCCGCGGACGCGAGCGACATGGTCGACGGCGCGCGCCGCGCGATGCGCGCGGCGTTCCAGCGCGAGATGGATTTCCTCGAGCGCCACCTCGCGTTTCTCGCCTCCACCGGCTCGGTGAGCCCGTACGTCGGGCTGTTCGGCACGGTGTGGGGCATCATGCACGCGTTCCGCAGCCTCGCGAACGTGCAGCAGGCGACGCTCGCGCAGGTCGCGCCCGGCATCGCCGAAGCGCTGGTCGCCACCGCGATCGGCCTGTTCGCGGCGATTCCTGCAGTGGTGGCGTACAACCGCTACTCGCACGACATCGAGCGCCTGGCCACCCGTTTCGAGAGCTTCATGGAAGAGTTCTCCAACATCCTGCACCGCCAAGCCGTGAGGTAAGCGATGCCGGCGCTGCACCGCAAACGCGGCCCGATGCACGAGATCAACATCGTGCCGTACGTCGACGTGATGCTCGTGCTGCTGGTGATCTTCATGGTGACCGCGCCGCTGGTGACGCCTGCGGTGATCGACCTGCCGACGGTGGACAAGGCGAGCGCGCCACGCGTGGTGCCGCTCGAAATCTTCGTCAAGGCCGACCAGGGGCTGGTGGTGCGTCAGCGCGATGCGCGCGGCAGCGTGGTGAATGAGCAGTCGCTCAACCGCGCGCAGCTTCCCGGCTTCATCAAGAGCGCCCGCACCAAGAATACCGAGCTTTCCGTGCTGATCGGCGGCGACAAGAACGCGCGCTACGAATCGGTGCTGCAGGTAATGGACGAGCTGCGCAAGCAGGGCGTGCAGAAGGTCGGCCTGCAGGTGAGGACCAACCAATGACGACGATGACATTGGGAGTGTTCCAGCGGCCCGAGCGCGGCATGGGCCGCTCGTTCGTACTGTCGGCGCTGGTGCACATCGTCCTTGCCGCAGTCCTGTTCCTCGGCGTGCGCTGGCAGGTGCATCCGCCCAGCACGGTCGAAGTCGAGCTGGTCGATGCGCCGCCGCCGCCACCCGCGCCCGTGGTCGAGGCGCCCAAACCGCCGCCGCCGCCCAAGGTCGAACCCGAGGTCAAGCCGCCGCCGCCGGTGCCGAAGCCGGACATCGTGCTGCGCGAGAAGCCGAAGCCCAAGCCCGAGCCGAAGAAGATTCCGCCGCCCAAGCCGAAGGACGACCTCGAGCTGAAGAAGCGGATGCAGGAGCAGCTGGCGATGGAGCAGAAGGCGCTCGACCAGCAGCGCCAGGAGCGCCAGCTGCGCGAGCTGCTCGCGGCCCAGAAGGCCGACGCGGCACGCAAGGCCGCTGCCGCGCGCGCCAGTGCGCTGGCAACCTGGCAGGCGACGATCGGGGCCAAAATTCGATCGAATATCCCGGAAACCGCCTTGGAGGGCATCCCAGGAAACCCAGCTGCGGTGTTCGACGTGGTCCAGCTTCCGACCGGGGAGGTGCTCACCATCCGGAAGCGCAAGTCGAGCGGCTACCCACGGTACGACGAGGCAGTGGAAAGGGCGATTCTGAAGGCCTCCCCGCTGCCGCCACCGCCCACGCGTGAACTCTTTCAGCGTGAGCTCGAACTTACTTTCCGTCCGCAAGACAAATAGCATGGCGGTCTGCCATAAGAAATCCGGAGGGTTACCCGGCTTGCGCGTCCTTCTAGGTGCATTTTTTCTCGTCGCCGCGTCCTCGGCCGCGGCTCAGCTTTCCATCGAAATCACCGGCGCTGGCGCACAACGCTCGCCCATCGCCATCGTACCTTTCAACGGCGAAGCCGCAGTGGGGACTGCGCTCAGCCAGATCGTGCGCGCCGACCTCGAAAGGAGCGGTCTGTTTCGTGGGCTCGAGGTGCCGCCGCTTTCGCCGGCGCCGACCGAGAACACGCCGGTGAACTACGGCGAGTGGCGCTCGCGCCTCGCCGACGCGCTGGTGCTGGGATCAGTGAGCGCGAACCCGGACGGCCGCTTCGAGGTGCGCTTCCGCGTGTACGACATCGTCAAGCAGGCGCCGCTCGGCGCCATCGCCTACGTCTTCACCAAGGACAATGCGCGCGCGGCCGCGCACCGCGTGGCGGACTTCGTCTACGAGAGGATCACCGGCGAGAAGGGCGTGTTCTCGACCCAGATCGCCTATATCGTGCACCGCGGCAGCTCCTACGAGCTGCAGATCGCCGATGCCGACGGCGAGCGCGCGCAGTACCTGCTGCGCTCCAACGAGCCGATCATCTCGCCGGTGTGGTCGCCCGAGGGCAAGCGCATCGCCTACGTGTCGTTCGAGTCGAAGAAGCCGGTGGTGTACGTGCATCACCTCGAGGACCGCAAGCGCCAGGTGGTGGCGAGCTTCAAGGGCTCGAACTCGGCGCCGGCGTGGTCGCCCGACGGCAAGACCATCGCCGTGGTGCTGTCGGTGGACGGCGGCTCGCAGATCTTCCTGCTCAACTCCGACGGCAGCGGGGCGCGCCGGCGCATCAGCAACTCCGCCTCGATCGACACCGAGCCGCGCTTCTCGAGCGACGGCAAGTGGATTTATTTCACATCCGACCGCGGCGGCAGCCCGCAGGTGTACCGCATGGCGTCGAGCGGCGGCGAGCCGCAGCGCGTCACCTTCGAGGGTAGCTATAATGTTTCGCCGCGCCCAAGTCCCGACGGCCGGGTCCTCGCTTACGTGACCCGCAACGCCGGCAAGTTCCAGGTGGCGCTTTTGGATCTGTCGAATCGCCAGGTGCAGGTCATTACCGACAGCGACCGGGACGAGTCGCCCAGCTTCGCCCCCAACGGCAGGATGATCCTGCTCGCCACGGTGATCGGCGGGCGCGGCGTGCTGTCCGCGGTCTCCTCCGACGGGCGCATCAAGCAGCGCCTGCCGTTCGCGGGCGGCGACGTGCGCGAGCCCGCCTGGGGACCGTTCATCGAATGAAAGGAGAGACCACCATGCGCTCCATCGTCATCGCTACCGTTTGCGCCGCCGGCCTGCTGATCGGCGCCGCCTGCTCGACCACGCCGGAAGACCAGTCCGCCGCCAAGGTCGAAGACAAGAGCACCGGCGCAAAACCCGGCGCTGACACTCGCGGCGTGCAGCCGCCGAAGGTCGCGGCCGTCGATCTCACCAAGAAGCCCGGCGTGGTGGACAGCATGCTGAAGGATCCGAACAGCCCGCTGTCGAAGCGCTCGATCTTCTACGACCTGGACCAGTTCGACGTGAAGGACGAATACCGCAGCCTGGTCGAGGCGCACGCCAAGTACCTGCGCGAGAACCCGAACGCGCGCATGATGATCCAGGGCAACACCGACGAGCGCGGCAGCCGCGAGTACAACGTCGGCCTCGGCCAGCGCCGCTCCGACGGCGTCAGGAAAATGCTGATCCTGCTCGGTGCGCGCGAGAACCAGATCGAGTCGGTGAGCCTCGGCGAGGAGAAGCCGCAGTCCGACGGCCACGATGAAACCGCGTGGTCGAAGAACCGGCGCAGCGACATCCTCTATAGCGGCGAATATTGATGCGGCGCCTCGCGCTCTTCGTTCTTCTCGCCGCGGCCGCGGCGGCGCCCGCGCGCGCCCAGCTGTTCGACGACAACGAGGCGCGCCGGCGCGTCGAGCTGCTGCGCCAGCAGGTCGAGGCGTACAAGAAGGCCACCGAGGAGCGCCTGGTGAAGGCCGAGGCCACGGCGCAAAGCGCAGCCGACCGCACCGCGCTGCTCGACCTGGCGAGCCAGATCGAAACCCTGCGCGGCGAGATCGCCAAGATGCGCGGCCAGCTCGAGGTAATCGCCAACCAGGCCGACACCGCGGAAGCGCGCCAGAAGCAGCTCTACCTCGACATCGACACGCGTCTGCGCAAGCTCGAGACGCAGCCGCCGCCGGCGCCCGCCGCCGAGACCAAGCCGGCGCCCGCGGCCGAGACCGAACCTTCGCCCGGCGAAGCCAAGGCCTACCAGGCCGCGCTCGACCAGTTCAAGCTCGGCAACTACTCGCTCGCGGTGGCGGCGATGCAGGGTTTCCTGGTCACCTACCCGAACAGCTCGCTCGCCGCCAATGCGCAGTACTGGATCGGCATGGCGCACTCCGGGCAGCGCGACTACAAGAGCGCCATCGCCGCGCAGCGCAAGCTGCTCACCAGCTGGCCTGACAGCCCGAAGGCGCCCGACGCGATGCTCTCCATCGCCAGCGCCCAGGAGACGATGGGCGACCGCCCGGCGGCGCGCAAGACGCTGGAAGAGCTGATCGCGAAATACCCGGCGAGCAGCTCGGCGGCGAGCGCGAAGCAGCGCCTCGCGGCCGCCAAAGCGCGTTGAGCGAAGCAACCCCGGCACAACTCGTCCCGTATGTGACCGGCGGGGCGTTCGTCCTCGCCTTCATTTTCGGCGCGGTGGGCAACAAGACCCACTTCTGCACCATGGGCGCGGTGTCCGACTGGGTGAACATGGGCGACACCAGCCGCCTGCGCATGTGGCTGCTCGCCATGGCGGTCGCGCTGCTCGGCGCGAGCGCCCTGCACGTCACCGGCCTGGTCGACCTCTCGAAGTCGATCTATCCGTCGCCCAACTTCACCTGGCTCTCGTACCTCGTCGGCGGCTTCCTGTTCGGCGTCGGCATGACGCTGGGCTCGGGCTGCGGCTCGAAGACCCTGATCCGCGTCGGCGCCGGCAACCTGAAATCGCTGGTGGTGTACATCGTCCTCGGCATCGCCGCCTACATGACCCTGCGCGGCCTGTTCGGCGCCTTCCGCGTCGGCGTGCTCGAGAAGGCCGCCATCACGCTGCCGCAGGGCCAGGACCTGCCTTCACTGTTCGGCTGGAATCGCGCACTGCTCGCCGCGCTGGTCGGCGGCGCCATGCTCGCCTTCATCTACTCGAGCCGGCAGTTCCGCTCCAGCTTCGACTACACCCTGGGCGGCGTGGTCACCGGGCTGGTGGTGGTCGGCGGGTGGTACGTGAGCGGGCACATCGGTCATGTCGCGGAGGACCCGAACACCCTGCAGGAGGCGTTCGTTGCCACCAATACCGGGCGCATGGAGTCGTTCTCCTTCGTCGCGCCCTTCGCCTTCACCCTCGAATACCTGATGTTGTGGACCGACAAGTCCAAGATCATCACCTACGGCATCGCTTCGGCCGCCGGCGTGGTGGCCGGCTCCGCCGCCTATGCGCTCGCCACACGCACCTTCCGCTGGGAAGGCTTCCGCGACGCCGAGGACACCGCGAACCACATCGTCGGCGGCATGCTGATGGGCTTCGGCGGCATCACCGCCCTCGGCTGCACCATCGGCCAGGCGATCTCCGGCTTCTCCACGCTGGCGCTGGGCTCGATCATCACCTTCATCGCAATCGTCGCGGGGTCTGCCGCGACCATGAAGTACCAAGTGTGGCGAATCGAGCGTCAGGGCTGATAAAATTCGCCCCTTTCCGCAGCAAATCGCTCCGAAAACAGTGGGCCGTTAGCTCAGCTGGTAGAGCAGCGGACTTTTAATCCGTTGGTCGGCGGTTCGAATCCGCCACGGCCTACCAAACACTCAGTTCCTGGCAAGAAACTCTCTGGTTCCTGACAGGGTGCCAACGAGGCAGCCGGAACGCTAGTACAGAAAATGAACTAGCAGAGAGGTCGCCACTAACCTAGGCTCCCAACCATGAAAGCAGGGCTATGGCCAGTTCTGTTCCGTAGCCGTCGCCTGCGAGGTATTCGCGAAGCGATGGACTACGCTGGTGCTTCGTGCCTTTTTATGTCTGTGACTTCCGTCATCGTTTCCATGTGCGGTATGCGCGGCAACACACCGAACGCCGATCTAAAGGGGCTCCATAATTCATGAACCGTAAACCGTCCGTCTCGACAGAAGGCTTCCCCATGAGCGCCAAACGCTTCGCTTTCGCCGTCTCCGCGTCCCTTCTACTGGCCTCACCCTTTGCTGCCCGCGCCCACGAGGGTGACGCGCCAGGCGGCAAGCTCGGAAAGGTCTCCTTCCCCACCTCGTGCGCCGCCGCGGTCCAGCCTACTTTCGAGCGCGGCGTCGCCATGCTGCACTCCTTCTGGTACACGCTCGCCGAGAAGACGTTCGCCGACATCCTCGCGCAGGACCCCGGCTGCACCGTGACCGCCTGGGGCTACGCGGCGATCCTGATGTCGAACCCCCTTGCAGGCGCGGGCGCTTCGGCCGACGGCGCGAAGAAGGCGCAGGCGGCGATCGACAATGCGCGGCGCACGCCGCCCAAGACCCAGCGCGAGCGCGACTACGTGGAAGCGGTCGCCGCGTATTACGAGGACTGGGCCAATCGCCCGGAGAGGGCCCGGCAGCTGGCCCGGTCGAAAGCCTTCGAGGCGCTCGCGGCGAAATACCCGGACGATGACGAGGCGCAGATCTTCTCCGCGCTCTACCTTGCGGGCACCCAATCGCAAGCGGACCAGACCTACGCTGCGTACATGAGGGCGGTCGCGATTCTGGAGCCGCAGTTCAAGAAGCATCCGGACCATCCCGGCGTCGCGCATTACCTGATTCACAGCTACGATGCGCCGCCCATCGCGCAGAAGGGGCTGGTTGCCGCGCGCCGCTATGCCGCCATCGCTCCGGACGCGCCGCACGCGCTGCACATGCCTTCGCATATCTTCACGCGCGTCGGATCGTGGGAGGAATCGATCGCCACCAACCTGCGTTCGGCCACGGTAGCAAGGACCGTCGGCGACTGGCCCGAGGCCTACCACGCGAGCGACTATGCGGTTTACGCGTACCTGCAGCTCGGGCGCGACGATGAGGCGCGGGCCACGGCCGAGGAGGCCTTCCACTTCTCGGGCGGCAACAGTCCATCACCGGCATACCCCTATGCCGCGGCCGCGATGCCCGCGCGCCTTGCCATGGAGCGCGGCGACTGGAAGGCGGCAGCACAGCTCAAGCCCACTGCGAGCAAGATGCCCTTCACGGAAGCCCTCACCTACTTCGCCCGGGCGATCGGTGCGGCGCGCAGCGGCGATGTGGCCGCGGCCGAAAAGGATGCCGAGCAGCTTGCCGAGATCCACAAGCGCCTCGAGAGCGCGAAGAACGCGTACTGGGCGACGGAAGTGGAAGTGCAGCGCCTCGCCGTGGCGGGGTGGATCGCGCAGGCAAAGGGGAACGCGGAGGAGGGTGCGAAATTGATGCGCGCCTCTGCCGACCTCGAGGATCGCAACGAGAAGCACATCGTGACGCCGGGACGCATCGCGCCCGCGCGTGAGCTGCTGGGCGAAATGCTCCTCGAGCAGAAGCAGCCTGCCGTGGCGCTCAAGGAATTCGAGGCGTCGCAGGTGCGCGAGCCCAACCGCTTCCGCAGCTACGCCGGCGCCGCGATGGCGGCCGAGGCCGCGGGTGACCGGAAGAAAGCAGCCGAGTACTACGCGAAGCTGCTCGATCTTTCGAAGAAGGGCAATGCCAGCCGGCCGGAGCTCACGCGCGCGAAGGCCTACGTCGCGCAGCGATGAGGCTCGCCGCGGTCTTGCTGGCCGCATGCGCGCTGGGCGGGGTGCCGTTCCCCGCCCACGCCGATCCCGCGGAGACCGATCCCGACCTCGCCGCCAACGACCAGGATTACGCCGCCGCGAGGCGAGCCATCGACGCCAAGCAATGGGAAGAGGCGATCGCGCGGCTGCGAAAAGCCGAGGTGCGCCACCCCGATCACGCCGACCTGCAGAATTATCTCGGCTACGCGCACCGCAACCTGAAGCAGTTCGACGCCGCCTTCAGGCACTACAAGCGCGCGATCGAGCTGGAGCCCCGCCACCGCGGCGCCCACGAATACATCGGCGAGGCGTACCTCATGGTGGGCGATGTCCCGAACGCCGAGAAACACCTCGCGGCGCTGCGTGCGATTTGCCTGCTGCCGTGCGAAGAGCTCACCGACCTGGAGAAAGCGTTCGCGAAGGAACGCCGCTAGGGGCTCACCCCTGGGTCACGGGCTCCAGGTAGATCTCCACGCGCCGGTTCTCGGAGCGGCCGGCTTCGGTGTTGTTCGAGGAGCGCGGCTGGGTCTCGCCCTTGCCGGCGGTGGCGAGGCGCATGGAGTCGACGCGCTTCGACTCGAGGTACTCGGCGACCGATAGCGCGCGGCGCTCGGAGAGCGACTGGTTGTA
>Ga0070669_100001830_pt1 | contig 15332 bp, 10 predicted proteins | sample KBSS53metaG_FD_64680 | JGI IMG/M metagenome (GOLD analysis project Ga0070669, IMG submission 64680) | Switchgrass rhizosphere microbial communities from Kellogg Biological Station, Michigan, USA - KBS S5-3 metaG | ecosystem: Host-associated > Plants > Roots > Rhizosphere > Soil ... | reverse complement strand
ATCAGCGCGTTCGTGTTCAACTTCGTGGACCTGCTCACGCACGGGCGCTCGGAGTCCGCGATCCTGTACGAGGTGGCGCGCGACGAGATCGCGCTGCGCCAGCTCACCCTCCAGTGGTTCAGGCGATCGGCGCTGTTCAGCGTGCTGCAGGAAGCGGCACGCCGAAAGGTGCGCGTGCTCGTGACGAGCGATCACGGCTCGATCCACTGCCACACGCCGGCCACGGTGTTCGCCAAGCGCGACGCGACGCAGAACCTCCGCTACAAGTTCGGCGAGGACCTGCGCGCCGAGGATCCCGATCTGGCGCTGCTGTTCAAGAACGAGGATGCGCTCAAGCTCCCGCGGCGCGGGCTCGGCGCGAACACGCTGCTCGCCAGCGGCGACAGCTTCTTCGTCTATCCGACGAAGCTGCGCGAGTATCAGAGCCGATACCGCGGCTCGTTCCTGCATGGCGGGGTGACACCGGAGGAGTGCATCCTGCCGGTGTCGCTGCTCACGCCGAAGCGCTGACCGTGTACCGTCGGCTCCTCCACTTCCTTCGCCCGCACGCGTGGCGGATGGTCGGCACGGTCGCGTCCAACGTGATCGCCGCCGCCCTGGACGTGTTCTCGTTCACGCTCCTGCCGCTCTTCCTGAACGCGCTGTTCGGAGCGCAGAAGCTCATCCCGGCCGCATCGCCGGGGTGGATCAACAGCGCGCACGAGCGGATGGTGGGAGCGTTCCTCGATCCGGCCGACCGGCTCGGATCGGTGGAGACGATGATGATCGCGATCATCGCGATCGTCGCGCTCAAGAACGTGTTCGTCTGGCTCGCGGGCCAGTTCGGCGCCTCGCTCCAGGAGAACGTGACGCGCGATCTGCGCGACGGCGTCTTCCAGCACATCCAGCGCCTGCCGCTCGGCTGGTTCCAGCGTACGAAGACGGGACAGATCATCTCGCGCGTGCTGTCGGACACCGAGCAGACGAAGGCGCTGATCACCGAGCTCGTGACGCGGACGCTGCAGAACCTGGCGCAGATCGTCGGCACGATCGTGATCCTCCTCAGCTACTCGGTGCGGCTCACCTTCGTCGCGCTCGTCATCGCGCCGCTGTTGACGCTGGCGTTGCAGCCCGTGCTGCGAAGGCTGCGCAAGGGGCACCGGCGGTTGCGCGGCGACTACGGCGAGATCACGAGCGTGCTCCAGGAAGCGGTGAGCGGCGTGCGGCTGGTGAAGTCGTTCCGCGGCGAGGCGTACGAGGATTCGCGCTTCACCGAGGCCAGCCACCGCTATTCGTCGGGCATGGTGCGGATCACGCGCATCGCCTCGCTGTCGCAGCCGATGACGGAGCTGATCGGCGTCTCCGTGGCGATGATGATCCTCTGGATCGGCGCGCGCGAGGTGCTGCTCGGCGGGCCCGGCGCGATGGACAGCGCGACGCTCATCACCTTCATGATCATGGTGATGCGGCTGTTGCCGCCGCTCAAGCAGCTCTCGCAGGCACCGACGACGGCGCAGCAGTCGCTCGCGTCGGCGGAGCGGCTGTTCGAGGTGCTCGACCAGCCGACCGAGGAGCAGCTCGACGGCGGCACGCGCACCGTGACCGAGCTGCGCGATGCGATCGCCTTCGACGAGGTGAGCTTCTCCTACGGGGACGACCCCGTGCTGCGCGACGTGAGCTTCGTGGCGCGCCGTGGCGAGGTCGTCGCGCTCGTCGGGGCGAGCGGGGCGGGGAAGAGCACGCTCGTGGATCTCATCCCGCGTTTCTACGAGCCCACGTCGGGCGTCATTCGTCTCGACGGGGTCGACACACGCGAGATCACGCTCGCGTCGCTGCGCGGCCTCACGGGAATCGTCAGCCAGGACACGGTGCTGTTCAACGACACGGTACGGAGCAACATCGCCTACGGCGCGGTCGGCCGGTTCACCGACGAGCAGGTGGCCGCGGCGGCGCGCGCCGCGAACGCGCACGGCTTCATCACGGAGCTGCCGCAGGGCTACGAGACGGTGCTCGGCGAGCGCGGCACGCGGCTGTCGGGGGGCCAGCGGCAGCGGCTGGCGATCGCGCGCGCGCTGCTCACGGATCCGCCGATCCTCGTGCTCGACGAGGCCACCTCGGCGCTCGACACGGAATCCGAGCGGCTGGTGCAGGAGGCGATCGACCGCCTGCTCGCCGGCCGCACCGTGTTCGTCATCGCGCACCGGCTGTCGACGGTCGTGCACGCCGACCTTATCCTCGTGCTGGAGCGCGGCGAGATCGTCGAGCGTGGCACGCACGCCGAGCTCCTCGCGCTGCGCGGCGTGTACCATCGCCTGCACGCGGCCCAGCTTCGCCGCGACGAGGGCGAGCCGGCCGACTCGACGTCGCTGATCGCCGGAGCGCACTGACGGGTGCGGGCGCTCTTCTATTACACGGCGCACGGATGGTCCGGCTCCGCGCGGGCCTTCGCCGTGGCGGCACGTGGGCTCGCGGCGCGCGGAGAGCCCGTCACGGTGGCCTGCTGCGCCGACACGCCGGCCGAGCAGTCGTTCGCGCGCGAGGGGATCGAGGTCGTCGCGCTCCCGCCCGGCGGCACCGTCGCCGGCGACGCGTTTCGTCTCCGCACCGTGCTGCGCGAGAAGTTCGTCGAGGTCGTGTTCCTGCACACGGAGCGTGAGCAGCTCGTCGCGAGCTCGGCGATGCGCATGGCCGAGCGTGGCGCGATCATCCGCCGCGTCCCGGCCGGTCAGATCGCCTCGCAGGGCAGGGCGAGCAAGCTCGCGGGACGATTCGCGTCGTCGCGGCTGCTGTTCTCCACCGACGAGGACCGCCAGCGCACGCCCGGCGCCTCCGGGGAGTTCGTCGCGCCTCTCGGCGTGGACGTGTCGAAGGTGGACGGCATCCGCGCCACGGCGCGGACGAGCCTCGGCATCGACATGGACACGCAGCTGATCGTGTGCGTGACCGGCGGCGCGGCGCGCGTCCGGGCCGGCACCGCGCTGCGCACGCTGGCGCTGCTCGCCGAGCGGCATCCGGACATGCGCCTCGCGCTCGTGGGGCAGGGCGCGGATCACGAGGACGTGCACATGCACGCCGCGGCGCTCGGCGTGAGCCCGCTCGTGTACTTCCTCGGCGAGCGCGACGATCTGCCGATCGTGCTCGCGGCGGCGGACGTCGGCTGGGTCGCGGCGGACGGCGACGACGCGGGGTTCGCCTGCCTCGACTTCATGGCGGCGCGCGTGCCGATCGTGTCCGAGCGCTCGTCGCTCGTGTCGCACTACGTGCCGGACGGGATCGCCGGCGTGCTGCTGCCACCGGCCGACCCGAGCGACACGGCGGCCACGGTCGCGTCGTTCCTGGCGCACGGCGATCAGCGCGACGCGATGGGGCGCGCCGGCCGCACGCGCGCGCAGCGCGACTTCGGCGAGACGCCGATGATCGACGGGTTCGCCGCCGCGGCGGAAGCGGCCGGCGATCGCGCCTCCTGGGCGGCGCGGTGAGCACGGCGACCCTCGCGCACTACGCCCAGTACTATGGAATCCGCGGCTCGGTCGCCGCGCTGCGGCGGCTCAGCTTCCGGCGCGCCAGCGCGATCGGCGAGCGCATCGGAGTGCTCGGCTATCGGCCGTTCGGCATCCGGCGCGCCGTCGTCGAGCGGCAGGTGGGCGCGGCGTTCCCGGGCCTGACCGAGCCGGAGGTCGCACGGATCGCACGCGCCTCGTACGCCAGCCTCGGGCGCACAACGATCGAGACGGCGCTCCTGCCGACGTACTCGCGTGAGGAAGTGATCGAGCTCGTGGAGCGAACGGACGGCTGGGAGCACGTCGAGCAGGCACTCGCTCAGGGGCGCGGGCTGATGGTCGTCACCGGTCACCTCGGCAACTGGGAGCTCGGCGGCTCATACGTGGCGGCGCGCGGCATCCCGCTCGAGGCCGTGGCGCGGCGCATGGAGAACCCCCTGTTCGACGCGTACCTGAACGAGACGCGCCGGCGCATCGGCATGACGGTGATCCACGACGCCGACGCCGTGCGCCGCGTGCCGCGGGCGATGCGGGAGCACCACGCCGTGGCGTTTCTCGTCGACCAGGGCGCCGTCGGGCTGGCGTCGACGTGGGTCCCGTTCTTCGGACGCTACGCGAAGACGCCTCGCGGGCCGGCCGTCTTCGCGCTGCGGCTCAAGACGCCGCTCCTCTTCGCCTGTTCCCTGCGCCAGCCCGACGGACGGTTCGTGATCCACTTCGAGCCGGTCCCCATCGAGACGACGGGCACGCTCGATGCCGATGTCGACCGCATCGTCGCCTCGTATACGAGCACGCTCGAGCGCTGGGTGCGACGCGCGCCCGAGCAATATTTCTGGCATCACCGCCGCTGGAAGCATCAGCGGCCGGGTACGCCGCCGGAGCTGGGGGATCCCTCATGAACGAACGCGTCAAGCGAGCGCTGCGCGGCGACCTCCGCGCCTGGTTCGGCATCGGTGTCGTCGTCGCGATCGTGCTGCTCGCGGTGCTCGCGCCGCTGGTGTCGCATCACGACCCGCTCGAGATCGATCTCGTGAACCAGCTTCAGGGTCCGTCGCCGGCGCACTGGCTCGGCACCGACATCCAGGGGCGCGACGTGTGGGCGCGGCTCGTGTACGGGTCGCGCGTCTCGCTCACGGCGGGAATCGTGTCGCAGGCGATCGCGCTGCTGCTCGGTCTCTCGCTCGGGCTGCTCGCCGGCTACAAGGGCGGATGGATCGACGAGCTCGTGATGCGCCTCGCCGACGTGACGCTGGCGTTTCCCACGCTGCTGCTGCTCATCGCGATGGCCGCCGCGCTGCAGCCGTCGCTCACCGTCGTGTTCTTCACGATCGGCGTGGTCGGCTGGGCGGGAATGGCGCGCCTGGTCCGTGGCCAGGTCCTCGTCGTGCGCCAGCTCGAGTTCGTGCAGGCGTCTCGCGCACTCGGCGCGCGCGACCTGCGCGTCGTGCTGCAGCACGTGCTGCCGAGCGTCGTCGCGCCGGTGCTCATCGCCGCGACGCTGGGCGTGGCGGCGGCGATCATGGCCGAGTCGGCACTGTCGTTCCTGGGACTCGGCGTGCAGCCGCCGACGCCGAGCTGGGGGTCGATGATCGCCGACGGACGCGATCTCAATCAGCTCCGCAATGCGCCCTGGACGTCGGTGGCGCCAGGGTTCGCGATCGGCGCGGCGGTGCTCGGGTTCAACCTGCTCGGCGACGCGCTGCGCGATGCGCTCGACCCGAGGCACGCGGCGAAGAGCGGCGCCATCGAAGCCCCACCATCGGCGCGCACCTGATGGGATCGTACGACGTCGAGCGGCTGCGGCGCGAGGAGTTTCCGTGGGCCGCGGCCGGCGAGGCCATCTACCTGAATGCCGCGAGCACGGGACCGCTCCCCGAGCGCACGCTGCGCGCGCAGGCGGAGTTCTCGCGCAAGCGCGCGGCGCCGCACCGGCTCACGCACGAGGAGCAGTTCTCGGTGCTCGACCGCTGCCGCGCGCTCCTCGGCGAGCTGCTCAACGCCGAGGATGGGACGATCGCGCTCTCGGTGAACACCGGGGCCGGGATCAACCTCGCCGCATGGGGGCTGCCGCTCGGCGCCGGCTCCGTCGTCGTCATCCCCGACCTCGAGTTTCCGGCGAACGTCTATCCCTGGATGGCGGCCTCGCAGGCGCGCGAGTACAGCGTGCGCGTCGTGCCCGCGCGCGACGGCCTGCTCGACGAGGAGGCGCTGTTCGAGGCGCTCGACGCGCCGGGCACGCGCGTGCTGTCGCTGTCGTGGGTCGGCTTCGCGACGGGCTTCGTGGCGGACCTGCCCCGATTGAGCGAGGCGTGCCGGGCGCGCGACGTGTGGCTCGTCGTCGACGGCATTCAGGGTGTGGGCGTGCTCCCGCTCGACCTCGCGCGGACGCACGTGGATCTGCTCGCGTGCGGGGGCCAGAAGTGGCTCCTCTCGCCGTGGGGCAGTGGGTTCACGTACGTGCACCCCGACATGCTGAAGGTGCTCGCGCCGCAGCCGGTGAGCTGGATGGCCGTGCGCGGCTCCGACGATTTCGCCTCCCTCGTGGACTACGACCTCACCTGGCGCGACGGCGCGCGTCGATTCGAGCAGATCACCGTGCCGTTCCAGGACTTCGCGGGGATGGCGGCGAGCCTCGAGCTGCTGCGTGACCTCGGCCACGCCGAGATCGGCGCGCACATCGAGGCGCGGGTCGCCGAGCTCGCCGATGGCGCGCGCAACGCCGGCGTGCCCGTGGTGACGCCGCAGGGCCGCACTGCCGGCATCGTGACCGTCCGCCCGCGCGACGTGCGCGCGACGAGCGAACGCCTGCGTGACGCGCGGGTAGTGCATTCCGTCCGAGAGGGGACCATTCGCCTGTCTCCACATTGCTACACCACGAGCGAGGAGATTGGGACCGCGCTCGGTGCGCTCGTCGATTGATCCGCCACTACATCTTCCGGGCATGACTTCAGAGACCGCACCGCGCACCGGCATGGCGTACGCAGCGGCCGAGCGCGACACCGAGCGCCTCGCCGGCACCACGTCGTGGCGATTCGAGGTGGTGACCCTCTCCCTCTTCGCCGCGCTGATCTCCTTCGTCTCCGCCTTCCACGAGCCGTGGAAGGACGAGACCCAGGCGTGGCGGCTGGCGATCGACAGCAACGGACTCCGGGAGCTGGTCCACAACGCACGGTACGAAGGGCACCCGCTTCTCTGGCACGTGCTGTTGCAGCTCGTAGGACACGTTTCGCGCTCGTGGTGGGCCGCCGTCGCGCTTCACATCGTGATCGCGTGTGTCGGTACGTGGCTGGTCCTTCGCTACGCGCCGTTCACCCGCCTGCAGAAAGTGCTGCTCGTGTTCGGGTACTTCTCCGCGTACGAGTACGCGGTCGTCATCCGACCGTACGGGCTGGGCATGGTGCTGGCGTTCGCGGCGTGCATCGCGTGGACCGCCCGGCGACGGCGCATCGGCTGGGCGATCGCGAGCCTCGCCCTGCTCGCGAACACCACCGCCCTCGGTACCATGCTCGCGATGACGATGGCGCTCGCGTTCGCCGTCGACTGGGCCTTGCCCGATGATGTCGTGCGCCGACCGTCGAAGCGTGCGCTGCTCGTCGCGGGCGGCGTCGCGCTCGTCGCGACGGTGCTCGTGCTGGGGATCACGGTGGCGCAGCTCAAGCCGCCGGCCGACGCGGCCTATGTCGGCGAGGCGAAGAGTGCGGTATCGCTCTCTAATTGGGATATTGCGGCGATGCCCACGCTCGAGCTGAATGCGCTCGTGCCGATCGCCGAGTCCGAGGGCGGGCTGCTGTGGAGCCGCTGGCTGTTCCAGCCTCAGTCAAGGAACGGACTCGCGCTTCTCCTCGCCGCGAGCCTCGAGGTTCTCGCCATCGGATGTCTGATCGCGGCGCGCCGGCGCATGGCGCTCGTCTGCTTCGTCGTCGGCACCACGGGATATCTGCTCTTCTTCGCGTTGTTCTTCCCGGGCACGCTGCATCATCACGGCTACCTCTACGTGGTGTGGATCGTTTCCGCATGGCTCGCCTGGGGGGGTGCGCCCAGCGAGCGACCGGCCGTGCTCGCCGCGCTGACGCGCCACGCGGACCGGTGGCGCGCTCCGTTGTTCACCGGCTCCCTCGTGATCCCGGTCGCCGCGATGATCCAGATGTCGATCGGCGAGATCCGCATGCCGTTCGCCGACGCGCGCCACGTGGCGGAGGTGATCCGCGCGAACGGACTCGATCGTGCGCCGATCGTCACGCTGCTCCGCTCCGATGGCCAGGCGGTCGCTGCATTTCTCGATCGGCAGATAATCTTCCCGCTCGAGGGGGCGAGTGGCACGTTCGTCGTGTGGGGCAAAGGGTCGCCTTACCGGGTGACGGTACAAGCGGTGGACAGCGCCGTGACCGCCTTGCTGGCGCGAGGCGAGTGCCGCGTCGTGGTGATCTCCTCACCGACCAGGGACGTCCTGACGGCGACCGCCGCTCGCGCCCGGTCGATCTACACCACGAGTGGGCGGCCGCTCAGTGCCGACCGCTACAGGGTGTGGGTGGCCTCGTCGCCCGACACGGCACGCTGCCCGCCCGCCCGTTATCCTTCGCGGCCGTCCGCCTCCGTACACCAGTCGAACCCCACTTCGTGACCGCTCCCTCAGCGTCGCGCACCGCGGTCGCGAATGCCATCGGCTACGCGGTCGCGATCGCGATCTCGTTCGTTCAGGCGCCCTTCCTCATCCATCACCTGGGTGACGAGCGCTACGGCATCTGGACGCTGATCGGGCTCGTGAGCGGCTACTACGGGCTGCTCGACCTGGGCACGCGTGGCGCGATCGGCTTCTTCGTCGCCCGCGCCCGCGCGCGCGACGCGACGCTCGAGATCGCCGAGCTCACGGCGACGGCGTTCTGGTTCCTCGTCGCGGCGGCGCTCGTCGTGCTCGTCATCGGCACCGGGGTCCTCCTCCTCTTTCCGAATCTGTTCCGTGTCGCGGCGGAGGCGCGGAGCGAGGTGCTCGTCGCGCTCGGCATCGCGCTCGTGCTCACGGTGCTGACGCTGCCGCTCGACATCTTCGCCGCGATCGTCAACGGCTGTCGGCGCGGCGAGGTGATCACGTTCGCCGAGACGGTCGTCAGGGTCCTGATCTTCGTCCTGATCTTCGTGCTCTTCCAGCACGGTGCGCGGCTCGACGTGCTGGCGGGGATCCAGCTCGTCGGCAAGAGCATCATCTGGGGGATCGCCTTCGCCACCGCGCGGCGCCTGGAGCCCAACTGGAGCGTGAGATTCCGTCATCGCCGGCGCGAGCGCCTCGGCGAGATCATGCGCTACGGCGGCCAGACGACGATCATCAACATCTCGGGCGCGGTGATCGAGAAGCTCGACGCCGTCGTCATCGCGACGGTGCTCGGCGCGCGGATGGTGACCGTGTACGTGATCGGCCAGTCGCTCGTCACGTATCTCGGTCAGGGCGTGTCGTCGATCACGCTCGCGCTCACGCCGTTCTTCGCGGACCTCCATGCGAAGGACGACGTGGAGCGGTCGCGCTGGCTCATCCTGGCGGGGACGCGAGCGGCATCGCTCGTGACGGGCGTGATCGCGGGAGGACTGTTCGCGTTCGGCACCCCGTTCATCGCGCGGTGGGTGGGGCCGCAGTACGTGCAGGGGCCCTGGTATCTCCGCTCGGACACCGTGCTGCTCGTGCTCATCGCGGCGTTCATCCCCCGGTTGCTCCAGAGCGCGACCCACCAGTACCTCTTCGGCGCCAACAAGCAGTGGTATCTGTCGCGCGCATTCCTGCTCGAGGGGATCGCCAACCTGGTGCTCTCGCTGGCGCTCGTGAAGCCGCTCGGCCTTGCCGGCGTGGCGATCGGCTCGGCGCTTCCGTCGCTCGTCAGCCAGGGCTGGTTCATCCCGCGCTTCGTGTCGCGCGACATCGGTGTGTCGTATTTCCGGCTGTTCCGCGACGGCCAGCTCCGCGGCCTCGTGATGGGCGTCGTCGTCGCCCTCTTTGGCCTCCTCGCGCAGCGCATCGTCCCCCCGACGAGCTGGCCGGGCTTCTTCGCCGGTGTGGCTGTCACGCTCGTCCTCGCGTCGCCCTTCCTCTGGCTCGCCGGCATCACCGGTGAGGACCGCGCGCTGGTGCGCGGGGCGTTGTCGCGCTTCCGGCCGGAACGTCGGCCGGCCTGACGTCACCGCGCGGCGAGCACCTCGCGATACAACTGCTCGAGCCGGGGCACCACGGCCGACGACGCGTACGTCGTCTCGAAGTAGGCGCGGATCGCCGCGCGGTCGAAGCTCCGGCGCGCGAGCCGCGACATCGCGTCGGCGAGCGCGACGGGATCCTCCGCCGGCGCGAGCTCGCCGATCTCCGGCGTGACGATCTCCTCCGGTCCGCCGCAGCGGGTCGCCACCACGGGGAGCCCCGACGCCAGCGCCTCGATCACCACGACCCCGAAGCTCTCGTGCCGGCTCGCGAGCACGAACGCGTCGGCGGCGCGGTAGATCTCGGGCATCGACGCGCGCTCGGGCGCGCCGAGCCAGGTGACCGATGCCTCGACGTCCAGCTCACGCGCGATCGCGAGCAGGTCGTTCTCCTGATGGCCCTTGCCGACGATCGTGAGGTGGAATCGCTCGCCACGCGCGTGGCAGAGCGCGAGGGCGCGCAGCAGCACGTCGAAGCCCTTCTGCGGCACGAGATGCCCGACGCTGAGAAAGCGGAACGGCTCCGTGGGCGTGCGTGCGGCGGGCGCGAATCTCGTCTCGTCGATGAAGTTCGGGAGGACGTCGATCGGCCGGTGGATCCACTGTGCGACCGACGCGGCGTGCGCGCGGCTCACCGCCGTGACGCGCGCCGCCGATTCCAATGGCGAGAGCACGTCAGGGAAGGGACGCCCGTCCTCGCCGCGCATGTCGTCGAACGGGAATGGGCTCATGTGCTCGGACACGACGAGCGGCACGCCGAGTATCTGCGCCAGCTCCGCCGCCACGAAGCCCGCCGGATGGCTCACGTGCGCGTGGACCAGATCGAACGGCCCCCTCTCCCGTTCGATCCTGCGTGCCACACGCGCCATGCGTCGCCCCTCGTGCAGCAGCCCGCCGTGCGCCACCCGGTCGCTCCAGGCGAGCGACTGGAACTTGTGCACGAGGTAGTTGGCCGACACCGCGCGCATCCCGTGCTTTGGGGAACGCCGCCAGGCTGCCAGCACGCCCAGCGCCTCGACCGGGCGTTTGAACGGAATCTCGAAATCGCGCGTCGGCACGGCGAAGACGTGCACCTCGATCGTCGGCGCGTGCTTCGCGAGCAACTCGGTCTGTTCGGCGAAGAAGATTCCCGCGAGCGGCGCCTGCGGCGACGGAAACCACGACGGGACGACGATGATCCGCACGGGCATGCGACAAGGGTGGGCGTCGTCGGGCGTGGCGCGGGCCCGGGCTCGCGCGTCTGTTACCTTACAAAGATCGTACCGCCCCGCCGGCACTCCCAGAGGGAATCGTCCCACCTCGTTTCACCGTTTTCACAAGTGAGAATCCTCCACGTCGTCGGGGCTCGGCCGAACTTTCCGAAGCTCGCGCCGGTGTTTCACGCTGGTCGTCGCGCCGGTCTCCAGCAGGTCGTCGTGCACACGGGCCAGCACTACGACACGCTGCTCTCCTCCGGGTTCTTCGACGATCTCGACATCCCGGCCCCCGACTTCAACCTCGAGGTGGGGTCGGCGACGCACGCCGTGCAGACGGCGCGCATCCTCGAGCGCTTCGAGCCGGTCCTCACGAGCTGCACCCCCGACTGGCTCGTCGTGTACGGCGACGTGAACTCCACGATGGCCACCGCGCTCGTCGCGGCGAAGCTGGGCGTGCGCATCGCGCACGTCGAGGCAGGCCTGCGCAGCAACGATCGCGCGATGCCGGAGGAGATCAATCGCATCGTCGCCGACCGGCTGGCCGATCTGCTGCTCACCCCGTCGCGCGACGCCGACGAGACGCTGAAGCGGGAAGGAGTGCGCGCCGAGCAGATCGTCTTCGTCGGCAACGTGATGATCGACTCGCTGCTGCGCGCCCTGCCGCGCGCCGAGGCGACCGGCGCGGCACGTCGGCTCGGTGCCGATGGGTCGCACGTCGTCGTCACGCTGCACCGCCCGTCGAACGTCGACGACGAGCCGCGCCTGCGCGCCATCGCCGGCGCGCTCGCCACCATCGGGCGCACCCGCAAGGTGATCTTCCCGTCGCATCCCCGCACGCGGGCGCGCATCGCCGACTTCGGGCTCCCGATGGGCGGCGTCGATCTGATCGACTCGCTCCCCTACTACGACATGGTCGACGTCATGCGTGGGGCGCACGCCGTGATCACCGATTCCGGTGGGCTGCAGGAGGAGACGACAGCGCTCGGCGTGCCGTGCTTCACCGTGCGTGACAACACGGAGCGGCCGATCACGATCACCGAGGGCACGAACCAGCTCGTGCTCGATCCGTCGACCCTTCCCGGCCTCGTCGCCGCGGCGCAACGCTCCGCGACGGTCCGTCGTCCTGAGGGATGGGACGGCAGGGCCGGCGAACGGATCATCGAGGCGCTCCGAACGAAGTGACTGATCGCAGCACGCAGCCACGACTGCCCGGCGGCGCGACGTGGCTCCCGCGGGAGGTCGACACCGGCGCCACCGCATCGGCGCGCCGCGTCCTGCTGATCACCACGACCTATCCGCCGCGCACCGAGGTGGGCGCGGCGCGGTGGGAAGGGTTCACGCCGTATCTCGCCCGTGCGGGCTGGGGACTCGACGCCGTGATCGAGCAGCCGCCCGATACCGAGCAGGCGGATTGGAGCCGGCTCGCGCGTCTCCCCGCCGACGTCCGCGTCGTGCAGATCGCGCGCGGCAACCCGTGGTGGTACGAGGCGATCAGGCGCGCGCAGGCTCCGTTCAGGCCACAGCGCGCCGAGCGTGCGGAGGCCGTGCACGAGGTGGAGGCGTACGTCGGCGGCGGTGGTGCCGCGCGCCCGCGGCTGCGCGACGTGGTCAACGCGGCCGTGCACACCTCGCGCGCGCGCAAAGGGATCGCCGATCTCGTGCACGCCGCCGACGCGATCGTCGATGCACGCCATCACGTCGTCGTGTCGTCGGGACCGCCGCACTTCGTGCACGTGGCAGCATCGCGCGTGGCGGCGCGGCATCGTCTGCCGCACATCGTCGACCTGCGCGATCCGTGGGGCCGCGCCGAGCCGCTCGGTCTCGCGGCGCGACTAGTTCCCGACCGTCACCTGCGCCACCACGAGCAGCGGACGCTCGAGCGCGCCGCGCTGATCGTCACCAACACGACGGCGGCGGAGCGCGCGCTCGCCGAGCGGTTCCCCAAGCTGCGGGATCGCATCCGCTGCATCCCCAACGGCAGCGACGTCGAGCCGGAGAGCGCTGACGCGCGCGCACGGCCGACCCGATTCCAGATCGCGCACTCCGGGTCGCTCTACCTCGATCGCGATCCGCGCCCCTTCCTGCGCGCCGTCGGTCGCGTGCGCACCGAGCTGGCGCTCGGTCCCGATGACCTGCGCGTCGTGTTCATGGGGAACCCCGCCCGCGTCGCCGGCCGCCCACTCACCGAGCTCGCCGCCGAGGCGGGCCTGGAGGGGGTGTTCGAGGAGCGGCCGCCGGGCACGCGCGACGAGGCCCGCCAGCTGCTGCGCGAGTCGTCGATGGCCGTCGCCTTCCAGGGGGAGACGCGGACCCAGGTGCCCGCGAAGGTGTTCGAGTACGTCGCGTTCCCCGTCTGGCTGCTCGCGCTCGTCGGCGCCGAGTCCGCCACGGCCGACTTGCTGGCGAACTCCGACGCGATCGTGCTAGATATCGATGACGAGGCCGGCACCCAGCGTGCGATCGAGCGCTGCGTCCAGCGCTTCCGCGCCGGCGAGTCGCCCAGGCCGGTCGGGTGGGATGGCCGATTCTCCCGCGCCAGGCAGGCGGAACGGTTGATCGTCGAGCTCCAACGACTGGAGAGCAGGACCATGCGTCGCACGCCGACAGCCTGAGCCATGTGTGGATTCGTCGGATTCCTCGCGCTCACGAACGAGTCCGCGCCCACCGAGGCGTGGATCTCGACGCTGATCGACACGATCGCGCACCGCGGGCCGGACGATCACGGCATCCTGGTCGACGGGCGCGCCGCGCTCGGCTTCCGCCGGCTGTCGATCCTCGACCTGTCGCAGGCCGGCCACCAGCCGATGACGTCGCGCGACGGCACGCTGTCGATGGTCTTCAACGGCGAGATCTACAACTACGTCGAGCTGCGCGCCGAGCTGGAAGCGCTGGGCCATCGCTTCGTGTCGTCCGGCGACACCGAGGTGCTGCTCGCGTCGTACGCGCAGTGGGGCCGCCGCTGCGTCGATCGGCTCGTCGGCATGTACGCGTTCTGCATCATCGACCGCCGTACCTCCACGATGTTCGTGGCGCGCGATCGGCTCGGGATCAAGCCGTTGTACGTCGTCAGCCATCCGCGCGGAGTGCTGTTCGCCTCCGAGCTCAAGGCGATCCGTCGCTCCGGCCTGTGGGGCGGTGGGCTCAACACGGCGCGCTTCGCGCAGTTCCTCTCCTTCGGGCGCACGGAAGAGGTGCCCGACGACGCCGACACGTACCTGGACGGCGTGCAGCAGATCCTGCCGGGCCACTCGTGCACCCTTCGCTTCGACGGTACACGCACCGACGAGCGCTACTGGTCGCCGCCACACCACGAGGAGGACGCGGGCCCCGACGTCGTCCCTCGCTTCCTCGCGCTGTTCGACGACGCGATGAAGCTGCACATGCGGTCGGACGTCCCCGTGGGCGTGATGCTCTCCGGCGGGATGGACTCCGTCTCCATCGCCTGCACGATGGCGCGGCTCGCCGACACCTCGGGCACGGGACAGGCGCTCCACGCCTTCTGCTACACGTCGGAGGACTTCGACGAGTCGCGCCAGCTCGAGGACACGATCGCCCAGATCGGTGCGACGATGCATCGCGTCGCGACGGTGGAAGCGGATTCGTTCTGGTCGCGGCTGCGCGAGGCGATCTGGTATCACGACGAGCCGGTGCACTCCCCGAGCGTGCTGATGGGGTTCGAGCTGTACCGCCTGGCGGCGGCGAACGGCATTCGCGTCGTGCTCTCGGGGCAGGGGGCGGACGAGACGATCGGCGGATATCACTACCTGTTCGATCACATGCTCGTCACCGAGGCGCTGCGCGGCCGGCTGCCGACGCTCCTCGCGCAGGCGAAGTTCGTCGCCGAGTCGAGCGGCCGCTCAGAGCGCGACGTGCTGATGCGCTGCGCGCGCATGGTGCGCGCCCACCTCATGTCGAGCCTTGCTTCATACCGGAGTGCGTCGGCCAAGCGCCGGCTGCTCGAGGGGCGCGGCCGCGCCTTCCTGGCGCCGGAGCTTCGTGCGCTGGCCGCGCCGGCACCCGACCTGCCGCCGGGCCAGACGCTGTCGGTGGCGCTCGAGCGCGCGATCCGCCAGACGCCGCTGCCGCACTATCTACGGGTCGAAGATCGCAATTCCATGGCGCACAGCGTCGAGTCGCGTGTGCCCTTCCTCGATCACCGGCTCGTCGAGTTCGTCCTGTCGCTGCCGCCGTCGCTCAAGATGCGCAATGGCATGCTGAAGTATTTGCTCAGGCACGTCGCCTCGCGGTACCTGGGCCAGGCTCGCGCGCATACCAAGAAAGCGGCCTTCTATCTTCCGGTTCGCAAGTTTTTCGGCGCGGATTTCGACACGTTCGTCCGCGATACGCTGTCGGAGTCGGGTGTCCGCCGCGACGGCTTTTTCAACCCGGCCGTCGTGAACCGCCTGGTGGATGCTGGACTGACTGACGGTCTGTTGGAATCGAAACGGCTCATCGCCTTGCTGATGTTCACGCTCTGGGTCCG
>Ga0070669_100001827_pt1 | contig 15338 bp, 8 predicted proteins | sample KBSS53metaG_FD_64680 | JGI IMG/M metagenome (GOLD analysis project Ga0070669, IMG submission 64680) | Switchgrass rhizosphere microbial communities from Kellogg Biological Station, Michigan, USA - KBS S5-3 metaG | ecosystem: Host-associated > Plants > Roots > Rhizosphere > Soil ... | reverse complement strand
GTGTCGGAAACGTGCACGACCACCGTTCCCGCTTCCGCGCCTGCGTCGCACGTCACGCTCACGTGCCCGCCTTCCGGCGTGAACTTCACCGCGTTGCTGAGCAGGTTGAGGATGATCTGCCGCAGCTTCACCGCACTCGCGCGCGCGAACAGGTCGGGCGCGTTCGACGTGAACGCGAAGGTCAGTCCCTTCTCGCGCATCTGCGGCATCACCAGCGACTCCACCGCGGCGCACACGTCGGCGACCGGCACGTCGTCGATGTCGGACGTGCCCATCGTGCGGTCGAGCCTCGCGTGGCGCAGCACGGAGTTCACCACGCCGGTGAGGTGCAGCTGGCTCTGCCGAATGCGCTGCAGGTCTTCGAGCTGGCCCGGCGTCACCGGGCCGCGCACCCCGGCACCGAGGAGCTGCGTGTAGCCGGCGATCGCGTTGAGCGGCGTGCGCATCTCATGGCTCAGCGTCGAGAGCGTGCGCGACGTCGCGCGGCTCGCCTCCTCCGCGGCCTGGCGCGCCATCTCTGCCTCCGCGCGCGCACGCTGCGCCGCGTTGCGCTCGTGCACGAGCTCCGTCACGTCGTTGGCGATCACCGCGATTCCGGTGACGTTGCCGTCCGTGTCCGTCAGCGGTTGATACACGAAGTTGTAGTAGATCTCGGGCCCCGGCGCGTCGAGGTTGATCGGGAACTCGTTGACGACGTATGGCGTGCGCGTCGTCCACACCTCGTCGAGCAGCGCGAGGATCGTCTCGACGTCGACGTCGGGGAACGCTTCGCGCACGGACAGGCCCACCAGTGGGCGATGGCCGGCGAGCGCACCGTACGCGCGGTTGCACGACGCGAACACGTGCTCGGGCCCGCGCAGCACCGCGATGGCGACCGGCACCTGCGCGAACGCGTAGTCGACGAACGACGGAGTCCCATGCGCACGCGCGCCGGACGAGGGCGCGGTGTCGTTCGCACCCGGGTGCCCCGTCACGTCCTCCACGTGGTGGACGATGAACGCCACCTCGCCCTCGTCGTCGAGCACCGGCGCGTTGACGGGGCTCCAGTAGCGATCCTGCACCTGTCCGTTCGCGTCGCGCGTTTCGAACCGCTGCGCGGCCATGCGATCGGCCATCCGGCTCCGCACCACCCGATGGAGCGAGATCCTGAGGTTCGCCGTCTCCGCCGCCATCGGATCGTAAAGTGGATCCGGGAAGGTCTGGAACAGCGGACGCCCCAGGAGCCCGCGCGCACCGTAGCGCACGCTGTTCGTGGCCGCGAGATACGCCTCGTTCACCGCGACGATCGTGTAGCGCGGGTCGTCGGCCGCGAACACGATGCAGGGCGCGGGCAGGGCTTCGAAGAACGCCTCGAAGTCCGGCACGCGCGTCGTGAAGCTCGGCGCGGGGCGACGGCCGGGCCAGCTCACTGCCGGGCCAACTCGTTGCTGGGCGATCGCATGGAACTGGAACTCCTTCGAACTGTCGGCGGGACTTACCTCGTCGGCCAGGCGAAGAGCGCGGAGGGAACCTCTCCCGTCCGGGCGCGAGCCACGTCGAGTGGCTCCTCCCAGAATCGGGTCGTGCGATCCTCCGTGCCGAACCGGAGCTCCACCTTCCCGCCTCCCTGGCCACCCCTCGTGAAGGGGATGGCAAGGTCGACCCGGTACATGCGTTTGGACCGGCTCGGGTAGGCGGCAAGCAAGCTCAGCCCCACGGTATAGCGAGAACCGGTCCAGCCGTAAGGGGCGTCTCCAGCGATGAGCGTCCCGGCCTCGCCGAACGCCGCGAACCCCACGTCGGCCGTCCGGATCACCGACCTTCTGCTGATCCTGAACTCGGCCCGCGCCACGTTGCGTCGCTCCCCCGCCACCTCAGAGGAACGGTAGCCCTGCAGCCCGCCGATCCGGTCGCCGAACGTGAGCTGCAAAGGGAGCCGCGACCGCAGGCCGCCGGAGAACTCGTCGGACAGGATCAGCATCGCTCCGGGACCCTCGCCGAGGTACAGGGCGGTCCGCGTGCTCCCCACCACACTGTTCCATCCAGGCGTCACTTTGTCGTGCCGGCCCTCCACCTGGGCCTGGTTCGCCAGCCACAGCCTGCGGCGTACGAGCCCCGCATAAGTCGCCCCCGACAGGAAGACGTCCTCCTCTCCCATCCCGACCGGAAGCCCGCGGGCGACGAACAGCGCGCCGGACAGACCCGATGGGATGTCCTGCGCTCCGGTCAACGCGTCGAAGCCGTAGACCTGGTGGTACTTGAAGCGCCGGATCCCGAGGATCACGCCGGCCCGCGTGACCTCGAACGGCGTGTACCGACCGCGCAACGTCGTCCCGGTGTCCGCCGCGAACCCGGTGTCCGTCACGATCACGCCGGCAGGGCCGGGATTGACGTGACGCCCGGTGAGCCCACCGCCGAGGAGGGTCACCGTCCCCGTCCCGAACAGGCGCGCGAGGCCACTCACGTCCCAGCGCTGCTCCGAGATCCGCAGGGCGAGCGGGTCGCGCGCCGGCCGCGCGAACTGGGGAAAGATCGAGCTGGAGCGCGCGCCGACGTGCCACGAGATCCGCTGCAGGTCGGTGAAGAAGGGATGCCCCATCTCCACTCCTGCATCGTGCCCGATGCGATGCTGGTACGCATCGATGCCGATCATGTAGGGCCGGTCGAACACGGCGTAGTCCACCACTCGACCGCCATAGCCCGTGCGATAGCCTCGCGCTTTCTCCCACGCCGCCTCCACGCGCAGACCGAGCCCCGCGACGTTCTCGCTGCCGAGTGCCAGCGCGTCGGGGTTGACCCCGCGAAAGCGCCCGCCGACGATCACCGGGATCTCGTCGGTCGTCTCGACGAATGCCGCCACTCCCCGGCCGCTGTCGGGGACGACGAGCACTCGCGCGTCCGCGAGGAATGGCTGGGCGCGAAGTACGCGCTCGGACTCGGCGCGCCGGAACTCGGTGCACGGGCGACCGACGGCGAGGGCGAGGAACGACCGGATGACGTGCGCCTTCGTGGTGGAGTGGTGCAGTCCCATCGCACGCGCCACGTGCCGCCATTTCGCCGCGGTCCCCTTGAACGGAGGCCGGCCGGGCGAGATCTCGATGCGCGTCACGACGCGTCCGTCGCACGAGAAGGCGGGAGACGGCGCCGCGGTGGTGTCCTGCGCAGCGCCGCGAGCAGCGGGCGCAAAGAGAACGAGCAGCGCCAGTCGACGCGGCAGTGCACGGAGCATGGCGAGCCGAATAGCAGGAGGCGAGCCAGTTGTGAGCCGGGTCACAGGACTGGAATACCCCGACGGTGCCGCGTGGCTGCATGTCGGAAGATGGATTCAGTTTGTTGTGAGACTGCGACAGCAATCGCGCGTACACGCCGCGACGACGGGCGGCGTCGCGCGATCCGCCGAAGCCGGCGGACGAGGAGCTGACGCTTCAACGCGTTGCCGGCGAACGAGTTGGCGCCGCTGGCCCGTCGGCGGCAGGAGAGACTGTGTCGCGCGCGTGGCCGCGCCGAATCTTGCGGATGCGGACGACGGGGTTACCATGCCCTCTCCCTCCTCCGCACGCCCTCCACTAAAGATGTCCGTCAGATCCGCCGCCGCCAAACGGCCCGCGCTCAATCTTCACAGCGGGCCGGATCCGATTTTCGTACGACAGATCGCCGTCGTCGGCCCTGGTGTGGTCGGCCTCCCGATGGCCGCGCTGCTCGCCTCGGCGGAGCTCTGGGCGCCCGACGGCGCCCCGACGCGCGTGACCGTCGTGCAGCGTCCCTCGACGAGCTCCGGATGGAAGGTCGGCGCGATCAACGCGGGCCGCTCGCCGATCGGCACGCTCGAGGAGGGGATCGACGAGCTGGTGGCACAGGGCGCCGGCAGCGGCCGTCTTCGCGCGACCACGCAGTACGCCGACATCCGCGACGCGGAGGTCGTGATCGTGTGCGTGCAGACGGAGCGAAGGGGGGCGAGCCCCGACTACAGCGACCTGCTCGACGCGCTGCACAGCGTGGCGACGGCGTTGTCGCAGCGCACGTCCGCGTCGGTGCCGCTCGTCGTGATCGAGTCCACGCTCGCCCCGACGACGCTGCAGACCGTCGTGCGCCCGCTCTTCGCGCAGCACGGTCTGGAGGAGGGTCGCGACGTGCTGCTCTCGCACAGCCCGAGCCGGCTCTCTCGCGGCGGCATCGTGGACCGGCTCGCATCGACGGACAAGCTGATCGGCGCGCTCTCCCCGGAGACGGGGAAGCGTGTCGCCGCGGTGTACAAGCGCATCGTGACGCGCGGCAACGTGCACTGCACGAACGCGACGACGGCCGAGGTGGTGAAGACGCTCGAGAATGCGTCGCGCGACGTGCGACTGGCGTACGCGGCGGAGGTCGCGCGGTACTGCGACGCCCAGGACATCGACTTCTTCGACGTGCGCCAGCGCGTCAACGCGCGGCTCGCCGCGGAGAGTGGCACGAACACGGCACCGTGCGGTGGGCTGCTCGTCCCGACGGTGGGCGTGGGCGGGCAAAGCCTGCCGAAGGACGGCCCCTTCCTCTGGTGGCGCTCGCTCGAGGGCGGCGCCGTCCCGGCGCACAGCCTCGTCCTCGAGGCGCGTCGCATCAACGACGAGTCGCCCGCCGAGGTGCTCGCGCTGGTCGAGCGCTTCTCGGGCTCCGTCGCCAAGCGCTCCATCGCGCTGCTCGGCGTCGCCTACCGCGCCGATTCGGACGACGCCCGCAACTCCCCGACGCTGGTGCTCGCGCAGCTGCTGCTCGCTCGCGGCGCCCGCGTGAGCCTGCACGACCCGCACGTGAGCGCGGTCGATCAGAACCTGCTGCGCGCCGGCCTCGCGGGGATGTTCCACCGCGACCTCGCCGACGCGCTCGCGACCGCCGAGGTGGTCGTGGTGTGCGTGGCGCACCAGCAGTACCTGCGCGGCGGCAAGCGCTGGCTCCCACACGCCCAGCGGTTGCGCAGCGTGATCGACGCGAGCAACGCCTACCGCGCCGAGGACATCGCGTCGACGGTGGTGCGCTACGCGGGCATCGGCCGGGGGTTCCGGCGTCCGTCGGGGGCGCTGGTCGAGGCGGTGGCGACGGGACTTCGAACCGTCATGCACGGCGTGGGGAACGAGGCCGCGATGCTCGTCGCGCAGCTCAACGACCGCTACGCACGCGACGACTTCGGACGGGTCCGGATGGACGAGGTGCGGCGTCTCGCCGCCTGCTGCGTCTCGCGGTGCAACGTGCCCGCGGAGGTGGCGATCGAGCCGGTGCCGAGCGTGGATGGCTTCCGCAGCCGGCTCGTGGCGTGCGCGATGGCCGCGTGGGGGGCCGACTGAGGCAGTTCACGCGATAGGCGACGCGCTGCAGGTCGCGCGTTCGGGTCCTCGCGCAACGTGGTTCGGGCTTTTCGCGCAGCGTGTTTCACGCGGAGTAGCGCGGAGGCGCGGAGAACGGCAACGGCACCTGCAAGGGCAACAGCCTGACGCGGAGAACGCGGTCGCACCCCCGAGGGCGCGGAGCGGCGCAGCGATCTCTCCCCCGGACCCTCAAAGCATTTGAAGGCGTGGATGGAGAGGCGCGGTGCGCGGGAGCTGGAATCTCGACCCAGAGAGTGGTGCTCCGCGTCCTCGGCCGGTTCTCCGTGGTCTCCGCCTCGATCTTTTGCCGTCGAGCGATCAAGGGTACTCGAGTGGTCGGTGATCTTGATCGGTTCAAAACTCCGACGCTCGAACCATTCAGGGAGTCTGACCCCTTGATCCGCGGAGCGAAGTGGCCTGACTGCACTTGTCGCTTCGCGAAGCTCCCGCGCCTCCGCTAGTCGCGACGCGCTCGAGCCCCTCACGCATCAGTTCGATTGGGCCGGACACGCCCGCGCATCGCGCCGCGCGCGCACGACCATTGCGGCCTCTGCGCCCCGCGCTCCAATTTCGGTTCTCCCTCGCCCACAGGATCACCGAGCGATGACCGACGAGTCCACACCGATCTCCCGCCGCACGTTCGTGCGCGACGGCGCCACCGCCGCCGCTGCCTTTGCCATGGCCCCGATGATCGTGCCGCGCCACGTGCTCGGCGGCGTCGGGTACCGCGCCCCGAGCCGCACGCTGAACGTCGCGATGATCGGCTTCGGCGGCATGGGCATGAGCAACATGAATGCGCTGCTCCAGGCCGGCGAGAACATCGTCGCCGTCTGCGACATCGACTATCCGTACGTCGAGCGCTCGATCGCCGGACGGCTCCGGCCGCGTCAGGGACAGACCACGGCGCCGGCCGAGGGGCTCAAGATCCAGGAGGCGTACACCAAGGCGAAGAAGTACGACGACTTCCGCACGATGTTCGACAAGCAGAAGGACATCGACGCCGTCGTCATCGCGACGCCGGATCATCTGCACGCGATCGCCGCGTACCACGCGATGAAGGCGGGCAAGCACGTGTACGTGCAGAAGCCTCTCACCTACACGGTGCAGGAGGCGCGGCTGCTCGCGCGCACGGCGAAGGACAGCAAGGTCGTGACCCAGATGGGGAACCAGGGCCACTCGATGGAAGGGACGCGGCGGATCAACGAGATCATCGCCGCCGGAGTGCTCGGCCCGATCCGCGAGGTCCACATGTGGACCGACCGGCCCGCGCGCTTCTGGGCGCAGGGGATCCCGCGTCCCGGCACCCCCATCCCGACGCCGCCGACGCCCCCCGATCCGAGCGTGCCGCCGCGGTGGAGCATGCGCACGGTGGACAACGCCGTCCTGAAAGCGATGGCCGCCGATCCACAGACGCTGCCGCCTGGCGTGAAGTGGGATCTCTTCCTCGGGCCGACGACGCGCGAGATCCCCTATCACCCGGCCATCCACCCGTTCAGCTGGCGCGGCTTCGTCGACTTCGGGGTGAGCGCGATCGGCGACATGGGCGCGCACATCGTCGACCAGCCGTTCTGGGCGCTTGGCCTCGACTATCCGACGTCGATCATCTCGTCCAGCACGGCGTGGGGCGGCGGGGAGAAGGATCCCGCCACCTATCCGCTCGCGATGCTCACGGGCTACGAGTTCGCCGCGCGCGGCAACCAGCCGCCGGTGCGCCTCACCTGGTACGACGGCGGGCTCCTGCCCGTCCTGTCGCAGGACATCCCGCTCCCGCGCGAGGGAGGCGGCGGCGTGTTCGTCGGCGACAAGGGATTCATGACGTACGAGACCTACGGCAACAACCCGAAGATCTATCCCGAGTCGCTCGCGGCCGAGGCGGAGAAGGTCCCGAAGACCTTCCCGCGCGTCACGACGTCGCACGAGGCGAACTGGGCGAACGCGTGCAAGGGCGAGGGAACCGCGAGCTCGCCGTTCGAGTACGCCTCCAAGCTCACCGAGACGATGCTGCTCGGGATCGTCGCGCTGCGCGCCGGCCAGTCGAAGAAGATCCTCTACGACGGCGCGAAGATGCAGATCACGAACGTGGCCGAAGCGAACCGCTGGCTGTCGCGCGAGTACCGGCAGGGCTGGCAGCCGTGGACCGCGTCCGAGACGATGCCCGTCATGGGCGGGTGACGACACCGTGGTGAAGACCGTACGACGTTCGCTGAGCGGCGCCCTCTTCGGCGCCGCTCTCGCGCTTGGGGCCGTGGCGGCGCTCTCACGCGTCGGGAGCGCGACGATGCAGGATCCCAAGTTCGGCCCGTTCGTCGAGCCGGGGTTCCCGTACTTCGTCACGACGCTCGATGCCGGGAAGCTCGGCACGGCCTTCCCGCAGCGTAACCTCGCCGTGCGCTGCGTCGTGCTGGCGCTCGGCAACGACAGCTACGCGTGCTTCGACACGGACCTGCTGCGCCTGGCGGTGGCCTGGCGTGGCCAGTTCATGTCGCTCACGACGATGGCGCAGGTGTCGTACAACCAGCCGTTCAACAAGAACAACGCGATCCCGCGCGTGCTCGGCAGACCGGTCGTCGCGAACGGCATCTACGCCGGCTGGTCGAGCGGTGCGGCGTCGTTCACCGATCCGCGGCCAGCGGGACCGAACCCCGACGACGTCGGCCGCGGCCCGATCGCCGCGAGCGCCGGACGCTGGAGCGGCATCACCGTCGCCGGCAGCCGCGCGGTGCTCACCTATACCGTCGCGGGCACCGAGATCGCCGAGGAAGTCGGCAGCGTGGCGGAAGGAACCAACGTCGGCATCACGCGAACGTTCCGCACCGGTGCCATCGCGCAGCCGCTGACGCTGGTCGTCGCCGACGTCGGTGGCGGCGTGGCCGTGGACACGACCGGCTCGACGGCGGTCGTGTATCAGGGAACGGCGCGCGATACGGCGACGGTGGCCAGCGTGACGGGCGCACCGGCTGGTGCACGTCTGCAGGTGGACTCCAACCGATACGTGACGCTGCGCCTGCCGGCGGGCGCCGCGTCGACGTTCCGCGTCGTGACGTGGCGCGGCGCCGCGAGCGATCGCGCCGCGGTCGAGGCGATGTCGAAGCATCCCGTCACCTTCGCGCCGTTCGAGAAGGGCGGCCCGCGGCGCTGGGACGGCACGGTGACGACGCGCGGTGATGTCTCGCCCGACACCGCGGACTACGTCGTCGATCGCGTCACGCTGCCGCTCTCCAATCCGTGGAAGCGCAACGTGCGCGTGAGCGACGTCGACTTCTTCCGCGACGGGCGCGCCGCCGCCGTCACGTTCGACGGCGACGTGTGGATCGTCTCGGGAATCGACCGCGCGTTGGGAAGCGTGCAGTGGAGACGCTTCGCTTCGGGGCTGTACGAGCCGCTGAACCTCGCGATCGTGAACGACACGATCTACGTGCTCGACCGGCAGGGGATCGTGCGCCTCCTCGACGTGAACGGCGACGGCGAGGCGGACCGCTACGAGAACTTCAGCAACGTACTCATTCAATCGGGCGAGTCGCGCGAATATCCGCTCGGCCTCGGCGCGAAGCCGGGCGGCGGGTTCTACGTGTCGATCGGGGGTGCGCTCGACAACGGGCCCAAGACGTCGCCGCAGATCATGCCTGGCTTCCGCGCCGGCTCGCCGCACAGCGGGACCGTGCAGGAGATCTCGGCCGACGGACGCAGCATCCGCACGTACGCGAGCGGCCTGCGCGAGCCGAACATCGGCGTGCATCCGCGCACGGGGCTGGTCGCGTCGTCCGACCAGCAGGGGAACTTCGTGCCCGCCACGCCGGTGTACCTCCTGCGCGACGGCGGCTACTACAACGTGCCGCCGACGGCGCACGGCGCCGACACGTCGAAGGGAGTGCCGCCGCTCGTGTGGATCCCGCACGAGGTGGACGCGTCCGGCGCCGGCGAGGTGTGGGTCACCGGCAACCGGATGGGCTTCGCGGGTGACGCGCTCGTGCACCTGTCGTACGCGCGGCCGGGACCGTTCCGCGTCTACGTGGACAGCACGCGAAGCGCGGTCCAGGGCGCGATCGCGACTCTCCCGGGCGTGTTCACGACGCCGACGCTCAAGGGGCGCATGCATCCGAGCGACGGCCAGCTCTACCTCGCCGGATTCCAGATCTGGCAGTCGAACGCGAAGGACGTGTCGAGCCTCACGCGGCTTCGCTACACCGGCCGACCGAGCACGCTCCCCGTCGAGGTCCACGCGGGACAGCAGGGGATCGTCGTGCGCTTCGCGTCGCGGCTCGACGCGACGGCGGCGCGCGACGCATCGCACTATCAGCTGCAGTCGTGGAGCTACCGGCGGACGTCGGCCTACGGCTCCGGCCACTTCAAGCGTGACGGCAGCGCGGGGCACGACCGCGAGAACGTCGCGGCGAATCTGTCGGCGGACGGTCGCAGCGTGCTGCTCGTGGTGCCGGAGATGCGGCCCGTGATGCAGATGCAGCTCGACTACGATCTGCGCAGCGCCGTGGGCGCGCCGATCAAGAACTCGCTCTATCTCACCGTGCAGTCGGTCGATCCGCTCGACCTGCGTGCGGCGGGCTTCGGGGCGCTCGATTGGCGCGCCAGCGCGCGCCGCGCCGCGACCGCCGCGACATCGACGGCGGTGACAACGTCGGCCGGCCAGGGCGCGCGCATCGTGCAGCGCTCGGGGTGCCTCGCCTGCCACTCCGTCGACGGCACGACGGCGGGCAAGACCGGACCGACGCTCAAGGGCCTCTACGGCTCGCAGGTCCGGCTCGTCGGCAAACCGGCGGTCCGCGCCGACGACGCCTACATCACCCGCTCGATCGTGGAGCCCGCCGCCGACGTCGTGCAGGGCCACGAGCCGGGGATGCCGTCGTTCAAGGGCGTGTTGAGCGACGCGGAGATTCGGTCGGTCGTGATGTACATCCGCAGCCTGGGGACGCGGTGAGGCGGACGGTTGTTAGCGGTTGACGGTTAACGGCCGGCCTCGGGACGCAAGTACTGCCGAGGCCGGCCGTTAACAGTCAACCGTCAGCCGTCTTCAAAAAGACATCCTCAACCCCGCCGAGAACGCAAAGCTGTTCGTCGTCTTCCCTTCGTAGTCGATGAACGTCGCGTCCTTGAAGTCGAACTTGCCGATGTAGTCCTTCGCCATCAGGCGCAGGCCCATGTTGTTGCCGAGCGCGACGTCGGCGCCGGCACCGACGTTGGCGGCGAAGTTCGTCGCGTCGGTCGAGATGAGCGACTCCGAGATCTGGTAGCGGATCGCGCCCGCGCCGGCCTGGAGGAACGGCGACATCGAGGTGCCGCCGATCGTCATCACGGGCACGTCGAGCTGCAGGCCGCCGTCGTACAGCAGGATGTTGCTGTGGGCGACGGAGAGTCCGCCGATGAGCGGGATCCCCGCCTTGATGTCGCTGCTCGCCGCCGCGACGTTCCCGACGACCGAGATGTTGGGGGCGAGTCGCATGCCGAGCTGCGCGCCGAACACCGGCGCCGGTGCGTTGCCGATGGACGTGCCGAATGGACCGTCCATCAGGCTGCCGAACACCATGTATCCGACGTAGGGCGTGAAGTCGAACGCCTTTCCGGACGACACCGAGCTCGCACGCGTCTGGGCGTGCGCGGCGGTGCTGAGCGTGGCGACGGCGACGGCGGACCGCAGCGTGAAGCGGAAGTACGAGGGGATGCGCATTGGGGTCTCCGGGAAGTGGGCGTCCCGGATGAGGGAGGCCGTACTCCCTGCCAAGGCAGAGCGGGTGCCCAGCGAACCCATCCCGGTGGCGATCCGCTAAGCGTCGGCCGCGCAACGCGTTGCAATTTGCCGTCGAGGCGAGGTGCCGTTGCCATTGTCCTAGTCGTTGGACGAATCGGCGTCCACTTCCGGCGGCACTCGACCCCTGTTGCCGTCCCGAATTCGTGTCGTCCCACTGGCACCAACCATATCGCGTGGACGGCGGCCCCTGCTCGTGGCGGCGCGTCCCCCATCCATCGCAGCGGAGCACATCATGGAGAACACAGCGGACGAGCTTCGAGCCATTCTCTCGACCTACCAGCTGGTCGCCGCGGCGTGGCCCGACCTCAATCCTTCGATGAAATCACGCTCCTCGGGGTGGGCCACCGCGACCGCAGCGGAGCTCCGAGCGGAGCTCGACGCGTACGTGCGCGAGGTCGCGCCGCCACGCAGCCAGGTGCGCATCGTGTGGAAGACCGGTCCGAAGTACCTGTACGCCGGCTGCAATGAGCTGTTCGCCAAGGATTCGGGCCTCGCCGCGTCCGACCTGATCGGTACCGACGACTTCGACAAGCGGCTGCCCTGGCGTCATCAGGCCGCGAAGTATCGCCGCGACGACGAGACGGTCGTGAAGACCGGCAAGGCGAACCTCGACATCGTCGAGCGGCAGGAGTCCTCGGCCGGCGAGATGACGTGGGTGCGGGTGAGCAAGGCCCCGCTCACCCTGGCGAACGGCACGAGGTTCGGACTGCTGGCGATGTACGAGGTCGTCGACGCCGCCACCGGCCGGGCACTGTTCATGAAGTCGATGAAGAACGAGACGGCCAAAGCCTGACCCGCGGCGCACGACGAAAAATCGAGGGTAGGTGCAGCAAAACGAGGGTTGATTGGCCGCGGCGGTACACTGCATGTTTGCGAAGCGCGAAGTCGCGTGTCGCAACCGAGTCGATGCTCACGTCACCTCGCCACCCCCACCGCTCGCCGTGCCCAGGAGTTCCGACGTGACCCTCCACTCCGGTTCACGACGTCCTCTGCCGCATCTCGCGTATCTGGAGGCCCTCGCCGAGTGCGAGGAGGGCACGTCGCGCTGGCATGCGCTCACGGCGGGCTATGCCGCCCTCCAGCTGTTCGACCTCTGGGTCGAGCACGAGCTCGGGTCGATCCCACCGAGCGATCTCGAGCTGCGCCGCGTGCACAAGCGGCTGATGCTCGTGGCGTCGGGGGATCCGATCCGCCGCTGCCTGACCAATCTCGTCGAAGTGATGGAGCGCGAGGCGCCGCTGCGCGGCTCGGAGGAGCACCGGCTGCGGAGCTACGAAGCGGGGCGCATCCTCGCCGCATACGGGAAGCTGCTGCAGTACGAGTCGAGCTGGTCGCTGTCGCGCGACGTGCACGAAACGCTGATCTACTACGCGTGGCGCGCGGACGACGAGGATCGGCTGCTCGACTCGATGCTGATGGTCGCGTTCTGCTACCGGACGCTCGGGCAGCTGGACGAGGCGCGGGAAGCGTACACGATGCTTCGCGAGACGGCGTCCGAAGCGCACAGCGAGCATTATCTGCTGTTGAGCGAGCTGGGCTTCGCGAAGATCGCGTCCGAACGCGGCAACCTCCCCGCGGCGGCGGGGATGCTCGACAAGATCCTCGCGGACACGAGCCACGGCGATCATCGCAATCTGCGCTGGCGGGCGCTGATGGACCGCGCTCGCGTCGCGACCCAGCTCGGTGATCACGCCACTGCCGCGGTGCTCGGCCACCAGGCGTTCGAGTCGTGCACGGATCCGATCGACCGGGACCGCATCATGGTCAACATCGGGCTCACGCTCGCGCACATGGGACTGTGGAGTGAGGCCCGTGACGCGTACCTGATCGCCGACGCGACGGCGCAGGAGAACACGGTGCGCTGGATCGCGCAGATCAACCTCATGGAGCTCGCGTACCTCGAGCGGAACGAGCCCCTGTTCGAGCACCACCGCCGGGCCGTCGCCGGCATCGCGATGCCGCCGTACGTCGAGACGGTGTTCCACGAGACGCATGCGCATGGGCTGCGCATGTTCGGCCACCTCGAGAACGCGTCGCTCGCGTTTCGCCGCATGCTCGCCGTCGCGGAGAGACACGGACTGCACGAGTTCGTGATGAAAGCCGAGCAGGCGCTCGCGGACGTCGAGCGTATCGCGCCACCGCTCGCGAGCACCGCGCGATGCGAGGTCGAGACGCAACCGACGGAGATCGTGCGGGTGGCCGACTGCCTCGTTCGCCTGCGCGAGCACGCGGGACTCTGACGCGGGAGCGCCGCTATGCGCGGCGCTCCGCTGTGGTCGTCAGCAGGCCCTACCGGTACCGAGCAACGATCCTCCCAGGCATCCGTTCGCGCTCGAAGCCGATGGCGTGAGCTGATTCTGTGATGTCGGCGCGGTGGCGTCCGAACAAGCGCCGAGTGCTAGAGTGCCGAGCGCGAAAGAGAGCACGGCGAGGGCGCGACGTGACATGGGGAACCTCCGTGGCAAGGGTGCGAACGCGGAGACCAAATTGTGGCTAGCAGCAGCGCTCGAAGGTCAGTATGGCGCACGGCATGCTACAACGTCAGTTTTTCGTCTCTTGTAGACGCCGTTGACCCTGAGCCGCTCTCTTCGGTCTCGTTCCAGTACGTGCATGTGGCCGCTCGCCTGCCTCCCGCCTCGCTGGCGCGACTCCGAACCGTCCTCACTGTCGACGACGAGCTCATCGAGGTCGCCAGCTGGACGGCACTGCACCAGACGCTTCGCTCGCAGCCGATCGACCTGATCGTCATCGACCCGTACTCTGCCGGTGACGAGTCGAGCGCCTTCGACGAGAGTGAGCCCTCGCCACTGCTCACGCTGCTGACCGAGTTCCGCTCCGTTCCCACCATCCTCTACGCGACTGCCACGCGCGACGGCCTGCGCGCCGTGCTGCCGCTCGCGCGCTCCGGTGCGCACCAGGTCGTCTTCCGCGGTTTCGACGACTCGCGCGAGCGGCTCCGCGCGTTGTTCGATCAGGTCGCGGCGAGCCTGCTGGGCGAGCGGATCCTCGAGGTCATCATCCCCAGGCTGACCGCCGTCGACGCGCCGATGGAGGTCGTGCAGGCAGTGTCTCGCCTGTTCCGCGCGCCGCAGGCGTTCCGCACCGTGCATCAGCTCGCGACGGTAGGCGGCCGCCAGCGCGGCCAGCTCGATCGCTGGATGCTGAAGGCGGGGCTCGCGCCGACGAAGGTGGTGATGCTCGCCGCGCGCGTCGCCTGGACGTACCACTACCTCCGGGCGCCGGGCAACCGCTTCAAGACGCTCGCACTGCGGCTCGGCTATCCCGACGTCGTGGGACTCGGCCGCCACGTGAAGTGGATGACGGGAATGACACCGACGCAGTTGCGCCGCGTCGGCCCGGAAGAGCTGATCGCCATGCTGATGCGCCGCATGGTCCGCTGACGAGGCCGGCGTCCCGCAACCTGGTGCCGCGCACGTCGCTCGATCGTCGCTCGAATGAGCGCCGTCCTACGAGATCCAGGTCAGCCGATGTTCGTCCCAGAGATCGTCTCCACCCTTCGCGGCTACACGCGACGCCAGCTCGTCGCCGACCTGCAGGCCGGCGTCATCGTCGGCGTCGTCGCCCTTCCGCTGGCCATCGCGTTCGCCATCGCGAGCGGCGTCACGCCGGATCGCGGTCTCTACACCGCGATCGTGGCCGGCTTCATCATCTCGGCGTTCGGTGGCTCCCGCGTCCAGATCGGCGGCCCGACGGGGGCGTTCGTCGTCATCGTCTACGGCATCGTCCAGAAGTACGGGGTGGACGGCCTCACCGTCGCCACGCTGATGGCCGGCGTGCTCCTCATCGCACTCGGCGCGGCGCGGATGGGAGCGGCGATCAAGTTCGTGCCGCATCCCGTAGTGATCGGCTTCACGAGCGGGATCGCCGTGGTGATCTTCTCGAGCCAGGTCAAGGACGTGCTCGGTCTGCGCATGGGCGCGGTGCCGGCGCCGTTCGTGGAGAAGTGGCAGTCGTACGCAGCACACCTGAGCTCGGCGAACTGGTACGCGATGGCCATCGCCGGTGCGTCCATCGTCGTCATGTGGCTGTGGCCGAGGGTGAGTCAGAAGATCCCCGGGCCGTTCGTCGCGCTGATCGGCTCGACGATCGCGGTGCGCCTGCTGCAGATCCCCGTCGAGACGATCGGCACACGGTTCGGCCAGATCAGCGCGCATCTGCCGCATCCGACGATGCCGCACCTGAGCTTCACCGACGTCACGACACTCGTGCAGCCGGCGATCGCCATCGCGCTGCTCGGC
>Ga0070669_100001823_pt1 | contig 15343 bp, 14 predicted proteins | sample KBSS53metaG_FD_64680 | JGI IMG/M metagenome (GOLD analysis project Ga0070669, IMG submission 64680) | Switchgrass rhizosphere microbial communities from Kellogg Biological Station, Michigan, USA - KBS S5-3 metaG | ecosystem: Host-associated > Plants > Roots > Rhizosphere > Soil ... | reverse complement strand
CGAACAGATGGTCCACCGGAATGTCAAAGAACCCCTGAATCTGCGCCTTGTGCAGATCCATCGTCAGCACGCGGTTGGTGCCGGCCGCGCTCAGCACGTTCGCGACGAGCTTCGCCGAGATTGGCACCCGCGGCTTGTCTTTCCGATCCTGACGCGCGTAGCCGTAATACGGCACCACTGCGGTAATGCGCGCCGCCGACGACCGGCGGAACGCGTCGATCATGATCAGCAGCTCGACGAGATGCTGATCGACCGGGTTGCTCGTCGGCTGCACGATGAAGACGTCGGTCCCGCGAATGTTCTCGTCGATCTGGAACGAGACCTCGGAATCGGGAAACCGGCGCAGCCGCGACTGCCCCATCGACACGCCCAGAAACGCCGAAATTTCACGCGCGAGCTCGGGATGGGCGCTACCCGAGAACACTTTCAATTCACCGAACCCGGTCGCCATGAACGGATCACCCATCGCCGTATCCTAGGGGCGGCTCCCCGCCCGTGCTGGCGAGTTGGCTGGGGCGGAAGGATTCGAACCTTCGAATACGGGATCCAAAGTCCCGCGCCTTACCGCTTGGCCACGCCCCACCACAGGTAGTCGCCAGACGCCAGCCATCGGTCGAACCGCTATCGTCGCCAGGTCGCGCATCGCAGGCCGGTAGCCGGCGACTTTCAAAAGCGACTGGTGACTGATGACTGGAGACCGATGACTACCGTAGGTAATCCACGTGGCGCAAACGGTAAGTGTATACGATGGCCTTACGTGACGGCAAGTGCCTGACAGGCCGCGCGATCCACCGTTCTCGTGACGATCGTGCGTGATCCGCGCTTCGAAAGCAACGAGGCCGCGCGCTGTGCGGCGGCGCGTGTCGAAAACAGGCCAAAAACGGCCGAGCCGGCGCCCGTCATCGCCGCGTCAGACGCGCCCGCGCGCTCGAGCGCGCGGACCAGGCGGCCAATCTCTGGATGTCGCTTCACGACGACTGCCTGGAGATCGTTGGTCAGACGCCGCTGGGCGCTCGCCTGCCGGCGCCGCGCGACATCACGATCCCACCACGCGAACGCATCCTTGGTGGAGACGCCGAAGGCCGGGACGACAACCACGACCCACGCCCGCGGCGCGTCGACGAGCGGAAACAACAGATCGCCACGGTCGAGTCCGAGCGTCGTCCCCCCCTCGAAAAAGTACGGGACGTCGGCGCCGAGCGCTGATCCGAGGGCGCGAATGCGATCCGGTTTCACACGCCACAGACGGCCGAACGCCCGCAACGCCGCCGCCGCATCGCTGCTGCCGCCCCCCAGGCCGGCCTGCAGCGGAATCCGCTTGGTCAGCTGAATCGACACGTCGCGCGGGACACCCCGGCGACCGGCCGCCTTCCAGACCTGCTCGGCGGCACGCCAGATCAAGTTGCTCCGATCGGCGGGACAGGCGGGGTCATCGCAGGTCAGTTGAAACGCGCCAGCTACCGCGCGGATCGCGAGCGTGTCGTGCAGCGCGATCGATTGAAACACCGTGCGCAGCTCGTGGAAACCATCGGGTCGAACGCCGAGGACTTCGAGCGAACGGTTGATCTTCGCGAATGCACGAACGCGCGCCAGTGGCCTAGTGATCACGGTCCTTCGGCGCGCCAAGCAGCCCGGACCGTTTCAATTCCTCGACACTGATCCGCTCGGCGTCCGCCGGCACGTCCACGCGAAAGACTTCCGGTTTCAGCTGGACGTTCGGCTCGAGCTGCGACAACTTCAGCTCCAGTTTGAAGCGTCGCTGATCGGCGCTGACCAGGCGGACGGTGTATGGGAGACCATCGTGGAAGTCGTCGTAGTCGGCACGCCAGCTCCAACTCAGGGCGTCGCCAGGTTGGAGGACTGTCACGAGCCGCCACGGTGCCGAGGGTTTGTCGCGGTGCAGATAGATCTTGGAGCCGCCGGGGCCGGCTGCCGAGCGCCAGTTGTCACCGAACGCGAGAGGACTGGCAAGCCGATCGGGGATGCCACAGCCGGTCAGCGTGCGCAGCATATCGGTCGCGCCGAGCGGAACACCGGCGACAGCGGCCATGACCTCGGCCGGCTGACCGTGCTCGACGACGCGCCGATCGCGCGGCAGCAAGAGTGTCCCGTCACGACCCGTCGCGACGAACGTGAACAGCGGTGCGCCGAACGGCGCCACCGCCTCGAATCGGACGGACGTGTTCGTAAAGCCGCCAATCAGGCGTGCACGGATACGCTGGCCGTTCACCGATCCGCTGACCGCGATTTCAGCGGTCAGCGACTGAATACGCTGACAACTCGAGAACGCCTGGAGATGGGCCTCCGCGATGTCAGGTGCGAGCGTGCCGGGCCCGGTGGGCAGCTTGGTCAGCTTGGGAGCGCACGACGCCGACGCGATCGCGAGAATCAGGACGGCACGACGGCACGAAGCCCTCACTTCTTGTTGAGTTTCTGCTTCGCCGTCCGGATCTTGCGGTCGATCTCCGCGCGATCGATGGAGTCGCCATCGCCAGCCAGCGCGCGAGTGAACGCGAGGATCGCCTCGTCGAGGCGACCCAGCTTCAGGAGCACATCGCCGTAGTGGTCCTGAATCACCGAATTGGTCTGCAGTTGTTCGGCGGCGCGGCGCAGGCTCGTTTCCGCAAGATCCAGCTTGTCTGCCTTGAAGTACGCCCAGCCGAGGCTGTCGAGGAACGACCCGTTCTCCGGCTCGAGCTGCAACGCCTTCTTGACGAAGTTCACCGACTCGTCGAGACGCTCCCCGCGCTCGGCGAGCATGTATCCGAGGTAGTTGAGCGCCGCGGCATTCTCGGGATCCCTCGAGAGCAGCTGCCGGAAGGTCGCCTCGGATTCCGCGAATTTCTTCTGCTTGTCGAACGCCGCCCCCAGCTCGAAGGTGACGGCCGGGTCGGACGGGAACCTGACCTGCGCGTCCTGCAGCAGCTTGATCGCCTGGGCGCCGCGATCGGCGTCGCCGTAGGCCTGCGCCAGCGCGACGTAGGCGGTGGGGTTGTCGGCGTGCTTCTTCAGGGCCTCTTCGAGAATCGCCACGCCCTGCTCTGGCTTGCCCGAGTAGCGCAGCGCCCGGGCCTGGACGCGCAACAGACGGAGATCGTCAGGATTGTCGACAGCGGCGGCGCGCGCCGCTTCGACGGCGGCGCTGTACTTCTTGGCGGCGATGTTCGCCTCGACCAGATAGCCGGCGACGGCGGCATCCTTGGGCGACAGGCGGCGCGCCTGCTCGAAGGTCGCGATCGATTTGTCGTGTTGTCCGAGCTCTTGATAGGCGAATCCGAGGTGCGGCAACAGGATCGTCACGTCGAAGGCCGGGCCGGGCGCTTTGGCGACCACGGGCGCGAGCGTGTCGATGACTGACTGATACTGACGCCGCTCTTCGAGCGCTTCGGCCAGCGCGTAGTACCCAAATGCGCTGCCGCTGTTCTGCGCGATCAGCTTGCGCGCGCTGGCTTCCGCACCTGCGGTGTCGCCCAGACGCCGCTGGGCCTGCGACAGCAAGTACAACGAGCGCATGCCGAGCGCGTCTGGCGTACGCGCGGCGGCGGTCAGTTCCGTCAGCACGTCGCGCGCTTTCGTCAGATTCTGGCGGCCGCCGGCGTTGAGCAGCGCGGACGCGTAGCGCGCCTTCAGCTCCGCATTGCGCGATCGCGGTAGCGCGCGCTCGTACGCAGCCGCCGCGTCGGACCAGCGCCGCTCGCGCTCGTAGAAGTCGGCCAGCGTCGGCAGCAGCCGCGGATCGTCGGCCGCGTGCTGCTCGAACCAGGCGATGGCGTCGCTGGTCTTGCCAGCGCCCGAGTACGCTTCCGCGAGCAGCGCCGGACCGTCCTGCCAGCCGGGCTCCTGCGAGACGAGATCGGTGAGCAACGGAATCGCCTTGTCGTACTGCCGCGCCGTCACGTAGACGCGCGACAGCGTCGCACGCACGTTGGGATCGCCCTGCGACATCGGCCGCTCGAGCGCCGCTTCCAGGTGACGAATCGCTTTGGTCAGGTTGTCGGACGACGCCCTGTCGGCACTCGCGCCACGCCCGCCGCCGCTACGACCGCCCTCCGCGAGCGCCGCGTAGATGATGCCGAGCACACGGTTGGCTTCGCGATTCGCCGGCGCCACCTTCAGCGCCTGCTCGGCGGCGGCCATCGCTTCCTGCACTTTGCTCTGTCGCAGGTAGAGCGCGGCCAGCTCCGCGGGAATGTCCGCCGCCTGCGGATCCAGCTCCATCGCGCGCTTGTATGCCGCGATCGCGCCGTTCTCGTCTTCGCGCTCCTCGAGGTGATGCGCGAGCAGGAACTGCGCGTACGCTTCAGCCGCCTTCGAGATCGGTGGCTTGGTCTGCGCGGACGCGGCACACGGAAACGCGATGCTGCACGCGGCGACGAACACAGCGAACTTCATACGATCAAATTGTTCCACAAAAAGCGGGAGGTGTCATATATTCCCCCCATGCCGGTCGACCCCGAATTACTCGAGATTCTCGCCTGCCCCAACTGTAAGACACCGGTCACGCTCGTCAAGAACGGCGCCGCGCTCAAGTGCGCCACGTGCAAACGTGTGTACCCGATCAAAGACGACATTCCAGTCATGCTCATCGACGAAGCCACCATCGAACCGTGAGCGACACAGCGAGGATCGGGTAATTGGGTTATCGGGTAGTTGGGTAATTGCGAATACTGCTGGTTCGGCTGCGACAAATCGGCGACGTGGTGTTCACGACGCCAGCCATTCACGCGCTGCGCCGGCGGTTCCCTGACGCGCAGCTCTCCTATATCGTCGAACCCGCCGCGGCGCCGGTGGTCCTCTACAACCCCAACCTCACCGACGTCATCGTTGCGCCGCGTGGGCGCGGGCTGAGCGGCATGCTGGCCGACGTCGCGCTCGGGCGCCGCCTCAAGGCGTCACGCTATGACATCGCCATCGACTTTCATGGTGGGCCGCGCGCGTCCCTGCTCACCTGGCTGAGCGGCGCGCCGGTTCGCATCGGCTACGAGATCGCCGGCCGTGGCTGGATGTATACCCGCCGCATCGCCCGGCCGCGCGAGCTGCGCCGACGGCATTCGGTCGAAAACCAGTGGGATTTGCTCGACGCGCTCGACATCGCGCCTCCCACGCGTTCGATCGATCCGGTCGAGATGCCTGCCGACGGCGCGACGATCGCGGCAGTCGAGGCACGGCTCCGACAGGGCGGCGTGCGGCCGGACGATCCGATCGTGGTCGTCCACGTCAGCGCCGGCAATCCGTTCCGGCGGTGGCCCATCGAGCATTTCGTCGCGCTGATCGTGAAGCTGGCCCGCGACGACTCGAGGCGCCGCGTCGTCGTCACGTCGGGACCTTCGGAAGGTGATGCCGCGTCACGTGTGATCGCCGAGGCGCGGTCCACGCTGGGCGAGGATGCAGCAGAGCGCGTGGTTTCGTGTGGCGAGTTTTCGTTGGCCGAGCTCCGGGCGCTCTTCGAGCGTGCCGCCCTCTACATTGGCGGTGACAGCGGCCCCCTGCACATCGCAGCCACGACAACCGTGCCGATCGTCGGCTTGTACGGGCCGACGCTACCGGAGCGATCGGCGCCCTGGCGAAGCGACCGCTACCCGACTGCATCGGTCGACGCGGGGGAATTGCCCTGCCGGCCGTGCGACCAGCGCGTCTGCGCACCGGGCGATTTCCGGTGTCTGACGCGGATTCAGCCTGAGCAGGTGGTCGAAGCCTGCCTTTATGTACTTCGCAGCAGGGGCTAGGGGCTTGGGGCCAGCCGTGGCCCCAGCCGCGAGCCCCGACGGGGATCAAGGATTAAGATGACACCAGTGAGCAACGCAATCGCCCTCGACGCCCGCGAGCCGCTGCGTGCCGAGCCGCTCGAGATGGCGGGCCTGGCCGCGGTCATCGGTGTGGCCGGCGCGCTACAGTTCTCGATCGCCGCCGCGCAAATTCTCCTGGCCGTCGGCCTGGCGTGCTGGCTCCTGCTGCTCGTCGTGCGCCGCGAGCGCTTTGCCGCGCCGCATTTCTTCTGGCCGCTGCTTGCGTACGGGGGCATCACGCTGGTTTCGGCGCTGCTGTCGACCGATGTGCGCGCGAGCCTGCTCGACTGCAAGCAGCTCGTGCTGCTTCTGATTGTCCCGGCCACCTACCGGTTCGTCAGCCGGTCCCGCGCGCCGATGCTGATGACCGTCATCCTGACGTGTGCGGCGGTGAGCGCCGCCTACGGCATCGTGCAGTACGGCATCCTGCACTACGACTTCCTCGGACATCGCCCGCAGGGAACGCTCGGCCACTACATGACGTACTCGGGACTCCTGATGCTCGTGATCGCGATTGCGATTGCGCGCGTGCTGTTCGGGCGCGGCGAACGGACGTGGGCGGCGCTCGTCATTCCTGCCCTCACGGTGGCGGTGACACTGACCTTCTCGCGGAGCGCGACCGTCGGCATGTGCGTGGCCGCCGCGCTGCTGTTCTCGTTAAAGGACTTCCGACTGTTCGCGATCGCGCCCATCGCCGCGGCCATCTTCTTTGCGCTCGCACCCGGCCAGATTACCCAACGCTTCGTTTCGATGTTCGACACCAAAGATCCCACCCGGCGCGACCGCGTGGCGATGCTTTGGGAAGGCGAGCGGATGATCCTGGCGAACCCGTTGACGGGTGTCGGACCGAACATGGTGGAGCGTCGTTACGCCGAGTACCGTGGTCCGGACGCCGTCAACGAGGTGAACCCGCACCTGCACAACGTGCCGATTCAGATCGCCGCCGAGCGCGGCCTGCCCGCCCTTGCCATCTGGCTGTGGTTCATCGTCACGCTGTTGCGTGACGTGTGGCGCCGGTTCAAGGACGGCACCGATCGCTTCCTTCCGGCCGCGGCGCTCGCCGCGACGACGGCGATGCTGACGGCCGGGCTCTTCGAGTACAACTTCGGCGACTCGGAGTTCCTGATGCTGTTCCTGATCATCGTGACGCTGCCGTTCACCGTGGAGCGATCGGCGATCGGGAAGTCTGAAGCGTGAGGACGCGCCTCTAGCCCGACCCGCTAGTGCCGGAAGTGCCGTTTGCCGGTCAACACCATCGCCATCCCGTGTTCATCGGCCGCGGCGACGACCTCTGCATCGCGGACCGACCCTCCCGGGTGAATGACCGCCGTCGCGCCGGCCCCGGCGACAGCGTCGAGGCCGTCACGGAACGGGAAGAACGCATCTGACGCCGCCACCGAACCGGCTAGCGATCGGTCAGCGGATTTCGCCTTCATCAGCGCGACGTTGACCGCGTCCACCCGACTCATCTGCCCTGCGCCGATCGCCAGCGTGCGCCGCGAATCGGTGAAGATGACGGTGTTCGATTTGACGTGCGCGCAAACGCGCCACGCGAAGCGCAACGCCTCCAGTTCGTCCGCGGTCGGCGCCCGCTTCGACACGACCCGCAGGCCATCCGGCAGCGATCCGATGGTCCACGGCCGATGGGCCTCTGACACGACGTCGCGCTCCTGAATCAGCACAGCCCCAAGAATCGAGCGCATGTCGCCCGCCGTCATGATGGCGTCGAAGGCGGCGATGACGACGCGCATGTTAGCTTTTTTCGCCAGGATGGCGCGCGCAGCCGGCTCCAGGCCCGGGGCGATCACGGCCTCGATGAACGTCGACACGATCGCCTCGGCGGTCGCCGCGTCGATCGGTCTGTTCAGGGCGACGATGCCGCCAAACGCCGCGAGGCTGTCGGCCTCGCGCGCGCGGACATAGGCGTCCGCGGGCGACTCGCCGATCGCCACACCGCACGGGTTCGTGTGCTTGACGACGACGGCGGCGGGCTCCGGGAATTCCATCGCGATGCGGGCCGCGGCGTCGAGGTCGAGGAGATTCGTAAACGAGAGCTCCTTACCCTGGACGACGTCCACCGCGCTGAAGCCGGAGCCGCCGGACGGCGTCCCATACCAGGCGGCCTTTTGATGCGGGTTCTCCCCGTATCGAAGATCTCGCAGCTTGTCGACGGTGACATTCACTCGTTCGGGGAGCTCGATCGTGGGCCTGAAATGGCTGTCGTCCGGGGTGTGCGCTCGTTCGACGCGCTCGCCCTCCACGTTTGTCTGCAGCAGGGTCGTCGCGATCGTCGTGTCGTATTCGGCCGTATGCGCGAACGCCTTCAGCATCAATTCGAACCGGAACGCCACGTCCGGCGTTCGATCGAGCGCGGTCAACAGCCGCGGGTAGTCGGCCGGATCGACGACGACCAGGACGCCGCGGAAATTCTTGGCGGCCGCCCGTACGAGCGAGGGCCCGCCAATGTCAATCTCTTCAACCAGTGCCTCGAACGGCGTCGCCGGATTCGCGGCGGCCTTGCGAAACGGATACAGGTTGACGGCGACGACGTCGACGAGGCCGATGCGGTGGCGCGCGAGCGCCTCCAGATCGTCGGGGCGATCGCGCCGGGCGAGGATGCCGCCGTGCAACGCCGGGTGCAGCGTCTTCACCCGGCCGTCCATCATCTCCGGAAAGCCGGTGATGTCGGACACGTTCGTCACCGCGAGACCGGCCTCGGCGAGCGTGCGCGCCGTACCGCCGGTCGACACCAGCTCGAAGCCGCGGGCGGCGAGGCCGCGTCCCAAGTCGACGATCCCTGTTTTATCCGAAACACTCAGTAAAGCTCTTGGCATAATCAGCGAAGTCCAGTATCATCGGTGTCGACGCCGGGCGGGCCTGGCGCCGTAAGGGAAAGGGCCGCACAGACTGCGGCTCTTTTTTTTTGTCCCTTATGTTGTTCAACGACGCGTTTTGCGTCACAGCAAGCAGGAAGAAGAACGATGCGTATCACAGGCAAGGTCAAATGGTTCAACAACGCCAAAGGTTACGGGTTCATCGAGCGCGACGGAGGCAGTGACGTCTTCGTTCACTACTCGGCCATTCAGGGCGACGGCTTCCGGTCGCTCGAGGAAGGTCAGGCAGTGGAATTCGAGATCGTTGACGGCCCCAAAGGCCCGCAAGCTGGAAACGTCACGAAGATCTAGTCCCTCGACATGGCTGGTGGCCGCCGCGGCCGCCAGCCATTAACCCCTCCCCCTCGCCGCTCCCCCCGACAGGCTTACTCTTTCACACCCTTCAGCGCGCGCGCGGTCAAATTGACCTTGCCGTCTTTGACGGCGACGCGAAACGCGACTTCCGGACTGCCGGTCTCGCGCAGCTTCTTCACCTGGTTCTTCACCAGCTCGGCGAACTTGTGGAACGGCACGGCCTGCTCCCCGACCTCGCGTCTCGCTTCCGTCAGCGATTCGTAGAGCTCCGTGAGCTTTTCGACCTCGCGCACCGGATCGCGGAACGCGGCGACGTGGAGAATGCGATCGTCCGGCCGCTTCGGCTCCGCCGCCGTCGGGCGCTTCTGCGCGAACGGCCCCGGCCGGCCTTCTTCCCGGGCGCGCAGGCCGCGATCCCAGAGATCGATGAACGTCTGGTACCGCGATTGGAGCGTGCTGAAGCGGAAGCGATCGCCGGTGTTCGGGATGTAGGCCCGATCGTACTGCGTCACCATCGCTTCGACGCGCGCGCGGGTTTCCCAGGGCGGTTTGGGCAACCGGCCGGAGAAAAACATGTTGTATTCGGCTTCGAGCTGCTTCAGCTCGACCTCGAGGCGCTGCAGATCCTTCTCAATGGACGGAGGCACGGGCGCTACCGGGGAATGAGGAACCAGACGAGCGGCAGCCACAGCTCGCGGGCGTACGGGACCGGCCGATCGTCGACGAGGACTTCCGTCGCGTCCGAGGCACCGACAATTTCGAACAGCTCTCGCAACCGGGCGGCGTCGCTGGTCCAGAATCGCGCGCGGTAGCGCCGCGCGGCGCCCGTCCCGGTCTCGCGGAACTCGGCCGACGCGCGCGCGATCTCGAGCGCGGCCGGAAAGGCGGGCGTGTCCAGATCGGCAAACACGAGCGTGATCGAGAACGGCCGCGGACGCGCGCCGAACAGCGCCTCCTGCAGATCCGGATCGAGCGCAGCGAGCTCCTCGTCGGTCGGCTGCTCCGGCAGATCCGCGTACGGCCAGAATCGCTCCAGCGGTCGATGCTTCGGGGGATCGGATGACACGGGATCGATGACATAGTATTGCAGAATTGCAGGATGGCAGAATGGCAGGATTGCACTGAAGGATCGCAATAACGCAATCGCAATCTTGCCATCCTGCCATTCTGCAATTCTGCAATGCCTGATTTCAGTGTCATTCCATCGATCGAGCAGTTGAGGCAGCGGCCCGCCGTTCGCGCGCTCGAGGCGCGATTCGGTGCGGCGGCGACCGTCGGCGCGCTGCGGGCGGCGGCGGCCGAGGCGCGCCGCGCGCTTGCGAGTGGCGCCGACGCCGAGGTCGTCGGAGCCATCGAGCAGGCGGCCGCGACCCAGCTGGCCGCCGCGTTCCGTCCATCGCTCGCCCTCGTCATCAACGCGACCGGCGTCGTCATCCACACCAATCTGGGACGCGCCCCGCTCGCGGCGGCGGCCATCGAGCGCGTCGCTGATGTGGCGCGTGGCTATTCGTCACTCGAGTACGACGTCGATCGCGGCGTCCGCGGCCGGCGTGACGTCCACGCCGAAGGACTGATCTGCCGGTTGACCGGCGCCGAGGCGGCGGTTGTCGTCAACAACAACGCGGCGGCGACGATGATCGTGCTGGCAGCGCTCGCGGCGGGGCGGGAGGTCATCGTGTCCCGCGGCGAGCTCGTCGAAATCGGCGGCGGCTTTCGCGTGCCTGACGTGATGGCGCAGTCGGGGGCGACGCTGCGCGAGGTCGGGACGACGAACAAGACTCGGGCCGCCGACTACGCGGCAGCGATCACTGAAAAAACTGCACTGATCCTGCGCGTCCACCCGTCCAACTTCACGATCGAGGGGTTCACCGAACGACCCCACCTCGCGGAGCTGGTCGCGATTGGCAAGAAGTTCAACATTCCGGTCGCGGAGGATCTCGGATCCGGCAACGTGTCCGACACCGGATCCGGCACCGCATCCGACACCGGGTCGGACACAGTGTCCGACACCGGATCCGGCACCGTATCCGATACCAGGTCGGACACGGTGTCCGACCCCACTGTCGGGGCGACGATCGCCGCGGGGGTGGACGTGTGCTGCTTCAGCGGCGACAAGCTCCTCGGCGGCCCGCAGGCCGGGATCATTGTCGGCCGTCAGGCGCCGATCGACCGCATCCGCAAACACCCGCTGATGCGCGCCTTGCGCGTCGACAAGATGACATATGCCGCGCTCGAAGCCACGCTGGCGGAGTACGTCGCCGGCCGCGCCCGGACGACGGTGCCGGTGCAGCGCATGCTGACCATGACCGCGGCCGAGATCCGCGCCCGTGCTGACGCGGTTGCCAACGCGATCCGCGGCAACCACGGCTGGCGCGCCGACGTGGTGAAGGGCGCCTCCGCCGTCGGCGGCGGCAGCGCGCCTGGCGTGGAGCTGGCGACGTGGCTGGTCGCGATCGACAAAGCCGGAGAGAGTCCAGACGGCCTGGAGGCCGCGCTGCGGCGTCAAACGCCGCCGATCATCGCGCGCATCGAGCGCGACCGCTTGCTGCTCGATCTCCGGACCGTGCTGCCAGAGCAGGATTCGGCGCTCGTCGCCTGTATCGCCCGCCTATAATCGGCGCATGATTCGACCGTTCAGCGCCTGGTGCTTCGCGGCGCTCCTGTGCGCGCCGTCGAGCGCGGCGGCGCAGCAGCGATCGCTCGCCGCGGCCACGTCAAACGACGTTGCCGCCGGTCAGCGCATCTTCGACGCGCAATGCGCCTGGTGCCACGGCGCCGCGGGCACGGGCGGAACCGGGCCCGATCTCCACCGCACGACGCTCCGCCACGCGGCCAACGATCGAGAACTGACGACGATCGTGCGGAACGGCATTCCGGGGACGGAAATGCCGGGGTTCACCAGCGCGCTGACCGAGACCATGGCATGGCAGACCGCGGCCTACGTGCGTTCGCTGGGCCGGGCGCGCGCTCGCCCGCTGCCGGGCAACCCGGAGCACGGCGCGGCGGTGTACGACGCGAACGGCTGCGGCGGCTGTCACATCCTCCGCGGACGCGGCAATGCGCTCGGACCGGAGTTGACGACCATCGGCGCACTGCGCGGCGCTCCCTATCTGCGCGACGCGCTGGTCAAGCCGGAAGCCGCGCATCCACCGGGATACCTGGTCGTCAAGGCAACCACGACAGCCGGGAACGTCGTCCGCGGCATCCGCCTGAACGAAGACGTGTTCTACGTCCACGTAAGAGACGCCCGCGGGACGGTCCACACGCTGCAGAAGTCGGAGCTGTCGGCGCTCGACCGCGAGCTCGAAGCCACGCTGATGCCGTCGTACGCGCGACTATCGGCCGGCGATCTCGACGATCTCGTCGCCTACCTGGCCAGCCTGAGAGGTGCGAAATGATCGCTCGGCTGAAGCCTTCGCGCTCCATGCATAGAATCGCGACCTTCGCGGCCCTTGCGCTTTCGTCGACCTTGTTCGCGCAGGATGGCCAGTGGTTGACCTACTCGGGGTCGTTCAGCTCGCATCGCTTTTCGCCGCTTGCGCAGTTGACGCCTTCGAACGTCGGGCGGCTGAAACCGGTCTGGGTCTATCAGCCGGCGGGCGTGGGATCGGTCGAAGCCACACCGATCGTCGCTGATGGCGTGATGTACACCACGTCGGGTCCGACCAACGTCGCCGCGCTCGATTTGAAGAGCGGCAAGCCGCTCTGGGAATGGAATCGCCCGATCGCCGCCACCGTCCTCAACCTCGGGTTCCCGCGCGTCAACCGCGGCGTGGCCATCCTCGACGGCACCGTCTATGTCGGCACGCTCGACGGCTACCTGGTCGCGCTCGACGCGAAGTCCGGAGCCGAACGCTGGTCCACGCAAGTCGGGGACAATCCCACCGGTCACGCCATCACCGCCGCGCCTCTCGCCGTCGACGGCAAGATCATCGTCGGCATCAGCGGCGGTGAAGCCGGAATCCGCGGGTTCCTCGACGCCTACGACGCGAAGACCGGCAAGCAGGTCTGGCGCTTCTGGACCGTGCCGTCGCCGGGCGAACCCGGGAGCGAATCGTGGCCCGGCGACAGCTGGGTCCACGGCGGCGGCGCGACGTGGCTGACCGGTTCGTACGATTCCGAGCTGAAGCTGCTCTATTGGGGCACCGGCAATCCAGGTCCCGACTGGAACGGCGACTCGCGCAAAGGCGACAACCTCTACACGTCGTCGCTGGTCGCCATCGACATCACCACGGGAAAAGCGCGCTGGCATTTTCAATTCACGCCGCACGACGTGCACGACTGGGACGCGAATCAGATTCCCGTGCTCGTCGACGCAGACGTCCGCGGTACGCCGAGGAAGCTCGTCGTGATGGCGAACCGCAACGGCTTTTATTACGCGCTGGATCGCAGCACCGGCGAGTACCTGTTGGGCGTGCCGTACGCGAAGCAGACGTGGGCGCAGGGACTCGACGGGAAGGGACGGCCGATTCTGATTCCGAACATGGAGCCGTCAGAGAAAGGGACGCTGGTCTATCCGAGCCTGCAGGGCTCGACGAACTGGGGCAGTCCGTCCTACAGCCCCGTGACGCAGATGCTGTACGTGCCGGTCCGCGAAATGGGCTCGATCTATTACAAGACGGCGGTCGAGTACAAGCCGGGCACCTACTACACGGGCGGCAGCGAAAAGCGGCTCGACGAGGAATCGTGGGGCGCGGTGCGGGCGCTCGACGTCAGGACCGGCAAACAGATGTGGGACTTCAAGCTGCCGTCGCCGACCTGGGCGGGCGTGATGTCGACGGCGGGTGGTCTGGTGTTCGGCGGATCGCCGGAGGGCAATTTCTTTGCGCTGGATGCGAGGACGGGCAAGCCGCTGTGGCAGTTCCAGACCGGCGGGGCGATCCGATCCGGACCGATGTCATTCCTCGCGGACGGCAAACAGCACGTCGTCGTGGCGGGTGGACACGCGTTGTTCGTCTTCGCGCTGGCCGACGAGCGCTGATCGAACCGGATGGCTGGCGACCGAATCATCCCGGTCCGGCGAGATACCCGGGGCGCGCCTTGATGGTGGCGCGCTTGCCTTTGAGCCGCACTTCGAGGCGGTGCCAGCCCTCTCGTGACACGCCGCGCGGCGTATAACTCACCAGGTAGCGCTGCCGGAACTCCTCGAGGATGCTGACAAAGGTTGCGCTGAGATTTGCGGTCTTCTCCAACTCGAACAGACGGCCGCCGCTGAACGACGTCAGATCGCGCAAAAACTCCGCCTTCACTTTTCCCACCGACACCGCATACGCGACCACGTCCGACCGCTTGGCCGTGTCGAGCACCGCCGCTGGCGACAGCCAGCTCAAGGTGTCCAGGCCGTCGCTGAAGACAATCAGCAGCGCCCGCCCCGCGTCCGACTCGCCAACCGTGATGCCGGCAAAGACGCCGTCGACGAGCGACGTGTCACCCTCGCCGACAACGTGATCGATCGCCTCGCGGAGCGGTTCAGTATCGCTCGTCAGCGCCGCGCCGAGCATCACCTGATTGTTGAAGGTCACGAGCGCCGACTGATCGTTGCGCTTCAAACCCGCGAGCACCGCGGCCCCGGCGCTGCGCAAGTGCTCGAGGCGTTCACCGGCCACGCTGTCGCTCATGTCGAACGCCAGAACGACGTTCAACGGAATCTGGTCGTAGCTGACGAACTCGACGGCCTGCGACACACCGTTGTCCAGCACTTCGAAGTCCGCGGGGCCCAGGCCAAGCACCGGCCGGCCGCCGTCCGTCACCAGGGCGTCGACGCGCACGACCTCGACTTTCGTCGAGAAGATCGGAGTCTGCGTCTGCGCCGACAGGGCTGCCGACAGCAGGAGCGCGCCGAGTGCGGCCGGTCGAACCGTCATTGCTCGGCCTCGGAGAGAAACGGCCGCCACAGCTCCTCGAGCAGGTCGTCCGCGTTCCGCGCCTGCGACTTGTAATACGTCCACCAGGGGTCGTCGGGCGGCGAGTCGGCCTGCTGCAGCGCGAAGACGATCTGCAGCTCCTTGAGCGCGGTCGCGCGATCGCCAAGACGCCTGGCGAGTGCGCTCATCGCGAGGTGCGGCGACTGCGCGTTCGGAGAGAGAGCAGCGGCGTTACTGTACGCCTGCCGCGCCGCATCGGCGTGTCCGAGCCGCTCCTCCGCCGCACCGAGGAACAGCTCGCCGTAGTAGCGCAAGAGCGGATCGCCTTCGCTCTCGAGCGCCACGCGCAGCTCCTTCGCCGCATCGGCCTCACGCTCGAGCAGCAACAACACATGGCCGAAATGCAGGTGCAGCTCGGGCAGCGACGCATCGGCCGCCAGCGCGCGGCGGTAATAGCCGTCTGCCTGTGCAGCTCCATACGGTCCGACCGAATGGCAAAGATCGT
>Ga0070669_100001817_pt1 | contig 15371 bp, 16 predicted proteins | sample KBSS53metaG_FD_64680 | JGI IMG/M metagenome (GOLD analysis project Ga0070669, IMG submission 64680) | Switchgrass rhizosphere microbial communities from Kellogg Biological Station, Michigan, USA - KBS S5-3 metaG | ecosystem: Host-associated > Plants > Roots > Rhizosphere > Soil ... | reverse complement strand
CGTCGACGCACTCCTCGCCGTGGTGAACGCGTGAACATCGATCTCACCGGGCGCACGGCGCTCGTGACGGGGAGCACGCGCGGAATCGGCCGCGCCATCGCCGAGACGCTCGCCGGTGCGGGAGCACGCGTCGCGGTCGTGGGACGCGACGCCGGCCGCGCGGAGGAAGTCGCCCGCGCCATCGGCCATGACGCTGCGGGCTTCGCGTGCGACGTCACCGACGTGGCCTCGGTCACGGCGCTGATCGAGAGCGTCGAGAAGGCGTTCGGCCAGATCGACATCCTGGTGAACAACGCCGGGCTGACGCGCGACAACATCCTCTTTCGTCTCAAGGACGAGGACTGGGACACAGTCCTCGACGCGAACCTGCGTGGCGCGTTCTTCGCCATCCGGGCCGCGTCGCGCGGCATGATGAAGCGCCGCTGGGGACGCATCATCAACATCGCCAGCGTCGTCGGGATCATCGGCAACAAGGGGCAGGCCAACTACGCCGCGAGCAAGGCCGGGCTCATCGGACTCACCAAGACCGTCGCCAAGGAGCTCGCGTCCCGCAACATCCTCATCAACGCCGTCGCGCCCGGCTTCATCGAGACCGACATGACGGCCGCGATGACTCCCGAGGCACGCGAAACGCTCTCGGGACAGATTCCGCTGGAGCGGCTGGGAACGCCGAACGACGTCGCGGCGACGGTCGCGTTCCTGGCATCCGACTTTGCGTCGTACATCACCGGCCAGGTCCTGGTCGTCGACGGTGGACTGGTGATGTGACGTCGCAACTGACTGGGCCGAAGTGACATTGCAGACGAACTTTCGCTAGCTTTCAGCGGTTAAAAACCTACAGGAGCCTACCCCCATGGCCGACAACGCCCAGAAGGTCCGTGACATCATCGAGAAGGAGCTCGGCGTCGAGCGTGACAAGATGACCGACGAGGCCAGCTTCATCGAGGACCTCGGTGCGGACAGCCTCGACATCGTCGAGCTGGTTATGGAGTTCGAGAAGGAGTTCAACATCGACATCCCCGACGAGGACGCGGAGAAGCTGCGGACCGTCGGCGATGCCGTGGCCTATCTGAACACCAAGGTCGGCGCGTAATGAGACGTCGGGTCGTCGTCACCGGTCTCGGTGCCATCACGCCCGTCGGCAACGACGTGGCGACGACTTGGCGTTCTCTGCAGGAGGGCGTCTCAGGGGCATCGGCCATCACGAAGTTCGATGCCTCGACTTTTCCAGTGCGTTTCGCCTGTGAGGTGAAGGGGTTCGATCCGCTCAAGACGATGGAGCGGAAGGAGGCGAAGCGAGCCGATCTGTACACACAGTACGCGGTGGCCGCCGCGGTCGAGGCGATGGTCGACGCCGAGCTCACCCCCGGCGCGTACGACGTCGATCGCACGGGGGTGATCGTCGGCAGCGGCATCGGTGGCCTCAAGAGCTTCGAGGACCAGCACGACGTCTATCGGGCCCGCGGCGCGAGCAAGATCAGCCCCTTCTTCATCCCGATGTTCATCGCCGACATCGCGGCGGGGGTGGTCTCGATGCGCTTCAACGCGCGCGGGCCCAACTACGCCACGGTCTCCGCGTGTTCGACCAGCGCGCACGCCGTGGGCGACGCGTTTCGGACCATCCAGTACGGCGATGCGGACATCATCATCACCGGCGGCGCGGAGGCGACGGTGACGCCGATGGCGATCGGCGGCTTCGCCAACATGACCGCACTCTCCGAACGCAACGACAGCCCCGAAACGGCCTCCCGGCCGTTCGATGCGACGCGCGACGGGTTCGTCATGGGGGAGGGCGCCGGTGTGCTCATCCTCGAGGAACTCGAGCATGCGCAGAAGCGAGGCGCGCGGATCTACGGCGAGGTGGTCGGCTACCGCGCCTCTGGCGACGCATATCATCTCACCGGACAGCTTCCCGAGCACGAGGGTCTCCAGCGCGCCATGCGCGGCGCGCTCGCCGACGCCGGGATGTCGCCGGACGAGGTGGACTACGTGAACGCGCACGGCACCTCGACGCCGCTCAACGACTCGAACGAGGCCACGGCCATCGCCAAGGTGTTCGGCGACGCGGCGGGGAAGATCAACGTGTCCTCCACCAAGTCGATGACGGGGCACATGCTCGGCGCCGCTGGCGCGGTCGAGCTGATCGCGTCGCTGCTCGCGATCCGCGACCAGGTCGTGCCGCCGACGATCAACTACTGCAACCCGGATCCCGCGTGCGGAGATCTGGATTTCACGCCGAATCAGGCGAAGTCGCGCGAAGTGCGCGCTGCCCTGAGCAACAGCGCGGGATTCGGCGGCCACAACGTCTCCCTCGTCGTCAAGCGCTTCCAGGAGTAACGCCGTGCCCACAGCCGTCGTGTTCGACCGCTCCCGCATCTCCGACCCGGCGCTGCACGCGATCGCCGATCGGGTCATGGCAGGTGAGCGACTCACGCCGGCCGAGGGCATCGCCCTCTTCCGCACGCCGGACCTCCTCGGCCTCGGCACCCTCGCGGACGCGGTGAACCGCGCGAAGCACGGTGATCGCGTCACCTTCGCCGCCAACCAGCACATCAACCCGACGAACGTCTGCATCCTGCGGGCGACGTGCGTGTTCTGCTCCTACGCGCGCCTTCCGAAGGAGGACGGCGCGTATCGATACACGATGGATCAGGTGTGGGCCGAGGCCGCGCAGGCGACGGGCGCCATGACGCGCGAGTTCCACATCGTGGGCGGCCTCGACATGAAGGCGGGGCTCGCCTACTACACGGAGATGTTCCGCGGTCTCAAGGCGCGCCACCCGCAGGTGCACATCAAGGCGCTCACCGCCGTCGAGATCGCGCACATCGCGCGGATCGAGAAGATGTCCGTGCGCGACGTGCTCGTCGCGCTCCGCGAGGCGGGGCTCGACACGATGCCGGGAGGCGGCGCCGAGGTGTTCAGTCCCGGCGTGCGTGCGACCATCGCCGATCGGAAGCTCGCCGGCAGCGAGTGGATCGACGTGCACCGCGTCGCGCACGGCCTCGGCATCCGCACCAACTGCACGATGTTGTACGGGCACGTCGAGACGGTCGAGGACCGCATCCACCATCTCGGCATGCTGCGCGACCTGCAGGACGAGACGGGCGGCTTCCTCGCCTACATCCCGCTCGCCTACCATCCGGACAACAACGAGCTGGGGGCGGAGCTCGGGCGCCAGGGCACCGCGACGACGGGGATCGACGACTTGAAGAATCTCGCCGTCGGCCGTCTCTTCCTCGACAACTTCGACCACGTCAAGTCGCACTGGATCATGGTCACGCCCGCGCTGTCGCAGCTCTCGCTGCACTTCGGCGTGAACGATCTGGAGGGCACCGTCGTCCGCGAGAAGATCTATCACGAAGCCGGCGCGCACACCGCCCAGGCGATGAGCCTGGACGAGCTGCTGCGCATCATTCGCGGCGCGGGGAAGATTCCCGCCGAGCGCGACTCGTTCTACAACGTCATCCGCTCCTTCGACGACGATCCGACGCGAGCCGCGGCGTGACGATGCGCGTCGGACGGATCCCGTACATCAACTGCTATCCGGTCTACGGCGGCATCGATCGCGGCATCGTCGCGCTCGACGCGGACCTCGTCGACGGCATCCCGTCGTCGCTCAACCGCCGCATGGCGCAGGGCACGCTCGACATCAGCGTCATCTCGGCGGTCTCGTACGCGCGGGACACGGCGCGGTATCTCCTGCTTCCGGACCTCGCCATCTCCTGCGACGGCCCGGTGCGCAGCGTCATGCTCTTCTCGCGCGTGCCAGCCGAGCAGCTCGGTGGCAGCCGCGTGCTCGTCACGCGCAGCTCGATGACGAGCGTCGTCCTGCTCGAGCTGCTGTTCGAGAACGTCTGGAACGCGCGAGCGTCGTTCGTGCCGGCCGACGCCGAGATCGCGGACCTCGCGCGCGCCGAGCAGCCGGAGCACGATGCACGGCTCATCATCGGCGACGCGGCGCTGCTCCTCAGCTCCGGCGCGAGCGACCTCGCGCGGCAATACCCCTACGCGTACGACCTCGGCGCGGTCTGGAAGGAATGGACCGGCCTTCCGTTCGTGTTCGCCGTCTGGGTCGCGCAGCGCGCGGTGCCGGTCGAGCGTTCGCTGGCGCTGCACGCGCAGCTGATCCGCTCGCGTGACTGGGGGCTGGAGCATCTCGGCATCCTCGCCGACCAGGCCGCACAGGCCACCGGCGTCTCCCGCCGTGCGGCCCTCGAGTATCTTTCGGGCCTCGACTATGGCCTCCGCTACGAGCACCTGGCGGGGCTCACGGCCTTCTTCGGCAAGCTCGCCGCCAGCGGGCGGGTGCCGAACGGTTCGCTCGCCTTCCTGCCCGCCGCGTGATGTTCGCGCGTGCGGAGCCCGGTCGCGGCACGACTCTCGGTGACTGTCATGCGTGATCTGCTCGACTTCTACCAGCGCGCACCTCTCCTCGAGCTCGGCGCCGAGGCGGACCGCGTCCGCCAGCAGCTTCATCCCGGCGACGTCGTCACCTACATCGTCGATCGCAACATCAACTACACGAACGTCTGCGTCGCCGACTGCGGCTTCTGCGCCTTCTACCGGCGCCCGAAGGACGCCGAGGGCTGGACGCTCTCCTACGAGCAGATCGGCGCGAAGATCGACGAAACCAAGGCGCTCGGCGGCGTGCAGATCCTGATGCAGGGCGGGCACAATCCCTACATCCCTTTCGAGTGGTACCTCGATCTGCTGCGCTACATCAAGCGCAACCACCCGATCCACGTCCACGGGTTCAGCCCGAGCGAGGTGGACTTCTGGTCGAAGCTGTACCGCATGGAGGCGCGCGAGGTGATCCGCGAGCTCCAGAAAGCGGGCCTGGATTCGATCCCCGGTGGCGGCGGCGAGATCCTCGTGCAGCGCGTGCGTGACGAGGTCGCGAAGAAGAAGGCCGGCGCCGACCGGTGGCTCGAGATCATGGAGATCGCGCACGAGGAGGGAATGAAGACCTCCGTCACCATGATGTACGGCATCGGCGAGACGCTCGCCGAGCGCCTCGAGCACCTGCAGCGGGTGCGCGAGGTGCAGCAGCGGACGAAGGGATTCACGGCGTTCATCTGCTGGCCGCTCCAGCCGGAGAACACGCCGCGCATGTCGCACATGCCGAAGACGGATGCGGTCGACTACCTCCGCACGGTCTCCTTCGCGCGCGTCGTGCTGGACAACGTCCCCAACATCCAGTCCAGCTGGGTGACGATGGGCATGAAGATCGGGCAGACGGCGCTGCGCTTCGGCTGCAACGACTTCGGCTCGCTCATGATCGAGGAGAACGTCGTCTCGGCGGCGAACACGACGCATCGCACGACGATCGACGAGATGGAGCGCCTCATCCGCGATGCCGGCTTCACGCCGGCGCGCCGGCGACAGGACTACTCGATCATCGCGCCGGCGGTGGCCGCCGCGTGATCCCCTCGGTGACGGCGCCGCGTCATGGCTGAGCGGCTCCCGTTCCGCTCGGGCATCGGTTACGACTCCCACCGCTTCGCACCCGGCGGCCCGCTGGTGCTGGGCGGCGTCGAGATCGCCGCGGACGTGCATCTGCGCGGCCACTCCGACGGCGACGCGATCGCGCACGCGGTGACCGACGCGGTGCTCGGCGCGGCGGGTCTCGGCGACATCGGCACGCTGTTCCCCGACACCGACCCGGTGAACGAGGGGCGCGACTCGATCGAGATGCTGATCCTCGCCGTCGGCCACGTCGAGGCCGCGGGCTGGCGCGTCGGCCAGGTGGACGTCGTCGTGATCACCGAGACGCCGCGCATCGCGCCGCATCGTCCGGCGATGCGCCAGCGGATCGCCGGCGCGCTCCGGTGCGCGCCCGAGGACGTGGGCATCAAGGGGAAGACGAACGAGGGAATGGGGTTCGTCGGACGCGGCGAGGGGCTCGCGTGTCTGGCAACCGCGACGCTCTATCGCGCGTAGCATGGACGCCGGCCTGATGGACTGGCTGTCGCACGTTCCGATGAGCGTGCTCTATCTGCTGATGGCGGCGTTCGCCGCGGTGGAGAACGTCTTCCCACCGGTGCCGGCGGATACGGTGGTGGCGCTCGGCAGCTGGCTCGCCGCGCGCGGACAGGGCAGCGCCTTCTGGGCGATCGTCGCGACGTGGGTGGGAAACGTCGCCGGGGCAGGCGCGATGTATTTCGTGGGCCGGCGCCATGGCGCCGCGTGGATGCACAAGCGCTTCCCGGCGCTCGCCGACGAGAAGAACGAGCGACGGCTCCGCGAGCTGCACGGAAAGTACGGAGCGATCTCGCTGGTGCTCAGCCGGTTCATTCCCGGCGTACGCGCGCTCGTGCCGCCGTTCGCGGGGGCGTTGCGCATCTCGCCGGTGACGACGATGCTGTCGCTCTCGCTCGCCTCCGCCGTGTGGTACGGGATGGTGAGCTACGTGGCGTTCCGCGCCGGCGCGGACTGGGGCGCCCTGATGGCGCGCATCACCCGCTACGGACGCTTCGCCGCCGTCGGCGCGGCGGTGATCGTGGCGGCGGGTGCGCTGGGGTGGTGGCTCCGTCGCCAGCGGACTGCCTGATGGCCGACGCCGACGCACGCTCGCGCCGGTTCCTGCTCCAGCGGTTCACCGACTACATCGCGCTCGAGCAGGGCCTCTCGCTGCGTACGCAGGAAGCGTACGGCCGGGACCTCGACCGGTTCGCCGAGTACGCCGACGTGAAGGGTGTCGCGGCGCCGCTCGACATCACGGCGCGCACCCTGCGCGAGTACGTCTACCACTTGAAGGACCTCGGGCTCTCGCCGGCCAGCATCCGCCGCAACGTCTCGGCGCTGCGCACCTACTTCAAGTTCCTCACCGGCGACGGCGTCGTCGTGCGCGACCCGAGCGAGCGGCTCGAGACACCGAAGCGTTGGCGCGAGCTCCCCGACGTGCTCACCGTCGACGAGGTCCAACGCCTCATCGCCGCGCCGACGCTCGACGACAACATGGTCTTTCGCGACCGCGCGCTCCTCGAGCTCGCGTACGGCGCCGGGCTGCGGGTCTCGGAGTGGATCGCGCTCGGGGTGCGCGACCTCCTGCTCGAGGAGGGACTCGTGCGCGTGTTCGGCAAGGGGAGCAAGGAGCGCCTCGTACCGATCGGCCGGTCCGCCATCGGTGCGGCCGCTGTCTACCTGCGCGAGCTGCGGCCGCGACTCGAGAAGGGGGAGGGCAAGGGCGTCCTCTTCCTCAATGCTCGCGGACGTCCGCTCACCCGGATGGGCGCGTGGAAGATCCTTCGGGGCTACGTCGAGCGGGCCGGCATCACCAAGCACGTCTCCCCACACACCCTGCGGCACTCGTTCGCGACGCACCTGCTCGAGGGAGGCGCCGATCTTCGCGCGGTACAGGAGATGCTCGGTCACGTGGACATCGCGACGACTCAGATCTACACTCACGTGGACCGGGAGTATCTGCGACAGGTGCATCGGAGTTATCATCCCAGGGGATGACTCGTCTCGACCGGCCCACCCGACTGCGCTCATGCTCCTCGTCATCGACAACTACGACTCGTTCACCTACAACCTCGTCCAGTATCTGGGCGAGCTTGGAGCGGACGTCCTCGTGCGCCGCAACGATGCCGTGACGGTCGATGAAGTCGGCGAGCTCGCGCCGGAGGGGATCGTCCTGTCGCCCGGTCCGTGCGCACCCGCGCAGGCCGGGGTGACCGTGGACGTCATCCGGGCCTGGGGTGAGACGACGCCGATCCTCGGCGTGTGCCTCGGCCATCAGGCGATCGGCGAGGCGTACGGCGGCCGGGTCGTGCGAGCGTCGAAGGCGGTGCACGGGAAGACGTCGCGCATCAGCCATGACGGCTCCGATCTGTTCGCCGGACTGCCGTCACCACTTCAGGTCGGGCGCTATCACTCCCTCACGGTCGAACGAGCCACGCTGCCAGAGTCGCTGCGCGTCGTCGCCACGGCGGAGCACGACGAATCGGAGATCCACGCCCTTCGCCACCGGACGCATCCCGTGTGGGGAGTGCAGTTCCATCCGGAATCCGTCCTGACCCCGGACGGCAAGCAGCTGCTGCGGAACTTCCTCGGTCTGGTCGCGCGGTGAGCCGGCTCCTGCTCGCCGCACTCCTCGCGCCGTCTCTGCTGGGCGCGCAGGAGGTGGTGCTGCGCGAGCCGGGTCCCGAGCCTGTCGCATCGATCGTGCGATACGCGGCGTCGCAGCCGCACGTGTTGCGCGCCGGAAGCGGGAAGCTCGTGCTCCCGCGCGACAGCGTCGTCACGACGAACCTGCTCGTGATCGGTCGGCCGACGTATCTCTCGAGCCGCGTGCACGGCGACGTGGTCGTCGTCGGCGGTGATCTGTTCCTGCGAACCGGGTCGGAGGTATCGGGGCGCGCCGTCGCCATCGGCGGCAGCGTGTATCGCACCTTCCTTGGCACGGTCGGCGGTTCGATCGAGAGCTATCGCGACGACCACTACTCCGTCGTCGCGAGCCCGTCGCGCTACGAGCTGTCGTACCAGGGCCGTGGTCAGATCGATCGGCCGCCGGTCGTGCAGCTGGCGGGTTTGTACGGAATCCTCTTTCCCACCTACGACCGCGTGGATGGACTGACGCTTCCCGTCGGCGCGCTCGTGACGCTCGGTGATCGTGCGGTCGAGATCCTGCCGTCGGTGGCGTACCGGAGCCGGCTCGGCGTCGTCGACCCCGGTGTGACGCTCACGATCGCTCCCGAGCGGAGAGTGCGTCTTCAGGCGGAGGTGGGGCGCACGACTCGCACGAACGAGCGCTGGATCTACTCCGACCTTCTCAATTCGGCCGCGACGCTCGCCTTCGGCAACGACACGCGCAACTACTTCCGCGCCGACGGTGGGACGGCGCGCGTCATCGTGCACGCCGAACGTGCCGGCGTCGTCGTCGAGCCGTTCGTTGCCGGTCGCTACGAGAAGGTCAGACCGATCACCGCCGTCGGCAACGTGTGGGGATTCAGCGGGCGCGAATCGATCGAGCATCTGGCGCGCCCCAATCCGCTCGTCGAGCGCGGCGAGATCGGATCAGGCCTGCTCGGTGCGGCGCTCGAGTACCGGGTCGGCACCGTGCAGGCCAGCCTCACCGCCGAGGGAGAGCAGAGCTTCCGCACGCCGACGGGGACGTCGTCGTTCACGCAGCTGACGCTGAACGGCGTCATCGAGTTCCCGACGTTCAATCTGCAGCGTCTCCACGTCGAAGCGCACGCGGTGGCCACGGCGGGCGACTCCACACCGCGATCGCGCTATGCGTACCTCGGCCGCGTCGGCACGCTGCCGCTCATGGAGCTGCTGGAGCAGGGCGGCGACCAGCTCGTCTTCGTCGAGAGTCGCTATCGCATCGGCGTCGCACGAATCGTCGTCCCGAAGCTCGGATCGCCCACGATTCACCTGCGCCACATCATGGGCGCCGCGGGCGTGAATTCGCTGCCCAGGCTCGAGCAGGAGATCGGCCTCGGCGTGGGCATCAGCGTCGTGGGATTCGAGGCGACGTTCGACGCCGCCGGCAAGCGCGACGCGCGTTACGGCGTGTTCGTCGCCTTCGGTCAGTAGCGCCGCGAATCGCGCATTGCCTTCTCGTGCGAGAAGGCGTATGTTAACTGGCGTGAAAGTTGCATCGGGCGCGCGCCCCGCGTGCGCATCGGATCGCCGCGGCCCAGCGAGCCGCACATGAGGACGCTCGCCGTCATCCCAGCACGACTGGGCGCGACGCGTCTCCCCCGGAAGCCCCTGCGGCTTCTCGCCGGCGTCCCACTCGTCGTCCGCGTCCTCGAGCGCGTCGTCTCGCTCGACGTGGCCGACCGGTGCATCGTCGCCACCGACAGCCGCGAGATCGCCGAGGAAGTGGTGCGTGCGGGCGGCGAAGCGGTGCTCACCGACGCCGCGCATCCGAGTGGGACGGACCGCGTGGCCGAAGTCGCGGCGCGCGCCGACTGTCGCGGCTTCCACGCCATCGTCAACGTGCAGGGCGACGAGCCCTTCGTCTCGGCAGCTGCCGTGCGTGGCGCGCTCGCGCAGGTCACGGAGCAGGGCTTCGCGCTGGGCACGGCCGCGCTGCGCGCCGCGCCGGACGCGCTTCGCCGGCCGGACGTGGTGAAAGTCGTCACCGCCGACGACGGCACCGCGATGTACTTTTCGCGTGCGCCGATCCCGTTCCTGCGCGATGCCGCCGACGCGGCCGAGCGCGACGCCCGGGTGCTGCATCACGTGGGCGTCTACGCGTACACTCCCGATGCGCTCGCCCGATGGGTCGCGCTGCCCGTCCACCCGCTCGAGCGGATCGAGCGGCTGGAGCAGCTGCGCCCCCTCGCGCACGGCATGCGCATGGGCGTCGCGATCACCGACGACGCGGCACGAAGCGGTATCGATACCGAGGAAGACCTGGAGCTGGCGAATTCGCAGTGGGCGACCTTCACGACGACCGAGAGCTGATGCAGACGACGACGCGACAGCACACGACGAAGTTCATCTTCGTGACCGGCGGGGTAGTCTCCTCGCTCGGCAAAGGGATCGCCGCCGCTTCCCTGGGGCGGCTGCTCGTCGCGCGCGGTCTGCGCGTGACGATGATGAAGTTCGACCCGTACCTGAACGTGGATCCGGGGACGATGTCCCCCTTCCAGCACGGTGAGGTGTTCGTCACCGACGACGGCGCCGAGACGGATCTCGATCTCGGACACTACGAGCGGTTCATCGACCGTTCGCTGTCGCAGGCGAACAACGTCACCACGGGACGCATCTACCTGAACGTCATCACGAAGGAGCGCCGCGGCGAGTATCTCGGCTCCACGGTGCAGGTGATCCCGCACATCACCGACGAGATCAAGAGCGCGATGCGCCGGGTCGCGCCGGAGAACGACGTGGTGATCGTCGAGATCGGCGGCACGGTCGGCGACATCGAGTCGCAGCCGTTCCTCGAGGCGATCCGACAGTTCCGCCACGACGTCGGCCGCGAGAACGCGATCTTCGTGCACCTCACGCTGATCCCCTACATCGCCGCGGCGGGTGAGCTCAAGACCAAGCCGACGCAGCACTCGGTGCGCGAGCTCATGGAGATCGGAATCCAGCCCGACATCCTCATCGTGCGCACGGAGCGTCCGGTGTCGGATGAGATCAAGCGGAAGATCGCCCTCTTCTGCAACGTGGAGTTCGGCGCGGTGATCGAGTCGCCCGACGTCTCGACGATCTACGAGATCCCGCTCGCGTTCCGCGAGCAGGGGTTCGACGACAAGGTGCTGCAGAAGTTCGGCATCGAGCGCCCAGCCCCCGACCTGTCGCAGTGGAAGGACATGGTCCAGCGCATCGTCGCGCCGGGCGAGCGCGTGAAGATCGCCGTCGTCGGCAAGTACACGGACTTCGTCGACAGCTACAAGAGCGTTCAGGAAGCGCTCATCCACGGCGGCATCGCCAACGACGTCGGCGTCGACATCCACTGGATCTCGAGCGACAACTTCGTCGACGCGCGAGCCGCGGCCGAGATCCTCGGACGGCACGATGGGCTGCTCGTCCCCGGCGGCTTCGGCGTTCGCGGCGTGGAGGGGATGGTGGACGCGATCCAGCACGCCCGCGAGCACGCGGTGCCGTTCTTCGGCATCTGCCTGGGCATGCAGACCGCCATCATCGAGTTCGCGCGCAACGTGTGCGGGCTGGACGACTCGCATTCGAGCGAGTTCTCCCCCGAGTGCGACAACCCCGTGATCTCGCTCATGGAGTCGCAGCAGCACGTGACCGACATGGGTGGTACGATGCGGCTCGGCGCCTATCCGTGCCGGCTCGCGCGCGGGTCGCGCGCCGCCGAGGTGTACGGCGTCGCCGAGGTGAGCGAGCGGCACCGCCATCGGTACGAGGTGTCGAACGCCTACCGCGACCTGTTCGTGCAGCACGGGCTGCGGCTCTCCGGGCTCTCGCCCGACGGTCAGCTCGTCGAGATGATCGAGCTGCCCAATCATCCGTGGTTCGTCGGCTGCCAGTTCCACCCGGAGCTGCAGTCGCGGCCCACGCGGCCGCACCCGCTCTTCGCCGGCTTCATCGCCGCGGCGGCGAGCGCCAAGCGGCGCGCCGCGTCCGTCGCGGCGCCAAAGCTGGTGAGCGCGTCGCCATCGTGACGGCTCCGCGCTTCCGGCGTGATGCGCTGTTCCTCATCGCGGGCCCGTGCGTGCTCGAGGACGACGGCCTCAACCTGCGAGTCGCGGAGCATCTCGCGCGGCTCGCGGAGCGCGTCCCGGGCGGCATCATCTTCAAGGCGAGCTTCGACAAGGCCAACCGCTCGAACGCCGGGGCGTTTCGCGGTCCCGGGCTGGACGAGGGACTCGCCGCGCTCGATCGCGTGCGCGCCGCGACGGGGCTGCCCGTGCTCACCGACGTGCATCTGCCCGATCAGTGTGCACCGGCCGCGCAGGTCGCCGACGTGCTGCAGATCCCGGCGTTCCTGTCGCGCCAGACGGATCTGCTGGTCGCCGCCGGCGCGGCTGGGAAGCCGGTGAACATCAAGAAGGGGCAGTGGATGCACCCCGAGGCGATGCGCGGTGCCGCCGCCAAGGTTCGGCAGGGGTTCGCCGATGCAGGACGCTCGGGTGCGGCCGAAGTCGCGGCCACCGAGCGTGGCACGTTCTTCGGCTACGGCGATCTCGTGGTCGATTTTCGCGCGCTGTCCCGCATGCGCGCGGCGTGCGATGCACCCGTGGTGTTCGACGCCACGCACAGCGTTCAGCAGCCCGGTCGCGGTGAAGGCGGCGCGAGCGGAGGCGCGCGCGAGTTCGTCGGCCCGCTCGCGCTCGCGGCCTGCGCAGTCGGCACCGACGGGCTCTTTCTCGAGACGCATCCGGACCCCGATCACGCACCGAGCGACGGTCCCAACATGGTGCCGCTCGGCGCGCTCGACGATCTGGTGCTCCGCGCCGTGGACGTCTGGCAGCGAGCCCGCGCATGATCGATCCGTCGCTCGCGCGCTCGATCCGCCTCGTCGGTCTCGACGTCGACGGCGTGATGACCGACGGCGGGATCTATCTCGGCGCCGCCGACGGACGTCCGGTCGAGCTCAAGCGCTACGAGATCCAGGACGGGCTCGGCATCCATCTGCTCCAGCGAGCGGGACTGCGCGTCGTGATCGTCACCGGTCGCGTCTCGGAGAGCGTGCGGCTTCGTGCCCTCGAGCTCGACGTGGACGACGTCGCCCAGGATCCACGCGCGCACAAGCTCCCCGCCTTCCTCTCGATGCTCGACCGGCACGGAGTCGCTCCGTCGGAGGCCGCGTTCGTCGGCGACGATTTCCCCGATCTTGCGGTGCTGCGGCTCGTCGGCCTGCCCGTCGCGGTGGGGAATGCCGTCCCTGAGATCCGGGCCGCCTGCTCGGTCCAGCTCACGCGTCACGGCGGCCGCGGCGCGGTTCGCGAATTCGCCGAGCTTCTGCTCAAGGCGCGCGGCGAGTGGGAGCAGGTGACCGAGGGCTACGTGCAGGAGCGCTCGCTGCCCTCCGCGGTGCCGGCCCGATGATGCCGGCCGAGATCGTCGAGCGCGGCCGCCGCGTGATCCGGCTCGAGCGCGAAGCGCTCGCGACAGTCGAGGAGCGCCTCGGCGACTCGTTCGCGCGGGCGGTCTCGATGATCGCGCATTCCACGGGGCGCGTGATCGTCTCCGGCGTCGGGAAGTCCGGGCTCGTGGCTCGAAAGATCGCCGCGACGCTCACGTCGACCGGCACGCCGGCCACCTTTCTCCATCCGGCGGAGAGCGCCCACGGCGACCTCGGGATCGTCGGCGCCGACGACGTGGCGATCCTCATCTCGAAGTCCGGAGAGTCCGACGAGCTGCTCGTCCTGCTCGAACATCTCCAGGGGCTCGGGGTACGGACCATCGCCATCACGGCGGAGACGTCGTCGGCGCTGTCCAGGCTCTGCGACGTGGCGCTGGACGCGTGGGTACGCGAGGAAGCCTGCCCGCACGATCTGGCGCCGACGACCAGCACGACGGCGGCGCTGGCGCTCGGCGATGCGCTGGCGGTCACGCTGCTGGAGCACAAGGGTTTCAAGCGGGAGGACTTCGCCCGCCTGCATCCCGGCGGCGCGATCGGGCGGCGGTTGCTGCGTCGGGTGGACGAAGTGATGATCACAGAGCCGCTGCCGATCCTTCCCCCCGGCTCGTCGCTGCGTCAAGCGGTGGTCGTCCTGGCCGAACAGCGAGGGATCGTGCTCGTCGCCGGCGACGATCGTCAGTTGCACGGCGTGCTCACCGCGGGGGATCTGACGAGGCTCATGGAACACGAGACGGACGTGCTGTCCTCCCCGGTCGAACGCATCATGACGCGCACGCCGCGCCTCGCGCACTGCGGCGAGCTCGCGAGCGCCGTCGCGTATCGCATGGAGACGAACGGCGTGATGGCCATGCCCGTCCTCGGCGACGACGAGCGGCTCGTCGGTGTCGTCCACCTGCACGACTTGATGCGAGCGCGCGTCGCATGATTCGCCGAGGAGTGTGGCTCGCTGCCGCCGCTCTGCTCGTGGTCGTCGCCTGCCGCAAGCAGGGGGCGAGGCCGCCCGTGAAGCGCGGCCTCACCATGGCCGACAGCGCGGAGCAGGTGATGCTCGGCGTGCGCATGCTGCTCACGGATCGCGGCGTCCAGCGCGGCGAGCTGTTCGCCGACACCGGTTACGTTTTCGACGACCAGACGCGCTTCGAGCTCCGGAAGGTGCGGGCGACCTTCAACACGAGCACCGGCACGAAGGACGGCGTGCTCAGTGCCGACCGCGGCACGTACAACCAGCGTGAGGCGAAGCTCGAGGGCTTCGGCAACGTCGTGATCGTCACGACGGAGGGGAAGCGGCTCACGTCGCCGCACATGCGGTTCATGCAGGCGGCGAACGAGGTGTCGAGCGACTCGGCGTTCACGCTCGTGGAGCCGGGTAGAAACGTGAGCGGCATCGGCTTCCGCGCCGATCCGCAGCTCACGAGAATCCAGATCCTGCGCAACCTCGGTGCGCAGGGAAGCTTCACGCTCCCCGGCAAATGAGGATCGCGCGAGTCCTCGGATGCGCGACGGCGCTGGTGCTCGTCGCCGGCCCGCTGGGTGCGCAGATCGGCGCGCCGCCGAGCGGCCGGTGCCGATTCGTCCTGGACCCCGTGCCCGAGGGTCACCTCACCACGGTGAAGCTCCCGAGCGGACAGTACAACACCTACATCGGCGGCGGAGTGGTCGCCCGCTGTCCCGAGCAGCGTATCGTGCTCCGCTCCGACAGCCTCGAGGCCTACGGCGACGAGGACCGGTACTACTTCATCGGACGCGTCGACTACGCCGAGCCGCGCCTCACGCTCAAGTCGGACTTCCTCACCTACTTCCAGAACGACGAGCGCATTCTCGCGACGAGCAACGTCGACGCGCAGCTGCCGAGCGG
>Ga0070669_100001815_pt1 | contig 15380 bp, 15 predicted proteins | sample KBSS53metaG_FD_64680 | JGI IMG/M metagenome (GOLD analysis project Ga0070669, IMG submission 64680) | Switchgrass rhizosphere microbial communities from Kellogg Biological Station, Michigan, USA - KBS S5-3 metaG | ecosystem: Host-associated > Plants > Roots > Rhizosphere > Soil ... | reverse complement strand
CTGGCCGCGCGCGGACACCGGCAGGTTCGTGCAGATGACGTCGTAACGGCGGGGCAGATCGATGCCCAGCTTGCCCAGCAGCACGCCCACCCGGTGCGGGACCTTCGGCTCGTTCTGGCGGGCGAAGTAGTGCGTCGGGGCGGTCCCGGGATCCTCCGCGCCCAGCGCCGCCAGCGGCGCGAGCAACCCGCGCAGCGCCTCGGGCTGGCGGCGCCACGCGAAGGCGTTGGTGTCGCCGCAGGCGACGAAGGCGGGGTGCAGGTCGCGGTCGCGCAGCGCCGCCGCGATCGCCTCGACCTGCGTCGCGCGGTGGGCGTTTCCGCCCGCGGTGTCCAGGTGGAAGCAGGCCGTCGCGAACGGCGCGCCGGCACCGGCGCGCGTCCTCCATTCGGCGAGCAGCAGGAGCTTCTGCTTCGTCTTGCCGCCCATGATGTACATCCGCTCGAACACGTTCAGCGCCCGCAGCAGGGGCAGCGGCACGATCGCCTGCGCGGCGCAGGTCAGCGTGCGCGCGTCGTGAACGAAGCCGAGACCGGGGCAGCCGTCGTCGCGCACGACGCGGTATTCCGGCCCCAGCGCCGCCGCGATGCGCGCGCTGGGCAGCTCGTCGCCCTCGGACAGGAACCGATCTTCCTGCAAGCACAGCAGGTCCAGACCTTGCTCTTCGCGCAGCGCGACGTAATGGGGGATCAGGGCGGGCAGCCGCAGGCCGTGCATTAAGTTGTGTGAAGCGATGACGATCGAATCTTGCGACCTTTCCTCAGTGTGTGACATCACTTGACCTAGAAACCGAAACCAGGACTTATACAGGTGTTTTCAATGAAGAAGTTGCGCGGAGCCGTAGTCGGCTACGGATTCATCATGGACAAGGGGCACGCCGCCGGATACCGGCAGCGCGCCGACGTCGAGATCGTTGCGATCGCCGACATCTCCGCCGACCGACGCGCCGCCGCTGCCGCCGCCTGGCCCGACGCGCGCATCTACGCCGACCACACGGCGTTGCTCGAGGCCGAGGCCGGCAAGCTCGACTTCGTCGACATCGCGACCCCGCCCAGCGACCACGCGGAGATCACGCACGCCGCGCTGGACGCGGGCCTGCACGTCCTGTGTGAGAAGCCGCTCGCCGCCACGATCGACGAGGCGCGGGCGATGCTGCGCCACGCGAACCGCGCCCAGCGCGTGATCTACCCGTGCCACAACTACAAGCACGCGCCGGTCATCAAGGCGATGCGCGGCGTGATCGATTCGGGCCGCATCGGGAAGGTTCACCTGGTGACGCTGCAGACCTTCCGCGACACGCACGCCAAGGGCGTGCCCGGCTGGCGCACCGACTGGCGGCGCGAGCGCCGTTACTCGGGCGGCGGCATCGCGATGGACCACGGCAGCCACACGTTCTACCTGGCGTTCGAATGGCTCCGCGCGTACCCGACCGCGATCACCGCGCGCGCGGTGACGATGGGACCGTTCGACACCGAGGACGACTTTTCGTGCAGCCTCCGCTTCCCGACCGGCGTCGCGTCCGCCCATCTGTCGTGGAACGCGGGCGTGCGCAAGGTGATGTACACGGTCCACGGCGAGCGCGGCGCGATTCGCGTCGAGGACGACGACATCGAGGTGGCCGTCCGCGAGCGCGCGCCGGGCACGCCGGGCGAACCGGGGGCGACGTCCTGGCGTTTCGACCGGGAGGCAGTATCGTCAGACTGGATGGATTCCAGCCACGTCACCTGGTTCAACTCGCTGTTCGACGACTTCAAGGGGGCGATCGAACGCAAGGAGTTCGTCGGGCGCGAGGCGGAGGAGGCGTTCCTGTGCGTGCAGCTGATCTCGACGGCCTACGCGTCGGCCCGCGACGGCAGCAAGGAGCTGCCGCTGCCCGGGCTGGCCGCGCTGGCGGGTGACGACGTCAGCGATCGGCTGCGACAGCCCTGGCAGACAAGGAAGGACGCGTCGCATGGCTGACCTCACCGTCGCGATCGCGAACATCATTTTCTTCTTCGCGCTGCTGGGCGTGTACCTGGTGCGCAGTGCGATCGTGGGACGCCGTCGCACGGCGCGCACCGAGGCGGACGGCGGCAGCCTGTTCCTGAACAAGCGGACGATGGAGATGGTGTACTGGGTGCTCGAGCCGCTCATCGACTTTCTCGCCGCCCTGCACATCACGCCCAACATGGTGACGCTGTTCTCGCTGCTCCCGGCGGCGGGCGCGGGCGTGGCGCTGGCGTTCGGCTGGTTCGGGCTGGCGTCGGTGCTGGCGGTGATGGCGACGTTCTGCGACATCCTCGACGGGCTGCTCGCGCGCAAGACCGGCGTGTCGTCGAACGCGGGCGAGGTGATCGACGCGGCGGTGGATCGCTACGGCGAGATGTTCTTCCTGGGCGGGCTCGTCTATTACTACCGGACGCACGACCAGGTGCTGTTCATCGTGCTGGCGGCGATCATCGGGTCGTTCATGGTCAGCTACGTGACGGCCAAGGCCGAGGCGATGGGCGTTCCCGCTCCGCGCGGCGCGATGCGCCGGGGCGAGCGCGCCGCCTACCTGATCTTCGGCGCGGCGTTCACCCCGCTCGCGAAGGCGGTGTTCGCGAACTCGCCGTCGCTGGCGGTGCACGAGCTGCCGATCATCCTGGCGCTGACGATCGTCGCGGTGGTCTCGAACATCTCGGTCCTGCAGCGGCTGGGCGCGATCATCGAGGCGCTGCGGGCGAGGGATAAGGCGCCCGTCGAAGCAACGCCGGAGCCTGCCCAGCCGATAGCCAGCAAGCCCGACGCGACGGCTGGCCAGGTCTAGATTCTTTGCAGCAGCAGCAAGCGCCGGAACAGCCGCAGCGTCGGGGCGTGTCGAGGTTCTGGGAGTGGGTTCGCCATCACATGACGGCGATCCTTTCGACGATCGCCGACTACAGCGTGATGCTCACGGCCGTCGAGCTGGTGGGGATCGGTCCGGTCGCGGCGACGCCGATCGCGGCGTTCGCGGGCGGAGTCACCAACTTCACCGTCAACCGCCGGTTCACGTATCGCGCCCAGAGCGTTCCGGTGCAAAGCCAGCTGTGGCGGTACGCGCTGGTGTCGAGCTGCAGCCTGGCGCTGAACACGATGGGCGAGTACCTGTTTCTCAAGATCCCGCACCTTCACTACTTCCTGGCGCGGGTGATCGTTTCGACCATCATCAGCAACGTTTGGAACTACCCGCTGCTGAGATTCTTTGTGTTTAATCAAAATGGCGGGACCGCCCGGCGGCGTTCAGGTTAGGTTCCTTAGCCACACCCCATTGCGGCGCGCATGAATCAGAGTCAGCCCAAGAACCAGACCAGAGACATCAAGACGCCAGTGCCCGGACCCGGCAGCCGCGCCCTGCGCGAACGCGAGGACGCCCACGTCGCGCCGGGGCTGCAGGGCTACGCGGTCATGGCGGGCATCGTCGTCGCGGAGGGGCGGGGCAGCGCGGTCACCGACGTCGACGGCAACCGTTACCTCGACTTCATCGGTGGCATCAACGTCAACGCGCTGGGGCACTCGCACCCGACGTTCGTGAAGGCGGTGCAGGAGCAGGTTGCGCAGGTCTCGGTCGGTTCGTTCACGTCGCGCGCGCGCGTCGAGCTGGCCGAGCGGCTGGCGGCGGCGCCGCCGGCGCCGGGCGTTCACCGGCTGCAGCTCTATTCCGGCGGCGCGGAGGCGGTCGAGAGCGCGCTGCGCCTGGCCAAGTGCCACACCGGCAAGTACGAGTTCGTCAGCTACTGGGGCGGCTTTCACGGCAAGACCATGGGCGCGCTGTCGCTGATGGGATCGACGTTCAAGGACAAGCTGGGGCCGATGGTTCCCGGCGCGCACCAGATCCCGTACGCCGACTGCTACCGCTGTCCTGTCGGCCTGCAGTATCCCAGCTGCGGCATCGCCTGCGCCGACATCGGCCGCAAGCAGGTGAAGACCGCGGGTGCGGGCGCCGTCGCTGCCGTGATCGTCGAGCCGATGCAGGGGACGGCGGGCAACGTGATCCCGCCCAAGGAGTTCCTGCCCGCGGTGCGTTCGATGGCCGACGACATCGACGCGTTGCTGATCACCGACGAGATGATCACGGGGCTGGGGCGTACGGGGAAACGCTGGGGGACCGACCACACCGGCGTGCGACCCGACGTGGTCACGATCGGCAAGGCGTTCGGCGGCGGCTTCCCGCTGTCGGGCCTGCTGACCACCGACGAGATCTCGGCGGCCAAGCCGTGGGGCAACCCGTCGGGATCGTCGTCCAGCTACGGCGGCAACCCGCTGGGCGCGGCGGCCGGCGCGGCGGCGTTGAAGATCATCGACGACGAGAAGCTGGTCGAGAACGCGCGTGTCGTCGGGGACGTGCTGAAGCGCGAGCTGGAGGCGCTGGTCGACCGCTACCCGTTCGTGGGCTTCGTCGACGGGCTGGGCCTGTTGATCCGGATGGAGCTGGTCAGCGACAAGAAGACAAAGCAGCCTCTGCCCCGGCGCGTGACCGAACGCATCTTCACGGAAGCCGTGAAGCGGGGACTGCTGACGATGGCGTATGCGGCCAGCTTCCGGATCCAGCCGGCGCTGACCATCGACGAATCGACGGCGAAGAACGGCGTCGAGATCCTGCGCGAGGTGTTCGATGTCGTCGAGCGCGAACGGATCTGGCAGTCCTAGCGGCGCGCCGCCGCCCCTCGTCGGCGTCGGCGTCGGCGTCGGGTGGCGGGACAAGATCGCGCACGTCATCGGCGTCTGGTTCGGCTGCGGCCACGTGCCCTACGCGCCCGGACACGCCGGCACGATCGGGACCATCCCGCTTTACCTGCTGGTGCGCCCGTACGGGCCCCTCGCCGTCGCCGCGACGGCGTTGGCGGTCACCGCCGTCGGCATCTGGGCGGCCGGCCGGGTCGAACGGCGGCTGGGCATCAAGGACCCGCAGATCGTCTGCGTCGACGAGGTCGCGGGCGTGCTCGTCACCTGGATCGCGGCGCCGCCCACCTGGCGCGCGCTGATCGTCGGCGGCCTGCTGTTCCGGCTGTTCGATCAGATCAAGCCGTGGCCCGCCCGCGCCGCCGAACGCCTGCCCGGCGGGCTCGGCGTCATGCTCGACGACATCGTCGCCGGCGCCTGGGGCGCGGCGGTGGTCGCCGGCGCGCACGCGCTCGGCTGGTTGTGAGCCCATCTGCGCCTCTCCCGCGAGAGCGGGAGACGCCGCCGAGCCGCAGGCTCGGCGGGTGAGGGCCGCGGGCTACCGGTCCGTGGGTAGTAGCAGCGCGACGTCGCGTCCGGCACGCCGCGCGGCGACGATCTCCTTCGAGATCGCGGCACAGGTCGGAAAGCGGTCGACTGCGATCAGGGCGGCGTCGGCTTCGGCGTCGGCCTTGACCTTGACGACGGTGGTCCGCGCCGCACTGGGGACATTCCGCCACCGGTGGCCGAACAACGGGCGATCCGTCACCTGACGTCGCAGGAATCCGAACGTCACGTGAGGCGCCTCGCCGTCGACGGCAGCGCGTAGCGCCGCCGCCAGCCGGTCGGCCGGCGTGTCTGCCTGGCAGATCAGCAGGGCCTGTCCGTTGAAGATTTCGTTGGGCCGCAGCCGCCGATACATGTTCGCCAGGGACCCGAGTTGGCTGGCGAGCGAGGGCGCATCCCATGCAACGCCGTCGAGGCCCATCGCGTCGGGCGTGAGATGGATGACCGGCGCCCGCTCCATCGGGTCGGGACCGTCGAGATCGGCGGTCGCGATCAGGCCCAGAAACCGCTCGCCGCCTGCGTAGGGCGGCCACGGTGTCCGGTTCTCGAGGCGCAGGGGGCGCGTCGCGACGAACGCCGCGGCGGCGGCAGCGATCGCGCAGCAAGCGAGCGCGATTCCGGCGGCGCCTTTCCGGGGCGCGCCGTGGTCCATCCCGCCAGGCAGCCGCGCGCGCGCCCGCGCGGGCGAGAAGTGCCACGCCAGGAACGCCGCAATGAGCACGGCGACGCCGACGCCGATCCTGCCGAAAACGAGCGCTCGGTCGAGCAAGGCGCTGGACTCGTCCATCGCCCCGCTCATGATGGCGCCTTTCACGTCGCCCGATGCGGCGACGGCGACAGTCGCGAATGCCTTGATCTTGAGAATGATCGCCGCGTACCCCGCCTGCACGATCGGACCGCACCCCAGCACGAGGAAGGCCGCGATCGAACCCGCGATCGGCCCCAACGTGGGGCCCGGAAACTTCAGCCAGGCGGCCGCGGTATCGGGCGCCTCCGGCGCGAGCGCTCCTGCCCGGCGCAAGCCCGCTGCGCGCAGCCGCGCGACAACCGCCATCCCCACCGCGGCGCAGGCGATCCCGACGGTGATGCTCACCGCGAGCAGTCCCATGGGCGTGGCGTTGAGCTCGTTGCTGAGAGCCCGGCTGACCAGCCTCGCGTGTTCGTCAGGGGCGACCTTATCGGTCGGCGGGCTGACCAGTAGGCTCCGTGCGGTGCGAATCGTTCGCGCGAATACGGCGGCGAGCGCGAACGGGATCAGCGCGGCGGTGATCTCGGCTAAACGCGATGGCAGCGTCAGGGCGGCGATCGCCCGCCATTCGCCCGCCGATGCCAGGCTTTGCGCCTGGGCCTGCTGTCTCAGTCGGGCACGCGCGACCAGCAACAGCGCGAGCTCGGCGAGTATGGCGGCCAGCGTGCCGGCCGCGAGGAACCAGAACGCCGGCACCGCCGCGATGATGTCGACCATGGTCGTGGCTCAGAACAGGAAGAGACGGCCGTAAGAATCGGAGACGCGCAGAAAGTTGAACAGGAGGTCCGCGGCGACCCAGGCGGCGAAGCCTCCGGCCACGACGTACAGAACCGACCGTCCCATGCCGCGATACTACGCCGACGGGTCAGGGCAGGGGCATCGGATCGGCGGGCGGGAGCTCGATGATCCGTCCCCCCGGTTGATCGAGCAGGATCGGCGGCAGCGGCGGGCGCGACAGATCACCACCCGGGGCCAGCAGGCCGGTCACTTGCTTGATCGCCGAGTCCATGGCCGCGACGGCCGCGCATCGCGAACCGACCGGGCCATCGGCGGCGGCGACGACGGTCACCAGTGAGCCGGACGCGTGTCCCGCCGTGACGATCGCGGGCCGGTCGCCGCCTATCGCGGCGTGGATGGCACCCGCCGGGGCACCGAACACGAAAAATTGCGCGCTTTGACCCGGACACGGGTCGTGCTGGGTGCGCGTCAGACCGCGGGAAACGTCCTCGGCCAGCCGCCGGAACCCATCATCAACCGCATCGACGAGCGGGCCCTGGGCCGGCCACGCGTAGAGGCGCAACTCCACCGCGGGCGCGTCGCCCGTCCCCGGCACGCGAAGCACGGTCGGAAGTCCGGCGCCCCCACCTTCGACCACCTGCCATCCGGGCGGAACGGAGACGCGGTAGTGGTTCGATCGCAACGTGACGCCGTTCGCCGCGCAGCCGGCGAGGGCGACGACGCTGGCAAGACAGGCGCTTCGAATACACGACGAGGCCACGAGGCGCCCCGGCAAGATGGTTCCGCCTTCGCGCGGCGCTAGTCGCGGCCGTGAAAAATTGCGCCGGGCAGCACCCATCGGACATCCCAGACGCCGTGCGAGCGGACCAACGCCAGACGTTGGCTGTATCCCCAGTGCGCATAACGCACGGTCACCGTGACGACGGCGTGGCCGGCGCCGGGCGCCTCGACGATCTCGTGGCTGTTGAACGGTCGCCGCTGATTCTCGCGGTAGCCTTCCTTCGTGAAGTGCGCGTCTGCCCAGGCGTGCACGGATGCGTCGATCGACTTCGCCCGGCACGCGCGCGGCGGGCGCGCGGCACGCTTCGGATCGCCGGCGATCCAGGCCTCGACCAGATCGTCGTCGGCGGGATCGCCCAGCAGCGCGAGCAAGCGCAACGCGAAGTCCTGGTCGCGGGGCAGGTCCTTCCGTCGCGCGGCCGCGGCGTCCGCGGGCAGCCACGCGCGCAACGGCTTGCGCAGCGCCGGGAGCGCCGGGACGACGACCTCGAGGGGCAGGGCCTCGCCCGTCGTGCCCTGGGAAGGCGCGAGCAGGTCGGCGGCGCGCGCGCGGAAGCGCGTGGGGTCCGTCTCGCGCGCGAGCGCGGCCAGGTAGTCGGCGTCGATCACGCGCGTGAGAGCGATCGCCGCCGCGCCGCCGCCGGTCTTGAAGCCAGTCATCGCATAGCGCTGGAAGCCCGCGTGCTCGACGATCAAGGTGACGTCGGCCGCCGTCGCCTGGCAGCCGATCTTGAAGCGGCCGTCGGCGCTCGTGGTCGCATCGCCGAGCTGTTTTCTTTCCCACGTCTGCGCGGCGACGACCACGCCGCCCAGAGGCTTCCCCGCCAGGTCGGTCACGCGCCCGTCGACGACGTTGGCCTCGGAGGCCGCCGCGGCCATCGCGCGGTTGGCGGCGCCTTGAAACGCGACGAGCAGCGCCGCGGCGGTCACGGCGTGACGGCTCACCACCTCAGCTTGCCGAGGAGGACATCCTTGGTCATCGCCCAGTTGCCGATCGTTCCCCACACCGGGTAATGAAGGACGCCAGGCTTGTTCTTCTGGAAGAATCGGTGCCCGACGAGAGCGAGCCCGGTCGCCAGCGCGGGCATCGCGAGCAACGCCCACGGGTTATGGGTAACGATCGCGTACACCAGCGCGCCGATCGCCAGCGCGTTACCGGTCAGGTGCAGCCGCCGGTTGGTGGGGTGGCTGTGCATCTTCAGATACACGGGATAAAAGTCTGCGAATCTGTCGTAGCGCCGCATGCCTCGACTATGGTAACGCACGGCAGAGGCATGAGGGCGCGCTTCGCTTTTCTCGTCGGGGCGGCCGTGATTGCGGCCGCGATCTCGAACGCGCGCGCGCAGGACCTGGGCCAGCAGTTCCGCCGCCCGCCCACCGAGGAGCCGAAGCCCGCGCCCAAGCTGACCAAGCCGCCGGCGATCAAGCAGGCGGTCGAACCGGTTTACCCGGCCGGCGCGCTGGACGCGCGCGTGTCCGCCGACGTGACCATGCAGGTCGACATCGACGCGGAGGGGAAGGTCACCAAGGTCACAATCACCAAGCCGGCCGGGCAGGGGTTCGACGAGGCCGCGCACGACGCGGTCATGCAGTATCTGTTCTCGCCCGCCGAGGTCGACAACAAGCCGTCGCCGATCCGGATCGAGTACACGCTGCACTTCGTCCCCAAGCAGTTGCCGCCCGAAGCACCCGACGGCGGCGCCGGTGACGCTGACGCAGCGGTCGACGCGCCGCCACCCCCGCCGCAGCCGCCGCCGCTGCCCACCACCATCGTCGCGACGGGCCGCCTGCGCGAGAAGGGGACGCGCGATCCGCTGCCCGGCGCCGAGGTGGCGGTGGTCGTGCGCACGCCCGACGGGATCGAGAAGCCGGCGATGGTCGTCGGCGGCACCGACGCCGAGGGCCGGTTCGAGGTCAAGGGCGAGCCGGGGCTCGGGCTGCGCGTGATCGTCACGGAGACGCGTCACGAGCCCTGCATCCGCGATCTCACGCCCGACGAGGCGCGCGCGGACAAGCCGAAGGAGCTCGACTGCCTGGTCCCGAAGAGCGGCGGGCCCGTGTACGAGACCACCGTGCGCTCCAAGAAGCCGGCGGCGGCCGTGACGCGCTACGAGCTGGCGCAGCCCGAGCTGAAGGTCGTCCCCGGCACGTTCGGCGATCCGCTGCGCGTCGTGCAGAACCTACCGGGCGTGGCGCGCTCGCCCTTCGGGCTGGGCGCGCTGATCATCCGCGGTTCGTCGCCCAACGATTCGGGGATATTCGTCGAGGGCCACCGGATCCCGATCCTGTATCACTTCCTGATCGGACCGGGCGTGCTGGCCCCCGAGCTGATCGATCGCATCGACTTTTTCCCCGGCAACTTCGGCGTTAATTACGGGCGCGCCACCGCCGGCGTCATCGACGTCGGCATCCGCACGGCGCCCGCGCCGCGTTTGCACGGTACGGTCGACGTCAACCTGTTGCACACGGCGGCGTTTGTCGAGGGGCCGCTGGGAGGCGGTTGGTCGGGATCGGTCTCCGCGCGCCGGTCGTACATCGACCTGATCCTTCCGCTGGTGCTGCCCGACAGCGTCACCACCGTCGCGCCCATCTACTGGGACTACCAGGCGGGTGTGAACCGCAACCTGTCGGGCGGCAAGCTGTCGATCTACGCGTTCGGCAGCAACGATTCGCTGAAGGTGATCTCCAGCGATCCCCGGCAAGGGGACATCGACCTCGGGCTGGAGATCGGTTTTCACAAGGTCTTCGCCGTATGGACCGCCGCGCTCGGTAACTGGACGAACAAGCTGTCCCCCGCCTACGGGCATGAGCGCGTGAAGTTCGGTGCGGGCGTGTTCGGGATCAACGAGGCGGCGAACGTGTTCGCGCTGCGCGACGACCTGTCGCGGGCGTTCGGGTCGCGGCTCACGCTGCGGTTCGGCGTCGACGCCGAGGCGCGGTCCGATTCGATCTTCTTCAACATCCCGCTGGTGCCCGAGACGCGCCTCTACGGCCTCGTCGTGCCGGAGCTCGAGCCGCGCACCATCCCGCTGGATACGCTGGCCGCCGGGCTTTACACCGACGCGACGCTGGACCTCGGCCACGGCGTGACCGTCATACCGGGCCTGCGCGGCGACGCCTTCCGGTACGTCGGCCAGAACCGGTTCACGTTCGATCCGCGGATCGTCGTGCGCTGGAAGCAGACCGATCGCCACACCTGGAAGGCCGGCGCGGGCATCTATCACCAGATGGTGGATCCCCAGCTCCTGAACCCGGAGCTCGGAAACCCGAACCTGCCGCCCATCTGGGCCGACCAGTATTCGGTGGGGTTCCTGAGCCAGGTTTACCCGAAGATCACGCTGGACACGACGCTGTACTACGTGCGCCGCCACGACCAGCCGGTGCCGCCGCCGCCGTTCACAGCGGGCGGCCAGGGCCGCTCGTACGGCATGGAGCTGATCCTGAAGCACGAGTTCACGGAGCGCTTCTTCGGCTGGATCTCGTACACGCTGTCGCGGTCGGAGCAGACCGTCTACGCGGTCAACGCGCCGATGGCCGGTCCTCCCGGCAGCCTCATGGATCCCACCCAGGGCAAGCCCAAGTGGTTCCCGACGGATTTCGACCAGACGCACAACCTGATCACCGTCGCCAGCTACCGGCTGAAGAGCTGGATCCTCGGCGTCCGTTTCCGGCTGGTGTCGGGCGCGCCGACGACGCCGATGCTGGAGGGTGTCTTCGACGCCGAGGAGGGCCACTACGCCTGCCGGACCGGGCCGACCAACTCGGCGCGCAAGCCGACCTTCAACCAGCTGGATTTCCGCGTCGACAAGACGTGGACGTTCAAGGCGTGGGAGCTGGGCGTCTACGCCGACCTGCAGAACATCTACAACGCGGAGAACCCCGAAGGGACGATCTATGATTATCGGTGTCGGACGTCGATACCGATCCGGGGCGTGCCGTTCTATCCGATCCTCGGGATCAAGGGGATGTTTTGAAAGTCCTGCTGACAGCCGCGTCGATCCTTGCGCTGGGTGCCTTCGCCGCGTGCGGCGAGCTCCCGGCGGAGTCGAACGTCGTCGACCTGCGCGTGCTGGCCGTGAAGTCCGAGCCCGGCGGGTTCCTGGTCGATCTGAACAAACTGGACGCGGCGACGGACGATCAGCTGAGGGCGCAGATCACCGCGCTGGTCGTCGACCCGAGCGGCGCCATGATGCCGCTGGAGGTCGTCGGCGCGGTCGGCTGCCCGGACTACATCGACGTGATCACGACCGCGTCGCAGCAGATCCAGACGACCAAGCTCTGTCCGCCGCCCGAGGCCACCAGCGGCCTTCCGCAGGAGCTCGCCGAAGTGTTGATGACGCAGCCGATCGCCGCGCCCGACCCGAACCCCGTACCGCCGGAAGGGCAGTTCGGATTCGAGTGGACGCCGACGGTCTCGTACGGCTTCACGCAGCAACAGATCGCGGCGTTCTTCAGGGCGGACACCAGCATCTACCCGCCCGCGGTCGCGACCAGCATCGAATTGAACAAGGCCTTCGGCCTGCCGGCGATCGTCAACCTGAGCTTCGCCGTGAACGGCGAGCGCGTGGACGCGATCAAGCGCGTTGTCTACTGGCCCGACATGAAGGACGGCAAGCCGGCCAACAAGAACCCGACGCTGGGCGATCCGATGAACCCGACGGCTCCGCAGATTCGCTTCTACAGGCACCGCGACGAGACGACGGGCGTTCCGGATCAGGAAGTGCTCGAGATGGAGCCGATGATTTCAATCGCGGCGGGCGACAAGCTTTACGTCGAACCGAACTACGTGCCGGGGGTGGGGGGGACGGCGGAGAGCTACACGATCAATGTCCTCAACACCGCGACCAACACGATCGAGCCGAAGATGGTGGAGAAAGAGCTGCTGCGGTTCCAGTTCTACGCCACCGCCGGGAAGTTCGATCCCGAGATGCAGTTCAGCGAGCTGAACCCGATCCTGGTGGGCGGCACGCTGCACACGGACGCCGAGTGGATCGCGCCCAAGGATCTCTCGACGCTGCCCGCGGGCGGCGGAACCGTCACTGTCTGGCTGGTCACGCACGACGAACGCGCCGGCAGCGACTGGGCCAGCCGCACGTTCATCGTCAACCCCTGACGGGGTAGCGCGCGAATCGCGGATGCGCGTGCACGGAGATCTGTGCCTCGCCCCCGAAAGGGGGAGAGGCCGACGAGCCGAAGGCTCGGCGGGTGAGGGGGCGCGCGCCAGAAACGGACCCCTCACCCTAACCCTCTCCCGCTTCGCGGGGCGAGGGAACCTGAGCTACGCGGGGCGACGGCAACAGCTGCGATCACCCGCGTCCCGCCGATCACTCGGACACCTTGAGATCAGAAGACGCTGCCGACGCCGCCGAGGGCAGCGACGCCCGCGGACGTGCTGCCGGCCAGCTTCAGCACGCTGGGCCCGGCCTGGGCGAAGAAGGCGACCGGGCCGACCGTCGCGGACGCGAGCGGCCCGGCCAGCAGGTCGAAGCGCGGCTCGGCCTGCGCCATCGCGCTCTTCTGCGTGCCGATGGCGAAACGCAGGCGCGAGTCCACGCCGAAGGCCCAGCGACCCATCGCGTAGAGGGAGGCGAAGCGCAGCTCGCCGTCGCGCTCGTTGCCTTCCGGATCCTGGCCGTAGACCAGGTTGCCCATCACGGCCAGCCGATCGAAGCGACGGCCGAGCGACACGAACGTCTCGATCTCACCTTCGGGTTCGGTGAAGCCTTCCGGGCGGTAGAAGACGCTCAGCGAGCCGTCGATGCCGTGCCGCTCCTGGCGCAGAAGCTGGACGCGGCCGCCGATCGTCGGCCGTGGCTCCTTGCGGATCGTCGAGTACTCGGCGCCGCCGCGCAGCGCGAACGGACCCCACACGCGGACCTCGGCCGTGGCGCTGCCGATCGGCGCCGAGCGTGCGCCGTCGTAGCCGGCGAACCCGATCGCCAGCGCGGCGTTCGCGCCGACACGCGGCGCCAGCGTCGACGGAAGCAGGGCGCCCTCGCGCACCGCGGTCGTGATCTCCGGCGGCGGCGTGGTCACCACCTCCGCGTCGGGCTCCTCGACCTGCGCGCGGACCGTCGCTGACGTACCCAGAATCATTGCGATTGCGATGCGCCCGACGACTCTCATTGCTCCTCCGTTTATTGCCGGGCCAGCCTAATCCCAGGGAGAAATAAGATCGAGTCAGGACGGGCGTTCACCCGGAAACGCTGGCAGATCCCCGAGCTCGACCCAGGGCAGGCGCGTGGCGACCTGGGTGTGGTCGCGCGGCGGCACGCGCTCCGGCTCGTCCAGCGAACAGGTGGTCACGTCGATCTCGTCGGGGCTGTGCGTCGACTGGAAGGTTACCGGCGTGCCGCAGCGCGGGCAGAACGTGCGCGTGCCGTGGTCCGACGAACGAAAGGTGGCGGGCTCACCGGCCAGGAACGTGAAGTCGGCCCGCCTCACCGTGAACCAGGCGACGAAGGGCGCGCCGCTGGTGCGCCGGCAGATCGAGCAGTGGCAGTTCGTCTCGTGGAACGGCGCGCCACCGGCCTGATAGCGGATGAACCCGCAGAAGCAGTGTCCTTGCATCGGCGGACGCTACCGCATCGCCGCCGCGGACGCGCCGGTCACACGAAGGGATCGGCGTCGACGTCGAAGTTGAAGCACTTCGACCAGGTGCGATTGGCCGCCGCCGGCGACACCCGCGACGTCAGCTCCGAGCGGAGCTGGTGCTTGAACCCGCGCAGGGCGTCCAGCACCGCTTCCGTCTCCAGGACCTCGCGCAGCTGTTCGCTGGACCGGTCCTCGTTCTTGCGCACGGTGACCGCCACGCCGCCTTCGGCCAGGCGAAAGCGCATCCCGTAGCCGCCGATGGCGTGCGTGTCGATGATCATCTGGTCGCGCTCTTGCGGCACCGCCAGCCAGTCGCGCAGCGCGCAGATCTTTTCGGCGAAGCGGTGCACGCCGACCCAGCGACCGTCGCCGTCAATCATCTGGATGATCTTGCCGGCGAACTCCAGCTGGAGCTGAGCGGTCAGGTGGATGTAGTCGACCGGCGCCATGCTCTCGACGGCCTTCGGCGGCTCGCCGATGCGTTGCAGGCGCAGGTCGTGAAGGGTGAACTTCATTCACCGGCTTCCGGCGTGGGCGCGGGCAAGGGCGCCGGCTGCGGGATCGCCTCGGCCGCCGTCACGCCGGTCGGCTTGTCCCACTCGAAGGCGGGCAGGCGCGGGCTGGACTGCGGGCGAATCAGCATCAGCACGGCGGGCAGCACGACGATGGCGGTCACCAGACAGGTGATCTCGCCCAGCACCGCCAGCACGCCGAACAGGAACAGGCCGACGTTCTTCGCCACCAGCAGCGAAGAGTACCCGACGATGGTGGTGAAGGAACAGAGCGCCACCGCGCCGCCGGTGCCCCGCACCGCCGCGGCCACGCTGCGCCCGCCGTCCCGGAGGTAACGGCCCATCACGTTGACGGCGTAGTCGACGCCGATCCCGAACGTGATCGGGAAGGCGATGAAGTTGACGAAGTTGATCTTGATGCCGGCGCGCATGGTCAGCCCCAGCAGCCAAAGCACGCCCACGATCAGCGACCCGATCACGAACGGCGTCGCCAGCCCGCGCCGGAACAGCAGCAGCACCGTCAGCGCGACACCCGCGAACGCAAGCCCCGACGCCATCGGGCCATCGTGCTCCATCGACGCGATGATGTCGGACGACAGCGCGGGACCGCCGGCGACGCGCGCCGCGCGTCCGCCCAGCGCGACCGGCGCCTCCGCGGCGGTGCGCAGCTCGCGCACGAACGTCGTGATCGTCTCGCCGCGCCACCAGGTGCTGGCGGGGTTCGGGTAGACGAGGATGGTGCGCCCCACCGATCCGTCACGCTCGCGCAATCCGCGCGTCAG
>Ga0070669_100001812_pt1 | contig 15385 bp, 15 predicted proteins | sample KBSS53metaG_FD_64680 | JGI IMG/M metagenome (GOLD analysis project Ga0070669, IMG submission 64680) | Switchgrass rhizosphere microbial communities from Kellogg Biological Station, Michigan, USA - KBS S5-3 metaG | ecosystem: Host-associated > Plants > Roots > Rhizosphere > Soil ... | reverse complement strand
CGAATGTTTTCCGAAGGCCGCAATTCGCCGAAGGAGAATCAAGTGCAAGCGTGTTTTCGAATTGGTGAGCAGTCGGGCTACGCATTCGGCGTGATGCTCGTCACGTTTGATATTTCACCCACTGTTGATCTGATTCAGAGTTCGTTGATACCCCAGCTGCTCGAGAGTAGGCAGATTTCTGCTGACGAAACTGTACAGGAGATACGCGAGGCAGTCCTCGATACACTCCGTAATCTACCGGAGTCAGCTTTGGCGCAGACTGTTACGTTGGCTATACAGTGAAAACTCGGCATGCGACAAGGCAACAAGACATTGCCCCGATGTTGTAGCATCAAGGGCGATGATAATATGTCCCACAATCGATGGGACAGTGAACGCTGCGCTCGGTAACGAAGCCCATCATGGAATGAGATGAACAGGCGAAAGTTCTTAACGAGTTCTGCGACGGCTGCGGCAATCAATGCGAGTCCCTCTGAACAGGCTTTCTCTCAAATCAGAGGCGCGAAGACTCATCCCACCCGCGCAACCGAGCTTGCCGGGATGTCCCTTCGCATGCTGCGCGAGCAGTATCGACGTGATTTGTTTGAAGACTTCCTGCCGTTTATGGATAGATACGTTATTGACCACGAACACGGCGGATTCATGTGCAATACGGATTACACGGGTGAACGCGCCAACGACTACAAAACGAGTTGGTATGAGGGACGTGGTATTTGGGTTTACGCGTATCTCTACAACAACCTCGCGCGAGAAGAGAAATATCTCGATGTTGCACGGCGTTCGGTGGAGTTTGTTCTGCAAATCAAGCCGCACAACGAAGATGAGCTTTGGCCAAAAGAGCTGACGCGGGAGGGCAAATCGATATCGAGTGCCGATGGTGAAATTTACGGGGATTTGTTTATTGCTGAAGGTCTGGCCGAATACTCAAAGGCGACGGGGCAGAAATCGCATTGGGATACGGCCAGGCAATTGATCCGGAAGTGTGTGCGGCTATATGACCGCGCAGATTACCGCCCGGAAATTGGCCAGACGTATCTGGGCAAGGATGCGCGTCCCTTTCCTGGCGCGCGTATTCAGGGCGTCTGGATGCTGTTGATTCGCCTGACATCACAGATGCTCGAGATGCGCGCGGATGCCGAATTGGAAAGCCTGGCAGCGCGCTCAGTTGATGCGCTAATAACGCATCATTACAACCCTTCATTTCGGTTGAACAACGAGCTGCTGAATCACGACCTTAGTCGCCCTGTAAACGATTACGCTCAACTGGTGTATACAGGGCATTCCGTCGAGACGCTGTGGATGCTGCTATACGAAACAGCACGACTGAAGAAGAAGAGTCTGTTCGATTTGGTGGCCGACCGATTCCGCCGTCACGTCGAAGTCGCCTGGGACGATGTTTACGGTGGCATCTACCGCAATCTCATGAACGTTGAGCAGAATTTATGGACGCTCGACAAAGTTCTTTGGGCGCAGGAAGAAGTCTTGATTGGGAGCCTTTTTGTTGTTGAGCATTCAGGCGCCGAGTGGGCGAGGGAGATGTTCACTCGAATGTTCGATTACGTACAGAGAACATTTCCGCTGAAGCAGAGAGGTTCCCCGCTCTGGATGTACTCGGGAAATCGCATGGTTGACTTCGACGAATTCAAATCGCGCCCGAAGCGCGTTGAGAACTTTCATCACCCACGTCATTTGATGTTGAACCTTCAGAGTCTCGACCGTATGGTCAGGCGCGGCGGCAGGGTATCGAAATTATTCGCATAAAGCTCCAGCGCTCAAAGAGGAATAGCGCATGCTTATCATCTCACTTTCCTCTGCCGTTCCGCATCTTCCAGCCACCGAGCCATCTTCTCATCATTCACGGCGTAGAGCGCCCACCGTGCGCAGTGCTGTTCCAACGGTAGTCCCTGATGGTCATATCGATGCCGCCGTCAATGAGGAATCGCATTGACTCGTAGTTCCTGAGGAAATGGACCAGCTCGTGAAGGATGCTCGCCCGGCTCTCCGCGGATTTCAATGCCGTCATAGCCAAAACGACCCAGGCGTCGAGCGTGATTTCAATCGGCTCAGGTCGCATCCAATTGTGCATAGCGAATTTCATTCGGACCTCTCAGTGTTTCGAATCATCTCGTAATTTGGTTGATTACCGCGAGCGATGCAATAATACTTCGGTCGCCTCCGGCACCCACATTTGACGAAATGTATGCATACGAAACACCAGAATTGGGTGCAGCGATTTCAAATTTGTCGCAGTTTCTTCCATCATTGTCACGACCTCCAACTTGGCGGCCTTCAGCCTCTTCCACGACAGGGCGCGGGCAATGGAAAGATCAACGGAATCAGCTCAATCACTGGGTGGGCAGCGAGAGGAATAAATGGGTCTATTCGATTGGATACGTTCGGGCCTCGAGGAGCGGCCGAAGCAGAGCGCTGCCCCGCAGCCCATGTCGTCACACGACATCGTTGAACGTGTCCGCAGTCTCGGGGATGCGTGTCCGACGGACGTTGACCAGATCGAAGGCATTTGCTGGGATGGTTCGCGTGGGGTCCGGTTGGAGAAGCTCACGGCTCGTGAGGCTGCTCCTCCACATCTGCGAATCTGGATCTTCGAAGTGCGCGGTGACGACGTTCGGTTGACCACTCGCCCTGCGACCGAGGGCGAACTAGTGGAACTTGTCGCCGTGCTGCGCGAGGTCGGCGCCTCCGATGAGGAGGTCGCAACGCCCGCGTTTGAAGCGGAGTTAGATTGCCAGGCGCACAGATTTCAGCTGTCGTTCGTCGATCTCACCCAAATGATCGAAGGTGCACCCTACAAGAGATGGAGCGTGCAGTATCATCGGGACGGCCGTCCCCCGTCCGTCGCGTTTCTGCTCGAAACTCGTCGGGAAGGTTGGTACCACTCCTTGCCTGGTGGTGCCGTGTTGCGGGGTACGCCGTGGGAACCATGAGACAACGACGACGCATCAAGCTTCGACGAACACCCAACAAGTTATGCCGCGCGGATCGTGTCTTTAGCTGATCATCTCTCGGATTATTCCGCGCTCTCGATCATTGCGAGCGTCGGTAATGAATCCCTCGTGCGCTATCTTCACCGCTGGCCCATTGGAAAGGTTTCAAACCCGCAGATGCGCAACGGAGTCATCGATCTCCATGAGGGCAAGCCCGGCCTTTTCAGCGATACTCATGTCCGCTATGGAATAGGGAGAAAACGACCAGAGACGGAGACAGTACACGCATTAGGGTCTGCTAAAGGACTAGGCGGCCTGAAAACATAAACGTGCAGCGTCCACCCCGGATTCATATAGAACGAAATCGGTTGGGTGGTTGACCAACTGTTTTGACTGCCCGGGTCATGAGACATTTTCAACATGTGAATCCTTCGATCCCCATTTTGATTATTAATCGATTGGAGGTTGGTGTTAGCAACTCCGTCTGCACCTGGCATCTCACAGACTACTGAGACGTGTTGGACAAAAAGCTGTTTTCCGACGGGTACGGTAATAATAAAAGCATCTGCAAGTTGTGATCCTGCGTTCCACCCTGCTGGGGCGGACACCCAGAAATCATCAACGGCGGTCTCCTGTGAACTTGTAGCAGCGATTGTCAACGCATTGCCAGCCTTGGTAATGCTGACATTCGCTCCAGCCTGAAGCGTCACGTTCCCTTGAAGTGTATTCAGGCTTCTCACAAGACTTCCATTGTCTTGTTGGGCGTTCGGTAGAGCGGTCTTCTCTCCAGCCTTGGGCTTGTCCTGGGCGTAAACAGCCGTTCCGAGAATCACAACTGCTGCCAGTGCATACAGCGTTCGCATCGTCGTCCTCATATCGAGAGTCTCCTGTCACTTTTGGATTGGGTACTTCGTCGGACGACAACGACTACAGGTTGCTTCGAGCAGAACACTCGCTGCGTCCTTCAATCGCGTTACCGTTTGGAAATGCGTTTACGGTGTAGCTTGCGGCGTAGTATAGCTGAAGCGACGCATCTGCCATGGCTATATGGAGTTAGGAGATCAGCTTGTGTAGGCTTCGGATTATGAAGGGAGAACATCTATGCAGAGTATCGAGCGTGCCGATCTGATTCTGCTGTTTAGCCTGTTTGTCGTAAACCTACTTGTTTTCTTTGGTACTCGCAATCCGAGGGGCTGGCCGAACCTTGTCACCTTTTTCCTGTTTTGCACAGGCTGCTTTAGCATGATGCTGCTCCCCAAAAGCAGGGAGACTCATTATCTTGCCTCCTTGCTTATAGCAGTGACAGGGCTCATCGAGGGATTCGTATTGTGGGTATTGTGGCGCGGGGTCAGAAGGAAGGACTAGCTCGCGGTAGCTTGGTTATTTCTGATAGAGATGCCTTGCCAATCCAAACATCGCAAAGGCCCGCTTGAATGCCATCGCGTTCGCATTGCTCACAGCATCACCATAGCCCTTGTTGTCCGTGTCCTCGATGCCTGTAGCGTGACGCACCACGACACCATCCGCAGATGGAATAGATAACGCGCCGTGTACGACCGTGAGCCCGCTGATTTGAAGTTTCACCTGTGCGGAAGGACGAGGTTCGGATTGTGCTGGAGAAATCTGCCACAGTGACAACAACAGTAGAACCGTACAGCTGACGGATGATCCCATTTTGAATCTCATCAATCCTCCTTCGGTTCATTTGATTATATGTTTGACGAGAAGTCGAAAACTAAGCGAGTTGCCGCCGAAAAAACTCTCACGGCATCTATGCTTTCCTAACAGCTTCCCAACTACGCAAGACCGATAGTAAATCCTTTCCGAAAGGAAAACACCGTATCGAGTTCAGCTATCTGCCTCGAAGTTTTAAGACGGGTTTCTTGCTTTCAGCGTTGGGAGCTGGACTACTTTTGGCAGGAGCGATCGTGATGCGACATTCGCGCGCCCGGTAAAGTTAAGCTCGCTTCTGAATTCCAAGCGATTTCATTCGCCTGTAAAGGTGGCTGCGATCAATCCCCATCATTTCGGCTGTGCGCGAGATGTTGTTTTCGGATTCAGCCAGCTTCCTGAGAATGTATTCGCGTTCGTAGGCATCAGCGGCTTCCCGATAGGAATCAAAACTGTAACTTACAGAGACCGGCGCTTCGCCGGCAAGGATTGGAAGATCGTCAGCTTCGACGCGGCTGCGGGCCTGCATGATAATTACGCGTTCCACGGTATTCCTGAGTTCGCGCACATTTCCCGGCCATGAGTAATTCTGCATCCGATCAATTGCTTCACTTGTGAATTCCTTTGGCCTTCGCTTGTTTGCTGTGGAGAATTCGTGATTGAAATGATCGACAAGAAGCGGTACGTCTTCGAGTCGCTCGCGCAGAGGTGAGATTTCAAAAGGGATCACGTTGAGGCGATAGAACAAGTCCGCGCGAAAGCTTCCTCGCTCAATCTCTGCTTCGAGTTTCTTGTTTGTCGCAGAAATAACCCTCACTTCGACTGTAACTGAATTCTCCGATCCAACCGGCTCAAAACGTTGTTCCTCGAGCACACGGAGGACCTTGGCCTGCGTCTTGAGGCTCATATCACCGATCTCGTCCAGGAAGATCGTGCCGCCATCGGCGCGTTCAAATTTTCCTCGCTTTGCCGAAGTCGCTCCGGTGAAAGCACCCTTAATGTGACCGAACATTTCGGATTCGATAAGATCTTCAGGAATTGCTGCGCAGTTCACCTCAATGAAGGGTCGTTGAGAGCGACTTGAACTTGCATGTAAGGCGCGCGCAACTAATTCCTTTCCTGTACCCGACTCACCGTAGATCAGTACGCGGCCTGAGGTTGGTGCCGCATATGCAATCTGTTGCCTCAAAGCGCGCATTGGAACTGAGTTGCCGACCATCCAGGTGTTGCGTTCAAATTTGTCGCGAAGTTCAGCGTTGGCAATTTCCAGTTCCTGATGATCCATGGCGTGCTTGATTGTGAGGATCGTCTTTTCGAGCGAGAGTGGTTTCTCGATGAAATCGAAAGCGCCAAGCTTGGTTGCGCGGACTGCAGTCTCGATCTTCGCGTGACCTGAGATCATAATCACGCAGATATCCGGAAACTGTGTTTTGAGACGCTCCAGGGTATCGATACCGTCGATTCCGGGAAGCCAGACATCGAGCAGCACACAACTGAAAACGCGTTCCTCAAAGGCGCGGAGCGCCTCTTCACCGCTGCCAACCGCAACGACGCTGAACCCTTCATCTTCGAGCACACCGCGAAGAGCGTGGCGTATGCCGGGTTCGTCATCAACTATAAGAATGGAATGCGCCATTTCAGGTCAGAATTCTAACTTCACGTCACTGGAACATCGACGGTCTCGAGCGAGCGCGCGCTCGGTAATTCGAGAATGAAACGGGCTCCGTGCGGCAGGTTTTCCGTTACCCGTATCCGGCCGTGATGCTCTGCGAGTATCCGGCTCACGATAGCCAGTCCAAGCCCGGTGCCGTGCCTTCGTGTCGAATAATAGGGTTCAAAAATTCTCAGCCTGTCCTCTACCGGAATTCCTGGTCCATTGTCTGCCACGATGATCTCGACGGTCTCTCGCAGTTTGTCCTCGCGCGTCTCAACTGAAATCTTTCTGACTTCTCCGGATTGGTGCAACGCTTCGATGCTGTTGTCGATTAAATTTACGAGGACCCGTTTGATTTGTTCAGCATCCGCGAGTGCAATGGGTGATGATGCCGCAAGACGGGGATCAATTGTAATGCCATCAATCCTTTCATCATAAAGTTTGACCGCGCCTTCAACGATCTCGTTCAAGGGAACCGGCAACGGTTGAGCCGCAGGAAGTCGCGCGAAGTCGGAGAACTCATCGACCATACGTTGAAGCGTTGCAACTTCGGCTGTGATCACGGATGTGCAGTCTCGAATGAGCTCCTGCTGGTTTCGCGGCAGCGGACTCCTGTCATCAGCAAGCAGTTTTTTGGCGAGCCTGTCAGCTGAGAGCCTGATTGGCGTCAGAGGATTCTTGATCTCGTGAGCCATGGTCCTCGCCACCTCGCTCCACGCCGCGCGACGTTGAGCGTCAAGCAGCTCGGAAAGATCCTCAATTACGATCACGGCCCCGCGAGCCTCGCCTGCAGGATCGTGAAACGCAGTGACGGTGACGGCAGCATCAAGTTTGACGTTAGCAACAGTGAAATGTACTTCGCGTGTGACGGAATGCAGTCGCGCTGCGCGACGGATGAGTCGCCTTAATTCTTCACGCTGCTCATCCGGAAGCAGCGATTCAATTTCGACTCCTTTCATTTCGCGCCCTTCGAGCCGCAAGAGCCGCATGGCAGCGCTGTTTATCGTAGTCACTCTCCCACTCTCATCGAGGGAAAGGACACCTGCTGAAAGGCTCTCGAGAACCGCTTCGATATAGCGTCGTCGCTCTTCGAGACGCTGTCGATTCTCTGAGAGTTCGGACGTCATTTCGTTGAAGGAAACGGCAAGCTGCGCAAGCTCATCGTCACCAACGATATCGGCTCGGTAGGCGAGATCACCGTGCTTTACTCTTTCGGTTGCTTCAGAGAGATGTTGAACAGGAACTGCAATCGTGCGAGCGATCCAGAGTGCCATCCACGTTGCGATAAAAAGTACGAGAAGAGTGATCAGTCCGAGTGTGAGAAGTGCACTCTGCTTGTAGAGACGCTGGTTTTCTTTGAGACGGTCGTACTGGAAATCCTGCCTGTTGATTTCATTCGCGCGTTCAGCGAGATCTGGAGGAACCTGCCGTGAGATGCCAATCCATCCACCATTTTCGATTGGTGCTGCGGCTATGAGTTCTACTGGCTTGAATCCTTCACTGACCTGGAGTGCGGATTCGCGTTTCGACCTGGCCTGTGCTTCCGCTTTCTGCCACGCCTCCTTGAATTCAGCAGACTGGTCATCGATTCGATTTCCAAAGGTCGCAATCAACTGACCGCCCTCATCATAAAGCGCGGCTGCGGACAACTCCTGATTCTTGAATTCTGTTGCCAGCGCTTCATTGCGAAGAGAATTCTCGGTATTTGCAATGAGGTGTGCCAGAGTCGTGGCGGTTTGTCTGAGGTCTTCGCGCTCTCCGTCCACGTAGGCAAGTTGGATCTCTCTCGCGTTCTTTACCATCTCACTTGCCGGCAGGCTGAACCACTTGTCGACGCTGCGATTGATGAGGCCATAACTTGCGAAAAAGAGAAACAGAACTGGCAGAAGCGAAAGTGCGATGAAGAAAATGACGATTCGGGTTTTGAACCGCGCGCCGAATCTGTGTTCGATCCTTTCCCTGCGAAGCTTGATCAAATTTCGAACCAGCACCATCAGCAGGACGAGGAACGCAAGCAGGTTTACAGTTGAAAGTGCATAGAGAATCAGCGTTTCGCGCGCCGTATTTGGTGATAGCCACGGAAGAGTATTGAACGCCACCTGAACGAACAGGAGTGCAAAGAGCAGAACGGTTGCGAAGGCAAGCAGAATGATCCTGACTCGCCGCCGCGTCAGGCTTTTTCGCGTACTTGCAGAATCGCTTGATTGGGCTTTATGAGTGATGCGCACGGCTATGGAAATTCTAACAAAGTGTGTTCGGGGGCCACAATTGACGTGTCCGTCACTGCGTGGCACTATCGTATCAGTACTCTTTGAAGTGTGTTTGAAGCAAGGATTCTATGTGATGAGCTTGAAAGACGCTAAGAAAGGATACGCAAAGACCCCCTTTTACTTCCTCCGTTGAAAGTGCAAGGAGGCACTGATGGTTAAGACAATTACGCTGGCCAATCCAACACCTCATGGAAGCATTGCGATCGCTAAGCTCGCAAGCTGGAGTGTTGCCGGATTGGCGTTTTTTATTTTGGTCGCCGCGATGCCAATGACAGGCTTCGCTCAGAAGAAGAAATCCACAGCACTCAAGCCTGCTCCAGTAATCTACAAGCATGCATACGAGTTTGGCTATCGCGCTGGATACGAGGATGGCTTCGCGCAGGGCAAGGCTGATGTAGGCCAACCACCTCTCGCGGATTATTCGCAGAACGATCTTTATAACCGGGCTGATCGAACCTATCAGGATCGAATGGGTGCCCAGATCGAGTTCCAGGAGGGCTATCGTGTTGCTTTCGGCCTCGCCTACACGGATGGCTATTTCGGACGGGCGTACAACACTGCAGTCCCCACAAACCTCGGGAGGGTGGTTGTAGCCAGGTTGAACGCATCCGGTGTTTCGCCAAGCGTAGCTCAGACAACCAGCAGTCCAGGCAGCTCGACAAGCGCAACTGGCGCAACTGGCGCAAATGGCGCAAATGGCGCGAATAGCGCGAATAGCGCAAATAACACCAACAACGGCGGCTTCTCTGATTCAGGACCTGGTGGAGGTGGAAGCCAGGGACGCTCTGCGGGAATGGATCGAGTTCCGGACGGAATCGAAATGAAGATTCGTCTGCAGGATCGCATCAGTACGAAGCAAAGCAAGGAAGGCGATCAATTCACTGCAGTCGTTATCGATCCCAGAGACTTTTCCGAAGCACGGATTACCGGTCACATTGCAAAATTGAAAAAGGCCGGAGGCATCAAAGGAAAAACTGAACTACAGCTCGCTTTCGACACGTTGACACTTAGTAACGGGCAGACGCTTGCTTTGGCCGCCCAGGTTGTCAAAGTCTACGATTCTGATTCGGTGCATCAGACTGACGAAGAGGGTAACGTCCAGAGCAGCGATCGCTCGAAGGACACGATTCTTCGCACGGGAGGCGGTGGAGCGCTTGGCGCCATCATCGGCGGCATCGCTGGTGGCGGATCCGGCGCGGGGATTGGAGCTGCCATTGGTGCCGGCGCGGGTATCGCTTCAGTCTACATTGATGGCGGCAAGCAACTTCAACTTGATCCTGGGACTGAGATTCTGATTCGTACTGCAGCTCCTTCCAAGTGATTACGCTGCTAACCGATTTTGGCAGTGCTGACTATTTTGTGGGTTCGGTCAAAGGAGTAATCCTTTCGATCGACCCACTAAGTCAGATCATCGACATCAGTCACGAAGTACCTCCCCACGACATTCAATTCGCTGCTTTTACACTTGGAGCCTGCTTTGCCGAATACCCTGAGGGCACTGTTCACCTGGCAGTCGTAGATCCCGGTGTAGGAACAAGTCGACGAGTTATTGCAGTTAACGCGGCCCGGCATTATTTCGTCGGACCGGATAACGGCATCTTCACATTCATCTACACGCGGGATCCGCAAGCTCGGGTATTCCACGCTGATCATCCAAGTTTCTTCCGATTCCTTCCGAGCTCCACATTCCACGGTCGCGATATCTTCGCTCCGCTGGCCGCACGGCTCGATCTCGGTCACCGAATCGAAAACGTAGGCCATCCAATCGAAGATTTTGTGAAACTGCCAATTCATGAACCCAGCTTTGACGCCGACGGTCGGGTTATTGGCGAAATCATACATATTGATCGATATGGAAACTGCGTGACCAATCTCACTAAACTGCATCTTGACTCCAAAGGTGCATACTCACTCTCGATTGGCGGAACTAATATCGGGTTAATTGCGGATAACTACACTGACAGCAAGAACGCTGGTCAGCCAATTCTCTATTATGGCAGCGCGGGTTACTGGGAAATCGGGGTCTGGTGCGACTCTGCGTCACGCACGCTCGGCCTTAGCCGCGGTATGCGCTTCAATCTGCGTCAACTCCTGAAATGAGACTGATTCGCAACACTCTCGAACTTGAAACACGCGTTCTGGTCATGGGTGTCCTCAACGTGACGCCCGATTCATTCTCAGATGGCGGGCAGTTCGTTGAGCGAGGACGAGCAGTTGAACGCGCTTTCGAGATTGAGAGTCAGGGTGCTGACATTCTGGATATTGGCGGCGAGTCCACTCGTCCCGGCTCGCTCGGGGTTTCTTTAGAGGAAGAGTTAAACCGCGTAATCCCGGTACTCGAAGAATTGAATGGAAAGCTGCGCATTCCAGTGTCGATCGACACAACAAAACCGGAAGTCGCTCGTGAGGCAATAAAGCGGGGTGCAGAGATTGTGAATGATATCAGCGGTCTGCGCTTTGATACTCGAACCGCTGACCTGGTATCACAAACGGGTGCCGGTCTGATTCTCATGCATTCTCGCGGGACTCCAGAGACGATGCAGAAGCTGGATCCTGTCGAAGACATCTTTGCAGAAGTCATCAACGGATTGATAGCATCCGTCGAAACTGCGACGCGAATGGGCGTTTCTCATGAGAAGCTGATAATTGATCCTGGAATTGGATTTGGAAAAACCCGACGGCAGAACCTCGAACTGATCAACAGTCTCGGAAGGATAAAGGATGCGATCAATCTTCCAATCCTTCTCGGACCATCGCGTAAATCATTTATCAGCCGCACACTCGAAAGCGACGATCCTCGATCTGTCCTTGGTGGAACTGCTGCGAGCGTGGCAATTGGCATCGCGCGAGGTGCGCGAATAATCAGGGCCCACGACGTTGCAGAGATAGTGGGTGTCGTCAGAATGATGGGAGATATTCTTCCCTAATCCCGTATTTGCAGCGACCGGGCAAAACGCTGGAAGCTTGGTCGGTAAGCCTGTAAGTCGCGTAGAGGAGCCAGTGCGATTATGAAGAGCAATGATCCGTTTCGCATCTTCGTTGCAATCACTTCAAGCGACTCCTGCTCGCCATTGAGAATCGATTTGTTTGAAAGAGGAACATACCCCGCTTCACGGCCTGCAAGCGTCGCCCTCTGATACTCGCCCTGCTGGCGAAGGTTAGGATTGTTCTGCTTGAAACCCTGCAGCAGTTGTTGGATTGATTGCCTCAGGTCCTGGCTCTGACTCCTGGCAACACCAAGCAAGACGCCATGAGTGTGAATGGCCTGACCGTTCACTTCACCATACGCGCCGTCAGGAGCGAACCAGATTGAGCTCTCTCCTCCCGGCACCTCTCTCCAGTTATCGGGGATCTCGACACTGAAAGCATTGTTGTTTGAGTAGACTCGATAGTTTTGAGATGGAGGGCCAGGGTTACCTATGCGGCCCGGAGCTCCCGATGATCCCCTTCCAGAACTTCCAGATCCTGTCTCAGTTGATTCTCCGCGATAAGCACCAGCCCCGCCGGCCAGTCGCGATTTGATGTGCATAAACTCTTCGTCGCTCGGCCGGTTCTTACTGATCTGAAGCATTTTCGCTTCCTGTTCGATCCGGGCGTAGCGATTGCCTGGATTCGGGTGACTGCTCATCCACTGAGGCTGTCCGGATCCGCCGCTGGTCTGTTCGATCGTGCGAAACATTTCAGACAAATCACGTGGATCGTAACCTGCTCGCGCCAGAATCTGTGCGCCAAGAACGTCGGCCTCGGTTTCGAACTCACGACCGTACTTGAGCACAAACGCTCCGGCACCCATTTGCGCGCCCTGTCCTATTATCGAACCGAGCCCGCCGCCAAGAACTGCGCCTCCAATTGCTCCAAGCTGACCAAGTGTCTGCCATTTCGCTGATTTGGTAGCCTGAGCGGTTGCATGTCGCAACGCTACGTGCGAAATCTCGTGGGCCATGACGCCGGCCATCTCACCTTCGCGTTTGGCAGCGTTAATCATGCCGGTCTGCACGAACATTGGGCCGCCCGGCAGCGCAAATGCATTTATGTCCCTGGCTGCAACTACTTTGAAGGAGTACTGAAAGGCCGGCTGTTGAAATTCCGGTGGGATCGCCTGAACAAGGCGCCTTCCGACTTCATTGATATAGGCGTCGATCTCTTCATCCCGGATGATGCGCAGCTTTTGTTCAACTTCGGCCGCGGCCTGGCGGCCGAGAGCTACATCATCTTCAACTCTGTACTTGTTGGGGTGCGCCTTAAGCTTTGTTTGTGAAAAAGCGAGTGGCGAGAGAACAAGAATCGCAAACAGCGTCATAACGATCCGACGTTGTGTCTGATTCCTGGTGCTTTTCATATCACCTCCGTACTTTGACTCAGTCAAACGATCAGGTTAGGGAAGAAAGCGAAGCAATTTCCGGACCTAAAGCGGCCGGCCATCGCGGTACCACGGTGTTTTGAGGCGGAGCATGTTAGCGAAACCTCGCGCGGGATTGAGCGCTCCACGTGCGATGCATCGGATGATCCGATTGGTCGTCCATTGTTCGATCTGACGCACCAGGTATTTGTCTACGAGGTCTTCGCCGACTAGCCATGCTGTTCCAACTGTGGGGGTGATAATGAAATCCTGGTATGAAAACGGATGATTCGTGTACTGGTTCGGAGTTGCATTGCCGATGGTACCTTCACTGATCAGTCCAATCTCGAACTGAGTGCTGAAGATAGTAGCAAATCCGAAAGCCTTCAACCGGCTTTTCAAATACTCTTTTGAGAACGCGAAATCGAGTGCTCTTCCGCGGGGGTCATTCTGGATGAGGATCCGGCCAGCAGCCGCGCCCATCATCGGATGACCGACAAAGTTGGTTATAAACGAGTCGCCATCTGACCAGCCGCGAAGTTGGCTTATCGAATTTATGTAATCGTGCCAGAACTTCCCGGAGAGAGCGTGTCGGGTATCGGGCTCAATGATCAATCGGTAGGTGTGCATGATCCCGAGGAAAATCAGCCCCTGGCCGACGGTCCTCGACCAGTTGATTCCAGGAAACGGAGGTGCTTTATCGATGCGACCCGCACTGTAAGGCGCGAAGAGACCAGGCGTGAATGGCTCGTCTCCGGCGATGAGATCAGCATATTGAGAACCGAACGATTTCGAGTTCGCAGCCTGCACGGCCACTTCGATCGAACCCATCTCGACGACAGACAATACGCCAGAATCGAAAAATGGAGTATTAGAGACTTCCGGAGGCTGAATTGAATTGGGGCGATTTCCGTCGTCCGGCCAGACTATCGGAGGCGGTGGAGCAAGAGCGAGGATTATCCTGTTTGGAAAATCCGCAAGTGGAGGCAGGTCAACACTTTCCGCCAATGCGGAGGGAGCGAAGACCACAACTGCCAAATACACCAAGACGCCCAAGCGGGCGCCGGAAATCAACCGCTGAATAAGTGCCACTAACATCCCTCTGATCCCCATCATTACCTCCTTGAGGGGGTAAGGAGGACCGTGCTTCTCCTGGCTCGGGTGAAGGGTACACTATTTTTGCTCAGAGTGCATTCTGTGGCAAGAGAAGAGAGTCAGGGGCCCATACTTTCCACTTGGACGTAACCGCAATATAATCCGAATCGTTCTAGAGATTGAACTACTTCGATCATTCTTTCCCCAGACTCAGGCTAACTCAGACTCGACGGAGGCTCTGAACATGAACAGGACAATCCCAGTTGCGGCGCGAGCCTTCTCGTCAGCGCTGCTCCTCACCACCCTATGTTACCTGTCGACGGCAGGGGCACACGCACAGCAAGGCGGTCAGAGCGCCACTGGCGCCCAGACCACAGGCGGTCCGCAATCGACTCGAAGCGCGCAGCCGAACGACAAGGAATACACCGACTCGATTATCAAGAACACAACAGAGAAGTTCTTCCTGACAGAACTGGTCGATCATTTGCCCGCATCAGACAAGATTCCGACACCGGCAAAGATCCTCGGCTATCCGATGGGAACTCCGGAGAAGCTTACCTACACCGCCGATCAGTATAGGTACTATCACGAGCTCGCAAAGGTCACTCCTCGCGTCAAAATATTTACAGCACCCGAAAAAAGCGAGCTTGGACGTGAGCAGTTGCTGATTGCCGTATCTGATGAGGCCAATATCGCGAGGCTGAATCGGTATAAGGAAATCACTGCACGCCTGTCCGACCCGCGCAAGATCGACGACGCTGAAGCACAGCGTCTGATAGGCGAAGGCAAAGCAATCTATTGGGCGTCAGGCTCAATCCATTCGCCTGAAACCGGGAGCCCTGAGATGCTCATGGAGCTCGCTTACAGGCTGGTGGTCGAAGATTCTCCATTCATTCAGGCGATCAGGAAAAACGTCATCGTCCTGATCACGCCGACGCTTGAAGTTGATGGGCGCGACATGATGGTTGACTTGTACAGATATCGAAAGGCCAATCAGGGGAAGCGCGTTCCGAGCCTTCTGTACTGGGGCAAGTACGTTGCGCATGACAACAACCGCGATGCGATGGGAATGGCGCTCGCACTTACGCGCAATCAGATGGCGACCTTCCTCGAATACCATCCAACCGTTCTTCACGATCTGCATGAATCAGTGCCGTTTTTGTACACATCCACTGGTACCGGGCCATACAACGCGTGGCTTGATCCTCTTGTTGTGAGTGAATGGCAAATCCTCGCTTATCACGAGATCGATGAGATGACGAAACGGGGTGTGCCAGGCGTTTGGACGCATGGCTTCTATGACGGCTGGGCTCCCAACTACATGTTCTATGTCGCGAATGGTCACAATTCGATCGGAAGGTTTTACGAGACGTTTGGAAATGGTGGAGCCGATACGCAGGAACGAAGTGTG